>Ga0196959_10000123_pt1 | contig 14879 bp, 10 predicted proteins | sample S1v_20metaG_FD_157521 | JGI IMG/M metagenome (GOLD analysis project Ga0196959, IMG submission 157521) | Soil microbial communities from Anza Borrego desert, Southern California, United States - S1+v_20 | ecosystem: Environmental > Terrestrial > Soil > Desert | place: USA: California | collected...
GCTATCGCCCTTGACCGCAATCGCCGACGAAATCGCCGTCCTGCCGAAATCAACCGATCAAGCCCGGCTTTACCTCTCTCTAGGCGAACAGGCCCGTTCTCTTTGGGACGAGGCTTTGCCGTTGGCCTTCAGCGCCCTTGACAACTCACGCTGGATCGCCGAGCAACAAGGAGAAAGCCGGCTACTAATCCAGGCGCTGACGGCTCTGGGCGGGTTATACGAAAAGCAGGGCCGAATCCGGGAGGCATCGAGTCTGACCCAAAACGCCTTGCGCCATGCTCAAACCGGACAGGATCACGACCTGCTGCTGAACCTCAACTGGCAACTCGGACGTTTGTTTCGCGCGCAACAGCGAATCCCCGACGCCCTGGCCGCCTATCGCCGGGCCGTGGAACACGTCGAAGCCATCCGCCTGAACATCCCGGTGGAATATCACGACGGCCGCTCGTCTTTCCGGGCGACCCTGGCCCCCATCTATGTCGGACTGGCCGATCTGCTTTTGCTCGAAGCCCGCCACGGCACAAGCGAGAAAGCCCAGCCTCTCCTCCGTGAGGCAAGGGATACGGTGGAACTCGCCAAACAAACCGAGTTGGAGGATTTCCTCGGCGACCGCTGCTTGATTCAAAGTGCCCGGGATGCCGAACCGCAGCGAGCCGATCCGGCATCGGCGGTGCTTTACCCCATTATCTTGCTGGACCGTCTGGAACTCCTTCTCGATTTGAGAGGACACATCAAACAAATTTCGGTCGACGTCTCCGCCGAGAACCTGGAGAGTACCGCCAAAGCCTTCGCGGAAGAACTTCGCTTTGCCGACGGCATATACAGAGAACCGGCCCTGCAACTCTACCGATGGCTGATCGAACCGATCGATGCAGTCCTGCGCGAACAAGGCGTGCACACTCTCGTGATGGTGCCCGACGGCGTACTCCGCTTGATTCCGATGGCTGCCTTATACGATGGTCAAAAGTTCCTGATCGAGCGTTACGCAACGGCAAGTTCGCCCGCGCTGACCTTGCTATCGGCGACGTCCGGCCGAAAAAAAGAGTTCAAATCGCTGATGGTGGGCCTGAGCGAGCCGGGCCCCGTGGTCGCCAAGCTGCCGTGGCCTCATCTGAGAGGCATGATCGGACCAGCTAACAACGGCCGTACTCCAACTCGGGGCGGCATTCCCCGCAGCAGCCGGGCGTTGCCGGACAGATTGCGTACGTTGGATTTGCTGCCGATGCCGCCCGACATGAGCGACCAACGCTTCATCGAAAGTCCAGCCTTTCAGACCAGACTGAGAGAGGCGCTCGCTCTGCCGGGCGTGCAACAAGAGATCGACCAATTGCGCAGCCGCCTCGAAAATCCCACCCTGCTGCTCAATCAGGACTTTACGCTCGAACGGTTCAGGAATCGGATAAGAAGCGAATCCTATCCCATCATTCACATCGCCTCGCACGGCATCTTCGGCCCGAACGCCGAAACCACCTTCATCATGGCGTATGACGATGTCATTCGGATCGATGAACTGGAAGCCTTGCTCAAAGCCGCGCCTAGTCAGCGTAGACCGGTGGAGTTGCTGACCTTGAGCGCCTGCCAGACGGCCGAGGGCGATGACCGGGCTCCTCTGGGGTTCAGCGGCATGGCCCTGCGCGCCAATGCCCGAAGCGCGGTGGGTACGCTCTGGCCGGTAGACGACGAAGCGGCCTATCTCTTAATGACGTCGTTCTACCGGAATCTGGCCCAATCCGGCGTCAGCAAATCCGAAGCCCTGCGTCAGGCGCAACTGGAGCTGTTGAAAAACAATTTGAGTCATCCTTACTTTTGGGCTGCATTTATTTTGGTCGGAGATTGGTCATAACACATATGTAGGAGAGAGCTGAGCTTCGGGAGGGGATCGGCTGTTTCCGAGACCCTGGATTGGACGAAAGGGAACTTGTTATGGACGCTCGATATCTGCGGCATGCGCTGTCTTGCCTGGTCACGTTTTTTCCTACCCTTGCATGCGGGGAAGCACTCACCGACGGCACCATGGGGGAGAAGCAAATCCTGAACGAAAAACATTTCACGGTGCCCCAGACTCTTGGCACGCTGAAGGGCCAAAACCTGTTCCACAGCTTTGAATATTTCAATATCAAACCCTGCGGAAGCGCCACCTTCACCGGCGACAACGCCATCCGCAACGTCATCAGCCGGGTCACCGGCAACGAATCCTCCGAAATCAACGGCAAGCTCAGCTCGAAGATCGGCAAGGCCGATTTTTACTTCATCAATCCCAACGGTGTGGTGTTCGGACAAGGCGCTCAGATCGACGTGCCGGCGGCCTTTCGCGTCAGCACCGCAAGCGAGATTCGGTTTCCGGACGGCGGCATCTTCAGCGCCGCCAATCCCAACGCCAGCACGCTCAGCGTGGAACAGCCGGAAGCCTATGGCTTTCTGGGGAATCAGAGCGGGCACATCCGCCTGGAACTGGCGAAGCTGAATCGGCCTGTCGCGACCTCGGTGGAATTGGTCGGGCGAAATATCTCGGTCAATGGGTCCGAATTGAAGGTTCCGAGCGGAAGCGTACGGCTGGAGGCCGTGGGGGCAGGCGATGCGCAAGTGCCGGTAGGGATATCTTCAGAAATTCCCGGCCATGGCGCGGTGACACTGACATCGAGCGCAATCGACGTCAGCGGTGAGGGTGGCGGAAAAATCGACGTCCGCGCGGGCAGCTTAGAAATGGATGGGAATGCCAAGATATCAGGGGATACACATGGCAGTCAGAGTGGCGCGTCAATCGATGCTCGCTTGCAAGGTAATTTGACCATGAGTGGCGGCAGCCAAATCAGCTCCAGCGCGTTCCCGTATTCCAAAGGCAACGCCGGCGGTGTTGAGGTCAATGCCAGAGAGCTTACTATCGATGGGAGTGGGAAATATGAGACTGGCATTCGTAGCGAAGCCGAGGAATTCTCGAGCGGTAACGCGGGCCACGTAAAGGTTACGGTGGCCGATCAGCTATCGTTGCTGGGCGCAGGCCGAATCAGCTCCAGTACGTTAGCGTTTTCTAAGGGCAACGCCGGCGGTGTTGAGGTCAATGCCAGAGAGCTTACTATCGATGGGCGAAGATTGCCGGGGTTGCCGGACATATTCACCGGCATTCGTAGCCAAGCTAGGGAATTCTCGAGTGGTAACGCGGGCGACGTGGTGATTGATGTCGTCAAACAGCTGTCACTGTTTGAAGGTCGAATCACCTCCAGAGCGTTTGGCAAAGGCGATGCTGGCGATGTCAAGATTTGCGCGAATGAACTTCGCTTAGACCGGTCAATCATCGACACCGAAGCGGAAAACGGCAACGGCGGACTGATTAACATTGATGGCGGGCACTTAATCTACCTGAAGGACTCGGAAATTATTACGTCGGTTCTCGGAACTAGCGGCAATGCCGGTAACATTGATCTTAAAAGTAAGATACTGGTCATGGAGACCGGCTTTATCCAAGCCAATGCGACAGCCCAGGATGCACTCGGGGGCAATATACAGCTCGATGATGTCGATGCTCTGATCCCAAGCGGCAGCAGTCTGCTGATCGGCGGGGACAGGCACTTGCAGCGTGATCGGGGGCGGTTCGGTTATAACGTGATCCAGGCCGCCGCGCCGCGTGGAAAAAGCGGCAATATTGAGGTCAGTGACGTCCAGCTCGACCTCAGCGGAAGCATCGCCAGCATCAGCACGCAACCGATGGATGTGAGCGGCTTGACTCAGGATTTTTGCGGTTTGGGCGCGGGAAGTTCGCTGATTGAATCGGGACTGAGCGGCGGCTTACCGCCCAAGCCTAGCGAGGGCTCCTTTAATCTTATGGGCAGAGACAAATGGAACGTATTACCCCAATAAACAAGATTTTGGCGTTAGATTTCCTGCCGTTCTCTTTTAGCGGCTCTATAAGCTTCGGAGTGCTTCTCTTGATCTTGAAGGAACCAGGGTTACAAAACGGAAATAGCTTAAGGAAGCTCTGATCAACTCTCTGTGGAGTCGTTCATGGCAAGCAACATTGGTGCGCCAATTTTCGAACCTTGCCTAGGGCGTGTCCTCAATTAAGGGGTCGCCAAAGACGACCAAAAGCGATTCAACTCAGAGAATGACTTCAGAAGAAGGTCGAGGAACGGTACGACGGTATGGTTTGCGGGCGATCAGTGGGAACGGATTCAAGACCTCCTTCCCGGACGCGAAGGGCATGTGGGGGTAACCGCTCGGGACAACCGGTTGTTTGTCGAAGCGGTGTTGTATCGCTATCGGGCCGGGGTTCCCTGGCGGGATTTGCCGGAACGGTTTGGCGCTTGGAAAGCGGTCCATACGCGCTTCAGTCGTTGGGCCAAAGCGGGCGTTTGGGAGCGGGTATTTAACCCGTTAGCCGAGGAGGCGGACAACGAATACGCGATGATCGACAGTACCATCGTCCGGGCGCATCAACACAGTACCGGGGCCTCAAAAAAACGGCGAAGTCTCGGCCATCGGTCGGAGCAAAGGCGGATGGAGCACCAAGATTCACGCAACCGTGGACGCTTTAGGGAATCCGACCGGGTTTGTTCTGACTCCGGGGCAGGCCTGCGGCCTGGCGGGAGCGGACGAACTCTTGTCCGCTCTGGAAGCCGATACCCTCATCGCGGACAAGGGCTATGATGCCAATCAACGGGTGATTGAACCTTGGCAACAGGCGGGTAAGACCGTCGTGATTCCACCGAAGCGGAACCGCAAAGTCCCACGCGAGTATGATCGACACCTCTATCAAGCACGCCACCTGATCGAGAATTTTTCTGCAAACTCAAGCAATTCCGCGCCATCGCCACCCGCTATGACAAAACCGATGGCAACTTTCTGGCCGCCATTTTTCTCACTGCAGCCGTTATCTGGCTCAATTGAGGACACGCCCTAGGATTATGGAAATAAGCCGGGCAGGCTAAGATATTATCCGTAAATAGAGGATAATGGCGCTTTTTTCTCGCAAAGCGCACTGATGAAAGCCAAATCCTGGGAAGTAACCGATGAGTTTTGGAAACGAGTGGAGCCTCTGATACCGCCCAACCCAGGGCGTCCCGCTGACAAGTTGTTCGCTCGCAAAGCGGGGGCGGGTCGCAAGCCCAAGCCGGCGCGACTGGTGTTCGAAGCCATAGTCTTTGTACTGCGCACCGGTTGTCAGTGGAAGGCCTTGCCCGCCGAGCGCTTTGGCAGTGCCAGTGCCGTTCACAAGCGGTTTTTGGAATGGGAGAAAGCGGGCTTTTTCGAGTCGCTGTGGCGCGCAGGATTGGCCGAATACGATGAGATGGAAGGCATCGCCTGGCGCTGGCAAAGCATTGATGGGGCGATGATGAAAGCACCGTTAGCGCAAGAAAGCGTGGGGCCAAATCCCACGGATCGGGGAAAAAAATGGGAGCAAGCGCCATCTGCTGGTGGACGGGCGTGGCGTCCCGTTGTCACTCGTCGTGACCGGAGCGCATCGCCATGACGTGTCGCAGTTGGACGCTGTACTCGCGGCGATTCAAGTCAAGCGTCCGAACCCGCCTCAGCGTCGTTCGAAGCACTTGTGCGCGGATGCCGGTTACCGCGGAGAATCCGCAATGCAGGCCATCTTGGCTGACGGCTACATCCCTCACGTGAAAGGGCGACGCGATGAAGCGAGCGAGCTCAAACGACATCCGAACCGACGGGCTCGTCGCTGGGTCGTGGAGGTTGCGCACAGTTGGTTCAACCGTTTTCGCAAACTGCTGGTGCGCTATGAAAAACTCGAACGAAGCTTCATTGCTCTAAATCACCTGGCCGCAGCCATCATCGCCTTCCGAAAAGTGCCTTTGGCTGTGAATATAATTTACGGATAAATTCTAAAAGTCTTTCACTCAATCCCAGCCCAGAACATGTAACCCGAGACCGCGCTTTGCCCCTTTATTCCTTTGAAACAATCCACCTGGAGCAGACAGGTCGCATCAACTTCGCCCGAAGACTTGGATGAGGAAAAAGGCTTTCTCTGAACTTCCTTAATTTCCCTAATACATAAGGCATGCTTTCGACCAATTAAGAGCTTCTCCCAGTAGGTCCTAAGACGATTATCTATATGCAAAGAATTTTGAGCATAGCTCCGATGCTGGATTGGACGGATCGTCATTTCCGCTATTTTGCGCGTCTAATTTCTCGGCAGGTGCTGCTTTATACGGAGATGGTTACGACCGGTGCGATCTTGCACGGAAATCGCGATCACTTACTGAAATTTCATTCCGACGAAAAGCCTGTGGCGCTTCAACTGGGCGGCAGCGATCCTTTGGATCTAGCTGAATGTGCACGGATTGCCGAGGCTTATGGGTTTGATGAGATCAATCTTAATGTAGGATGCCCGAGTGATCGGGTACAGAATGGCCGGTTCGGGGCTTGTCTGATGGCCGAACCCGAACTGGTTTCCGAGTGCGTGGCGGCGATGGCCGGCGCCGTATCGATTCCGGTAACGATCAAAACCCGGATCGGTATCGACGAGCAAGACTCCTACGAAGATCTGGCGCGCTTTATCGATATCGTATCGTCCGCCGACTGCCGCACTTTTATCCTCCATGCCCGGAAAGCCTGGCTTAAGGGCTTGTCGCCCAAGGAAAATCGGGAGATACCGCCGTTAAGATACGATGTGGTCGAACGCATCAAAAAGGATTATCCGGCGCTCGAAATCATTCTAAACGGCGGCATTGTCGACCTGGACCAGGCGGAGCGGCATCTTGAGCGGTTCGATGGGGCCATGATCGGGCGAGCCGCTTATCATCAGCCGTACTTGCTTGCCGAGGCTGACCGCCGCTTTTTTGGCGATAAGCGACCCGCCCGCTCTCGACGCGAAATTATCGAGGCGTTTTTGCCCTATGTGGAGACAGAACTGGAACTGGGCATAAGGTTACACGCCATCACCCGGCATATTCTCGGGTTGTATCACGGTATGCCGGGTGGACGAGCATGGCGCAGGCATCTCAGCCAACACGCGGGAAAACCGAATGCGGGAGTGGATGTGCTTTTGCAGGCCGCTCGCTATTGTGAGGAATCAATACGCGCCTGATCGAGAAAGACATGGTGCATTCCTGCGGGATATACTTACTGATTACCATTAGTGACATTAATCATGCAGAACGTAATGGAGCATCTTTTTTCCCAAATAATTCAGTCCGTTGGAGAGGATGTGACCCGAGAAGGGCTGGTCGATACGCCTAAGCGGGCGGCGGCGGCTTTCCGCTTCCTCAATAGCGGCTACAATCAGCGCCTCGAACGAGTCCTCAATAACGCTATTTTTGAGGCGGACACTGAAGACATGGTGATCGTGAAGGATATCGAGTTGTATTCATTGTGCGAACACCACCTTCTGCCCTTTATCGGTAAGTGTCATGTGGCCTATCTGCCTAAAGGCAAGGTCATCGGGCTTTCGAAGGTCGCGCGCATTGTGGAGATGTATGCTCGCCGTCTTCAGATTCAGGAGCGCTTGACCAAGCAAATTGCGGATGCCCTCCAGACAGCGATCAATCCCGCCGGAGTTGCCGTGGTGATCGAAGCCAAGCATCTGTGCATGATGATGCGAGGCGTGGAAAAGCAAAACTCGGTCATGACCACCTCCTCCATGCTTGGCCTGTTCCGTAAACAAATCAGCACGCGCTCGGAGTTTCTGGATCTGATCAATCGAAAATAGATCCGGGATTTCTTTTCATGGCAGAAACAGGAAGACCCCGCCGTTGGGGCGTACTTCTGGTTAATCTCGGCACCCCCGACGCTCCGACTCCGGCCGCCGTCAGGCGCTATTTGAGGGAATTTCTCTGGGACCCTCGGGTTGTCGAAATACCGAGGCCGATTTGGTGGATGATCCTTCATGGGGTGGTTTTGCGGGTGCGTCCATCGAAGTCGGCGCGAGCCTATCGTTCGATTTGGACTGATAAAGGCTCGCCGTTAATGGCACATAGCTCGGGCTTGACTCGTGCCGTGCACGCCGAGGTTTCGGCGAGAACCGGGGGACAGGCAGTAGTAGAACTGGCGATGCGCTATGGAAAGCCTGGAATTCGGGAGAAGCTGGAGGAATTGAAGAACGCCGGCGTTGACGGAATTCTGATTTTGCCGCTATATCCTCAGTACTCATCGCCGAGTACCGGATCGGTAGTCGATGCGCTTGTCTCGGTCTTGAAGAGTTGGAGATATGTTCCGGCGCTAAGGTTCGTTAGTGATTATCATGATTACCCGGCGTATGTTCGGGCTGTGGCCAAACGAATCGAAGATTTCTGGCGCGACAAGGGCAAAGCGGAATTCTTGTTGTTCTCATTTCACGGCTTACCGGAACGAAGCCGCGCCTTAGGCGACCCCTATTACGAGCAGTGTCATAAGACCGCCAAGCTGATCGCGAATGAATTGAGACTGCCGGAGGATGCTTGGCAAGTGGTTTTTCAGTCCCGTTTCGGCCCGGGGCGCTGGCTGCAACCCTATTGCATCGAGGTGCTGAAGGGATTACCGCAAAAAGGAATTCGAGAGGTCGATGTCGTTTGTCCGGGATTTGCGGTGGATTGCCTGGAAACTCTCGAAGAGATTGGGATTGCCAACAAAGAGCTCTTTAACGCAGCTGGAGGCAGTCAATACCGGTTGATCCCTGCGCTAAACGATAGTCCGGAGCATGCTCGTGTTCTAACTGATTTGATAACAGAACATTTAGAATAAAAGACGGTTGCTTAACCTGTATAAATAAGCTTGAAAACCTCGTCGAATTGTTCGTCGACTTTCGGAATTAGCTCATTCAATATAGTAACGTCAATGCCGAGAAGATCCCGTTCGGCCGTTTCGGTCTCGGCCGCTTTGCCTGCTATATGGCTTTTGGAATAACGTGAATAGACAAAAGATTGCGCCTGAGTGATCAAAGCGGTTTCGCGCCTGAATGCAGCCGCGTTTTCTGGCATGCCATGGTGCTCGATGGTTGCAGCGATAATTTCCGGCAGTCGCCATAACTGAGCCAAGCCGGCTCCGATCTGGTAATGGTCGAATCCAATAATTCGCCTTTCTCCTTCGTGATAAGTGATATTCTCAGATTGTGCCAACAGTGCTGCAGCACGGGCTAACTCCGGAAGCCGATGATAAACGACTAATCGCCCTATTTCATGTAATAGCCCACAAAGAAATACCGCTTGCAGGCGCTCTCGATCAGGGCGGTAACTTGCGAGTAGCTTGGCTGTTAAGGCGCAGCGCACGCTCAGCGCCCAAAATTCTCTCATCGTCATCAAACTGTTCGTGAAGGTCGAAAATTTGTCGACTATCAGCGTAGTTAGTACCAAATCCCGAACTTCCTGAATGCCGATAATACTTAGTGCATGGCGAATACAGGTGACTTTGGAGCGAATTCCATAAAAGGCGCTATTGACAATGCGTAACAGCCTTGCGGAAAGGCCCGGATCGTTTTCAATTAGCGCCTCGGCGTCACCCAAACTGGCCTCTGGATTTTCAAGTACGTCGTTGAGCCTTAAGAATAATTCGGGCGGGGAAGCTAACTGTACGTTCCCGGTCAGAATGACGTGGATGTTAAGTGAGGCGGATGCGTATTGCATATTATGCTTTTGGCGTGTGTACCAAATGCTATTCTGATTTTGATTTGACTGACACGCTGATAAGTGGCATCTATATCTATCTTAGTCTAGGGAAGGCTTTATATGCGATGCGAGTTCCGATTGAATCTTTTATCTTAACCAAGCTTCGAGCTTTTATTGGGTGCCATGACGCCAACCAATCCGTTCGGCGAAAAGTTAATTATTATCGGCGAGCATAACGAGCGCCATCGCGCCCAAGTCGAGCTAATTCTGTCGGAGGCCGGCTTCGTGAATTCCGTAGCCGTTTCTAATGGGAGAGAACTCCTTGAGCAACTGAGAAAATACCAGCGGAACTCCGAGGACATCGGCCTCATTATTCTAAATAGCAGCTTGCCCGAATGTCAGATCGACGAGTTCTGTCTGTCTTTTTCATCCATCGATGAGGGAATCGGCATTCCCGCCATCATCTTCACCGAAGAATCGGCTGAACTGGACAGTATGCAAGTGCATCGTCTGAACCAATTGAGTAGGCACGGCGTCAGCCTGATCACCAAGCCGATCCGCGGCCCCGATCTCATCCCCTTGGTAAATTTGAGTTTGATACTCAGAAATGAGCGTCACCTGAGACGCAGCCAAGAGGAGCAGCTTTTAAACGAACTCTCCGAACGCAAAATCATGGAAGCTCGATTCAAATATCTGGTGGCCCATGATGAATTGACCGGCCTTGCGAATCGCCGCAGCTTGGAGAAGAAACTTCAGCTAGCCATCCACCGATGCCGGAACTTCAATCAGGAAGGTGCGTTGCTGTACCTGGATCTGGATCGGTTCAACATGATCAACGACCTGGAGGGACACGAAACCGGCGATCGTTTGTTGGTGGAAACCGTCAGCCTGTTGCATGGGACTCTCGATTCGGATCATATTGCAGCCCGGATTGGCGCTGACGAGTTTTGTATCTTTTTGGAAAACGTAAAACTGCAGGAGGCCTTATCTATTGCTGAACGGCTCCGCCAAGCCTTGGATGGCTTCCGCTTCGTCACCGGCCAAGACAGCTATCATATCTCGGCCAGTATCGGTGTAGCTCTACTAGAATCGCGAAGGATGGCCAGCCATCCGAGCGTGTTGATTGCCGAAGCGCATCAAGCCTGTTATGCAGCGAAAGCGAACGGGCGCAACATGGTGCAGTTGTACAACGACAAAGAGACCGAGGCGTGCACGCGGCGAAGCGACATATTGTGGATTCCGTTGATTCGGGAAGCCCTGATGGAAAATCGGTTTTTCTTGGTCTTCCAGCCGGTTGTCAGGGTTAAGGACGGGGCGATCACCCACTACGAAGTCTTAATCCGAATGAAGGGCAAGCGTTCGGATATATTCTCGCCGGGAGAGTTCATTCCAGCCGCCGAGCGCATGGGTTTGATTCACCATATCGATCTCTGGGTGGTCGATAAATCAATCGATTTTCTGGCCTCTCTGCCAGAAAGCCAGTCGCATATCAGCCTAACGATAAATTTGTCGGGCGTGGCCTTTCAAGATCAATCCCTGTTGCCCCTGATTAAACAGAAATTGGAAATGACCTGGATATCCGCGTCTCGGCTCGCGTTCGAGATCACGGAGACCGCAACCGTCGCGAATTATCAGCAGACTCGGGAAATGATCGCACGCATAAGAGCGTTGGGGTGCCACTTTGCTTTGGATGATTTCGGCGCTGGCTTTAGCTCCTTCGATTACATCAAGAAGTTTCCAGTCGATTACTTGAAGATCGACGGACAATTCATAAAAAATCTGCTTCATGATGAAACCGATCAGGTGCTGGTCAAGGCAATGATCGATATTGCCCGGAAACTGGGAAAAAAGACGATTGCTGAATACGTCGAAAGCCCGAAGGTCCTTTCCCTTTTGAAAGTGCTCGGTGTAGATTATGTCCAAGGTTATTTAATCGGTAAGCCGGAGCCTTATCTGCTCGATAAAACAATAATCTCCATCAGCGATATCGTCAGTTCTAAACAGTCGACTCAAGCCGCCTAGTTGAATCTGCGGTCTAAGTATCTAGTCCTCTTGCCTAAGCCTTGACGGGCATTACTTCTTATATCCCATGCAAAACACCAGACGCGGCAGGGCGCCACGCAAAAAACGGCTATCTATTTTGTCTGTTCTGAGTGCGTCGTTCCGGCGCATCGTGCTGTACGTTTCTCCTTTTCTCATCGCGATCGTGGTCGGCTATCTGGCATACGAGGACCATATCGTCCGCCAGCAATTCGAAGGAAAGCGCTGGTCTTTGCCGGCCCGCGTCTACGCCAGCCCGGTCGAGTTGTTCACCGGTTACGAATTGAGTGCCGATAGGCTGGAGTGGTTGCTAGAGCAGCTGAAATACAGAAACGACGCAAGCTTATCATCGCAAGGCACCTATTTTAAGAACGGTAACGAATTTGTTCTAAAGACACGCGACTTTCGATTTTGGGATAAATTGGAGACCTCCCGCCACGTACGAGTGCAAATTGATGCCGGACAGATAAGCTCGGTAAGCGACTCTGAAGAATCCAAGCCGCTAGCGCTACTTCGCTTGGATCCGGTTCAGATCGGCACTTTTTACCCCGCCTTGAAGGAAGATCGGATCCTGATCAAGCTCAATCAAGCGCCGGAGCTTCTTTTAAAGGCGTTATTCTCGGTAGAGGACAGGGATTTTTACGAGCATTTTGGCATATCGGCCCGAGGTATCCTTCGTGCCATGTGGGCTAACGTCCGCGCCGGTGCAATCGTGCAAGGCGGCAGCACCTTAACTCAGCAGCTTGTGAAAAACTTTTTTCTAAGTTCTGAGCGCACATGGTGGCGCAAACTTAACGAGCTGGTCATGGCTTTGGTGCTGGAGGCGCGTTATTCGAAGGACGAAATCCTGGAAGCCTATTTAAATGAGATCTATCTCGGTCAAGACGGCGCTCGAGCAATACACGGATTCGGTTTGGCAAGTCAGTATTACTTCAGCCGATCGTTGGAAGAACTGGAATTGCATCATGTTGCCCTATTAGTTTCTCTCGTGCGAGGGCCTTCCTATTACGATCCTTTCAGATGGCCGGCCAAGGCGCAAAAGCGCAGGGATCTCGTGCTGGATGAAATGGTTGAGCAAGGACAAATTCCAAAGAGTCAGGCCGAGGACGCTAAGGCTAAGCCTCTGGACGTTGTCAAAAATCCGCATCAAGCCATCAGCCGCTATCCTGCCTTCCTGGATTTGATCAAGCGTCAGTTGCAACAAGAATATCGTCCCGAGGACCTGACCTCGGAAGGACTCCAACTTTTCACGACGCTGGACGTATTCGCCCAACGTTATCTTGAATCCGCAGTCGAGACGACGTTGAAAAAACTCGACAAGCAAACTCGAACGACTCAGTTGGAAACCGCCGCAGTGATCACTCGCCGGGCTACCGGGGAAGTCGCCGCCTTGATGGGGTCAAGAGATCCGCAAGATTCAGGGTTCAATCGCGCATTGGATGCGGAACGCCAGATCGGCTCGCTGTACAAACCGGTCGTTTACTTAACGGCCTTAGAGAACCCGGAACGGTACACGCTGACCTCGCCGCTACAAGATAGCGAGGTTCGCATCAGGAATCCCGGTGGCGGACCATGGGCGCCGAAAAACTACGATAATCAGGAGCATGGCATTGTTCCTTTGCACAAAGCCTTAGCTCACTCCTTTAACCTGGCAACGGTCAATTTAGGCATGGATGTGGGTGTTGCGCGTACGGCAGAAACCTTACGCAAGCTGGGCGTTGAAAAGTCGGTAGAGCTCGTGCCATCACTGTTGTTGGGAACCGCTTCGTTAACGCCGTTTGAAGTCGCCCAAATGTATCAAACCCTAGCCAGCGACGGCTTTGTAGTTCCGCTACGAGCTATTCAGGCAGTGGTTTCACAAGAGGGAAAAACCTTACAGCGCTATGGCCTCAGTGTTAAGCAATCGATCGACTCGGCGGCGGTCTATTTGGTCAATACGATCTTGCAGGAGGTCATGCGAGAAGGCACCGGAAAGCCCGCCTATGTCTACTTGCCTTTCTCTTTCGACACTGCGGGAAAAACAGGAACGACAAACGATCTCAGAGACAGCTGGTTCGCTGGTTTTACCGGGGACTATCTGGGTGTGGTATGGGTCGGCCGTGACGACAATCAGCCGGCCAAACTAACCGGCGCTCAAGGCGCATTACCGGTTTGGGCATCTACTATGCAAAAAGTGAGTAAAGAGCCGCTCGAACTGGAACCGCCTGAGAACATAGATTTTGTTTGGATTGATCGTGCGACCGGACTGCGGTCGGACGAGAATTGCCCCAGTGCGATCCGCTATCCGTTTATCGCCGGTTCTGCGCCGACTGAATTCTCTTCATGTGGTCAACAGTCAAATCCAGCGGCAGGAGGTGACTCCTGGCTCAGACGTTTATTTTAGAACCTTTTGGCTACGACACCGGCGCGAATTAGGAAGGCATCTAAATGCACTCAAGGGCAGTCACTCTTTTGGAGTGGATAGTGCTTTACGGATGCTTAAGAAAATTGAGGCGCAACTCCACCGAAGCACGTTTTAATTGGCGGTCAGGCTACGGCTCTGCCGCGCAGCTAGGCCGGCATATCATACGGCAAACGAGTCGGCGGAGTGCTTATCAGGCGCGCTGACTCCGTTCATGCACGGTACAAAAGGACTGAAAAAAAGCGAAACATAAAACATCGAACGGATAACCAAGAAAACCCTGGTCCGTCGATGATTGCTATTTTGAAAGTCCCGGCGCGGCATTAATCGCCGGAGTCGCCATCGGGCCTCTTTGCCAGCATCGGAACAGCGGCAAGCCTCGAGTAAATGCGGTGCGTGCGGCTCCGCTGCCTCAACCAATAACCGCTGACGAGCACGGTCGTTGTGGCGAGGCTGGCGGCGCAAAAGTAAAGCAGGTTCTTGACCTGCAAGACCTCATTCATAAGCTCTTCGTTGCGAACCACTTCCGAACCGGGCAACCTTCGGAAACGGGAATGTTCGATCTGAGTGCTATCGAATGCGTTGGCTCCACCAGCTTCGGCATAACCCTCCAAGAGCGTCAGGTCGTTTCTCAGTTGCTCGAAGGTTGCGATATCCGCCGAGCTGACCGTTCCCGTCTCAATGTTTTTCTGAAGGGCTTTGAGCCTCGTTTCGACCGATTCTGCCAACAAAACGCCGAACTTGCGTTGCAGAGCATCTATTTGCTGATTGATTGCCTTAATCCTAGCGTGTCCTTCCGTCGGGCTCGCTACCGTGGCTTCGAGACGAGTCGAAAAATAGAATAGAACTAAGATAAATGAACAGAGAAAGACCGCAAGCAAGATGACGAGCATTTGCGCGCTTCG
>Ga0196959_10000126_pt1 | contig 14477 bp, 12 predicted proteins | sample S1v_20metaG_FD_157521 | JGI IMG/M metagenome (GOLD analysis project Ga0196959, IMG submission 157521) | Soil microbial communities from Anza Borrego desert, Southern California, United States - S1+v_20 | ecosystem: Environmental > Terrestrial > Soil > Desert | place: USA: California | collected...
AAGCCGTCGGACTGGTCGTAGATGTGGCCGGTCCCGTGGCGTGGAGGTGCTGCCGTTCCCGTCCAGCCGGCGGGCGGTCACCGCCGCGGTCCGGGCCGGACGGCGGATCGCGCCGATGCACGGCCTGTTCGACGTCGACGTGACCGAGGCCCACCGCCGGCTCGTCGATCACGAGCCGCTGTCGATGACCGGGTTCGTCATCGCGGCGGTGGCGCGTGCCATGGCCGCGCATCCGGAGGTGCACGCCTCCCGCGACTGGCGCGGCCGACTGGTCCGCCACCGCCACGTCGACGTGCAGACCCTCGTGAGGTGGCGACCGCCCAGGGCCCGTTCTGGCTGGTCCACATCGTTCGCGACGCCGACGTCCGCGGGGTCGCCGACATCAGCGCCGAGCTGCGCGGCGTGCAGGCCGACCTGTCGTCGGTGCTGACCGGTCGAGCGCTGCAGCGGCTGGCTCCGCTCGCCGGCCGGGTGCCCGGGGCGTTTCCGGCGATGTACGCGGTGATGCGCCGCTCGGTGCGGGCGCACCAGCTCACCGGCACCGTGCAGGTGACCGCGGTGGGGATGTTCGCCGGCGGCGAGGGCTTCGCTCTCGCTCCGCCCACGCTGGCCTCGGTGCTGGTGGTCGTCGGCGGTCGGCGCAGGCGGCCCCGGGTCATCGGCGAGCAGATCGCCGTACGCGACGTGCTCGACCTCACGGTGACCGTCGACCACGACGTCGTCGACGGCGCACCCGCCACCCGGTTCGGCGCCGACCTCCGCCGCCGAATGGAGGACCTGGCCACGGACGTTGGTCTCACGGCCGGCCCCTGACCGCCCTCGTAGACGGGGCGCCGTTCAGGCCCCTGGCTGATCCTTGCGCAAACAGCGAAACCCGGTCGCGCTACTTCGTGCATCTGGTCGACATGCAGGTCCTGGGGAAGGTGCGCCCACCTACGACACCGCCGGACGGGAGCATCAGGCTCGGGGAGCATCCCGGGCTCAGTCGTGGACGACGCTGAGGAGGACGACGGCGTCCTGGTCGGCGTGCAGGCTGTGCCGGCGTGGCGGGATCGCGCCGAGTTGGCCGGCGGCGAGCTCGACGGTCGCCTCGCCGGCGATCAGTCGTGTCCGGCCTCGCAGCACCTGGAGGGTGGCTGTGCCGGGGCTCTCGTGCTCGGCCAGCTCGGCTCCCGCTCGTAGCGCGATCAGCGTCTGGCGCAGACCCGGCCCGGAGTGAGGCAGGGTGTGGGCGGCGCGCCCTGGGCCCTCGCCCAGGGCCTGGTCCAGCAGCGCCCGACCGAGTTCCTGGAGGTCGGTGACCGAGTGGTCCGGTGTGGAGGTCATGATTCCTCGCTTCCGAGGGGGTCCGCGGTGGCGACGGTCGGGACCGCCGCCGCGGACGTCGGGATCGGGCGGATCAGGATCAGGCGGCGGCGTCGGCCTGCCACAGATCAGGGCCGAACACCTCGTACTGGATCTCGCGGGCGGGAACCCCGCGGTCGATGAGGGTGCTACGCATGGCCTGCATGAACGGCAGTGGCCCGCACAGGTAGTAGACGGCGCCCTCGGGCGGGTCGACCGCCGAGAGGTCCATCGTGCCCGCGTGCACGCCGTCGACCGGCAGGCTGCAGTCGGCGCCGTTCTCGAACCAGACGTGGACCCTGCCGTCCGGGAGCGCGCGGACGTCGTCGAGCACCTGGCGGCGCAGCGCCCACGAGGACTCGTCGACGTCGGCGTGCAGCAGGGTGACGTTCAGGTGGGTGCCGGCGTTGACCAGATGGGAGAGCATGCCGGCCATCGGGGTGATGCCGATGCCGGCGCTGCAGAAGACGGCCGGCCTGGAGTCGTCGAGGACGACGTCGCCGAACGGCAGGGACATGGTGAGCGTGTCCCCGACGTCGATCCGGTCGTGCAGCAGATTGGAGACCTCGCCGTCGGGCTTGCCGTCGCCGTGCACCCGCTTGACCGCGAAGGAGCGGTGCTCGCCGTCGTCGGCCTTCGTCAGGCTGTACTGCCGTGGCTGGCGGATGCCGTCGTCCATGGGCATGCGGACGGTGACGTACTGGCCGGGCAGGGAAGTCTTCACCAGCCGGTCGTCGATGCGCTTGACGGTGAACCGGACGACGTCAGCAGTCTCGCGGACCTTCTCGATCACCTGCCAGTCGCGCCACACCGTCTCCGGTCGCACGCCGCGGGCGCTGTAGAGGCCGCGTTCCTGGTTGATCAGCGCGAAGGCCATCAGCCAGTACACCTCGTCCCAGGCGGCGGCGACCTCGGGCGTGACGGCGTCGCCCAGGACGTCGGCGATGGCCCAGAACAGGTTGTCGTGCACGACCTGGTACTGGTCCGGCCGGAGCCCCAACGAGGCGTGCTTGTGTGCGATCCGCGACAGCAGCTGCTCGGGCAGCCGGTCGGGGTGGTTCACCAGGGCGCTGGCAAAGACCGCGACCGAGCCGGCCAGCGCCTTCTGCTGGGTGCCCTCGGCCTGGTTGCCTCGGTTGAACAGGCCGTCGAGCAGCTCGGGGTGGTCGCCGAACATGTGCGCGTAGAACCGCTCGGCGATCGCGCCGATGTTCTCGCCCACCACAGGCAGGGTCGCCTCGATGACGGGCCGGGACTTGTCGGAGAGCACAGAGCTGGTTCCTTCCCCCTCGTCGGAACGGCGGGTGCGCCCTTCCGTCAACTTGCCGCCTTCCCTACGAGCGCGGTCTGAACCATGCCCCGGTCCGCTCCGCGGGGCGCCGGCCGAGGCGGCCGAAATAGTCGGGACGACGGCAGCCGGCGCGGTCACGCCGGCCGCACGACGTGGTCGGCGAATCCGTCCAGCCGGGCCTGTAGAGAGGCGATTCGGACGGGGAGCACCTCGTCGGGGTCGCGATCGCGGAGCCACGGGGGGATCTCCGTCCGCACCCGGCGGGAGCAGTCGAGATCGGCGCAGATGTACTGGCCGATGGTGTTGCCGTTGCGGCCGGCTTCTCCCGCGCGCTTGGCGGTGAAGAGCGAGACGTCGGCTCCGGACTGCGCGCTCTCGCACAGCAGGCACATGGCTGCGGTCCGGCTGGACATGCGGCTGTCTGCCGCCCGCAGCGCGATGCCCAGGGGGCGGTCGTCGTGCCAGAGCACGGCGTAGCCGCGCAGTGGTGCGCGAGAGTCGCGCCAGCCGAGGAACTCGCGCTCGTCCCAGGGCATGTCGTCCAGGTGCGGCGGCAGGCTCATGGCCGCTGCCTCGCTGCGCGAGCAGTTGACGAAGGAGCGGCGGATCTCCTTCTCGGTCAGTGGTCTCATCGGGGGGATTCCTCCTCGGGTGATGTGGGATCAGTTGCCGGGGGCCAGCCGTGCGGCGAGCGCGGCGGCGTCGTCGTGGCCGATGAGCAGCTCGTCGTAGCGCTGCCCCTGCAGACGCAGGCGCAGGGCCGGCTGGCCTCGGCGGACGTCGACGAAGCGGCGCGCGCCCCGGCCGCGCCAGGTGCCGATCTTGCGCCGGCCGGGGATGGCGAGGCCGGGCGCACGCAGGCCGCGGGCGGCGGCCAGCCCGTCGGATACCGCCTCGGCGCTGGTGATGGCCGAGCGCGGGACGACCTGGTCGCGGAGCAGACCGGCGATCCGGCTGAGCCGGGGCAGCCGGACGGTGAGGGTGTCGTCGGAGACGAGGATCGAGGTCATGGGGACTCCGTGGTCGGCGTCGGGGCCTGGTGCCCCGCTCGTCCCCGACGCTAGGAGCGGGGACCGGTCCGGTCGTCCTCCCGACGTCCCGTCCTGTGCTCCTCCGTGAGGAGGACCGACGGGGCGTGGCTCGTGCTCAGGGGCCGGATGGTGTGACGAGGCCGCGTTCGTAGGCGAGGACGACGGCCTGCACCCGGTCCCGTAGCCCCAACTTCATGAGCAGGTTGCTGACGTGGGTCTTCACCGTTGTCTCGCTGAGGACCAGGTCGGCGGCGATCTCGGCGTTGGAGAGTCCGCGAGCGACGAGCAGCAGGACCTGGTGCTCCCGGTCGGTGAGCTGGGGCAGCGCGGACGTCGACGTCCCGGCGGTGGGGGCGGGGAGGTGCCGGGCGAACCGGTCGAGCAGCCGGCGGGTGATCTGCGGTGCGATGACGGCGTCGCCTCGGTGGACCACGCGGACCGCGTCGACGAGGTCGTCGGCGGGAGCGTCCTTGAGCAGGAATCCCGACGCGCCTGCCCGCAGGGACTCGACGACGTACTCGTCCAGGTCGTAGGTGGTGAGCACCAGCACGCGCGGCGGCGACTCCAGCTCGCCGAGCCGGCGGGTGGCCTCCACGCCGTCCATGCGCGGCATCCGGATGTCCATCAGGACGACGTCGGGCTGCAGTGCCCGGACCTGGGCCAGGGCGACCTCGCCGTCGGCGGCCTCGCCGACGACCTCGATGTCGGGCTCGGTCTGCAGGATCAGGCGGAAGCCCGTCCGCAGCAGCGGTTGGTCGTCCACGAGCAGCACGCGGATCGTCATGACGGGCTCCGATCGAGGGGGAGGCTGGCGGTCACGGTGAAGCCGCCGCCGGGACCAGGGCCGGCGGCGAGGGCTCCGCCGTAGGCGGAGACCCGTTCGCGGAGCGCGGCGAGGCCGTGGCCGTCGGGCGGGGAGTCGGCCACCCAGGTGAGGGCCCCGCGGCCGTCGTCGGTGACCCGCAGCGAGAGATCGGCGTCGCCCCAGTCGAGGACGACGCGGGCGGCGGCGCGCCCGGCGTGCCGGCGGACGTTGGCCAGTGCCTCCTGGACGACCCGGTAGGCGGTCAGCGCCACCCCTCCGTCGACCTCGACCGGTGTCCCGTGGTTGACCAGCTCGACGTCCATGCCTGCGGCGCGGGCCTCGTCGACCAGTGTGTCCAGGTCGGCGAGCCCCGGTTGGGGGCGCAGGTCGGCGACGTCGTCGGCCGGCCGCAGGACCCCCAGGATGCGGCGCATCTCGGCGACCGCCTCGTGTCCGGCGCGCTCGGCCTCGGCCAGCAGCTGGTCGGCCGTGTCGGGATCGCTGCGCAGCAGCCGGCGGGCCGCGGCGGTCTGGACGGTCAGAGCGGTGATGCCGTGGGTCACGAGGTCGTGCATCTCCCGGGCGATCGTCGCCCGCTCGTCGACCTCGACCGCTCGTGCGCGGGCCTCCCGCGCCTCGAAGAGCGCGCGGTTGCGTTCTTCCCGGCCGGCGCTCTGGGCGCGGCGGCTGCGCACGGACCAGCCGACGGCCCAGACGGCGATCACCATGAAGGTGTTGCTGACCCAGTCGGCGACCGTCGGTTCGACGGGGCCGGCGGCCAGCAGGAGTCCCACCAGCAGATAGACGCCGATGGCGGCCGGCGCGCTGACCCGGACCGGCCTTCCGGCCGCGACGGTGTAGAGCACCAGCAGCGGGGTGAACGTGGCGATGGTCTGGGGGTAGCCGAGCGCGAGGGGGGTCAGCGCGGCGGCGGTTGCGAGGGCGAGGGCGGGGACGGGCCATCGCCCCCGGATTGCGATCGCAGCACCGGCCAGGAGCGTCAGCGCGACGGCGAGCGCGTCGGGTTCGCGGTAGTCGAACGTCCCGGCTCGAGGCGTGGACCAGAGCGACAAGACACCGAACACGGCGACGACGACGCCGAGGAGGGCGTCCAGTTTCGACGTGTGCCGCCGGAAGAGGTCCGACGTCGCTGTGGCCAGGCGCTGCACGCGGTCACGGTAGAACGGCCACGGCACGGGCCTCTTCCTCCTCCGGGACCGATCGGCGGCCGGTCCTCCTCCTCGCGGAGGAGTTGCCACACGGCGATCCGGCAACCGGTCGGCCTCCGGTCGCTAGCCTCTTCAACCGTGGCGAGCCCGGAGAGCACCGTTGCGGAATCCGGCGGAGAGCGGCCGGAGCCGGGCGAGCTCCGGGCTCCTGCCGACGACGTCGAGGTGCCGCAAGCGCGAGGCGCCGGCAACGACCGGCCGGCGTCTGACAGCGCCGCCGTGCTGCGGGGCCTGGGACTGGACGCCCTGGTGGAGATGCTGGAGACGTCCGGCTACGGGGTCTGCGTGACCGGCGACGACCACCGGTGGGTCTATCTGAACCCCACGGGCTGCCGTCTGATCGGTCGGCCCTTCGCCGAACTGGAGGGCGAGGACTACCTGCTGTCGTTCGCCGAGCACGAACGCGCCTACCTGCTGGCGCTGGAGCACGACCAGCGCGAGGGCGACACCGGCTTCTACGCCAACACCGTCGTCCGTCCGGACGGCAGCGAGGTGGGGATCACCTGGTCCGGGTCGGTGCTGCACGCCGATGGCAAGGAACTGGCCCCAGCCTTCTTCCATCCGACGTTCGGCTTGGCGCGCACCGATCAGGACGCGGTCGTCCTCGGTGCCGCGGCCGCCCGCATAGCCGAGGGCGGGTCGGTCGGAGACGTGCTCGGGAGCCTGGCGGAGGAGGCGGTGGCGCGGTCGCGTGCGGTGGCGTGCCTGGTCCTGGTCGAGTGCCCGGACGGGCGGCTCGCGCTGCTCGCCGGTGCGGGCCTGCCCGAGCATCTCCGCGAGGCGGTCTCGGCCGCCGACCTCCGCCTCGTCGACCTCCCCGGCGGCGAGCTGCTCACCGCCGGGCGGCTGATGCTGCTGTCCGACGGACGGACTCGGCTCGCGGCGTCCCCGTCCACCGCCGACATCGCTGAGCTGACGGACGACCTCGGATGGGAGGGATCGGTCAAGGTGCCGCTCCACCGCGGCGGGGTGGTCGTCGGCTGCCTGGTCCTGCTGCTCCCGCGGGCCGTGACGGCAGCGACGAAGGGAGAGCTGACCGCCTGGTCGGCCCTGGGGGCGCACGCGTCGGTAGCGCTGGCCGAGGAGCGGCTGCGCGAGCAGGCGATCGCGCACGCCGCCGAGCTCGAGCGGCACCGCCTGGGGCGGGACCTGCACGACTCGGTGAGTGCCGCCCTCTTCTCCGTGCACGCACGCGCGCAGGCGGTCCGGCGCGGTCTGCGCGCCGCTGCGCCGGAGGTCGTCGAGGAGGCGGCGCGGGACCTGGAGCTGCTGTCGCAGCAGGCCATCTCCCAGCTGCGGGCGATGGTCACCGGGATGCGCGGGGAGGCGCCGGCCGCGGACCTGGCCGCCGCGCTGCGGGAACTGGCAGCCACGTGCACCACGCGGGACGGCCTGCCCGTGGACGTCCGTGTCACCGGGGCAGTGCCGCCGGTCCCCGCGGGGACCATCGAGCACCTGGTGCGCATCGCCGGAGAGGCGCTGCACAACTGCGTGAAGCACGCCAAGGCGTCCGCGGCGGTGGTGTCCCTGGACGGGCGGGAGGACGAGCTCGTCCTCACGGTCACCGACAACGGCTGCGGCTTCGATCCGGCGGCGGGCCGGGGCGGTGGTCACGGGCAGCGGACCATGCGGGAGCGGGCGCTGCTGTGCGGAGGCACCCTGCAGGTCGACAGCGCGCCCGGGCGGGGCACCAGCGTCGTCGTCCGCGTCCCCCTGTCCTCCTGAGAGACACGACCGGAAGGGGCGCCCCCGATGCGGGGGCGCCCCTCCGTCCGCCGCCGTCAAGCAGTGGCGATGGCGTCGAGCACCTTCATCCGTGCGGCCCGGCGCGCCGGCCAGACAGCGGCGAGGACGCCGATCAGGGCGCCGAGGGCCAGGAAGAGCACCAGCCGCCCACCCGGGACCACCAGCTCGGAGATCCCCTGGTCCGACAGCGCCCGGGTGAGGCTGATCCCGAGCAGCCCGCCCAGCGCCAGCCCCAGCGACGAGCCGTAGACCGAGATCAGCACCGACTCCAGCCGTACCGTCCGGCGCAGCTGGCCGCGGGTCATGCCGACCGCCCGCAGCAGCCCGATCTCCCGGGTGCGCTCGAGCACTGACATCGCCAGGGTGTTGACGATCCCGAGCACCGCGATGAGCACCGACAGCACGAGCAGGGCGTTGATGAGCATCAGGATCTGGTCCACCTGCCCCTTCTGCTCGCCGGCGAACTCGTCCTGGTCCTTGAGGGTCACCACCGGGTAGGGGTCGATGGCGGTCTGGATCGCCGACCGCACGGACTCCGCGGCGGACCCGTCGGCGACGTCCAGGAACAGGTACCGGTCCAGCTCGGCGCCCCCGGTGGCGACGAACGTCTCCAGCGACACGACGGTCGTGCCCACCGCCTGGTTGGCGGCATAGATCCCCTCCACCGTCAGCTGGGCGGTCTGGCCCGTGGGCGTCACCATCTCGACGGTGTCCCCGACGTCCCACCGGTGGCTGTCCGCCGTCGGCTCGTCGACCAGCAGGCCGGAGCCGGCCAGGTCCCCACTGCCGCCGGCCGTGAAGTCCAGCTCGAGCGTCCGGTCCATCGTCGCCGGATCGACCGCGGTGACCAGCGCCTCCTCGCCGCCCAGCAGAGCCGAACCGAAGCGCATCTGGGTGACCGCGTCGACGTCCTCGACCGACCGCAGCCGCTCGGCCACCTCCGGCGTGAAGGGCTGCCCGACCGCGGTGGAGACGACGAAGTCCGCTCGCAGCGCCGAGCCGACCAGCTTGTCGACCGAGGCGTTGGCCGAGGCACCGAGGATGCTGAACGCAGTGACCAGCGCCAGGCCGACCATCAGCGCGGACGCGGTGGCCGCGGTCCGCCGAGGGTTGCGGGCAGCGTTCTGCCGGGCGAGGTGCCCGGTGGTGCCCCACACGCGGGGGAGGACCGCGCCCACGGACCGGGCGAACGGCCGGGCCAGGACCGGGCTCAGCGCGATGGCAGCCACGACGAGGCACAGCCCGCCGATCCCGACGAGCTGGGCGGCGCCCCCGCCGTCGGCCAGGACGCTCCCGGCGAGCCCGGCAACGCCGGCGACGGCCGCAACCGCGCCGACGACCGCGCGCTTGCGCAGCGAGCGCTCCACCGCCACGTGGTCGTCGCGCATCGCCGCGACCGGCGGTGTGGCCGCTGCCCGGCGGGCCGGCACGTAGGCCGCGATCAGCGTGACGAGGACCCCGACGGCGTAGCTCCACGCGATGGTGCTCGCCGAGAGGACGAGGCTGCCGTCCAGGGTCAGACCGAAGGTCGAGAACAGCGCGCGCAGCGCCGAGGCGATGCCGAACCCGCCCAGGACGCCCAGCGTGGAACCGACGATCCCGAGCACGAGCGCCTCGACGAGCACCGACCGGGTGACCTGGGCGCGGCCGGCACCCAGCGCCCGGAGCAGGGCCAGCTCCCGCGTGCGCTGCGCCACCAGCATCGAGAAGGTGTTCAGGATGATGAAGGAGCCCACGAACAGGGCTATGCCGGCGAACGCGGTGAGCAGCACGGTGATGAAGGACAGTCCTTCCTCCAGCGCCGCGGCCTGCTCGTCGGCCTGCTCCTGCGCCGTCGTCACCTCGTAGTCCGCGCCCACCTCGGCGGCGATCCGGTCCCGCACCTCGTCTCCGGAGACGCCGTCGGCGACGAGCACGTCGATGCCGGTGAAGTCGTTCCCGAGCCCGAGCATCGCCTGGGCGGTGGCCAGGTCGAAGGCGGTCAGCGAGGCGCCGGCGAGACCGCCGTCCTCTCCGAACGTGAAGACCCCGACGACCTCCGCCTCGATCCGCGGTCCCGGGGTGAGCAGGGCGACCCGGTCACCGATGGTGTAGCCGAGCTCCTCGGCGGTGGCCTGGTCCAGGGCCACCTCGCCGTCTCCGGCGGGTGCCCGTCCGTCGACCAGCTCGCTCGGTGACAGCTCGCGCTGGGCGAACCAGCTGACGCCGACGCCGGGCGCGCCGCCGGTGTCGAGCACGTTCCCGTCCCCGTCCAGGACGTAGACACCCTCGGTCTGGACGTAGCCCTCGGCAGCGGCGACGCCGTCGACGTCGCGGATCTGCTCGACCAGACCCGGGGGCAGGCGGTCGATCCCCCCGCCCGGGCCGGTGATGCCCGCTTCGAACGCTGCCGCGGGGTGCACGCTCACGTCCGCCGCCGTGCTCTCGAACAGCGCGGTGAACGTGCGGTTGAGGGTGTCGGTGAAGATCATGGTGCCGCTGACGAAGGCGACGCCCAGGACGATGGCCAGTCCGGAGAAGGCGAGCCGCAGCTTGTGCGCGAGCAGGCTCCGCCACGTGGTCCGCCACATGTCAGACCCCCGTCGCGGTGTCGCGGCCGGCGGTGTCGAAGGCCTTCATGCGCTCGAGGACCCGGTCGGCCGTCGGCGCCGCCATCTCGTCGTCGATGCGGCCGTCGGCCAGGAAGAGCACGCGGTCGGCGTAGGAGGCCGCCGACGGGTCGTGGGTGACCATGACGACGGTCTGACCCAGCTCTCGCACGGACGTGCGCAGGAAGGCCAGCACCGAGGCTCCGCTGCGGGAGTCGAGGTTCCCGGTCGGCTCGTCGGCGAAGATGATGTCCGGCCGGCTCGCCAGCGCCCGGGCGCAGGCCACCCGCTGCTGCTGGCCGCCGGACAGCTCGGTCGGCCGGTGCCCCAGCCGCGCCCGCAGGCCGACGGCGTCGATGACGCCGTCCAGCCAGGCGCGGTCGGGGGTGCGGCCGGCGATGTCCATGGGCAGCGTGATGTTCTCCAGCGCGGTCAGCGTGGGCAGCAGGTTGAACGCCTGGAAGATGAATCCGACCTTGTCCCGCCGGAGCTGGGTCAGGCCCTTGTCGTCGAGCCGGCTGATCTCGGTGTCGCCGATCCAGGCCTGGCCCGAGGTGAGGCCGTCGAGACCGGCCATGCAGTGCATCAACGTCGACTTGCCCGAGCCCGAGGGCCCCATGATCGCGGTGAACTGTCCGCGGGGGAACTCGACGTCGACGGCGTCCAGGGCGACGACCCGTGTGTCGCCGTGCCCGTACACCTTGGTCAGCGCCGCTCCACGAGCGGCGTATGCCTGGGCGACCGCGAGCGCGTCGGCTGCGGTCGTCGCCTGGTGGACCGTTGTCACGATCCCTCCTCAAGGGTCCGTGTGATGCCGCACCAGCTGCGGCGCCACGAACTCTGGAGCGGGGGCGGCGCCGCGCCATCAGTCGGACGAAGGGACCTGCGGTGGGTCGGGAGGACGAGACCGACGCACGCCTCCTCCCCGAGGAGGAGGCCCAACTGGGTCCTCTTGCAGGAGCCCCCCGACGGCCGCGCTGCAGAACATCGACGTCATGACGACGACGTGGCCGACGGTCCGGGCAGGAGCAGTACCGGCGCTCCTGCTGAGCGCCGCCATCGCCTTGCTCCTCACCAACGACACGACGAGCCCTGATGCCGCCCGATCCATCGCCGGGACGGTGGCCGACTGGCCCACCTGGGCCCACGAGGCCGTGACCGCCGTCAGCGAGGGCGGCCTCGTCGTCCTCGGGCTGCTCCTCGCGGTCTCGGCCTGGCGGGCGCGGTCACAGAGACCGCGGCAGGTCGCGACGGCGCTCCTGGGAGGGGCGGGCGTCGTGCTGGCGCTCGCCGCGAGCGAGCTCCTGAAGGCGCTCACCGCGCAGGACCGCCCCTGCCGCGCGGTCGCCGGCCTCGACGCCGTCGTCCCGTGCCCTCCGGTCGGCGACTGGTCGCTGCCCAGCAACCACGCGACCCTGGCCGCGGCCCTGGCCGCGGCGCTGATCTGGTCGGTGCCCCGGTGGTGGCCGCTGGTGGCGACGCTGGCTCTCCTCGTGGCCGCCGCTCGCGTGGGCCTCGGCGTGCACTACCCCCATGACGTCGTCGACGGCCTCGTCCTCGGCAGCGTGGTCGCTTCGGCGACGGTCCTCCTGCTGCGACGACCCGCGACCCGCTGGGTCACCGCCGCCCGGCGGGTGCCGCTGCTCGGGGCGGTCCTGTCCGGCGGCAGCCGACCCACGCCGTCGGACGCCGGCGACCGCGAGAGGCCCGGGTGACGGGTGCGTGGACGTTCGGGGTGCGGGGTTGCCCGACTGCGGCCGGACCGATGGGATCGATCGAACGAGCCGCACGACGTCAGGAGAGCTGTATGACCGCGACCGCCGAGCAACCGTCGACGGCCACAGGCCCGCTGGACGACGGTGAGCTGCAGGCGATCGACGCGTGGTGGCGGGCGGCGAACTACCTGTCGGTGGGGCAGATCTACCTGATGGGCAATCCGCTGCTGCGGGAGCCGCTGCGCCCGGAGCACGTCAAGCCGCGGCTGCTGGGGCACTGGGGCACCACGCCGGGCCTGAACTTCGTCTACGCGCACCTGAACCGGGTCATCGCCGCCCGGGACCTGGACGCGATGTACGTGATGGGTCCCGGGCACGGCGGCCCGGGGCCGGTGGCGGCCGCCTGGCTGGAGGGCACCTACAGCGAGGTCTATCCCGAGGTCTCCCAAGACGAGGCCGGTCTGCGGCGGCTGTTCACCCAGTTCTCCTTCCCCGGCGGGATCCCCAGCCACGTCGCTCCGGAGACGCCGGGGTCGATCCACGAGGGCGGGGAGCTGGGGTACGCGCTGTCCCACGCCTACGGCGCGGCCTTCGACAACCCCGACCTGGTCGTCGCCGCAGTGGTCGGTGATGGTGAGGCGGAGACCGGCCCGCTGGCCGCCAGCTGGCACTCGACCAAGTTCGTCGACCCGGCGCGCGACGGCGCGGTGCTGCCGATCCTGCACCTCAACGGCTACAAGATCGCCAACCCGACGGTGCTGGCCCGGATCACGCCCGAGGAGCTGGCCGACCTTCTGCGCGGCTACGGGCACACCCCCTACGTCGTGGAGGGGTCGGACCCGGCGGAGATGCACCAGGCCCTCGCCGCCACGCTGGACCGCTGCCTGGACGAGATCGCCGAGATCCAGCGACGGGCGCGGGAGGACGGCGTGACCGAGCGCCCGCGCTGGCCGATGGTCGTGCTGCGCTCGCCGAAAGGCTGGACCGGTCCGGCCGAGGTCGACGGTCACCAGGTCGAGGGGTCGTGGCGCTCGCACCAGGTGCCGTTCAGCAACGCCCGGGACGACGACGGGCACCGGCGGGTCCTGGAGGAGTGGCTGCGCAGCTACCGGCCGGAGGAGCTGTTCGACGCCGACGGGGCGCCGGTGCCTGCCGTGCGGGATCTGCACCCGGCGGGGGATCGGCGGATGAGCGCGAATCCGCACACGAACGGCGGCGCGCTGCTCAAGCCGCTGCAGATGCCGGACTTCCGCGACTACGCCGTCGACGTCCCGACGCCGGGCACCGGCGCGGTCGAGTCCACCCGCGTGTTGGGAACCTTCCTGCGCGACGTGATGGCCCAGAACATGACCAACTTCCGCGTCTTCGCACCCGACGAGAACAACTCCAACCGGCTCGGGGCACTGCTGGAGGTCACCGACCGCGCGTGGATGGCCGAGCGCCTTCCCGGTGACGACTCCCTGGCCCCGGACGGCCGGGTGATGGAGATCCTCTCCGAGCACACCTGCCAGGGCTGGCTCGAGGGCTACCTGCTCACCGGCCGGCACGGCTTCTTCTCCTGCTACGAGGCGTTCATCCACATCGTCGACTCGATGGTCAACCAGCACGCCAAGTGGCTGAAGACCACCAACGGCATCCCGTGGCGGCGCCCGATCGGCTCGCTGAACTACCTGCTGACCTCGCACGTGTGGAGGCAGGACCACAACGGTTTCTCCCACCAGGACCCGGGCTTCATCGACCACGTCGTGAACAAGAAGGCCGACGTCATCCGCGTCTACCTGCCGCCGGACGCGAACACGCTGCTGTCGGTGGCCGACCACTGCCTGCGCAGTCGGCAGTACGTCAACGTGATCGTCGCCGGCAAGCAGCCGGCCCTGCAGTACCTGGACGCCGACGCGGCGGTGGTGCACGCCACCAAGGGCATCGGCATCTGGGAGTGGGCCAGCACCGACGCCGGAAGCGAGCCCGACGTGGTCATGGCCTGCGCCGGCGACGTCCCGACGATGGAGACTCTCGCGGCGGTGGAGATCCTCCGTAGTTGGTTCCCTGATCTGCGGATCCGTGTGGTCAACGTCGTGGACCTGATGCGGCTGCAGGACGAGAGTGAGCACCCGCACGGCCTGTCCGGCGCCGCCTTCGACTCGCTGTTCACCCGGGACAAGCCGGTGGTCTTCGCCTACCACGGCTATCCCTGGCTGATCCACCGGCTGACCTACCGCCGGACCAACCACGCCAACGTCCACGTGCGCGGCTACATCGAGGAGGGGACGACGACCACGCCCTTCGACATCTGCGTGATGAACCGCATCGACCGGTTCAACCTGGCCATCAGCGCGATCGACCGGATCCCGCGACTGCGCGGCACCGCCGCCCACGCCCGCGAGGCGCTCGTCGGGAAGCTGATCGAGCACCGTGCCTACGTGCGCTTCCACGGGATCGACCCGCCGGAGATCCGCGACTGGCAGTGGTCCGCCGCCCCGGGGCCGGCCACGCAGCCGCCCGGGCCGCTGGTCGAGCCGGAGTCGTCATGAGACTCCTCGTCGTCAACGCCGGCTCCAGCAGCCTCAAGCTCAGCGTGCTGGCCGACGACGGGGCGGTCGCGGCGGCCACGACCGTGGAGCGGTGGGAGGGCGCCGGGCACCTCGCGCCCCTGGATGAGTTCCTCGGCCGCTGCGGCACGGTGGACGCCGTCGGGCACCGTGTCGTGCACGGCGGCCCGCGGCACGCT
>Ga0196959_10000129_pt1 | contig 14154 bp, 9 predicted proteins | sample S1v_20metaG_FD_157521 | JGI IMG/M metagenome (GOLD analysis project Ga0196959, IMG submission 157521) | Soil microbial communities from Anza Borrego desert, Southern California, United States - S1+v_20 | ecosystem: Environmental > Terrestrial > Soil > Desert | place: USA: California | collected...
CGCCGCAACGATCGCCGATCAGCAGCGAGTCGCACTGGGTGTAATTGCGTGCGTTCTCGGCGCTTTTCAGAATCTTCACCAGTCCTCGGTAGCTGTTCTGGGCACGGCCGGCGGAGATCCCCTTGGAAATGATGGTGCTGCGGGTGTTCTTGCCGAGATGGACCATCTTGGTGCCGGTATCCGCCTGCTGGCAATGATTGGTCACCGCCACCGAATAGAACTCGCCCACCGACTCGTCGCCGCGCAGGATGCAACTCGGGTATTTCCAGGTGATGGCGGAACCCGTTTCCACCTGGGTCCAGGAAATCTTGGATTTACGGCCCCGGCAATCGCCCCGCTTGGTGACGAAATTGTAGATGCCGCCGCGGCCTTCTTCGTCGCCCGGGTACCAGTTCTGCACCGTCGAATATTTGATCTCCGCATTGTCCAAGGCCACTAATTCCACGACGGCGGCGTGCAGCTGATTTTCATCGCGCATGGGGGCGGTGCAGCCTTCGAGATAGCTGACGTAGGCGCTTTCCTCGGCGATGATGAGCGTGCGTTCGAATTGACCCGTGTTGGCGGCGTTGATGCGGAAATAGGTGGATAGCTCCATCGGGCAGCGCACCCCTTTCGGGATATAGACGAAGGAGCCGTCGGAGAACACCGCCGAATTGAGCGCCGCAAAGAAATTGTCGCCAGGCGGAACCACGCTGCCGAGGTATTGGCGCACCAGGTCGGGATGATTCTGAATCGCTTCCGACATGGAACAGAAGATCACGCCCGCTGCCGCCAGTTTTTCCTTGAAGGTCGTCGCTACCGAGACGCTGTCGAACACGGCGTCGATTGCTACGCCGGCCAGCCGTTGTTGTTCGTAGAGAGGAATGCCGAGTTTGTTGTAGGTCTCCAGCAGCTTCGGGTCCACTTCGTCGAGACTTTTCGGATGTTCCTGAGTCTTCGGCGCCGAATAGTAGCTGATGGCCTGATAATCGATGGGACCGTAGTGGACGAAAGCCCATGTCGGCTCCTCCATGTTCAGCCAGTGACGATACGCTTCGAGCCGCCATTCCAACATGAACTCGGGTTCGTTTTTCTTGGCCGAGATGGCGCGTATCACGTCTTCGTTGAGGCCGGGCGGCAGGGTGTCCGCCTCCAGGTCGGTGACGAAGCCCGGGGCATATTCCTTCTTGATGAGTTTATCCAAGGTTTTCGCTGTCGCAGACATGATGTTACTCCGCGTCTTTATCTCGGCTGGTAGTGAAGGGTGCTGACCGGGATATGGATTTCCTCGGACGCTTTAGGCAAAGGCATGACCATATCGGCCAGGCTAACCGATTCCAGGGCGGTTCGGATCGCCCGGTTGATGACGCCCCAATTGCCTCGAATCTGGCATGACGAGGACTGTTGGCACTGATCGTGCTCAAGGCCGCATTCGGTCAGGGCGATCGGCCCTTCGAGGGCGTAAATAATGGTCGCCACGCTGGTTTTGGCCGGTGATCGGGTCAACTGATAGCCGCCTTTGGCGCCGCGCGTGGATTTAAGGATGTCGGCTTTGGTCAGAATCTTCAGAATCTTGCTCACTGTCGGGATCGCGATTCCGGTCGAATCGGCCAAATCGGTCGCGGCATAAGTGCGTTCAGGTTCTCTGGCCATATGTCCCAAAACGATGATGGCGTAATCGGTTAATTTGCTGATGCGAAGCATGGAACTACCTTCTTTATTAAGGACTATTTTAGTCCTATATAAATCCCAAGTAAAGTACTAGGCTTTTGTTGGCTTGCTGTTCGGGGGCAGGAGGGGGCATGCGTTGTGGATGCAGTATGCCTAGCACCCAAGGCGTGATCGTTCGGCGTTATACTGTTACGAACCCGCACGTAATCGCGCCGTTAAAGCGCTTTTATTGCCAGTAAGGAAAAAACGTGATGACCAAAGTTTGCCCGTCTATGGGAATTTTTCTGCAGTTTGCCGTAGCCGTTTTAGTTCTCAGTTCCAGCGCTGCTGTTCGTGCCGAAGCACCGGAACTCATCCCGGATACCCCGGCTGTCCATATTCAAAGTCTCCTCAAGGAGGGCGCGCATCCTAAATTGCGCTGGGGCAAGTTTCCTGATTACAAGGCACAACTGGAGCAGCTGTATCATCAAAACGGTCTTACACCGTTATGGCTGAATGAAGGAAAGCCGACGCCCCAGGCACAGGCGCTGGTGGCGAGTTTGGGCGGGGCGGACAACAAAGGGTTGAACGCGGCGGATTACGATGCCGAGCTTTTGGGCAAGTGGCTGAACGAGCTTGGTGCGACGACCGCAAATCCGCGGGAAATCGCTTCGTTCGATGTCGCCTTGAGCCTTTCGGCGATGCGTTACGTATCGAATCTTTATATCGGTCGCATCAATCCGAATAACATCGACTACGGACTCAGTATCGAGCCCAAGAGGGTGGATCTGCCGCATCTGATTCAGAAGATTGCACAAAGCCCACAACCGGTGGCGATGATCGATGGTTTGGAGCCCAAGTTTCCTATCTATGAGCGGCTCAAGGCGGCACTGCCGCAGTATCAGCGGCTGGCAAAGGAAATAGCCCCGGTGCAATTCTCTTTTCCGGCGAAGTTCAGCCCGGGAGATCGCCATAAAGACGTGCCGGCACTCAGGCGCTTATTGCACGCCCTTGGGGATTTGAAGGAAATCAAACCGGCGTCCACCGGTTCCCAAGTTTATGGACCCGAGCTGGCGCAAGCGGTCAAGCGGTTTCAGCAACGCCACGGCTTAACGGCGGACGGCGTTATCGGCAAAAGCACGCTGAATCAGCTCAATTTTCCGCTCGCAGACAGACTGCGGCAAATTCAGCTCGGGCTAGAGCGCCTCCGTTGGCTGCCCGAACAAATCCACGGAAACTATCTCCTCGTCAACATTCCGTCATTCCAGTTGTTCGGCTTTCGAAACGGCTCCGCTTTCGGTCGCTCCGATCTTCAAATGAACGTTATCGTTGGAGAGTCGGTCGACGGGCGTCATACGCCGGTCTTTCACTCCGATATGACGTACATTATCTTTCGGCCTTACTGGAATCTACCGTACAAGATCACGGTCAAGGAGATGGTGCCGCAAATTCTCAGTAATCCCGGTTACTTGGCGAAGAACAGCCTGGAACTCGTCCCGAATTTCTCGCCCAATGCGCCCGTTTATGAGCCGAGTTTCAGAAATATCGAGATGCTTACAACCGGTGCTCTCAAGCTACGCCAGAAGCCGGGGCCCAAAAATGCCTTGGGTTTGGTCAAGTTTGCGTTTCCCAACCACAACAACATCTATCTGCACAGTACGCCGTCCAAGGGATTGTTCAAGAAAGCCCGGCGTGATTTCAGTCATGGCTGTATCCGTGTGGAAGATCCGGTCGGTCTGGCGGAGTTCATCCTGACAGACCACGGCGAATGGACGCGCGAACGGATCGAATCGGCCATGAACGGCACCAAGCCGACAACCATTACCTTGAAGCAAGCCGTACCGGTTTACATTTTCTATTCGACAGTGTTAGCGGACGAGGCGGGCAACGTGAGCTTCTACGAAGATATCTATGGCCATGATCTGATCCTAAGCGACTTGTTGGCCAAGGGCTTCCCTTATCCGTCATGACAGATGCTGGCGTTGCTACCTGATGCAGTGATGATAAGGTGCTGACGAGGTGCTTGTTCCCGGATAGGGAAAAGTCAGGCGTCAAAGGCTGTGCCCGCTAAACGGGTAAGAATCGACCAAGGGCGAGAAAGCGCTCTAAAACCATCTTCAGAGCGCTGCGAATTTGTCCGACAGAGGGCTTACCAGGAGCGAACTCTGCCGGTATCCAAATGGACGAAATCGGAGCGCCGGTAATAGCCGACGCCGCCTTGTTGCAGAGCGAGCGCCGCCTTCTGGATCGTACGCGTATTGATATCGCTCATGCGAATATCGATTGCCTTGCCTTCCATGTGCATGCTGTGCTCAGCCACTCCATGGCTGATTTTGCGCAGCATCCGGTTCGTTTCCGGTGAGCGGTATCCCGAAATGACCTGAAACGTGCCGCGACTCCCCGTGAATGCCGAAACGGCATAGAGCAAATCGAGCAGAGCCGGATCCATCATATGGACCTGGTCAGTACGGTGATCTCGCAGAAAATAGTTGAACCGATTCAGCGTTCGGCGGTCGTAATACTGCTGCGGGCAGCAAACGAGCATCAGCTCTTCGCCTGTATTTAAGTTGTGAAACGAGAGTTTACGTTCTCTATTGAAAATTTTCGCAAACGCGTCGGCCGAAGGTAGAAGTAAAGCCCCGACAGCCGCCATTCCGGCGCGCGCTAAAAATGCTCGCCGAGATAGGCCGACATCGGGTGCTTGATGCTCATGATGGGAAATCGTGTTAATGCTCATATGCTAAGTTCCCTTTTCGAATAAGGTCTTCGCATAGGCATCGAACAATTCTCCGTAGTCCCTTCTCCGCCACCAACGTGCGGAGGCGGGGAATTCGTCGATGCCCGGGTGAACGGCAATCCGCTCACCGAAAAACGCGAACTTTACTTTTCGAGTCTTACGGAATCAACCCTTAAAACTCCCTCCTTCTTGATGGCACATGTCGTGCCATTTCTGAATTTTTCTTAAGTGTCCGTAATTCAATGCTTGGCGGCCTTGTCGGCACGGTCGTTAAACGCTTCTTTTCTCATAAAGAAATATTGATAGCATCGAAACTCGCTGCCCGATTATGGGCCGTCGGACCTACATCAGTGCCTTCACGAACCAACTGGCACGTCAAAAAGCCGGCGGATTTTGCTGCATCCAATTCCGCTACGGTGTCCGAGAGGAACAGAACGGAGGCGGGCGGTAAGCTGATCTGCCGAGCGATTGCCCGGTAGGAGTCGGGGTCTTGCTTGGGGCCGATACGAGTGTCGAAATAACCGGAAAACAGCGGTGTCAAATCGCCGTATTCGGTATGCCCGAACAGGAGTTTTTGGGCGTGGACGGATCCCGAGGAAAATACATAGAGATCGATGCCCTGAGCTTTCCATTCCCTTAACTTGCGCATGGCGTCCTCGTAGATGTGACCGCAATAGTCCCCTTTGCGGTATCCCTCTTCCCAGATCATCCCCTGCAGTGCTTTGAGGGGCGGTGCCTTTCGATCCTCATCGATCCAACGAATCAGCTGTTCTGCGATTTGTGCCGTGCTTAACTCCATTGCACAGAGTGTACGCACCTCGTCCAACAGCGTTACGACGTCCGGATCGTTGGCATGATGAGCGACGAAACTCATCATACGCTCACGGGAATACGGGAACAATACATCTTTGACAAAGGAGATCGATGACGTAGTTCCCTCGATATCGGTCAAAATTGTGTGGATCATGCGTATTGAGTCAAGAATTGTTCGAGTTTGGGAAAGGTTTCGGCAATGTTGCGGCCGGTGAATTGAGCGACCCAGCCTTCGGGTGTGGTAAATAGGCGGATTGCCTTTAGATTCGGATTTTCCCCCATGTCGAACCAGTGCCGGGTGTGCGCCGGAACGCTGAGGAGATCCCCCGGCTCGCACAGCACTATGTATACCTTGTTATTGGGATGCAGATAAAAGAGGCCTTTTCCATCGACGAAAAAGCGTACTTCGAAGTCGTCGTGGGTATGCTCACTTAGAAACTTGGCGCGCAGTTCCGCCTTCTGCGGATGATCCGGCCGAATGTTGATCACGTCGACCGAGCGAAATTCGTAGCGGTCGATCAGTCGATCGATGGAGTGGCGGTACGCGGCGATGATGGCCGCCTGATCGGCGTCGGCGGAAAATTCCTGGTCCGCGGTCCAGCGCTCGAACAACACGCCGATCTCCCAAAGCTTCTTGGTGATGGCTTCGGGGTCGCGGACCACTTCGACTTCGTCCGGCCGATCTTCGGGGTGGATAGTCAGCAAGCTCATGACGTTCTTACTCCGTGTAAGCGGATTTCGAGATCGAACAGAAATTCCAGGGCTTCCACATGACGCAGCGCATCCTTCACCGCGGCGCCCCAGGTATAAAACCCGTGGCCGGCGATGACGTAGCCGTGGATGTCGCCTCGGCGTTCAATGTATTCGTCCACTTTCAGCGCCAGCCGGGGAATATTTTGATCGTTGGGAAAGATCGGAATGACGATACGGGCCTCGTGAGTATCAATGCCCGGCAGGGCCTTTAGCAGTTCGTAATCTTGGAGCACCAATTCGTCGCGGAAGAGGCGCGAAAGCAGCGTGGCGCTCGGGGTGTGCGGATGCAGCACGGCGCCGACATCCGGATAGCGGCGATAGATCGAGGTATGCAGCAAGGTTTCGGCCGAGGGCTTTTTTCCATCTAGCGACCGGCCTTCGGCGTCGATCAGCATGATGTCGTCGAAAGTCAGTTCGCCCTTGTGCCTTCCCGATACGGTAATGGCGATACGTTCGTCGCTGAGCCGGGCGGAAAAGTTTCCGCTGGTCGCAGGGGCCCAGCCCCGGCCGTGAATATAGCGCCCTGCTTCGATCAGCTCTCGGGCGCGCTGCTGGAATTCGTCGTGCATGGATGATGTCTGCCGTGCAGCAAAGCTCGTCATTGTAGTCGCCCCGAAACGCCGGCTCAATCCGGAGGTTTTCTCAGAGATTGCGAGAAAACCTCTTGCGCAGCCCGAGTTCGCGACGGTTTTTTTCATAATCGCTCAGATACAGGTCCAAAGCCGCTCGCGAAGCCCCGATGACCGACTGGGAACGCGTTTGACCGCGTCTTCCAGAATTTTCTGCGAACCTTGGATTTCGGCTCGATGCCGCGCTCGGGTGATGGCCGTGTAAATCAAAGGGCGATCCAGCACCGGGCTTTCAAGGTCCGGTAGCGCCAGCACGATCTCGTCGAATTCGGACCCTTGGCTTTTGTGTACGGTCATCGCGTACACGGTTTCGTGCTTGGGCAGTCGTGTTGGCGAAAACCCACGGATATGGCCGTCCGCATCCTCGAAAAAGACCCGAAGTCCTGCGCCCGTTTCCAGCGCGATGCCGATGTCGCCGTTGAAGAGCCGGAGGTCGTAATCGTTGCAGGTTACGATCACCGGGCGACCGGGATACCATCGGCTTCCCCGGCGCAATCGCCTTCGCGCATAGAGCTGGTCTTCAAACCGAAGATTGATGCCTGCCGCCCCGCTCTCGCCTTCCCGATGGGCGGTGAGTACCCGAAAACGGCCGAAAAGCCGCAGGATTTCCTTCGCTTCGGCGCCCGAATCCACGGCCGCGAAGAATGCTTGATAGCCGCTTTCCATCCGTTGGATCAAATCCGCTCCGCCGAACCGTGCCCGTTCCCAACGAATCTCGGGATGGCGATCGGCGGCGAGCAAGGCGATCGCTTCCTTTGCGCGCCCTCCGTTGATTAGTCGCGCCAATTGGCCGATGCCGCTTTCCGATCCGAAACGATGGCTGTGGGTGAGGAGTGCGACGCAATCGGACAGGGCCGGTGTGAACAGATCGCCCGACGGAATTTTGACACCCGAGGCCGCGTAAAGTTGATCGCAAAACGCCGGGCTATATCCGGACGACTCGCAGAGATCGCCGAACACCGCTCCTGGTTCCACCGACGCCAACTGATCCTTGTCCCCCAACAAAATCAGCCGGGCATTTTTCGGCAGGGCGTCGATCAGCTTGGCCATCAGCGCCAGATCGATCATCGACGCCTCATCGACCACCAACACGTCCAGCGGCAGCGGATTTTTCCGGTTATGGCGAAAGTAAACCGAATCGGGTTTGGCGCCGAGCAACCGATGCAACGTGGCGGCGGTTTCTGGAAGGGCGCCGAGCACGGATTGCGGCAGCGGCAACTTCGCTTTCTGCTCGCGGATGGATTCCTGAAGCCGCGCCGCCGCTTTGCCGGTGGGCGCACTCAGCGCCATGCGCAGCGGTTTTTCTCCGGATTGGGATTGTAGGGCGGCAAGTATGCGAACGACAGTGGACGTTTTCCCCGTTCCGGGGCCGCCGGAAATGACGCAAAACCGCCTCAGCGCCGCTACCGCCGCCGCTAGTTTTTGCCGGTCCGGCACCTCGGTGTTGTGGGCGAAGAGCCGGTCCAGTTCGGTGCGAAGCTTGGCGAGATCGATTTCCGGGCACGGGCTTTCCGCGAGAGATATCAAGTTGTCCGCCAATGCCTTCTCGTATTGCCAATAACGCGCCAGGTACAGGCAGTGGCGAGTATCAAGAATCAGCGGCGCGAACCCGCCGGGTTCCGCGACCAACTTGGACTCATGGAGGAGAACTAGCCAATCGGCGAGATCGGGTAGTGTGATGACGGCCTCACTGCCTTCGACGATGACATCGGAACCTGCATAGTCGTCCAGACGAATACAGATATGGCCTTCCGTGACGGCCTGATAAGCCAGTTGCGCCGCCCAGATGACCGCTTCGTCCGGGGTATCGTCCAGCCGGCCCAAGTAAGCGGCGAACTGCTTTCCGATCGGTGGCAGTTTTAAAGACTGCGAGGCAGTCGATGCCGGTTTGTCCGGTAGCGATTGGGCGGACGAACGCAACGAGGCAGCACGGGCTTCGGAGTTCATGGTGTTATTGTTCGAAGTGGAGGGATGGCCTATTTTCGCCGCATTTTGCTTTATGAACAGTATCGGCGTTGGCCCCTACCGGAAATTGCGCTATCGGCGAAGCGTCGTATTCGGGAGCACCCTAGCGCGCTCGCCTGCGCGCGAGGGCTAGGGTGAGGATGTCAAGACGGGATTTCTGCCTTGAAATACGGTTCCGCCGAGTCCCTTATAACTCGACAATGCTCTACGACGTCCCGATCAATAGGGAGTCCAAAGCTTCGATCAATTCAAGACTCGGCCTGTGCCAAAAAATCCCGGTTTTCTTTTTAGGCGCGATCCCCCTCAGAAACAGGTAATAGGCTCCGCCGAAATGGGTTTCGTAGTCGTAACTCGGCAGCCTTTGCTTGAGGTATCGGTGGAGGGCGACGGTGTAGATGAGGTACTGGAGGTAATAATGCTCGCGGGCCATGGCCGCGATCAGGCGGTCCGGGGCGTAATCGGCATAGGCATTGCCGAGCCAATTGGATTTCCAGTCGAGCAGGTAATAGCGGCCGTCCGCTTCGAACACCAGATCGATAAAGCCCTTCATATAGCCTTCGATATGTTTGAAGTCGAGCAAGCGGACGGCCTCGGCATAGCGTCGGTCGCATCGGAAACGCGGATCGGCGAGAAGTTTTCGTAAGGTGCCGGAATCGCCGCCGCGCAACGCATAGGTGAATTCCATTTCGGCCAGGCGCTTTTCCGCCGGAATATCGGACAGCTTGAGCCCGTTGCCGTCGAGCGGCGCTTCGAGGGCAGTTTCGAGGGTCCGACGGACGGTCGGCGTCCAGTAATCGTCGATGCCGTGCGCTTTCAATTTGCGGCGAACGAGTTCGCTGAGCCGTTCGGAATCCCGGCAGGCAAAATCCCATTCCTCCAGAATCGCGTGCAGGCACGATCCGGCCCTGGCGCCACGGGGAAAGGCGAATATGGAATCGCCCGGCGCTTCCGGCAAATCGGACTCGGGCAGAATGTCGTAGTCCGGCGCCTCGCTGTGCCGCCCGGTGGTCAGGCCCGAAAAGCTGCTCATCCGCCAACTCGGGTAAAGTGGCGGACGATCAAAAGGGCGGACGGCCAGCGGCGTGCCGTTCTCGGATCCCGAGGCCCGGTAGCGGACGGGGCGATTTTCGATGGACCGGATGCTCACGCAGCCGGGCGCCCGTTCCGCGAACGCCTGAATGTCGGTCGCGATGAAGCTACTATCGGCTTCGCGCAATCGCGTCTCCAGTGCGGACAACGGATCGTCCTCCTGCGCCGCCGAGCCGCCGTGCAGCAGCCAGGCCATGGCGGTCGAATGGAAACCTTCGGTTTTGTCCCGGCCGTTTCGGACATTGCCCCACACGACATAGCAGCGGTACACGGCGCGGGTGAGCGCCACGTAAAGGAGGCGCAGGTTTTCCGCCATTTCTTCGAGAACCGCCTGTCGGCGGTTCAATTCCAGCTGCGCCGAGCCGAGGTCAAGAACCGATTCGCCGTCGCGGTGCAGGAGCACGGACTGGGCCTTTCGCTGCCGCAGCCGTCCGTCCCAGAGAAACGGACAGAACACGACCGGGTATTCGAGCCCCTTGCTGGTGTGGATGGTCACGATCTTCACGCGCTTGGCATCGCTTTCCAGCCGCAGCAGGGCGGTTTCGTCGTTCTTGGACGGATTCCGGATGGCGCGGCCGAACCAGCCGAGCAGCGTATCGATGCTCGATTTCTTGCGGCTCTCCACTTGCAGCAATTCGGCCAAGTGCAGGAGATTGGTCAGCCGCCGCTCGCCGTCGCGGAATGTCGGCAAATGAGCGGTGATGCGGGCGTCTTCGAACCAGCGGCGGAACATCGGCATGAAGCCTTCGCTCAGCCAGATGTGATGGTAGGTCTGGAAGCGGTCGAAGATGGCTTCCCAGGCGCCTTCATCCTTCTGCAGCTCGAAAATCGCATTCGCCGTATGATCCATGAGTTCTGTCGCCAGCGCGGCCTTGAGCAGCGATTCCCGCCCCGGCTCGGCGACCGCCTGCAGGACCCGTTCGAGTTCAGCCGCTTCGGGGGTCGAGAACACGTTCTCCTGCCCCTGTCGCACGCTGGGCACGCCGCAAGCCGTCAGGGCGTCCTCGATCAAGCGTGCCTGGAGGTGGGTGGAAACCAGTACGGCGATGTCGCCCCCGTCGAGAGGCCGCTCGCCCAGGCAGGCCTTGCCTTCATTCGCATCATTGAGCAGCGTGGCGATTTCGAAGGCGGTCGCGACGGCGGCCGAGCGGCTTGCCGTGCCTTTCGAATAGGGTTTCTCTTTTCCTTTGCCGTCTTGTTCCGGCGGCAGCAAAAGGAATCGGAACGGCTCCTCGCCGTTGCCTTTGATGTTTAAAACGGCACGCTGCCGTACGGCGGGTTTTACTTCCGGATAAGGGATCTCGTCGAGCAGGAACGGTCTCGGATGGCCGACAAACAAGGCATTGATGGCGGCGATGAGATCGCGCTCGGAGCGCTGGTTGGTCTTCAGCGTGCGGCGGGTGATGCGTTCGTTGCTTCGCGCTTCGAGGTAGCTGAAGATGTCCGCGCCGCGAAAGCCGTAGATCGCCTGCTTGGGATCGCCGACGAAGAACACCGGCAAACCGCCGTCGCCGTAGATGCGTCGAAAGATATGGTACTGCGTCGGGTCGGTGTCCTGGAATTCATCGATCAGCGCGGCCCGGTAACGGCGGCGAACGGTCTCCGCCAGGCGCTCGCCGTGTTCCGAATCGAGCGCCGTCGCCAGACGGTTCAACAAATCGTTGTAACAGACGACTTGCAGCGCGTTTTTGCGCTGGTCCAGCTCGGTGTTACAGAACTCGATCAAGCGCCACTTGAGGCACTGGAGCCGGGCTTCGAAATCCAGGCGCAAGGTTTCGTCCGCTTCGATCAGGGTCTCGCAGCAATCAAAGAAAGGGTGCTCCGGAGGCCGGCAAGCCTTTTTGATCGTGGCGGAAAGAGCGGTCCGCGTGAGATGGCGAAGGCCGTCCGGCAGGTCGAGCAAGGGCGGAACTTCCGGCAAGACGACCGGCTGCGGCATCTGTTCCAGGGCCGATGCCGGCCATTGGCCGAAAAATTCGGCCGTGTCGTCGAGCCAGTTCCGCAAGCTTTCGGGTTTGACGCGGGTCCGGTTGAAGTCCGGATAATCCAGCAACAGAGTTTCGATGGCGCTCTTTTCGGCATGCCAGATTTCCGCCGCTTCGAGCACCGCTCGCTCGAAGCGCATGATGGCGTCCGTTTCGTCCGGCGGTTCGACAGGCCCCGCAATTTTCAGGAACGGCTTGCCCACATGAGGCTGAATTTCGCTCAACCAAACGTCGGGCGATTGATTTTTTTGGGCCAGAAAGTCGGCCCAGGCCCCGGACGCGAGATAGACCTCCCGCCGCCAGAAATCGTCGACGATGTCCCGCAGCAGATCGGTCTCGTCCGGCATCAGCTCGCAGTCGAAATCGGCGCCCGATTCGAAGGCGCTTTCGTTCAACAGACGCTGGCAGAATCCATGAATGGTGAAGACCGCGGCTTCGTCGAACCCGCTGATCGCATAGCCGAGGCGGCGCACGGCGGTTTCGGTGCGGTCGCCGTAAAGTGCGAGAATCCGGCGGCAGAATTCGTCCTCGCTGGTGCCGGCCTCGAAAGCGGAAAGCACTTCTCGCAACCGCTTGCGGATACGATCCTGAAGCTCGGCGGTCGCCGCCTTGGTGTACGTTACCACTAGGATCTGATCCACGCTCAAGCCGAGCTCGAGAATCAGCCGGACGTAAAGCCCCGAAATCGTCCAGGTTTTGCCCGTCCCGGCGCTCGCCTCGACCAGATTCAGTCCGCCGAGCTCGGCGGCGTAGATGTCGAACTCGGGGGTGTGGTCTAGGGATTGCGGGCTAGCATGGGGCATGGGCGATTTCGTTATGGGGCCGTCGCGTGATGGAAAAACGTGCCGTATTGTACGGCGCTCGAGCGCCTCGTCATCCATTTCGCTCCAGTTTGTAGGGCGCAATAGCGTACCCGCGTATTGCGCCGTATGAAGTAATGACCGGAAAACTCACCGTGAGATCAGATGGTCCCACGGTTTGCTATTGTTCCCCAAGGTTATTGTCTCTTCGGAATATGAACCCCAATGCCCGACTATCGACGTTATCGCGTACCCGGCGGAACCTATTTCTTCACCGTCAACCTGCTCGAACGTTATCCGAACGATTTGCTCGTTCGGCACATCGACCTACTCCGAACCGTGGTGCGGGAGGTACGGATCAAACGGCCATTCCACATCGATGCGTGGGTGATCTTGCCGGATCACCTGCACGGCATGTGGACGCTGCCGCCCGGCGATGACGATTTCACAAATCGATGGCGGCTGATCAAACAAGGATTCTCCAAAACGTTGCCGCCGACCGAACGGCGCTCGAAAGTACGCCTGCACGCGGCGAACGCGGAGTATGGCAACGCCGGTTTTGGGAGCACGCTATCCGCGATGATGCGGATTATGCGGCGCACGTGGATTATTGCCACATCAACCCGGTGAAACATGGTTATGTCCAGTGCGTGGCGGAGTGGCCGTATTCAACCTTCCATCGTTACGTTGAGCGTGGCGTGTATCCGTTGAATTGGGCCAGTGGGGCGGAATCCGATATGGATGCGGGCGAGCGAGCTTGAAGCTCATGCGGCGCAATACGCGAATACGCTATTGCGCCCTACGCGGGCTGCTCAACAAAATGCAGCTCTGGCATTATTGACACATCCCTCCAACCAAAATGCATTCTTAAAATCTGCTCACGTAAATCCCGCCATAAAATGTTAATCCCTGAAGTATATTTTCTAAATTCATCTCCTCGATCTGAAAATCTCGTCATAAACTCTGGAAAAGAGTTGTCATCAAAGTGCGCAATCTTCATGTACATATTTGCGACATTAAATGCATGAAACATTGCATTATTATATAAATCAGGTTCGGCGCCGGTTTCAAAATATCTTTGAACGTGTTCGTTTTCAAGAAGAGCCATTATTGACGCAAATATATTTCTCATTCTAAAGGATGGGTCTGGGTGTGTGCCAATAGCGTTTCCATTATGGTAATCTCTTCTGTTTCCGTAAAACTTATGGAAAAGACATGTTAATCCTGCAATAAGAATCCACAGTGCTTTTACCCTTAAAACTCCACTCTCCTTAAAGAGCAAATATTGAAAAGTTAAGTTTGCTGCTTCGTAATCTGCTGCCAATTCTAGGCAATGACGCAACCAAGCATCTCGCTCACTCACATCCTGTTGTAAGAATAAGGAAAATTCGGCGTCTTCAATAAAATAATTGAACTCACCATCATCTGATGCACTTGCATTTTTCAAAAATTGCCAATGGCATTGGAATAAGTGTGATTGCTCATGCAAATAAATCCATACTAGCGAATAAATAAAGAAGTCAATCTTTGTAGATTCATGGCTTGTTCCAGCCGGAAGAATATTCTTACGACCACAACCGTAATCAAGAATGTTAAATAGTTCATCATATTTTGCATCAGAGAAATGCCGCGTACACATCTGCGGGAATAGTATTGCGTCCTTATAAATTGAGACCGGAAAGCCATATGAAATCGAAATATGGTGTTTGTTTATATCATCATCAAGTAATCCAGCGCATGCGCGCACAGCATCT
>Ga0196959_10000133_pt1 | contig 13981 bp, 17 predicted proteins | sample S1v_20metaG_FD_157521 | JGI IMG/M metagenome (GOLD analysis project Ga0196959, IMG submission 157521) | Soil microbial communities from Anza Borrego desert, Southern California, United States - S1+v_20 | ecosystem: Environmental > Terrestrial > Soil > Desert | place: USA: California | collected...
GATTGCTGTGTTTGGATGGAACGACCGGCGAAATTGAAGATCGTATGTTTATCGAGCTGCCCGAGCTGCTCCATGCGGGTGACCTTTTGGTCTTCAATGACACCAAAGTGATGCCGGCGCGCTTATTCGGACGCAAGGCGTCCGGGGGCAGGGTGGAGATCCTGATCGAGCGGATACTCGATTCGAGTACGGGTTTGGCTCACGTGCGTGCGAGCAAGGCGCCGAAAGCGGGAACCGAAATCCTGCTGGATGGCGGTTTTCGATGCTTGGTCCAAGGACGGCAAGGCGATTTGTTTCAGCTGATGATTCTTGACGATCGAACTGTCGATGACGTTCTGAGCGCCGTCGGGCATATTCCTCTGCCGCCTTATATCGATCGGCCGGATTCGGTGTCCGACTGGGAGCGTTATCAGACCGTGTTTGCAAAGGAGTCCGGCGCCGTAGCGGCGCCCACCGCCGGTCTGCATTTCGATGAGGCGATGCTGGAGCGTTTGACGGCAAAGGGTATCGAGCGGGCCTTCGTAACGCTGCATGTGGGTAGCGGCACGTTTCAGCCCTTGCGGGTGGATGAACTGGACCAGCACAAAATGCATTCGGAGTGCTGTGAGGTCGATGCGGACGTCGTGGAAAAGATTAATGAAGTTCGGCACTGCGGGGGACGGGTAATCGCTGTCGGAACGACCGTGGTGCGGACGCTGGAATCGGCTTCGCTTGAGGGAGCTCTGACGCCTTATAAAGGCGAGACGAATTTATTTATTCGTCCGGGTTTCCGTTTTCGGAGTGTCGATGCCATGGTTACCAACTTTCACCTTCCGGAATCGACGCTATTGACCTTGGTGTGCGCCTTTGCCGGCTATTCCGAGGTGTTGGCGGCTTATCGGCATGCCGTGGAGCGCAAATACCGGTTTTTCAGTTACGGCGATGCGATGTTTGTCACGCGCAAGTCGCATTCGTGACCGATAATACCGATTCATCACTTTTACGTGGATAGGCATGGCCGCGAAGACGTCCGATGTTCTTAAGCAGTTCAGTCCCGGCCGGATCCTGTTACCGGTCGTTTTGGGATTGGGCATCGTCGGCTATACGCTGCATGGCGAATTGGTCAAGAACGATCTTCCGGTCAGTGAAGTGCTGGACCGCATCGCTTGGACCTCGCGTTCGATCGGGTGGATCGCCTTGGCGCTCCTCATGATGGTGCTGCGCGATTTCGGCTACATGTGGCAATTGCGGATACTCACCGACCGTAAGCTGGAGTGGCGAGCCTGTTTCGAAATCATCCTGCTTTGGGATTTCTTCGCCGCAGTTTCGCCATCTATGGTGGGCGGGGCGGCGGTCGCGGTATTCATGCTGGTCAAGGAACAGATCAGTATCGGCCGCAGTACCGCGATTGTATTTACGACGGTCTTTCTCGATCAGGTCTTCTATACCTCGCTTCCGTTTTTCGCCAGCCTGTTTATTCCGCAAGTCGATATTTTTGCGCCTTTGCAGTACCTTCGGTCTGAGTTGCTGGGGACCAGCATGATGGCCGGATTTTGGGTGGCCTGGGGCGGGCTGGTCGTTTACTTGATATTGCTGGTTGCGGCCTTGTTCGTGGCTCCGCATTGGATCAATTGGTGGCTCACCCGGTTGTTCATGCTGCCGATGTTCCGGCGCTGGCGCTCGCAGGGCTTGCACATGGTCAATGATCTGCTCACAGCCTCTCGCGATTTACGGGACAGGAAATCGATCTTCTGGTTTCAGGTCTGGTTTGCGACATCGGTCGCGTGGATCGGCCGATACCTGGTTCTAAACTGCGTGTTGGCAGGCTTTTCCCCAATGCCCATGAACGTGTTGGACCACCTGCTCGCCATCGGCCGGCAAGCGGTTCTATGGATTATCATGGTCCTTTCGCCGACGCCCGGCAGTGCCGGTATCGCCGAGCTCGGTTTTTCCTGGCTTTTTAGGGATTTCGTTCCGGTAGGCATACCTTTGGGCTTAGCCGTTCTATGGCGGCTCATCAGCTATTATCCCTATTTAATCATCGGCGTGCCGGTCATGACGCGTTGGGTCAAGCGCGTGTACGGCGCCGACGTCCGATACCCGCAAGCCCATATCGATTGAGCGTTGTATGTTCGAATTGCACCCTCGTTTGTCGCAGGATTGTATTCAATTGGGCCGCTTCCCGCTGTGCCGGCTTCTGTTGATGAACGAGAGCCGCTATCCGTGGTTCATTCTCGTCCCTGAGCGGAAGGATATCAGCGAGATTTATCGATTGGCGGACGAGGATCAAGTGCGGCTCATGCACGAATCGTCCTGTCTCTCCCGCACTTTGGCGAAGCTATTCGGGGCGGACAAGATGAATATCGCGGCTATCGGCAACCTGGTGCCTCAGCTGCATGTTCACCATGTGGTGCGCTATCGGGGCGATCCGGCTTGGCCCGGCCCGATCTGGGGCCGCTTCGATCCGCTACCTTATGGCGAATTTGCTTTGAACGAGATCAAGCAAAAGCTCAAGGCCGCGCCCTTACCCGATTTTTTCTATTTCGATTGAAGTCATGGAGTGCCGGGCCGGCTGCGGCGCTTGCTGCATCGCCATATCCATTTCCAGCCCGATTCCCGGTATGCCCGAGGGCAAGCCGGCCGGCGTTCGATGCATCCATCTGACCGATGATTTGCGTTGTGCCATTTTCGGGCAGACCGGACGTCCGGCCTGCTGCGCGGGATTGAAGCCCTCGCAGGAAATGTGCGGCGACAGCCGGGAAGAGGCGCTCGCCTTTCTGACTTGGCTGGAAAACGCCACGCTCCCATAGGCCGGCGGCGATAGCCGGTCCAGAACTCGTCCCGTTCACAGGGGTCAATATTCAGGGAGTGAATGGAGGAGAGAAGGCGTGGAGGTGCTTCGCACGGATGTCGCCATCATCGGCGGGGGGCTTGGAGCCTGTGCGGCCGCCTTGGGCGCGGCACGCGTGGGATACCGGGTCATTCTGACCGAGGAGACGTACTGGATCGGCGGTCAGTTGACGAATCAGGCGGTTCCCCCGGATGAACACCCGTGGATCGAGGAATTCGGCGCGACTGCCAGCTATAAGGCGCTGCGGGAAGGCATCCGCCAGTACTACCGCGCGCACTTGCCGCTTACATCGGCGGCGCGGGCGGCGAAGCACCTCAATCCAGGCAACGGCTGGGTCAGCCGGCTGTGCCATGATCCGCGCGTCGCAGTCGCGGTGCTCCATCAGATGATCGCGCCGTATCAGCTCAGCGGCAAAATGTTCGTGATGCACCCCCACCGTCCGATTGCCGCCTGGACCCATGGCGATCGGGTGACCGGCGTGGTCGTCAGGGGGGCTTGAATCCGGGCGCGACACCCTGATCGAAGCGTCGTTCTTCATCGACGCGACGCCGCAGGGCGAGTTGCTCGATATGGCCGGCGTGGAGCACGTCGTGGGAGCCGAGTCCCGCGCTGAAACCGGGGAGCGTCACGCGTCCGAGATGGCCGATCCCAAAGACCAGCAGGCGATCACGGTGTGCTTCGCCATGGAATATCTTCCAGGCGAGGACCACACCATCGATAAGCCGCGGCAATACGAGCTGTGGCGTGATTACCGGCCGCCGGACTGGCCTGGACCCCTGCTCGGCTGGACGACAAGCAAGCCCGAAACCCACGAGCCGCTGACGCGTTTTCTGTTCGAGGCGGAGAACGGACGGCCTTGGTGGACCTTCCGTCGGATCCTCGACATTTCCAACTTCGAAACGGGCTTTGCGCCCAGCGACATCAGCGTAGTCAATTGGCCCCAAAACGATTATTGGTTCGGCCCCATTTGCGGCGTGGACGAGGTGGAACAGGTCCGAAATCTGGAGGCTGCGCGGCAACTCAGCCTTAGTTTGCTCTACTGGCTCCAGACCGAAGCGCCGCGGCCGGACGGGGGAATCGGATACCGCGGGTTCCGCCTTCGCCCGGACGTGGTCGGCGGGGCCGTCGACGGGCTCGCGCCGGCGCCTTACATCCGGGAGTCCAGGCGCATCCGCGCCGAGTTCACCGTGCTCGAACAGCACATCGCGCATCCGCTCAGGCCGGACGGCCCCGAGTTTTTCGACGACTCGGTCGGCATCGGATGCTACCGCATCGATCTCCACCCCCGTACCAGCGGCAAGAACCTGGGCGTAACGCACATTACGAACGGCGCTTATCGGGTGCACCATGTCGAATGGAACGTGGGCGAAGCGGCGGGACTGCTGGCGGTTCTGCCTGGAGCGCAAGGTTCTGCCGCGCTCCCTGAGGAGCCGTAAGGCGCTTCTGGACGATTTCCAATCTTTGCTCCGGCAGCAGGGAATCGCGCTTTCCTGGTCGTCGCTTTCGCCGCTCTGAGGTTTGTTGTTCGAGCTGATTTTCGAGGCGTTCAATGGAACAGCAGAATCGATTGTTTCGCATCGGCATTTCAGGCTCGTACGGCGGGATGAACCTCGGTGACGAGGCGATTCTGGACGGCATCGTGACCAATTGCGCCAGTCCATCGCAGCCGAGATCACGGTCTTTTCACGGAACCCTGAGGATACGCTGAGTCGGCACAAGGTCGAGCGTGCCGTTCCGGTCCGAAACCTGACCCGAAAAGAAGTCAGCCGGGAAATCGAGGGGCTTGACCTGTTCATCCTGGGCGGGGGCGGCATTCTTTATGACCGGGATGCCGAGACCTATTTGAGGGAAGTGTTTCTCGCGCATGAATTCGGGGTTCCCGTGGTCGTGTACGCGGTGAGTGCGGGTCCGCTCACGGATTCGCGGGCGCGTAGCGTCGTGCGCGAGGCTTTGAACCGGGCGGCCATCATCACGGTGCGGGATCGGCAAGGCTATCGGCTGCTCGAGGACGTTGGAATCGACCGCGAGATTCATCTGACCGCGGATCCCGCTCTGCTCGTACATCCGGATCAGCTTCCGCTCGAAGTCCTCAAATCGGAGGGGGTCGAGTTCGAACGGCATTTGGTGGGATTTTCGGTCAGAGAACCCGGCCCCGCCGCGCCCGATCTCGATCCGGAGCATTATCATGCGTTGCTCGCCAATACGGCGGATTTCATGGTGGATCGGCTCGACGCCGACGTCGTGTTCGTTCCGATGGAAAGAACCGACGTCCAGCACAGCCATGGGGTCGTGGCGCACATGCACAATTCGGAGCGTGCGGAGATTCTGAGACGGAAATACTCGGCTTAGCAAACCCCAGACCTGCTGGGACGTTTCGAGTTCGCTGTGGGCATGCGGCTCCATTTCTTGATCTTCGCCGCCCTCCAAGGGACACCGTTCGTGGCGCTGCCCTACGCGTCCAAAGTCGTGGGATTTCTCGGCGATTTGGAGATGGAAACGCCGCCGCTGGGCGATGTCGGGATCGGTCAGCTCATCGCCAGAATCGAACCGTTCCTGGGATACGCGCGAGGAGATTCGCGCCAAAATCAAACAACGCCTTCCCGCCCTCCAATCCCGTGCGCGAGAGACCAATCAGCTCCTGGTCAGGCTTTTGACGGGATCAGGCTAGCCGTTTGGCGTTGAATGATACTCAGTCGATCCCCGTAATCATTCGAAACGATCAGGGTTTATTCGCCGGCCGGATATCGAGCTGCGTGCGGCCGCTCCAGTCCTTCGCGAATTGCCAGGCGACGCGGCCGCTGCGCGAGCCGCGCTGAAGGGCGAAACGAAGGGCTTCGGTACGTACGGTTTCCCAGTCGTCCAAAGGCGTTTGGAGCTTGTTCAGCCAATACCGGACGATGTCCAGATATTGATCCTGGTTGAACGGATAAAACGACAACCACAGTCCGAAGCGTTCCGACAGCGATATTTTTTCCTCCACCGCCTCGCCCTGATGGATTTCGCCTTCGATGTGCCGGGCTTGCAGGTTTTCCGCGTGATACTCGGGCAGCAGATGCCGGCGGTTGGACGTGGCGCAGATCAGCACGTTTGCCGGCGGCGCGCTGAACGAGCCTTCCAGCGTGGATTTCAGCGCCTTATAGCCGGCATCGTCCGCTTCGAACGACAGATCGTCGCTGAACAGAATGAATTTCTCCGGACGTGGATGGAGCAGCTCCAGAATGTCCGGCAGTTCGACCAAATGTTGCCGGTCGACCTCGATGACCCGGAGGCCTTCGCTGGCATATTCGTTGAGAAGGGCCTTGATGAGCGAGGATTTGCCGGTTCCTTTCGAGCCCCAGAGCAAGGCGTTGTTGGCCGGCAATCCTTGGATGAATTGCCGGGTGTTGCGATCCAGCTCGCACTTTTGCTGATCAACGCACAGAACATCGGCCAGCGCTAGCCGGTGAGGGTTTCGGATCGGCTGCAAAGGATTCGGATGACTAACACCTCGCCAGCGGAAGGCGATGGCGCCGGCCCAATCGGGTTCCGCCGGCGCGGAAGGCATCCGTCTTTCGAGTCGATCGAGCAGTTCGGATGCACGGGCGATCAGTTGTGCAAGCGTTTCCATAGGCGGTCGATCGGTTTAGCGCTAATCTTTTTTCGAGCGGCGTTTTGCCGCGGGTTTATCCTGTCCCGACGCTTTCGATTTTCCGAACTTGCGTTCCCCCGAATTGGCAGGCTTTCTCGGTTTTCTGTTCGGTTGCCGGTCCCCATTTTCGAGCGGCTGTAGATTGAGGCGCTGGTTTTTTACCCAGGTTTTCTTCAGCAGCCTAAAGAAGTCGTCCGGGAGATCGGCCGGCAGCTCCACCGTGCTGTAAGTATCGAAGAGCTTGATCTGACCGATCAGTTTCGAAGAAAGCCCGGTTTCGTTGGCGATGGCGCCGACGATGTCCTTGGGCTGTACGCCGTGCTCGCGGCCGACGTCGATGGTGTAGCGCAGCATTCCGCCTTCGGGGCGTGCTCTTTCCCGCCGACGTTCGCGAACAACCGGTTCGGGCGGCAGTTCCGGTTCCTCGGGTGCCTCCAAAGGACGTTCGCGGTGCATCAGATAGGCGAGGGCGGCGGCAATGTCGGCGGCATCGCCGATGTCCTCGGCAACCAATCTGTCCACCAGTTCCCGGTAAAAGCTCACATCCTGATCGTCCAGGGTCTGCACCAATTGCGCCTTGAACTGTTCGATGCGACGGTCGGCGATGTCTTGCAAGGTCGGCAGTCGCATTTGCTGGATGGCTTGCCGGGTGGTTTGCTCGATGGCCCGCAGCATGCGTCTCTCGCGCGGAGCAACGAACAGGATGGCCTTGCCTTTGCGCCCGGCGCGTCCGGTGCGCCCAATGCGGTGGATATAGGCTTCGCTGTCGTAGGGAATATCGTAGTTCACCACGTGCGTGATCCGCTCCACATCCAGCCCGCGCGCGGCAACGTCGGTGGCGACGACGATGTCCAAGGCATTCTTCTTCAAGCGGTCGATGACCTTTTCGCGCAAAACCTGGCTCATGTCGCCGTTCAAAGCGGCGGCTTCATAGCCTCGAGCCTCCAGTCTCTCGGCCAATTCCACCGTTTCGGTCTTGGTGCGGACGAAGATGATCATGGCGTCGAAATCTTCCGCGTCGAGAATGCGGGTCAGCGCTTCCAGCTTTTGGACGCCCGAGACCAGCCAATATTGCTGGCTGATGGCTTCGACGGTGGCGGTCTTCGCCTTGATCTTCACTTCCGCCGCGTTGTTGAGATGCCGGTCGGCGATCTTGCGGATGACGGTCGGCATGGTGGCCGAAAATAGCGCGATTTGGCGGGTCGGCGGCGTTTGTTCCAGGATCCATTCGACGTCCTCGATGAAGCCCATGCGCAGCATTTCGTCGGCTTCGTCGAGTACCAGCGTGGTCAAATTGTCCAAAGACAAGGTTCCTCGGCGGAGGTGATCCATGACCCGTCCCGGCGTGCCCACGATCACATGAACGCCGCGGGCAAGATGGCGCAATTGCGATCCCATGCCCTGGCCGCCGTAAACGGGCAGAATGTGGAAGCCTTCAAGATGACGGGCATAGGTTTGAAAGGCTTCGGCCACTTGGATGGCGAGTTCGCGGGTAGGCGCGAGCACCAAGGCTTGGGGCGTGCGCTGAAACAGATCGATCCGGGTCAGGATAGGAATCGCAAAGGCCGCGGTCTTGCCGGTACCGGTCTGAGCCTGGCCGAGCAAATCCCGGCCCTCCAGTAGATGAGGGATGCTTTCGGCCTGAATGGGCGACGGCGCTTCGTAGCCGATCTCACGGAGCGCCTGCAGGATAGGGGTGGAAATGGCTAATTGTTCGAAAGACGTTACTGAATTGGATGATGTCATGTGTTCGATAAAGCTAGTGGAGCGATGATCGGTGTACGATACTGTGGCGGTTTAAACCGGCGTTTCGGCTGTTAACATGGGAGCGTGTTGATGATTAAGCTTTGCGGTTTTCCTATCAGCAATTATTACAATAAAGTCAAGCTGGTTCTTCTGGAAAAAGGCATCGAATTCGAGGAGCAGTCGGTCGCTCCGGGGCGTAAGGAAGCGATTCTGCAATTCTCGCCCGCCGGCAAGATTCCTTTTTTGTTAACCGATCAGGGACCGCTCTCGGAATCCCAGGTCATCCTCGAATACCTGGAAGAGGCTTTTCCTCAAAATCCGCTTTATCCATCCGACCCGTTCGAGCGTGCCAAGTGCCGGGAGTTGATCCAGCATTTCGAGCTGAATGTCGAACTCATCGCCCGGCGCCTGTACGGAGCGGCATTCTTCGGCGGTACGGCTTCGGACGAAACCAAGGCCGAGGTCGGGGAAAAGATCGGCGTAGGGATCGAGGCGTTCAATCGACTTGCGAAATTCTCTCCTTACATCGCCGGCGACCGTTTCACGGCGGCCGACTGCGCCCTGTGGCCCAGTTTCGGTTTGTTGTCATCCGCCACTCAGCGCATTTACGGCGAGGATTTTTTGCAGAAAATCACCGGCGCCGCGGATTATATGAGCCTCATGGAATCCCGTCCGCACGTTCGGAAAGTGGCGGCGGATCGAGCCGCCGCCATGTCGGCCTTCTTTGCGAAGAAATAACCATATTACAGCTTCGAATCAGATTACAGCTTCGAATCAGAGCTTGTGAGAAACCGTCGCGAACGGTTCGAATCCGTGCCGACAAATCGGCAGGAATGCCGATTTGCACGGCAGTTGCCGCCCATAGGGTGCCGGACACGGAGGTCCGGCGTGAAAAGCACAGGCGTACAACGGAGCACGTTGAGCATCGCAGGCGCGGACTCGAATCGCGCAGCAGGTTTATCCACAAGCTCTCAGCCCATCAAGGGTTTGAAGCGGATCCGATGCGGATTTTCCGCTTCGTCACCCAAGCGACGCTTGCGATCGGCCTCGTAATCCGCGTAGTTGCCTTCGAACCAGACCACCTTGCTGTCGCCTTCGAAGGCGACCATATGGGTGGCGATGCGGTCGAGGAACCAGCGATCGTGCGAGATGACGACAGCGCAACCGGGGAATTCCAACAGCGCTTCCTCGAGCGCCCGCAGGGTTTCCACGTCCAAGTCGTTGGTCGGCTCGTCGAGCAATAGCACGTTGCCGCCGGCTTTAAGCAGCTTGGCCAAATGCACCCGATTGCGCTCGCCGCCCGAGAGTTCGCCGATCCGTTTCTGCTGATCCGAGCCTTTGAAGTTGAAGCGGCCCACATAGGCGCGGGACGGCGTCTGATACTTGCCCACCGTGACCATGTCGAGACCGTCGGAAATTTCTTCCCAGACGGTTTTCTTGTCGTCCATGGCGTCGCGGAACTGCTCGACATAGGCGAGTTGGACCGTAGGACCGACACGGATATTGCCGGAATCGGGCGTTTCAACGCTGGCCATCATGCGGAACAGGGTAGTCTTGCCGACCCCATTGGGGCCGATCACGCCCACGATGCCGCCTTGCGGCAGGCGGAAGCTTAAATTCTCGATGAGCAGCCGGTCGCCGAAACCCTTCGAGACGCCTTCGAATTCCACCACCAGTTCGCCCAGGCGCGGTCCCGGCGGAATATAGATCTCGCGGGTCTCGTTGCGGGCCTGGTATTCGCTGGACGACAGTTCTTCGAAGCGCTGCAAACGGGCCTTGCTCTTGGCCTGCCGGCCTTTCGGGTTGGCGCGCACCCATTCCAGCTCTTCCTTCATGGCTTTTTGGCGGGCGGTTTCCTGCTTTTCCTCCATCTCCAGGCGTTTTTCCTTCTGTTCCAGCCAGGAGGAGTAATTGCCTTCCCAAGGGATGCCATGACCGCGGTCCAATTCGAGAATCCAGCCGGCGACATTGTCCAGGAAATAACGGTCGTGGGTGACTGCGATCACCGTGCCCGGAAAATCGTGAAGAAAACGTTCGAGCCAAGCCACCGATTCGGCATCTAAGTGGTTGGTGGGCTCGTCAAGGAGCAGCATGTCGGGATTCGACAGCAGCAGGCGACATAGGGCGACGCGACGGCGTTCGCCACCGGAGAGCTTGGTGACGTCGGCGTCCCAGTCCGGAAGGCGAAGGGCGTCGGCGGCGATTTCCAGCTTGCGTTCGAGCTCCCACGCTCCGGCGGCATCGATTTTGTCCTGGAGTTCGGCTTGTTCGGCGAGCAATTTGTCGAAGTCGGCATCGGGTTCGCCAAAGGCGTTGCTGACCTCGTTGAAACGGTCGACCAGCGCTTTGATTTCGGCTATGCCTTCTTCGACGTTGCCGCGAACGGTCTTGGTCGGATCGAGCTGAGGCTCCTGCGGAAGAAAGCCGATTTTGATTCCCGGCTGCGGACGGGCTTCGCCGTCGTATTCTTTGTCCACGCCGGCCATGATGCGGAGCAGGGTGGACTTGCCGGAGCCGTTCAGGCCGAGCACGCCGATCTTCGCGCCGGGAAAGAAGGACAGCGAGATGTCGCGCAAAATCTCGCGTTTGGGCGGCACGATTTTGCTCACCCGATTCATCGTGAAAATATACTGAGCCATTTTGACAGGTTGTGTTGGCAGAAAGGCGTTATTATTTCACGGTTCGGCGAATCGATCACGGCATGCGACCTTTTGACTGTTGAGGATACGAGATGAATGCCCAAGACGAGACGCATTTGGCGGGATTGAGGTCGCGCATTATCCGCCAGATCGGCGCGGTGGAGCCTGCGGCCTGGAATGCGCTGACGGACGGCGTTTATCCCTTTCTGCGGCATGAATTCTTGCTTGCATTGGAAGAATGCGGATGCCTCGGCGAGCCTGTCGGCTGGATTCCCTACCATTTATTGATCGAGAATCGGGAACACCGTCTGGTAGCGGCCCTGCCGATGTACCTCAAACTCAATTCTTTCGGCGAGTTCGTTTTCGATCGGACTTGGGCCGACGCCTACGAACGGGCCGGCCTGGACTATTATCCGAAGCTGGTCGTAGCTTCGCCATTTACGCCCGCGATGGGCCCACGTCTTCTGATCTCCCCCAACCGTTACTCGGATCGCTTGGCCGAGACCGTAGTCGAATTTGCGATCGAAGCGGCGCGTGATGCGGGCGTTTCCTCGCTGCACTGGTTGTTCCTACAGGACCGGGTGTTGCTGAATTCGCCGCGCGTGTTGAAGCGGCTAGGCTGCCAGTTTCACTGGGAAAACCGAGGCTACAGGGACTTCGAGGACTTTTTATCGAACTTTAGCGCCAAGCGGCGTAAGGAAGTAAAGCGGGAACGCCGGCAGGTGCGGGAAGCCGCGGTGGAGCTACGACGCATCCGGGGCGATTGTGTGGAGCCGGACATCTGGCGTACGGTGTACCAGCTTTACCGGTCCACCTTCGCGAGACACGGCAACTATCCGGCGCTGACGCTCGAGTTTTTCGAAGCGATTGCCGCAACGATGGGGGAGCAAATCCTCTTAGTTCTTGCCGAGCGACGCGGACGTATTGTCGGAGCCGCATTTTTTCTCGTCGGTCGCGATGCGCTGTACGGCCGTTACTGGGGATGCACGGAGGAAGTGCCCGCGCTTCATTTCGAGGCGTGCTATTACCAGGGCATCGAATATTGCATCGAGGCGGGCCTGCATCGCTTCGAGCCCGGCGCGCAGGGCGAACATAAAGTCAGTCGCGGTTTCTTGCCGACCGAGACGTGGTCCGCGCACTGGATGGCCAATGTGGAATTTCGCGGTTTGATCGCACGCTTTCTGGAGCGGGAGCGTCGTTCCGTGAGAGCCTATATGTCGGAACTAAACGCACACACGCCTTTCAAAATTTTCGACCATGCTGACCGTTCTGAATCCTTTTGATCGAAACGAGCCGTTTCCACCCGTGGAAACGGCTCTGAATGAGCCGAACGGGCTTCTGGCGGTGGGGGGCTGTCTTTCTACGCGTCGGCTGGTAAATGCTTATCGGAGCGGTATTTTTCCGTGGTTCGGCAAAGACGAGCCGATTCTCTGGTGGTCGCCGGATCCCAGGTTGGTTTTACGGCCCGAAAACATCAAGATTTCCCGAAGCCTTGGTAAACGACTCAAGCGCGGCGAATTTCGGTTTGGTTTTGACGCGTGTTTCGATCGGGTTGTGGATGCCTGCGCGGAGCCGCGGCATTATGCGAGTGGAACCTGGATTACGGAGGACATGAAGCAGGCTTATTCCAACCTTTTTCATCTGGGGCTGGCCCATTCTTTCGAAGCATGGCAGGGAGACACGCTCGTGGGCGGTCTTTATGGCGTTTCCATAGGTCGGGTGTTTTTCGGAGAATCCATGTTTCATCACGTCACCGACGCTTCCAAGGCTGCATTCGCGTTTGCGTGCAACTGCTTGGACGATTGGGGTTACGTCCTCATCGATTGTCAGGTCTATACCCGACATTTAGCCAGTTTGGGAGCGGAAGAAATACCGCGCTCGGAGTTTGTGAAACTATTGCAAATCTATTGTGAACAGCCGGTTTCGAACGAGGCTTGGAAATCGACGGGCGGAACTTTATGAAGTCGATACCGATTTACATCAGCTATGAGCACGAATGTGATTACCTGCCGAGGAGGCGGGCACAGATGGCTTATGTCTCGCCGTGGGAGAAGGTAGATGACAGTATTTATTCCTGGCTCGCAACCAGGGGTTTCCGCCGAAGCGGCGATATGGTTTACCGCCCGCACTGCCCGAATTGCTCCGCTTGTATACCAGTGCGCATACCGGTGGCGCAGTTTCGGCCAAACCGTGGGCAGCGTCGCATTCAGCGAATGAATGCCGGTTTGGAGATTGTTCTAAAGCCGGCTCGATTCGAAGAGCCGCACTATCGACTGTTTAAGCGTTATCTCGATGCACGGCATTCGGATGGGCATATGGCTGAATCCTCGGCGGAGGATTACATTCATTTCCTCGCTTGTGGTTGGGCGGAGACGGGTTTCTACGAGTTTAAGCGCGGAGATCAGCTGCTGGCAGTAGCCGTTACCGACTACTTGGCCGATGGTCTGTCAGCGGTTTATACGTTCTTCGATCCCGATTTACCCGCACGAAGCCTGGGCAGCTATGCCATTTTGTGGCAAGTGGCCGAGGCCAAACGACGAGGATTAGACTGGCTATATCTCGGATTCTGGATATCCGATTGCCGGAAGATGAGCTATAAAAATTCGTTTCGTCCTTTGCAGGCGCTTATCGGCGAGAACTGGGTGCTACTCGAAAAAGGCGAGAATATCGTGCTTGAAACTTAATATGATATTATTCGTCTTTTAACCGTTCGTATTTATTTTTGAGAGAGGTTTATGTCAAAAGAAGATCACATCGAAATGGAAGGCAAAGTGATCGAAACTTTGCCTAATACGACTTTTCGCGTTCAATTAGATAACGGTCATGTTATTACGGCGCACATTTCCGGAAAAATGCGTAAGCATTACATTCGCATTCTGACGGGTGACCGAGTAAAAGTGGAAATGACGCCGTACGATTTAACCAAGGGTCGGATTACCTTTCGTCAACGCTAAGACTCAGACTGCCTCCGACGCTTCGTGCATGCTCTCGATGGTAAACGCCAGTTGGCCATCTTCCACGCTGATTCTCACAATCCCGCCTTCGCTCAGTTTGCCGAATAGGATTTCTTCGGCCAAGGGTTTCTTGATGTTTTCCTGAATAACTCGGGCCATAGGTCTTGCTCCCATAGACGGGTTA
>Ga0196959_10000135_pt1 | contig 13875 bp, 15 predicted proteins | sample S1v_20metaG_FD_157521 | JGI IMG/M metagenome (GOLD analysis project Ga0196959, IMG submission 157521) | Soil microbial communities from Anza Borrego desert, Southern California, United States - S1+v_20 | ecosystem: Environmental > Terrestrial > Soil > Desert | place: USA: California | collected...
TAGCTTCGAAAAATCCAATTCCATCATCGGCGATCAGTTCGTCGGCTTGGTCATCGATCACGAAAACCAGAGCGACGAGACCGAGGAGCGCATCGACGCCTGGCTGGAAGAGATCAAGCCGGCCTTGCTCGGCTAGGGACAGCGTTTATTCCAACTGGCTGAAAGAAAGGGGTAATGTCATGCTGGACACGGTCATTGTCGGCGGCGGTTTGTGCGGTTTGGCGCTGGCCTGCGATCTGGAGCGCCAGGGGCGGCCCTATCTCCTATGCGAAGCCCGTTCGCGCCTTGGCGGGCGTATTCTGTCGGTACCCTCGGCGACGTCCGGGATCGCGCTGGACTTAGGGCCGACCTGGTTCTGGCCGGACATCCATCCGCGTGTTTCGCGCCTGGTGGCCGATCTGGGGCTCACCGCCTTTCCCCAGCACGACCATGGGGATGTGCTCGGCCTGAAGGATGCGGACGGCAAGCTCGAATCTTTGGGCGGTGCCCGCGTCCACAATGGCGCGATGAGGCTGGAAGGTGGCATGGCGACTTTGGTGCACGTGCTCGCGGACCGGATTCCCGAAAGCCGGCTGCGCATGGAACACGCTCTTATTGCCGTGGAAGAGCGAGGCGGTCGCGTTGCTCTCCATTTTCGCTGCGGCAATGCCTTGTCGGTGGTCGAAGCTCGCCGGGCCGTACTCGCCATTCCGCCCCGAGTGCTTGAGGAACAGGTCCGGATGGAACCCGCGCTCGATGACGAACTGCGCCGGGCGATGCGGGATACGCCGACCTGGATGGCCGGAGAGGCCAAGGCCATGGTGGCCTTCGCTCGCCCCTTTTGGCGTGAGGCGGGCTTGTCCGGGAACGGTTTCGCCCGGCATGAACAGGCGGTACTCGGTGAGATCTTCGATGCCTGTGACGCTACCGGAGAGAAAGCCGCCCTAGGCGGGTTCGTCGCGCTATCCCCGGAACAGCGCGAGGCGTTTCGAGTCGGCATGCCGATACTGATCCGGAGCCAGTTGATCCAATTCTTCGGCTCGGAGGCCGAACTGGGCGAACAGCATTACCAGGACTGGGCCTCCGAACCTTACACCTGCAGTCGGCTCGATCGCGAGCCGCCGGACCAGCATCCGGAATATGGCAATCCTGCCTTGAGCCGACCGTATTGGGACGGAAAGCTTTTGTTCGGCGCGTCCGAAACTGCTCGCTATGTCGGCGGCTATCTGGAAGGTGCGCTCGATGCTTCCGCACGGATTCTGCGGCAGTTGGCGGAAGTGCCGCTTACCGCGGCCAACTCCAACAGCCTCGCGCACTTCCGTGAATGGGTAAGCGGCCAAAGGACCGCCGCCTTCGAACGTTACCAACGGATTCTCCATCGGAATCTCTCGGTCCAGCAGCGGGATCAATTGACTCAATTGTCCCTATTGGAGACGGTGGAAGGCATTTACTGCGAAGCCTTGCGGCAACTGGACGAACTACCTTTCGAAGGCAGTGCGGTGGCTGTGGTCAACGGCCGGTCGGACCTCACCCCTCCGATTCTTGCGCCGTTCACGGGATTCAACGATGCGCTGGTCGACGAGGCGCTGCGCTTCAATCGCAGCTCGTGCGCCCTGTCCAACTTTCCGGTGGAGCACGATCCGTCGCCCGATTACGTACAGACCATCCGGAGGGATCTAGCCGCCGCTTGGCGCGAATTCGCGCTTACGGTGAATGCCCGGATCGTCGCAAGAACAGCGCCGGCGGATCTCGCGCCGGCTTTGGCCGATTGCGCGTGAGCGCGTTTACGTTCGGGCGAAAAAAACGGTTAGAGCGGTTTCATCATGGCTGTCCGGACAAAGCAATCCCCCGTAACCCCCTTTTGCAAAGGGAGGGAACTACGCTTTCTTCCCTCTCTATATAAGGGAGAGAGTTACTCTCTCTTCCCCCTTTGCAAAAGGGGGATCGAGGGGGATTCAAAACGCCAGCCGAGAACCCGAATTCCGTCGGCTTGCCCACCGCACAGTCGAAACGAAAATGCGCTCGGCGTATTCGGGACAAAATGCTTTTCAAGGTTCAGAACGCCATGATTTATGTCGTCGAAATTCCCCATGAAGGCCGGGCATCCGCGTGGTTTGCGTTCGACCGGGACGATTTCGTCCGCAAGGTCCGGGCTACGAAAGAATCCGGCGGCACCACGGTCTTTGCCGCACTGAGCGCGCGGCAGCGTCTCGAAGCGGTCGGTCTGACGCCAGACTCGCCGGGTGCCCGGACGGCGCAGCCGGCCGTTTTCGACGATGCGGATCGCCATGGTTGGGACACCGTACTGTACCGGGCCGATTATCTCTTGAGCCCAGGTCTCTGGCGGGCCGAGCCGGTATCGGAACTCGAGGCCTGCGTCGCCGCAGTGGCCCACGAAAAGAAAGCCTGCCGCGTGTACCTGTCTGATCACGCGGCGGTGGCGGCCTTGTATGGAGACCCACTCTACGAAGGATGGGAAGGTTTTTACGTACATATGGCCTTGCGCGAGCAGCTCATCGCTATGGAAGCCATTTCGGACGATTTATGACGGTCGAACAACTGATCACGGCTTTGCTGGAAATGCCGAAAAACGCGGTCGTGCTTTACGAAGGCGATGCCGGCTACGCTCTCGTGGGCGGCCTTCATTTGCAGGAAAACGAAAATGAACTTCCCGACGAAGTGATCCTGTTTCCAGACATGAACGAATAAGGTTAGGAATACCAGATTCGATGGATGCCACGGCCGTTCTGTTTGCCAACGACACTTTCTATCATGCATTTTCTCAGCGCGATTTCGACGCCATGGAGCGCTTGTGGGCGCGGGAGTCGCCGGTCCTCTGCATCCTCCCGGCTGGCCGGTCCTGACCGAGCATGCCGCCATCCTCGAAAGCTGGCGGCGCATTTTCCAGAATCCGGCGACCGGCACGGTAACTCCGCATTACGCCAGAGCCTTTGTCTACGGCACCGTCGCCACGGTAGTGTGCTACGAAGAAATTCAGGGAGCGCTGCTGGTCGCCAACAATACGTTCGTGATCGAGAGGGACGAGATCCGCATCGTCCATCATCACGCGTCCCATTGCGCCAATCCGCCGCCGGAATCCAAGTCCGCGCCGGCGGTGCAGTAGCGCACCGGGACAATTGAGGTTTTATTCCATTCGGCATTCGAATGAACATTAATCGTAGGGCGGGTTAGCGGAGCGTAACCCACCGATTGGAGGTTGTCCGGCGGGTTACGGCCTCGCGGCCTAGCCCACCCTACAAAATTAATTCCTGACTGAAAGCGATTTGGAATTACTTCGGGCTAATAAAGTTAGGTGGCCAAATGCAAAGCACGATCAAACAAGAAACGATCCCCCAAAGAACCATCACGATAGAAGGCGAGCACGCGACATTGGCGTCCCCGGAAGAGATTGCCGATGGCATTCGGGCCGCCGCCGAAGTGTTTGCCCGCAACGGCGTCGATCCGCTGGATTGCGCGGCGGCGATCACAAAGCTCGAGCGGGATGAATTGCTCAATCGCGAAGAAGCTTTGCTGTGCCTCATTTGGGATGAAGCGGAAGATGCAGCTTTCCGCACCATTACCTTGGGATGGCTGAGCCGCGCCGTCGACATTCGGATCGCGGTTTCTTGATAGCTCGGCATGTAACGCGATTCTTCGATAGGGCTCCTCTCAATAGGTGGTTTCAAGAGCCTTAAGAACCACTCGCCACCCCGAGGCGCCTTAAAGCTGAGATTGCTCTACTTTGGACCGAAGGGCACCACATTAGCACATTGACGATTGACGCGTTTCCCACCTCAAGGCTGTATATTAACAATCATTTTATTTTTCAAGTACTTGTCTGATTAAATGCTCATGGCACGTAAGATGCTTGGAATGTTTTGGCATTTTTCTCCTACCCCTCAGTGGGCCAACGGTGTATCGAAGGCCCACTTTTTTAGCCTGCTTGGGGAAGCTGTGAAGCGAGGATATCCGCTAGCCGGGCGGGTTCTTACTGGCTGATCGGCTCAGGTCTTAAGCTCGATATGGATGTCCGGAAATTTGTCGTCGTAAAAGGCGACTCTGTCTTTCAGTTCACGATGCTCTTCATAGGGTTCCTCATACGTCCAAACCGCATCCTCGAATGTCTTACCGGCGAGATTTAGATCGAAGTAATGAGCGGTTCCTTTGAACGGGCACTCTGTCGTGGTATCCGATCGCTCAAGTTGGTCCATCCTGATATCGGAACGGGGGAAATAATAGCGGGCAGGGTGTTGGTCTTCGTCGACTTTGATCACGTCATTCGAGTCCGCGACAACCTCGCCACCGATCTTGACCTGCAGTCTTTGACCGAGATGCATTTCTTTGACTTTATGTTCAGGCCACTTTTGATGTCCGGGCGATTTTTTCATACTGGCCTCCTAGCTTGCTAGTCATAGCAATCGATGACAATCCTGACGGCCATGCTTATCCGCCGCTGCCGTAAGGACGGGTGATAATTTCCAGAAGATGACCATCGGGGTCTTCGAAGTATACCCCGCGGCCGCCGTCGTTGCGGTTGATCTGACCCAGGCGGCGCTGGCCGGGGTCGGCCCAGTATTCGAGCCCTCGTTCACGGATGCGGCCGAAGATCTGATCAAAGTCGTTTTCACCGACCAGGAAAGCATAGTGCTGCGATGCGATCTCGCGATCGACCTCGTAGAAATCGAGTGAAACGCCGTTGCTGAGCTCAACGACAAGGAATGGGCCAAACGGTTTGGGTGCCGCTAGGCCAAGGATTTCCGTGAAGAACGTCGCCGATCTCTGCTTGTCGTGACACGAGACGATAGTGTGATTGAGCCGTATGCCCATGTTCGATGCTCCCCGACAGAGGGCTTATTAGCTTTGTGACCCGGTTAGGGTGAAGCAGTTCAACCAGGGCCCTCAGTAAAAAAGGGGTGAGAAACGGGAGCTAGAGGGCACATCTGTGCGAGATAAAATCTGACCGCTAATTCCGGTATTCATCCGTGACAGAATTATCAGACAGGTCTTGATGCCCGTGCTGGGGTAGGGAATATCGGAATGCTGGACAAACGGGCGCTCATAAAGTCGACGGTATCTAGAATGCCATTACGGCCACCGGCGCACGATCTGTTTTCAACAGGCTGACAGCGTTTTGACGAACTCACCGGTTCAAATGGCTGCAGGTTAGGCCCGGCCGCCGGGGCGAGCGATAGATAGCGGTTCCTGTTGAGCCTCTTGTACGTTCAATTTGTCCATCAGTGCTCTTGCCTCCGCTTTCTGTTGCTCATCGCCCATTTCTAGAACTTCCTTGAGCATTTCCATCGCCGACTCTTTATCCTCCATGTCCGCGTAAGCCTTCGCCAAATCTAGTTTAGTTTCCAACTGGTCCATATCGGTGAGGGGAGCGTATTCATCCTCATCATCGTCATCCAAAAGATTTTCCAAATCGTCCGTGTTTAGTACCGCGTTTTCGGCTTGGCCAGGCGAAGCCAAGTCGAACTCGAAATCGAATTCCGGTGTTTCGATGTTTGGAGCCGACGCGACGCGATCTGGCTTAGAGACATCATCTTGCCGTGCGTTATTCTTATTCAGTTCACGCAAGATGTCGTCTATCGATTGGACGGCTTCTTCCTGAGTTTCAGTTTTAGGATGCGGGGTCCGTTTGTTCGCGTTAAAAGTGATCAGATTGTCGAGTTTCGGCAGCTCGCTCTCGGGCTCGGCTTCATCGGGCCGGGAATCTTCAACCGAGAAGGCATTGAAATCGAAGTCAAACGTCCTTTCGTCAGAGAGCAGTATAGTGTCTTCGGATTCCGACCTATCCTCGTGCTGTGCATTTCCCGCTAGCTCGCGCAAGATCAAGATATCGTCGATGGTGTTACCCGATTCGTGCGGCATGCGTTCGCTTTGAGAATTAGATTGCGATTTTCCATTATCAAAGGCGATCAGATTTTCGAGTTCCGGCTGCTCGTCTTCCGACGTGGCCTTGGCGGCAGGAAAGTTCTCACTTCGCAATGAGTCGACGCTGAATTCCACGATAGGTTGTTCGGCAACCATCGCCAGCGGTTCGTCTGAATCTTGCGTATCGAGATTAAAATCCAGCGTAACGAGCTTTTCCTCGGCGGATGCGGATGTCTCTGCCACCTCAGTATCGAATCGCCTTAAATCATCGATGAGTTCATCGGTGAGGTCGATGGAGCTCAGGAAATCTCCTGAATTTGAACCAAAAGCTAGAGGTTTATTAGAAGAAGGCGATCCGCCAAACAGCGAATTACCGGGACACAGCTCCCGTCCCATTTCAACCACGCTTTCCCAAAAATCTGGATTACCATCCTTACCTTGTGCTCTAAGTTCCTGAGCAAAATGCTCGAAAGCCTCTCGGTTCTCGGTGGCATAATGGATTTCCAGAAGCTTAAGCTTACATTCATCCCGTTCCGGGTACTGCTCTATAGCGTTCCGGATCAAATCCTCCGCTTGCTTGTAGCGGCCGTAAGCCAGGTAAACATCGGCTTCCGAAATGGGATCCACTTCGTCAGCCTCGGTTCCTAAGGCATCGAAGTCGCTCGGCGTAAATTCGCTCAGAAAAGACGTTTTTGCAGCGGTGGCCGGCTCCGAGATTGCGGAATCAAAATTGGATTTCACAGCATTTGATCTTTGCAGGTTCTCCTTTTCGGTCGCGATCAAGATACTTTCGGTCTCTTCTATCATGGCCGCACGGCGACGAGCGATTAGCCACGGTATGACCGCCAGCAACATCAGACCGCCCGCGGCACCGAGATAGGCCGGTTGATCGGACCAGTTGTCCAAGAAGCCGCTCTGCTCAGACGGCGGCGGACCGGGAGTCGGTTTAGGTGGCGCGACTTTCGGCGTTTCTGTCGGGACAGCGGCGGACTGAGGAGTTGGAGCTGCTTCCGGGACGGCCGCTTCTCGGGAAGGCTGCGGGTTTTCGGGTTGGATGGATGCTTCTGCTGGCTTTTGTGCTTCCTGATCGGGTGTCGTTTGCGCTGTTAGCTGCTCTGGTTTAGGGGGCTCTTTCTTCGGGGATTCGGTCGAAGGCTGTTGTGCCTGTGGCTCTTGCAGCAGCGCGATTTGCTCGTTCTTGAGGGTCAGGAGACGATGCATCTCGGTCAATTGCTGCTCGAGCTGAGCCAGGCGGGAACGGAGATCCTCGTTTTCTTGTTTAACGGTCTCGGCAATCTCGAGAGCGATTTCGCCCTTGGACTTCCCGGCTCCATCCGCAGTCCCCGCGACTGCTTCTTCGTCTTTAGCCTTAGTATCGGATGGGGCTAGCAATTGGAGCTGAGCCTGCGTTGCAGTCGCGGGTCCGGTTGCAGCGTCCGGGCTCGGTTTCTTGTTATCTCGGCTTGCGAGTTTTCCGCTCCGGCTATTGTTTAATCGATAAAGCTCGTCTCGTGCTTGTGAACTCGGGAATTGCAGAATGAATTCACGATCGGGAATTTTCAGAGTTTCCCCAGCCTTTAAAGTGTCTGGTGTGTTGCCATAAAACGCTTGTGGGTTGTGCCGGTAGAGGGCTATGACCATTTGTTCCTGCGTGATGCTGGGATCACGGTTCACAAGTTTGGCGATTTCCCAAAGCGTGGAATCTCTTTTAACCGGGCCGTATTCAGAACCATTAACCGGACTTTCGGAGTCGGACGAAGCGCTTCTGCTCGAAGGCCGGGGTTGAGATGTGCGGGACGAGACCTGAGTTTCTGCGGTCGGCCGATAACTCTCAGCCGGCCGTTCGGATATCGATGGAGAGTTGGAGTCGACGAGTGCTCGGTCGGAGAAGGTGGCCGGCGGATCCAACAATACCGTATATTCGCGGACCACACGCCCGCGAGGCCAGTTGACTTCTACCAAAAAGCTTACGAACGGCTCGCGCATGACATCGTTCGAACTGACCTCGATGGCATAGCTGCCGTCGGGTTTCTGCACCGCGGTGAAACGCAATCTGGTGAGAAAATAGTGCCGTTCCAGCCCGGCCTTGACAAAGGCTTCGGGGGAAGCCAATGCGATTTTGACATCCGCCAAGGAATCCCCGCCGGAGAGAACCAGCGGGATTTCGGCGTTGAGGGACTGATTCAGAGCGGAGCGTAGCTTGATGTCTCCGATACCCAGCGCACTTGCTCCCATCGGGGCCAGTAGACTCATCATCGCCAAGGTTCTTGATAACTTACGCACTGATTGCCGCTCCTTTGTCCAATCGCTCCCGACGTTGACTATATGGCGGGAGCTGCCTAGATTGCTGAAGGAAAGCTTAGCCTAGATGTATGTTTTTACCAGCACCTCCGCGATTTGGACGCTGTTGAGCGCAGCGCCTTTTCGCACGTTGTCGGCGACGACCCAAAGGTCTAAGCCTCGTGGGTGGGAAATGTCTTCGCGGATGCGTCCGACGTAAACGGCATCGTGTCCGGCAGCCTCGGTGACTGCGGTCGGATAGCCGCCGGGCCTGTGTTCGTCGACGACTGCCACTCCCGGTGCGCGGCTGAGCAATTCCCGCGCATGGGCAGCGGTGATTTTTTCCCGGGTCTCGATATGGACCGCTTCGGAATGGCCGTAAAACACGGGCACCCGCACAGTGGTCGGGTTTACCTGAATGCTGTCGTCGCCCATGATTTTGCGGGTTTCCCAGACCATCTTCATCTCTTCCTTGGTATAGCCGTTATCCATGAAGACGTCGATCTGGGGCAGGGCGTTGAACGCGATCTGCTTCGGATAAACGTCGGGCTTGATGGGCTTGCCGTTGAGCAACAGAGCGGTCTGATTGCCGAGTTCCTCGATCGCCTTTTTTCCGGTCCCGGATACCGCTTGATAGGTGCAGACGTTGATGCGCTCGATGCCGACGGCATCGTAGATCGGCTTCAAAGCGACCAGCATCTGAATCGTGGAGCAGTTCGGATTGGCGATGATGCCCCGCGTCTTGTACTGCGCAATGGCTTCCGGATTGACTTCCGGCACGACCAAGGGGATATCGGCCTCATAGCGGAAACAGGAGGTGTTGTCCACGACCACACAGCCGGCTTCCGCGGCTTTGGGGGCGTAGACGGCGGAAACCGATGCTCCTGCGGAAAACAAGCCGATCTGCGCCTTCGAAAAATCGAACTCGGCCACGTCCTGCACGGTGAGATAACCGCCTTTGAATTCCACGCGCTGGCCGGCAGAGCGGGCGCTGGCGAGGGCGTACACTTCGCCAACCGGAAAGTTGCGCTCCTCCAAGATAGAAAGCATGGTCTCGCCCACCGCGCCGGTGGCCCCTAATACTGCAATATTGTATGTCTTGCTCATGGGGAAGCTTGTTCGGGATTAGCGGTTGAATGATCGTAAAGCAGATACGATAGCGTCGCCCATTTCAGCGGTTCCGACCTTTTTCATGCCTTCCGAATAGATATCGGCGGTTCGGTAACCGGCATCCAAGGCAGCTATCACGGCTTTCTCGATCCGGTCTGCAGAGGCGGCATCGTTGAAGCTGTAACGCAGCATCATGGCCAGCGACAGGATGGTCGCGATGGGGTTCGCAACGCCTTTACCGGCGATATCCGGCGCCGAGCCGTGAATGGGCTCGTACATGCCCTTGCCGTTCTTGTCGAGCGACGCCGAGGGCAGCATGCCGATGGAGCCGGTCAGCATGGCGGCGCAGTCCGAGAGAATGTCGCCGAACATATTGTCGGTCAGCATCACGTCGAACTGCTTGGGCGCGCGCACCAACTGCATCGAGGCATTGTCGACGTACATATGGCTGAGCTGGACGTCAGGATACTCGCGACCGACCTCGATCACGACCTCGCGCCACAACTCGGTGCACTCCAATACATTGGCTTTGTCGATGGAGCACAGCCTCTTGTTGCGCTTTTGCGCGATCTGGAATGCGACGTGGGCGATGCGGCGAATCTCCGATTCGCTATAAATCAAGGTATTGAAGCCTTCCCGCTCGCCTTTGTCGTTGATGCGGCGGCCCCGCGGCTTGCCAAAGTAGATTCCGCCGGTCAGTTCGCGGATGATCATGATATCGAGCCTCGAAACCACTTCCGGTTTCAGTGTCGACGCGGCGACCAACTGCGGATAGAGGATTGCCGGGCGGAGATTCGCGAACAGTTCCAATTCGGCGCGTATCCCCAAAAGGCCGCGTTCCGGCCGCACCGAATAATCCAGCGGTTCCCATTTCGGACCGCCGACGGCGCCTAACAGCACCGAATCGGACGCCTTGGCTAAAGTCAGAGTCTCCTCCGGAAACGGCGTGCCTTTGGCATCGTAGGCGGCGCCGCCGATCAGAGCTTCTTCCGTTTCAACCTCAAGCCCGAACTCTTGTTTAAGGCAGTCAAGAATTTTTAACGCCTCGGCGACGATTTCCGGGCCGATGCCGTCGCCGGGCAGTACTGCGATCTTCTTGGTCATGTGTGATGGTTTTCTCTTTATTTTGGGAACTTAAGCGTATTCCAGGAACAGCCAAGGCGCGTTCTGGCGGCGGCTCGCTTCATAAGCCCGGATCTTGTCGGCGTGCTGGAGGGTCAGGCCGATGTCGTCCAGACCGTTGAGCAGGCGGTATTTCCGCGAAGGGTCGATCTCGAAATGGATCTTGTCGCCATATCGGGTGGTGATCGTTTGGGTTTCCAGATCTACGGTGAGATCGAAGCCGGGGCCTGCCTGATCGAAGAGGCTGTCGACGATTTTCGTATCCAGCACGATGGGCAGAATGCCGTTCTTGAAGCAGTTGTTGTAGAAGATGTCGGCAAAGCTCGGTGCGATGATGACGCGGAAACCGTAATCTTCCAGAGCCCAAGGCGCATGTTCGCGGGACGAGCCGCAGCCGAAATTTTCGCGCGCCAGCAGAATGCGCGCCCCGAAGTAGCACGGTTGATTGAGCACGAAATCCGGATTCAACGGCCGATTCGAGCAATCCATATCGGGTTCGCCGCGATCCAGGTATCGCCATTCGTCGAACAGATAAGGGCCGAAACCGCTACGGCGAATGGATTTCAGGAATTGTTTCGGAATGATTGCGTCGGTGTCCACATTGGCGCGGTCCAGATGCACGACTCTGGACGTCAGACGGCGAAAAGCTTTCATTGCTCGGATTTCCTCTTGCGCACGGATTGAGTTTGGGTCGAAGGAGCGGGTTTGGGCTTTTTCGTGGCAGCCGATTTCGCCGGCGCTTTTTGGGGCGGTGCTTTTTCCGGCTCGCTTACCGCGGACGGTATCGCCGATAGTTGACGGATATCGACAAAATGACCGTAGATGCCCGCCGCCGCCGCCATCGCCGGACTCACCAGATGGGTGCGGCCGCCGTAACCTTGGCGTCCCTCGAAATTGCGGTTTGACGTGGAGGCGCAACGATCGCCCGGCTCCAGGCGATCGGCGTTCATCGCAAGGCACATGGAGCATCCGGGATCGCGCCATTCGAAACCGGCCTCTTCGAAAATTCGATCCAGACCTTCTTGCTCGGCCTGGCGTTTCACCAGTCCCGATCCCGGCACCACCAGGGCCTGTTTGATATTGCTCGCGAGCTTGCGGTCTCGGACCACCTCGGCGGCGGCGCGCAAGTCCTCGATGCGGCCATTGGTGCATGAACCGATGAAGATCTTGTCCACGCGAATGTCGGTGACGGCCGTGCCGGGCTTCAAATCCATGTATTGCAGGGCACGCTTCATGCTCTCACGTTTCACCGAATCCATTTCCCGCTCGGGGTCGGGAATCGCGGCATCGATAGCTAATACCAATTCGGGCGAAGTGCCCCAGGTGACTTGGGGTTTGATATCAGCGGCATCGATCTCGACTACCTTGTCGAATGCAGCCCCTTCATCGCTGTGAAGTTGCCGCCACGCCGTCACCGCCTCGTTCCACAAATCCCCTTGCGGAGCGTGAGGGCGACCTTCCAGATAAGCAATTGTCACGTCGTCGACGGCCACCAGTCCGGCTCGAGCGCCGGCCTCAATTGCCATGTTGCACACGGTCATGCGTCCTTCCATCGACAAGCCGCGGATCGCCGATCCTGCAAACTCGATGGTATATCCCGTGCCGCCAGCCGTACCGATCTTGCCGATCACGGCCAGCACGATATCCTTGGCTGTGACACCTAGGCCGAGCTGCCCGTCCACCTTGACCAACATGTTCTTGGCTTTTTTCTGAACCAGGCATTGCGTGGCCAGCACATGCTCCACTTCGGAGGTGCCGATGCCGAAGGCGAGGGCGCCGAAGGCTCCATGCGTCGCGGTATGGGAGTCGCCGCAGACGATGGTCGTGCCGGGCAGGGTTGCGCCCTGTTCGGGGCCGATCACGTGCACGATGCCTTGGCGGTCGTCATTCATGCCGAACTCGGTAATGCCGAACTCGGCGCAGTTCCGGTCCAAGGTTTCGACCTGAAGCCGTGATACCGGGTCGCTGATGCCGTGTTCGCGTCCGGCCGTCGGCACGTTGTGATCGGCTGTCGCCAAATTGGCCGTGGTCCGCCAAGGGCGGCGGGCCGCCAGTCTCAGCCCTTCAAAGGCTTGCGGCGAGGTCACCTCGTGAATCAAATGACGATCGATGTAAATGAGGGTCGATCCGTCCGGTTCGGAGTAAACCACGTGATCGTCCCATAATTTGTCGTAAAGGGTTTTGGCGGCCATGAGCTCTTATGGGTGGCGGGTTTTACACGGGGAATGCGGTGCTCAGCTAAGGACTTAGGAGCGGCTTCCCATGGATGTTGGGGTTCGATAAACCAACGTTATTTCAACAGTGAAAAAATCTTATCGCGAATGGCTTCAACGCTGCCGACGCCGTCGATGCTGGCGAATTTGACGGCGCCTTGTTCGGCTTTTTGCTTGTAATAGCCTACCAATGGCTTGGTCTGTTCGTGATAAACATTGAGGCGCTTGCGCACGGTTTCTTCTTTGTCGTCATCGCGTTGAATCAAAGGTTCGCCGGTGACATCGTCCCGTCCTTCGACCTTTGGCGGGTTGAAGATTACATGATAGGTGCGACCGGATGCGGGATGCACGCGCCGGCCGCTCATGCGTTTGACGATTTCCTCGTCGTCCACCACGATTTCCACGACATGGTCGATGGAGACGCCCATCTCCGCGAGCCCTTCCGCCTGCGCGATGGTCCGCGGAAATCCGTCGAATAAAAACCCGTTCTTGCAATCGTCCTGGGCGATGCGTTCTTTAATCAACCCCAGGATGATTTCATCCGAGACCAGCGCACCCGAATCCATGACCTTCTTCGCCTCGATACCTAAGGGCGTACCTTCCCGCACAGCAGCGCGCAGCATATCGCCCGTCGAGATCTGCGGAATATTGAATTTTTCCATTATGGCTTTGGCTTGAGTGCCTTTTCCGGACCCGGGGCTTCCGAGAAGGATCACGCGCATGTCATGGACTCCGTGGTTAATTAAACTTGCAATTCTGTCACAAATGCGCTGGAAATGTCACACTGGGCGCTTTGTACCATCGTTCGCCATGTCGAAAGGCTATCCCGATGTCCGAGCTTAATGACCCGCGTGTATTTTTTGCGGCCGAACGCACCCTTCTGGCCTGGAACCGAACCAGTTTGGCCTGGATGGCATTCGGGTTCGTGATCGAGCGCTTCGGTTTATTCGTGCATCTGGTTTTTTCGAAACCCGGTGAGCCTTTGGAAAAAGGCATTTCGTTTTGGCTCGGTATCGCTTTTGTGCTTTGCGGAGTCATTATTGCGATACTGTCTACGATCCAGTATCGAAAGGTGCTGAAAACGCTGAAGCCGGTAGAGATTCCCCACGGCTATCGGGTGGGTATAGGGGTGCTCGCGAATCTGGTCGTCGTCCTGCTCGGCATGACGCTGATCGTTTATCTGTTCTATGGCGAACTTTGAGCCGGTGACGTCAGGATAGAGGCGATATAACGGATAGACCCGGGTAAACTCCGCAGTGGCATCCCACACGATTCAAGTCACCACCCTTCCAAG
>Ga0196959_10000136_pt1 | contig 13840 bp, 10 predicted proteins | sample S1v_20metaG_FD_157521 | JGI IMG/M metagenome (GOLD analysis project Ga0196959, IMG submission 157521) | Soil microbial communities from Anza Borrego desert, Southern California, United States - S1+v_20 | ecosystem: Environmental > Terrestrial > Soil > Desert | place: USA: California | collected...
CGGGAACTGTTATGGAAAACCCGCGATCGCAATGTCGTGACACTGACCCCTCGCGAAGAGCTGCGCCGGAACATGACGCACCTGATCTGGCTGGCGGCATACGGGTGGGCCTTCTACTGGGGAACGAGCTTCTTCACCGAACAGGATGCGACTTGGCACCAAACGGTGGTGCGCGACACCGACTTTACCCCCAATCACATCATCGTGTTCTATATGACCTACCCCGTTTACATCATTACGGGCTGGGGGGCTTTTCTGTATGCGAAGACGCGCCTGCCGTATTTCGCCAAAGGACTGTCCGTGCCCTATCTGTTCTCCGTGGTCGGTCCGTTCACGCTTTTGCCGAACGTCGGTTACAACGAATGGGGTCACACCTTCTGGTTCATGGAAGAGGTGTTCGTAGCGCCCTTGCACTACGGCTTCGTCGTTTTCGCCTGGTTCGCGCTGTCGATCAGCGGCGTCTTGCTACAGGTTTTTGCCAGCATTTTGTATTTGATCCAAAAAGACCTCTCGCCTGAGCCGGATTCTCAGACATCGAACGGCTGAAAGCGCGAAAGGGCAGCGGTTGTAAAATCGGTTGCCTCGGGGACGACGAACCTCGAGAATCATTGCGGCATCGCTGTCACCCAGCCACTGTCCAAGACGGACCAGGGACGATAAACGGGTTGCTTCCGCATCGACCATTTATCATCGAGCAATGGAGCAAAAGGATGGATACCTTCATGCAGGCCGCTTTAGAAGAAGCCGAGAAAGGATTGAGAACCGGTGGAATACCGATCGGATCGGTGCTGGTGCACCGCGATCGCATCATCGGACACGGACACAACCGGCGCGTACAGCAAGGAAACCCTATCCTGCATGCGGAAATGGACGCCTTGGCGAATGCCGGACGTCAGCCCGCATCGGTCTACCGAGAGAGCACGCTTTATACGACGCTGTCGCCCTGCGCCATGTGCACGGGAGCGATCTTGCTATACCGAATTCCAAGGGTCGTGATCGGCGAGCACCAGACGTTTCTGGGGAAAGAGGAACTGCTGCGGTCACGCGGCGTTTCCGTCGAAGTACGCAACGACCCCGCCTGTATTCGCCTCATGTCCCACTTCATTGAGACTCACCCCACGCTGTGGCAGGAGGATATCGGCGTGTAACAGTGAGCGCTATGAGCGCCGTTATCCAACCGCCTCAATCAACGACAGCCCCGATGACGCCACGGAATTCCCGGCTGAAGGCATTGCTAAAGCCGTCCTACGGGCCGAATGACTTAGCGGCCCTAGCGGACTTCTTCGCGGAACACGGCACGCTCGAGTTGAACGTCAAGCCGAACGGGCTTTATTCCGCGGTGACCGCCGACCGGGTCGTGTCCTTTCTCGGGTATGGCTATACCTGGATACGCGACACCATCATGATGACCCATTATCAGATGGAGATCGGCCGCCATTCGATCGCGCGCACCACCCTGGCCACATTGCGGAATTACTTCGACCAACATCGGGCCCGCTTCATCGACATCATCGAAGGAAAATCGGACAAGAACGACCCGATGCAGCGGCCGCATATCCGCTTCGACGGCAATGCCCTGGAGGAGATCGACGAGACCTGGGCGCATGCCCAGAACGATGCCCTCGGTTATGCGCTGTGGATGGTGTTCCTGCTGGCGAACCGGGGCGAATATCGGCTGACCGAAGAGGACTGCGACGTTTTTGCGTTGTTCCCGTTTTATTTCGAAAGCGTCGAATACTGGCACGATCGCGACAGCGGCCATTGGGAGGAAACCCCCAAGATCGAAAGCTCCAGCATCGGCGTCGTGGTAGCCGCCTTGGAACAGATGCGCCGGTTTCTTTTGCGCCAACCTGCTCCCGTGTTCCGCTATGCCGGAAAGAAAGTCACCCCGGCGCGACTGGACGAACTCATTGCCAGGGGCCGAGAACAGCTCGCTCGTTTCCTGCCGTACGAATCTCCGCCGGAGCGGTTGGCGGATGCCGCGCTGTTATTCTTGATTTACCCCACCGAAGCTGTTTCGGGCGCGGAAGCCGACCGAATCTTGGATCTGATCCGGCAAGACCTGCAAGGCGAATACGGCATCAAACGCTATTTGGGCGATTCCTACTGGTGCGCGGATTACAAGAAATTGCTGCGGGAGGAGGAGCGTACTGTCGATTTCAGCACCGACCTGGAGCGCCGCGATAAGCTCATGAAGCCCGGCACCGAGGCGCAGTGGTGCCTTTTCGATCCCATCATGTCCGTCATTTACGGCCGGCGATACCTGAAAACCGGCTGCAACGAGGATTTGCAACGGCAAATCCATTATTTCAACCGCTCGCTGGCGCAAATCACGCCGGAGAATTTCGCTCTGGGCGGGGGACAATGTCCTGAAGCGTACTACATCGAAGATTCCGCCAACGGGGCTTATGTCCCCAACGATCACGTGCCCTTGGGATGGACTCAGGCCAATCTCGGGACGGCGTTCGAATACCTGAAACGATCATCGAGGTGCTGAGCCGTGCGCTTTCCCGTTCGATGCCGGTTTAACCTCGACACCTCCTTGGCGAAGTGCCGGAAACGTCTGGCCATGCTGGCGGCTCTGCTGGTCTTGGCGGCGGGTTGCGCGTTACAGCCGAGCCCATGGTCCTCCGGTCGGTGGGTGGACCTCACTCATTCGTTTTCTGCCGCGACCGTTTACTGGCCGACGGCGACGCCTTTTCGTTTGGAGCCGGTGTTTGTCGGGACCACCGACAAGGGCTTTCATTACGAAGCCTATGAGTTCCGGGCAGCGGAACATGGCGGCACGCATCTCGATGCCCCGAATCACTTTTCCGCAAACGGACTCACGGTCGATCGGGTTCCGCTCGACCGGCTGATGGGTCCCGCGGTCGTGATCGACGTATCGTCCAAAGCCATAGAAAATCCCGATTACCGGGTGAGCCTCGACGATCTTGCCGGCTGGGAAAAAAGCCACGGACCGATACCCGATCAGGCAATCGTGTTGCTGCGAACGGGCTACGACCGGTTTTGGCCGGATCCGGTCAGGTATTTGGGCACCGCCGAGCGGGGCGAGGCGGCGGTGGCGAAACTCCATTTTCCCGGATTGGACCCCGAGGCTGCTCGCTGGCTGGCCGAACGGCGCCGCATCAGAGCCGTCGGATTGGACACGGCGAGCATCGATTACGGGCAGTCATCGCATTTCGAGACCCATAGGATCTTCTCTGAAAAACACATTCCGATCTTCGAAAACCTTGCCCGGCTCGGCGAATTGCCGGCAACGGGCGCCGTGGTGGTAGCCTTGCCGATGAAGATCGAAGGTGGCAGCGGTGCGCCTCTCCGCATTATCGCGTGGGTGCCTGAAAAGCATCGTTAACGCGGTTACGGGCTTGATTTACGGCTCCCACACCGAGGTCATATTGCCATTAATCCTGACATGCAAACAAAGACGGCTCTGGCGCGACGAAGGGCTACGAAACGGTGCCGGTGGCGCGTTTTTTCATCGCGCCTCGTCTACCCGGCATCCAATGCGAAGAACGAGATGCCCTGCGCCAGCGGCAGCGCTTCGCCCCAGTTGATGGTATTGGTCTGCCGCCGCATATACATCTTCCAGGCATCCGATCCCGCTTCGCGACCGCCGCCGGTGTCCTTCTCGCCGCCGAAGGCTCCGCCGATTTCCGCGCCCGACGTGCCGACATTGATATTGGCAATCCCGCAGTCACTACCGGAAGCCGACAAGAACCGCTCGGCCGATCTGAGATTCAAGGTGAACAGCGCCGAAGACAGTCCTAGCGAGACGTCATTCTGCAGCGCAATCGCCTCTTCCAGGCGGCGGAATGTCATTACATAGAGGATCGGAGCGAAGGTTTCCCGTTGAACGATGTCCCAATGGTTTTCCGCCCGGATCAAGGTCGGCTCGACGAAGCAGCCAGGCCGATCGAGCACCCGCCCGCCGTAGAGCACCTCGCCGCCCTGGCGTCGTGCCGCATCGACGGCTTTACGGTAGGTCTCGACGGCCGACGGGTCGATAAGGGGGCCCATGAGGGTCGAAGGATCCAGAGGATCGCCGATCCGCACTTGGCCGTAGGCCCGGATCAAGCGGTCGATTAGCTCGTCATAGATGCTCTCGTGGACGATCAGCCGGCGAATGCTGGTGCAGCGCTGGCCGGCCGTGCCCACAGCGCCGAACACGGTGGCCCGGAGCGCGAGATTCAGGTCGGCGGTTTCGTCGACAATAACGGCATTGTTGCCGGACAGCTCCAGAAGACTCCGTCCCAAACGCTCGGCGACTTTCACTGCCACCTCGCGGCCCACCGCCGTGGAACCGGTGAAGGAGATCAAGGGCAATCGCCTATCGCGGACGAAACGATCGAGCAGTTCCGGATTTTCCGGCAAGAAGCTGGAAAAGATGCCCGGATACCCCATCTCCGCCGCGACTCGATCGCACAGGTGCTGGACCGCGACGGTGCACAGAGGCGTTTTGGGGGAAGGCTTCCAAATCACCGTATCGCCGCACACCGCCGCGACAAACGCATTCCAGGACCAAACCGCCACCGGGAAATTGAAACCGGTGATGACGCCCACCGGCCCCAGGGGATGCCACTGCTCGTAGAGGCGGTGCTCGGGGCGCTCGGAAGCCATTGTGATGCCGTACAGCATGCGCGACAATCCGACGGCGTAGTCGGCCATGTCGATCATCTCCTGCACCTCGCCGTCCCCTTCCGCCTTGATCTTGCCCATTTCCAGAGCCACCAGACTGCCCAAGGCATCCTTGTGCTCACGCAGGGCATCGCCGATCCGGCGGACGAGTTCCCCGCGTTGGGGCGCCGGGACTAGCCGCCATTCCTCGAAGGCTTTCCGGGCATCTTCCAGCACGATTTCGTACTGAGCTTCAGAGCACAGCGTAACCTCCGCGATCGGCTCGCCGTTGGCCGGATTGTAGGAAGTCAGAAGCGGAGCGTCGCGGGTTTCCAGCCATCCCTCGTAGGCTGCATAACTGCCGATATTGGCGTCCTGAAGATGCAAAGTCTCGAACAGCCGATCCCAGGAGGCGTTGTCGTGAGTGTGCATGGGCGTTTCCGAGTTTGCGAAGCAAAAGCGCTCGTTCCGGTTAGATTCGAGGCGACAGGGAGAGGTTCAGAGACCGAAAACCTTCAACCTTCCGAGGGCTTACTTGTCTAATTGAGGTAAGCCGGAATAAACCTGTCCTGAGCCGCGTCGAAGGACAATAGTGGTTTATGCCGCTTTTTCGTGCGCCGCGATCCTTCAGGCGCTCGGCGTGCCCGCCGGTGGTCTTGCCGATCAGTCCGAGAGCCGCATGCCGGGGAACCGTTATCATTCCGTCTACTCAGGGTTGTCACAAAGGCAGCGAGGTTTCGACATGTCCGATATCCATGATGACTTTGCCCGCACCTTGGTCCGCGAGGTACTCGCCGGTCCGACCACTCTCCGCGCCCATCCCGACCATCCCGCCAAGCTGCTGGTGCCGCGTCCCGACGGCCGGATGGCCAGCATCGATCTGACGCCTTTCGAGGCGGAACCGCAGCCGATGACCGCCGGCCATTATTTTCATGGGATAAGATCCGTCGATGAGCTGCTGACAGCCTATCGTGAAGCTCGGCAGTCCAAACCGTTCGAAGAGGATCTGCCGGGCGCGTGCGAGCATGTGGACCCTTATGCCCGCGAGTTTATGGACGGCGTGCTGACCCGTGCCCGGAGCTTTCTGACCGATGCCGACGCGAAGCTGATTGGCGGCTGGGTCGGCCAGTTCGATGTTTATGTGGCGGTCAAGGCCATCGAATCGCTGCTCTACAGCCAGGCCGATCTGACCTTGCTGAAGATCGCGCCGCGCCTCGGCTGGACGGTCCATTTCGATCATCTGGCGATCCGTTGCGGCTCGTCGGCCCACGGCGATGCGGAGCGGGTGGTGGAGAATCTGCGCCGCCGTCACGGCTATGTGCCCTCGCAGGTCGAGGGCGAAGATTTCTATCAGTTCGAGGACGGCTGGAACGCCTACCTGCTCTACAAGATCCTGGAAAACGGCCAGGTGCTGCGGCTGTTCATCGATCAGTCGGATGCCGATAACCCTACCCAAATCATCCAGCACTGGAACCACGTTTACGGCTACACCGCGCATCATCTGGCGATCCGGGCCACGCGGTTCGAAGAGGGCCGGCGCGTCGCGGTCGGCCTCTCGAAGCTGATGCATACCATGGAGGCGGAAGGCGTCGGCATCATGACCCCGACGGGCGATTACACCGATCGGCTGTTGCTGCAGGTGTTCACTCGCCCCGAACGCAACCGAGATATTCCGGAACGGATCCGGGAGGCCTTGAGGACTCACGGCGCGGAACTGGAAACCGTCATCGAAAACGCCAAGCTCCTGGAGCTTTTGTCGCGCCGCGAAATGAGCCCCGAGCTGGCCGAGCGATTCTTCGCGCTCTACGACATTCCTTATGAGGCGGACAATCCGCTCCATTCCGCGCCAATCTATAACTACTTCCTGCCGGAACAGGCGGCCCATGTCATTCGCACTTCGGTTCAGACGGCTGCCTAACCGACAGGATACGGTTACGAACGGCAAATCGGCAGGACGGCCGTTTTACACCACGAAACCGTCCGTAAGGAGCCGGATAGGGAGTGGCCGGCATAGATCGGTATGACCTCCGTGATCGATGCGGTCAGTGAGACTCACCGCATCCTACGCATTACTAGCGCCCCCGGAGAGAGGGAGAGAGATCTTAAGAAAGCGCTGAACAAGTAGATTCCGCTCATGGTTCGACAAGCCTGTCCTGAGCCGAGCCGAAGGGCTCACCACGAACGGAATCAATCCGTTACCGTTCGTCCTGAGCCTGTCGAAGGACTTAATCAGAGCTTTCTTAACGTAACGGCTTTGTCCCTGCCGAAGGAGGGGACTCGGGCAGATGCTATGACCTTGGAGAAAGGGAATTCGCCTCAGTCATGGAGAAAAAAGTCATGCGGCACGTATTCGTCCTGGGCGCCGGCACTATCGGCTCTTTGATAGCGGGTCTCCTTTCCCGAGCCGGCGACTATATCGTTCATCTGGCCGATCGCGATGAAAACGCCCTGAAGCGGGCCACCGAGGATATCGATCGGCAAAACGTGACGACGATTGCCCTGGATGCGATCCACGGGAGCGGGCTTCGCCACTGCCTGTCGTCGGATTATTCGTGCGAGGCGATCATCTCCGCGCTGCCGTATTACTGCAACCCGCTCGTAGCCGAGTACGCCCGCGAGTCGGGCCTGCATTATTTCGATCTTACCGAAGACGTCGCCGTTACCCATTATATCCAGAACCTCAGCCTGGGCGCGGAGACCGCTTTCGTTCCGCAGTGCGGCCTGGCGCCCGGCTTCATCAACATCGTGGCCAATGACCTGATGGGACACTTCGACGAGCTGGACACCGTCAAGCTGCGGGTCGGCGCACTGCCGGTGCATCCGAGCAACGTCCTGAAATACTCGCTCACCTGGTCCACCGACGGGTTGATCAACGAATACGGCAACATCTGTTATGGGCTGGAGGACGGTCACGAAGCCGTCCTGATGCCGCTGGAAGGCTATGAAACCATCGAGATCGACGGGCTGCTCTACGAAGCCTTCAACACCTCGGGCGGCCTCGGCACCCTGGCCGACACCTACAGCGGCAAGGTCAAGACGCTGAACTACAAAACGCTGCGCTATCCCGGTCACTGCGAAAAAATTCACTTCCTGATGCGCGATCTCAAGCTCAACAAAGATCGGGAAACCCTCAAACGCATCCTCGAAAACGCGATCCCGAAGACCGTGCAAGACGTGGTGCTGATTTATGTCTCAGTCAGCGGCAAACAGCGCGGCGAACTGTACGAGGAGAACTACGTTAAAAAAATCTACCCGCGGACGATATTCGGGAAGCTATGGTCGGCCATCCAGGTAACCACCTCAGCCGCTCTGTGCGCCATCGTCGATCAGGTATTGAACCAGGCCGAACGCTACCGGGGCTTCGTGACGCAGGAGAGCTTCCGGCTGGAAGATTTTCTGGAGAACCGGTTCGGGCGGTATTACCGGTAAGCTGAGTCGCCGGGGAAGAGAACACTATAGACTATAGTAAGCAGTAGGCTGGGTTGAGGAACGAAACCCAGCTTTTTTGAGACGCGGATTAGCTGGGTTTTCGCTATCGCTACAACCCAGCCTACAATCCTGTAAAAGAAAAACCACCTTAAACAGCGTTCCCATTGTCGTTAAGACAATGGGAACTCAAACCAGCAACGGCAAGCGCACCACAAATTCACTGCCTTTACCGTGGCCTTGACTGTTCACTTCCACTCGCCCGCCATGCATTCGCACGATGTTCCGCACAATGGTCAAACCCAACCCTAAGCCGCCTTTGGAGCGATCCAGGGTGCGTTCGGCTTGAATGAAAAGGTCGAACAGGTGTGGCAGTAACGACTCCGTAATGCCCTCGCCGGTATCCCGCACGGAAATAACCACTTCGCCCTTCTCCCGCGTCACGGTCAACCAGATCTGGCCGCCTTCCGGCGTGTACTTGGCGGCATTATCGAGCAGGTTTGCGACGACTTGCGTCAAACGTACGCCATCCCCGTTTACTCTCATGGGTTCAGGAGATACGAAAACCGTGAGGGTGTGGTGGCGAAGCTCGATGAAGGGCCGGCTGGCTTCAACGGCATGCTCGATCAGGGTGGCGACATCCTCGGGCGTTTTTTGCAGCGTCAACTTTCCCTGCACGATGCGCGACACATCCAGCAGATCGTCGACCAGTCGCGTCAGGTGATTGACTTGTCGGGCAATGACTTCTCTCGCCCAGTGTAGCTTTGGGTCGGCGCCATCGAGCCGGTGCATGATCGCGACGGCATTGCGGATGGGCGCCAAGGGATTGCGGAGTTCGTGGGCGAGCATGGCGAGGAACTCGTCTTTGCGCTGGTCGGCCTCGCGTAGCGCGGCTTCTGCCTGTTTGCGCTCGGTAATGTCCTGAACGATGCCGACTCCGAAGAGCGGTTGGCCTTGCTCGTCGCGAACGATATACCCATTGAGCTCGATCCATACCGTGTGCCCGGCCTTGTGGATGTAACGTTTTTCTATACGGTAGGGGAAATCTTTTTGCGCCTGATGCCGGTAGGCTTCGACATCGGAGGCGACATCATCGGGGTGAGTGATGTCCTGGAAACATTTGGCGAGCAGCTCTTCGCGCGGATAACCGGTGATCTCGCAGAAACGGTCGTTGACACGCTGATAATGGCCCTCCAGATCGATCTCACAGATGCCGACGGGGGCCTGGTCCTGAACGATGCGTAGCCGCTCGGCTTGCATCCGCATGGTTTGTTCTGCTTTACGGGCAGAACAGACGATATCTGGGATGGTTTCGGCCATAACCTATGCTCCTTGACTTCCAGGCGCTCCGCTAGTTCAGCTTTGAAATGCATAAAGTCTACTCCTCTGTAGATTAATTTGGTGCATCTTTCATCAACGGCTGTTTGTGCAAGACGTCCTTGTTCCCCGGAAAATGGCCGGTTTGACGCGTTCACAAACCGGTTGCCTTTCCGCCCTGTCCGCTCAGCTAGCCCGCGGTGAAAAAACGCCGCGCCGGAGAGCTCGACAAGATGCTTCGAAAAGCTGGGGAAGTGGACAGCGACTTCGCCGCGGTCTGTCTAATGGCAGTAGACCGGCTTTATGGAAAAACCCAAGCCGTTATCCCGGTTTGCGTTTCCAAACTATCAGGAGGACCTCATGTCGATTACTCGTCGTCAATTCATTGCCCATGCCGGCGCTACGCTCGCGGCGAGCGCTCTGGCGGCCTGCCGTTCCGCTCCCGATACTGCGGCCCGCCAACCGGCTACCGGCTTGGAGGACTGGTCCGCAGTGCGCGATCAATTCGATTTGACCCGCGACTACATCCATCTCGCACCCTTTTATACTTCCTCCCATCCCCGTCCGGTGCGCGAGGCGATAGAAAAATACCGCCGCGCCATCGATGCCAATCCCGTATTGACGGTCGATCCCGCCGTTTTCGGCCCGCATAGCGTAGTCGGACTGGCGAACACCGATATTCCCTATCTCGATCGGGAGGTCAGAGCAACCATCGCGGACTATGTGGGCGGCCGGGCGGAAGATATCGCGCTGACCGACAGCACGACCATGGGGCTGGGCCTGGTCTACAACGGCCTGATGCTGGAACCGGGCCAGGAAATGCTGGCCACCGTGCACGATTTCTATTCGCATCACGAATCCATCCGCTTCGCGGCCGAACGGACCGGCGCATCGGTGAGGAAAATCGCCTTGTTCGACCGCTTCGACGCGATCTCGGAAGACGGGATCGTCTCCCGCATCCGCAAAAACATTCGCCCCAACACCCGGACGCTCGGCATCACCTGGGTGCACTCGGCCAGCGGCGTGAAACTGCCGGTCCGCGCCATCGCCGATGCCGTCGGGGATATCAACCGGGGACGCGATGAAAACGACCGTGTGCTCTTGATCGTCGACGGAGTCCACGGCTTCGGCGTGGAAGACATCGATGTGGCGGACCTGGGATGCGATATTTTCATTTCCGGAACCCACAAATGGATCTTCGGGCCACGGGGTACCGGGATCGTTTGGGCGCGCGAATCGGCTTGGGCGCGGATGCGGCCGACCATTCCCAGCTTTATCGCCGACGACCTGTGGGCGTCGTGGAGAGAAAACCATCTTCCCATGGGCCCCACGACCGCTACCCGGATGACGGCCGGCGGCTTCAAGCCGTTCGAACACCAATGGGCCATGGCGGACGCGTTTCGGTTTCATCGCCACATCGGCCGCAAGCGGATCGCGGAACGAACCTATGCGCTGAACGAGCAATGCAAAGAAGGCTTGGCCGGGATGAAAGGCGTGAAGCTCTATACCCCCAGGACCAATCGCCTATCCTCGGGGCTGATCTGTTTCGACATCGAAGGAATGCGTCCCGAAGAGGTGGCTCAACGCCTGCTCGCGCGCAAGATCATCATGACCAAGACGCCTTACGGGAAATCCCATGCCCGTCTTGCACCGAGCATTGTCGCTTCACCCGAAGAGATCGAGACGGTTTTGTGGGAAATCCGAGCACTGGCCTCGGCTTGATTCGGTGCACGGGCGGACTGTCGTATTGATCACTTCGAAAGCCCGCGTGTCCCTCTAATTTTAGGGACGAGCCAGGACCATGGGATGCGCTGAGGCACGGAGCACGTCGGACCGCACGCGGACGTACGGGCGATCCGCACGTCGGCGAAGCTTTGGCACGCAGTGTAGCAGTGTAGGCTGGGTTGAGGAACGAAACCCAGCTCTTTGCGACGCGGATTAGCTGGGTTTTCGCAATCGCTGCAACCCAGCCTACAGTTCTTCGTTTTGTTTTCATCGTATCGCTTCAGCGCGCCTTCAGCATGTACAAAGAATATCGGCCGCAGTGGAAGGTGTTAATCAGCTGAAGCCGCCTATTATTCGTAATTGCATTTCTTGAGTTTTTGATTAAAGAAAATGCGCTCCACGGCGCGCCAATGCTTGAGTGAAGAACATCCTTTACGGGCTGAAAGGCGTTAGAGAAAACAGTAATAATCGATTCGATTTTAGTGGGTAATACTCCTATTTGACCGTTCCGCGCATATTCAAGAATAGCGGCCTTCCATTCTGATTTATTCTCATTCAGGAAGAATTCCATCCCTTCGCTTTTTCCTCGAAACTCGATGCAAGGCTAGCCTATTCGGGTAACGCCAGAAGAACTCAGAGAGAAAACCTTCTAGATATTAATGTATTAATACACTAATGCGCTGATACATTACTGCTTTTTGTTACTTTTTTGTTATGAAAACATAGGTAGCTGAGCGCCATCATTAGGGTTTCTATAACGCTATTTACAAAACAAATATTTCGTGTCGAAATTAAAGATGCCTTTTTAATGAAACAAAGCAGAAGACCTGCAAGGAGATCGAATAAGAATAGCTAAAACTCGCGCCGGCCTACCCTAATCAGTTCAATGAGTTATTACACCCAAAAAGGATTTGATATGTGTGAAAAAACCTTAGGCAAATGGCTCCGACTGTCTTTCATCATTTCTTTTTTTTCCTTAACCGCCTTCTCTACTCCGGCCGTGCGAGCCGAAGTCGAAGCCGAAGAATCCGTCGATTTCCACATCCCCGTTAATACCCACCTGATAACTCTTAAAGCGGTCAACCTGGATTCAGGACTGCTCGCCTATCAGATGGTCAGTCATAGGATCCGGTCGCAATACGGGCAAATCACGGACATGACGTCCAAATACAGTCAGCAGCCCAGCATTCCCGGCCCCACCATCGTCATGACCGAGGGCGATTCCGCGGAGGTGACCCTGGAGAATGGCATTGCCGATAACAATCAAGATATCAGTCAGGCGGTCAGCGTGCATGTGCACGGGGTGCATTTTGATATCGACAGTGACGGCACGATGAAGATACTCAACGACGTCAAGGACGAGGCGGCCTTCCCCGGCAAGCCGTATACCTACAAATGGACCGCAGCGCCCGGCACTGCGGGCACCTGGCCCTACCATGACCATGCCTTCGGCAACCCGATGGTGGGCGCCGAGTACAAAGGGCTATTCGGCACTGTGATCGTCAATCCCCGGAGCGGCAAGGTGCCGGCGCTCATCAACGGCAAGGTCAGGGACGTGAATGTCGGCGACATCAAGAAAGAACTCATCCTCTGGATGCACGAGGCCACTTTCTGGGGCATGCAAGTCGATAACAGTCCCAGTGGCAAGCAAGATCCTCGAGGGATCAATCCGACGTTACAAGCTCAACCGGGCGAGAAAGTCCGCTTTCATGTCCTCGGCATGGGCACGGCCTTTCACACCTTTCACTTGCATGGCCATCGGTGGCTTGATCCGGGCACGGCCAATATATCGGGTAAAGCCAATATCGTGGATACGGTCAATATCGGCCCGGTCAGCCGGCATACGTTCGTGATCCAGGCTGGCGAAAGCGTCGGACCCGGTAACTGGCATTTTCACTGCCATCTTATGCAACACATGCAGGCCGGCATGATGGGCAGCTTTCTAGTCAAGAACTAGCCAAGCAGTAATCCAAACACGAGGTTATTGCAATGAATAAGAACTATCTAAAACGCAGCACGATCGCTCTGGCGATCGGCGGAATCTTTTCGGCTTCCGTCTGTGCCGAAGTCGTGCCCTACAAAGGCAAACATGATGATGGCATCAGCAACGTGCCGGCCGTGATGCCGTCAGCAGTTCTGGAAGTGACCGACGAACCCGGCAAGTGGTTCAAGGATCCCACTGACGGCGACTCGCTGGTCGTGGTGAAGCCCGGCGAAACGGTGCTCATCATGATGACCGAGACCAACACCACCCACACCATCACCAGCCTTCTCTGGCAACCAGGCGCCAAGGGCTTTCCGATCGATCAGGATCAGGCCGCCAGCACCAGCGTGGCACCGACCTTCGATAAACCGGGGCTTTATGTGTTCACGTGCAGAGTTCATCCCTATATCTTCGGCGCCGTAGTCGTGGACGATCCCAACACGGAGGGACTGGATCTCGGCAGCGAAATTCAACTCGTCACCGGTGCCAAGGTGCCCACCACCAGCGATATCGCCAAGAAGCTGCTGAGGACCTTCTTCGTCTCGACCACGCCCAGCCTCTGGCGGGATTATGCCAAGCCGATCTGGGACCTGAAGCTCCCGGCCGTTCCCCTCAATCTTGGCGGCACCGTCATCAGCCTCGACACGCTCAACCTGTCCGTCCCGAACCAGTTGTCCAATCCGGCCACGCCGGGGGTCGGCGAGGTGTGGGTCAACACCCAGTTCGAGACCATCAAGGACAAGGCCAAACCCGGCTCGGCCACCCAAGTGG
>Ga0196959_10000146_pt1 | contig 12708 bp, 26 predicted proteins | sample S1v_20metaG_FD_157521 | JGI IMG/M metagenome (GOLD analysis project Ga0196959, IMG submission 157521) | Soil microbial communities from Anza Borrego desert, Southern California, United States - S1+v_20 | ecosystem: Environmental > Terrestrial > Soil > Desert | place: USA: California | collected...
GCAATGGAGGAACCATGACTGACCAGTTCAACTTCTTGTCGATCACTGAGGACATGTTGGCTGCTGCACAGCAGGGCGACATGGATGGTGCTCTGAACCTGTTGCATCTGGCTGAGCAGATGCCGACTGTGTTTACGAACATCGCGAATGCGTTTGTGACGGTTGCGTCTCGGACGAATGATGAGATGCCGATCGGGCCGGAGACGAAGGATGCGTTTTCGGAGGTTGCGGCGGCGGTGCAGCGGATCGTGGATGCGGCTGAGCAGGTTGCGCCGACGATGCGCCGTGAGCATGAGGCTGATATCGAGCGGCTGGAGAGCCCGCGTACGAACGAGCAGGCTTGGGACGTGACCGCGAATGGCTGACACCCTGGCTACGTCGATGGAGTTCCTGACGTCACAGCTTGAGACTGCGAAGGAAATGCTGGATGTCCTCCGTCGTGATATCTCGGCACAGCGCGCGGACCTGAACGCCCTGGAGACTCAGCGTCGGAAGGTAGAGGCGGCGATCTCGGCGTATGAGTCGGCGCTGGAGAATCTGGAGAAGGCGAGCAAGGCATGAGCACGCATCGTCCGCTGATCACGAGGTACGGCAACACACACTGCATCTGCGGCGTGTTCTGTGGCGCGGGACGCAACATCGCGGCGTGGCAGTCGCACGTCGATGACCGGGTTCTCCTCGACGGCAGCGCTGAGGGGATCAACCCGGCCCCGATCGGCGAAGCGTGGTGGAGCATGATGCGTTCGTTCCAGCGGATCGCCCAGGCACAGACCAACGCCGTGAGGAAGATCGCCCAAGCATTCGAAGGGGTCCAGCTCCGATGAGTAAGACACGGAAGGATCAGCTCCAGCTCGACTACGAGGCAGGGTTCACCGCCCGGTCCGCCACTTCTGCTGTGGCGCTGACGGCACTGGCGTGTGCCAGTCTCGGGACCTGGGCCACCGTCCCGGCATGGGTTGCTGGTGTCGCTGGAGGGATCGTCGCGGGTGGCGCGTTCGTCGTGTCGCTGATGGACCGGGCGGCGAAACAGCCCCACCGGGTCGCGACCGGCCTCACTGTGATGGTTGCCGCGTGGACCATCGGGGTGGTGGTGGTGCTGCACACCGGTCCCAGGTCGTGGGGTGCCGCTGGATGGTGGGCCACGATCGCCGGTTTCTTCACCCTCGCTGCTGTCACATGGTGGGTGCTGGACAGGTGCGACATCGCCGATGAGGCACACCACCAGCGGATCCTGGACGGGGACCCGTCACTGGATCGGTTCGAGTTCGACCGGAAGCATCGTCCGATCGCGATGGAGTGGGTGGACCGGGTCGAGCGTGCTATCCGGGTCCGCCCGGTGCCGCGTGAGTATGGGGAGTGGGACAACGGCGGCGGGTTCACGCTCGTGTTCGAGATGCCGCAGGGCAGCCGGACGGATGCTTTCACGACGGGTGTGTGCCGTCAGATGGCTGAGGATGCGCGTCTCCCCCACGGCTGCACGATCAGTGTTGACCCCGGCAGTGTGCAGGGCACCGTGCTGATGCGGGTCCAGACAAAGGACCCTGCGGCGACAGTGGTGGACTTCCCGATGGACTTGTCCCCCATCAGCATCAACGGTGGTATCCCGTTCGGGATGGACGTGTTGGGGAACACGATCAGTGCCGAGCTGCGGGAGGCGTGTGTCCTGATTGTCGGTCCCCCAGGCTCCGGTAAGACGACACTGCTGGATGCGGTGATCGCTGGGCTGGTGCGGTGCGGTGACGCGATCGTGTGGGGTATCGATGTCGGGAAGCGTGGCGGTGCGTTCCGGCAGTGGTGTACCGGTCTTCCGGCTGGTGCGACCCGTGGTGTCGACATGGTTGCCGGTACACACGCTGCGGCGTTGGACATGATCGAAGCGGCTATCCGGGTCGCGGAGGACCGGGCCACGGGGTCGAAGCTGATGGTGATGTCGGCGGCTACCCCGCAGATCGAGATCGTGATCGATGAGGGCGCGGAGATCTTGTCGTATCAGGGTCAGGATCCGGTGCAGCGGAAGTTGAAGGATCGGATCCTGACGTTGATGCGTACGACCCGGTCGGCGGGTGTGCGGTTGATCCTGACGGCGACGGATGCGAACGTGGCGGCGATCGGTGACACCCAGGTGAAGAAGTATGCCTCTGTGCGGGTTGTGCTGACGGCGACGGACCCGGACGGTGCTGGCGTCAGCAAGCTGTTTGGTCAGGTGCGTGGCGTGGATCCCCGCCAGCTCCGGGCGAAGGGGTCGGGCCTGATCGATGCTGGGCATGGGCCACAGGTGTTGCGGACGTGGCGTACCGATGACGGTTTGCCGGGTCGGGTAATGGCTGAGGTGTCTGCGTGGCGTCCGGTGTTGGATCGTAAGGCTGTTGCTGTGGCGGGTGAGGTGTACGAGAACCGGTGGGTGGATGGTGGCCCGTTTGGGGAGAAGCGGGAGCCGGAGGGCCGGTCGAATGTGGTGTCATTGCCGCGTCGTGATGACCCGTTTGCGGATGCGTTGGTGTCGACTTCGGCGATGCGTGCGGAGGCGGCGCGGGAGGAGGAGGCAGGGCAGAAGCGGGAGTCGTGGAACCCGTTCGCGGATATGTGACGTCACAGTCGGGGAAGGGGTCTAGGTTCGGGAAATTCCGGGTCTGGACCCCTTCCCTGACTGTGTGTCACGTGATAGAGTACGTGGCATGTCACAGAACACATCACACCCAATCACTGACCGCACGCCGTATGCCTACCTAGATGATGACGGGGAGGTCTTCATCCCCGGAACGTACCGACGCCCTGTGGATGATCGGAGTCTCTGGCTGGTCTCGGAAGCAGACATTCGCCGCGAGATCGCCGCCGAGCTGGAGCGTATCGTCCGCGACGAAGGCAACAACAGCCGGTACGAACTGATCGCGGCTGCCACGCTGCTCGACCGCGCGGAGGAGATCCGCAATGGCTGAACCGGTATGCGACTGCTACCCCGGTGGCTTCTCCCCCGACTCGTACGAGGGGCCGAAGGAAGACTGTCCCGTCCACGGACGCAGGGCCTACCTGTCTGATGAGGACATGAGCGACCTGGATAACGTGTTCTCTCCTGGTTTCTCATCGGGCATGTCACGGTTTGATCTGGCCGAACGCATCGTCCGCCGTGAGATCGCCGCCGAACTGGACCGGCTCGCCCAGGACGAGGCCCGAGACCTCATCGGCGGCGGTGGCGTCGTCTACCGGGCCGTCACCGTCGAGGCGATCCTGGAGCGCGCGGAGGAGGTCCGCAATGGCTGACGCAACGATCACTGTCACGGTCCCCCTAGACCGTCTCCCCGCCGTCTCTGCGGCGATCCTGGGGGTTATCGACTCCCCCGATCAGATGACCGTGGAGCGGGTCGAGGACACGCGGCGACCGGCCCGGTCGGCTGACTGGCAGAACGCTGTACGCGAATTCTTCAAGCTCTACAACGGGGCCCAGTTCTCTACGGGCGAGATCGTGGCCCAGATCGAGTCGAACGGTGTGCGGATCGACCGGGCCACGGTGTCCCGGTACCTGTCGCATCTCGTGTCGCAGGGGTACCTGAAGCCTGAGGGCGAGGGCCGATACCGGCGCTACCAGATCAACCCGCTGACGATGCGCAGAGAGGCTTCCGAGTCATGAAGAACCGTAAGGACCAGCCGATCTGTGGCGTGACTGTCACTGGCCCGATCGTGAAGGACCGGGGTCGAAGTCGTCCGCTGTGGCGAGGCCCGTGCCAGCGTGTCGTGAAGGTCGAGGGCGAGCGCTGCCACACCCACCGAAGCAAGGAGAACTGACCCATGAACACACCACTACCTGACCAGCCGATCAACCCGCTAACCTTGTTCGCCGACGAACCCGAGCGGCACGTCTGCTGTTCATGCTGCGAGGGCTACTGCCCGATGGACGATGCCGACACGGGTCCCGACTGGTCCTGGATGTATCGGGTCGAGGTCGACGGGGTGGCATACCTGACGGATCGCTATGTCGCGGTGCGTGCCGACCTGTGTCAGCCCATGCCGGAGAGTGTGCAGGTTCAGGATCTCCCGGCACAGGATGGTGCCGAGAAGGGGTTTATTGTGCCGGGGACGGAGCCGCCGCTGACGGAGTCCCGGATCACTTCCTGGACGTGGCACCGGATCGCTCGTGCCGGGTTGACGGTCCACGGTGATTCGCTGGTGCTGCACCTGCACATCGGGGGCGTACATGCTGGATGGGTGATGCCCGCCACCGAAGGAGCGGGGATCACGCGTCACCAGCTCGGTGAGGTGCGTCGTGTGGCTCGTGCTGCGGGGATCACGCTGCGGCAGGCTGAGAAGGCTGTGTTGGCGGTGATCGAGGGATGAGCGCCAAGGTTCGCCCGTCTGGGCTTGCTGTCGTCGGCTACGGCCTGACCCTGGTCGGGTTCGTCCAGGTCGCTGTCACGATCGCACCGCATGTCGCGGAACGGATCCCTGCCGCTGGCACAGCCGCCCCTGTGGTGGGTGTCGCGGTGGCCCTGGCTGCTGACATCGTGTGGGCCGCTCTGGGCCACACGACGATCCAGGTGGCACGTACCCGGCAGTGGGGTGCTACTGCTGCGTTTGGGGGTGCCACGTGTGCCGCGATCCTGGCGTCCACTGTGTTGTTGGCGGCTGTGGGGCACATGGGTCCGTGGTCGTTGATCCCGGCGTGTGCCGCCCTGTTGTTGGCGGCGGATGGGGTGCGCGGCATGGTGGTTGTGTCGGATGACACGGCGGCTCGGATTCGTGGCATGGCTGCGGCGATCAGGGATGAGCGTGCGTTGGCTCGGATGGAGGCACAGCAGGCGGCACACCGGGAAACGATCGCTGGGTTTGGGGAGGCGGCGCGGTTGGCGGCTCGGGCTGGGTCGTTGGCACAGATCCGTGTGCAGGTCGAGGCCAGCGAGGCACGGGCTGCACGGGCGTTGGCCCGGTCGGCACAGCGGCACGCGGATGGCGCGGCACAGTACCGGGAGGTCATGCCGGGGGTGTTTGGGCCTGCGGGTACGCCTGCGGCACGGTCGGATGCCACGGTGACACAGCTCGTGCCGGTGCGTGCCGAGGATGGCACGGACAGCGGCATCGTGGATGTGTCGGCTATGTCGGATGAGGAGAAGCGGGCGTGTGCTCGTGATCTGCGGGCTCGGGGGATGTCGTGGTCGGATGTGGCGGATGCGATGGGTGCGCCGCGTTCGAGTGTGCGGAGGTGGGCGTCGTGAGTTGCGAGGAGTTGAAGCGGGTTCATGATCCCGACTGCCGCGAACGCTGCGGCAGGAAGTCATGGGGGTACGTCGTGTCCGGGCCGATGTTCGTGTGCTGGAGCCACGCTCTCCACTGGGAGAAGGAGGGGGAGGTCGTTGTCCGGGTATGAGTGGTCTCTGGGGGTGGAGGCTGCGTTCCAGGGTGGCGTGTGGGGCGTCCTCGTCGGGCTCGTCGTCGCCGCCGTGTGGTGGCTGCTGGCGCAGCTCGGCCGGGTGTGCCCGCGTGATGGGCAGCGGCTGTACCCGCAGGACGTGAAAGCGCGTCTGCTCCGGTCGGCGGGGTTCCGGTGTGAACACAGGGTGTGGCTGGTGTTCCGGTGCCGCCGACGCTGGCAGTTGGAGGCGGATCATGTGTGGCCGTGGTGTCTGGGGGGTCGTACGTCGTACGCGAACGGGTCGATCCTGTGCAAGTCGCATAACGCTCGGAAGGGCGGGCGTCCGCCTGGGCCGCTGTATGTGTGGATGATGCGGCGGGCGAGACGGTAGCCTGTCGGGTACGTGCCGCGACGTGTTCGCCGTACGTTCCGCCTTCACCCCCGGTGTGCCCACATCACACCGGGGGTGTCGTGCATCTACCGGCCAGGAAGGCGGCGGCTGATCGTGGAGCTGGTGACCGCTGGTGGCCCGAACCGGCGCACCCGCAGCCAGTTGAGGGCCTGTGCGAAGCTGTCTAGCTGGTCGTCGTGGGCACCATTCGGTGCGACCACCATTTCGTCGCGCAACGCCTGCAACCATGCCCCTCCTACGGTGGCTACCTTGTGGGCTTCCATCAGGGGTGTGACAGCTTGCCAGCGTTCAACTTTGCCGCCGAGGGGTTTGACGGGTGTGACGCCGGGGATGCTGCGTTTGGTGGTGTCGACCATCGCGGCACCGTTCGCGGCAGCTTCTACTAGATGGTGGCTGCACTGTGGGTAACGTTGCGCGGTGCGTTTGAAGGCGGCGAGTTGGGCGGTGAACTCCCAGCGGCCACGGATGATGTCGTGCAACACGTAGGTCCCGTTGTTCAACGCCTGCCACACGGTTCCTACGGTGTAGTCGCCGGAGCCACCGAACGATAGATCCCATGAGGTGATCCAGGTCCCTTCGCCGAGGTCGAGGTGCTCGGGTGGGTCTTGGAGGTCGTCGGCGTTGAACATGGAGCCTTCGGCGGGGGCTGGGCGTTGCTGGTAGAGCCCGGCCCACACCATCGACCCGACTTCTTCGCGGGTGCGTGCCCAGCGGTCGAGGGCTTCGCCTTCGGTTTCTTCGGCTTGGGGGGTGAGCAACGGTTGGCCGGGTTCACGTCCGAGGGGGTCTCCTGGTTCGGCGAGGGCGGGTAGCCGGAATTCTTCCCAGCCTTGAGTGAGGAGTTTGGCGGCGATGTCTTCCTCATGCCAGCGGGTCATCACGCAGAGGGCGAGGGAGGCGGGGGCTAGTCGGGTTTTCGCGACGGATTGGTACCAGTCCCACAGGTTGTCGCGTTCCAGTTCGCTGTATGCGGTCTTCGCGTTTTTGATCGGGTCATCGAGGATGAGGACTTTGAGGCGTCGTCCGGTGAGGGCTCCTCCGACTCCTCTGGCGATGACTCCCCCGCCAGCGGTGGTTTCCCATTCGGTGACTTGTCCGGAGTCTTTGGAGATCTTGATTCCGAGCTGGGGTGCGTGGCGGCGTGCGTCGCGGCTGAATTTGTTGGCGAGGGTGGCCTCACTGGAGACGAGGCCGATGTTCCAGTCGGGGTGGTGGCCGAGGATGTGGAGGGGGAGGGCGACGGAGCTGGTTTGGGACTTGCCTTGGCCGGGGGGCATGGAGACGACGATGCGGCGTGTGGCTCCGTCTGCGACGTGTTGTACGGCGGTTTCGAGGAGTGAGGCGAGGGCGTCGAGGTGGGGGCGTTGGTGGAACCCGGTTTGGGCGATTTGGTGGGCGATGGTTTCGATGCCGGGGACTTCTACGACTTCGGAGAGTTTGGCGAGGCGGGCGCCGACTCCTACGAGGGAGCCGGGTCGGATGGGTGGGTCGTAGACGGGTGTGCTGTCTCTCATCGCTGGTATCCCATGCATCCGCACATGCAGTCTTTGTCGCCGTACAGGTGCCACTCCCAGGGGTGCCCGCAGGCTGCGCAGTCTCTCATCGGTCGTCCTCTTCGTCGTCCATCCGGGCGGCCTCGCGGCACAGCGAATCGCCGAGTTCGAGACGTTCGTACGCTGTCAGGCTGTTGAGGTGCGTGACGAGGTGGACGTAGCCAGCGGCGAGGACCGCGCGAGCAGCTTCCATGCACTCGTCCCAGTCGGGGTCGCGCATCTTGTCGGCGATGGTGTGCGCCAGCGTCTCGACAGCCTGGGGAGTCGGTGCGGGGTTGGTCATCGGCGCGTGCCTCGCTCCAGGGTGGCGAACGCGATGGCGATCAGGGCACCGCCGCATGCGGAGGTGACCACCATTGGATGGTCGGAGTGCCATTGCGTGATGAGCGTGGTGACTCCGCAGGCCGCGTAGAAGGCGGCAAGGAGGACGGTCTTCTTCATCGGGTGGTCTCCAGCTCTGCGAGGGCTTCGTCTAGGTGGTGGCCCACAGCGATCCTGTCTTCTGGGGTGATGCCTGCCGCGTCGAGGGCTTTGAAGAGTGCCTCGCTGATGAGGTCGAGCTTGCGGGCTTCGAGGCGTAGGCGGCCTTCGTTGATGAGGTCTGCGTGGTCGAGGCCGAGCATTTTGCGTAGGCCGTTGGTGAGGGCGGCTAGGGCTTGGTCGTCGCCGGTTTCTTGGGCGTTGCGGATGCGGTCGGCGTAGATGGCGGCGATGTTGTTGCGCCAGGTTTCTCTGTCTTCGAGTGAGGGGATGGCGTTGCGGAGGGCTTCGTTGTTCCAGCGCCAGACGGTGACTCGGGCGATCTTCAACGATCGGGCGACTTGGGTGATGGTTTCGCCGTTGTCGATGCGGCGTGCGACTTCTTGGATGAGGTCGGGTTTCTCTGGGTGTGTCATGTGTGCTCCCCGCTGGTGGCTGAACGTGTGTTCAGCGTTTCATTTTCCTGGTTGGAGGGTACATCTTGTTCCATTCTCCGTGCCGCATTAGTTGACAGCCTCGATTCCTAGGGTGTAGTCTGTACATATAGACCAAGGAACACACCACAAGGAGTCACGATGAGCGCCACCTACCAGATCGGCACTATGGGCAAGGGGACCTTGCTCCACTTCATCGACGCGGAAGGCCCGATCTGCGACCGCGACCGCGACGCTTCGGCGCGGTGGATCGACCCAGAGATCGTCTCCGACGCCACCACGGCGACGTGCCGCAAGTGCCTTCGGGTCGCGGCGAAGGACGCCTGACGTGTCGGCTTGGGATGCGCTGGACGACTTTGCTGGGCCTGGCGGCTGGGATGTCGGGGCCCAGATGATCGGGCTTGACCTGTACGGGGTGGACTACGACAAGTCGGCGTGCGAGACCGCCCGGGCCGCTGGGTTCGCGCGTGAGCAGGCCGACATCACCGATCATGTGACCCCTGAGTGGGCGTACGGCAAGGGACATGTGTCTTCCCCGTCGTGCACCCTGTTCTCAATGGCTGGTAGTGGGGTTGGCCGGATGGTCCTTGATGTGCTGGCGGACGGTATCCGCCGGATTTTGCGGGGTGAGTCACCGGAGGCTGTACGGAAGGAGTCGCAGGATCTGGTGTACCCGGTGGCGTTGGGTCAGGTCGCGAAGGGCAACAAGAGACGCCAGAAGCCGTGGTCCGACAAGAAGGTGGCGGATAAGGCGCGTCTGGATGCGAAGGTCGCGTGTCTGGTGCTGGAGCCTGCACGTCGGATCGTGGAGATGGATCCAGAGTGGGTGGCGTTGGAGCAGGTACCTGAGGTACTTCCTCTGTGGGAGGTGTACCGGGACGAGTTGCGGAACCGTGGATGGTCTGTGTGGGCGCTGGTTCTGAATGCTGCCGACTACGGTGTGCCGCAGACTCGCCGACGCGCGATCCTTGGGGGGTCAAGGGTCCGGAAGGTGTCTCCCCCGGTCCCGACGCATGCGGAGAGTCCTCAGGATGAGGATCTATTCGGGTCGAGTATGCGCAGGTGGGTGTCGATGGCTGAGGCGTTGGGGTTCAGTGACGATGTTGTGGTTCGCTCGAACTACAACAGTGGGACGAAGGTCAATGGGGAGCGTGTCCGTGCGATGCGCCTAGGTTCCGAGCCAGCGAGCACGGTCACATCGAAGACTGGGTCTGTCAAGGTTGGGCGTCCAGCTGCAATGGGTGATGTGGTCCAGAAGAACGGCAGCGTGCGGGCCACAGACCAGCCTGCGGCGACGGTCCTGGCATCAATGGACAATGGGAATACTCGTTGGGTGTTCGACCGTCCCGCTACCACTGTGGTGGGGTCGTTCTCTCCGGACGTGATTGCCGCTCCTGGGTATCGCACGGAGATCTCACGGCAGAACGCCCCAGGCTCTGTCTCCGTCTCCGAGGCTGGGGTACTCCAGTCGTTCCCCGCTGACTATGACTGGCGGGGAACGAAGTCGAAGAAGTTTGAGCAGGTCGGGAATGCGATCCCGCCACGGTTGGCGGCGCATGTCCTGGGTTCGACAGTCGGTGTCGAGGGGTACGCGGACATGATCTCTGCGTTCTACGACTACTGACCCCTAGTGCCACCCCGCCGCGACGGAAGGGAAGACGTTGCGGCGGGGTATTCAACCCCTTCCCGAGAACACACCACAAGGAGCATCACATGGCTCACCACCCTGCATGTCCGGCCCGTAACGACTCGACCAAGGCGTGTATCTGTGTCTCGCTCGGGAAGCCGCCGCGTCGACCGACGAACACCAACAAGCCGAACACGAACCGTCCCGGAGGGAAGAAGCGATGAGCGAGGAGCAGAAGGGCCTGACCGATGAGCAGCGGGAGTTGCTGGACGAGCGCTACCACGGGCAGATCAAACAGGGCTACTACATCGGGTTCGAGGAGACGGGGGTTCCGGCTGTGGATCGTCTGCTCGCTGCACTGGGGCATGCCGGGAAGGGCTACCACCACACGGAGATGTGGAATGAGGAGCTGGAGTACGGCACGTTCGCGGGGACGTCGTACTCCGACGTGATCCAGGCGGCGGCGAATGAGGCAGCCGAGGAGATCCGGATCCTTGGGGAGCGTGTCCAGTGGATGCGGGAGAGGGGCGGAGCGTGATGGTCGAGATTGACCCATACGAGCGGGATGAAGACCTTGATCTGGCTGATGCGCGGCTGCGGGCCTTGCGTATGGCGATCGTGGAGAACCATTCGCGGGAGCATGAGGGAGCGATCCAGTGGTGCTCGCATCCGCTGTGTGTGGCGTATGAGGAGCACCGATGAGCACGCCGAACACGCGCAGCATCTGTGTGGACGATGAGCTGTGGGCAGCTACTCAGGCGGTCGCGGCGGAGGGAGGACAGAGCGTCTCGGCGGTTGTGCGTGACCTGTTGACTGACTTTGTCGCGGGGAACCTTCCGGGGTACACGTCGGGGTTCGTGGCAGGGAAGGCTGCGGCTGAGGAGCAGGAGCGGCTGCATCCGGGTCGGCTGTTGTAGTCTGTCGAGACAACGTAAAACGTTAGTGCCCCCGCGACTTGTCCAGAGTCCGGGGGCGCGACACCCACTTAACACGGAAGGGGTGCACGATGAGTGTATCCATCAACACCGACAGCACGCCACGCGACACCGCGGGGGCACCGAGACACCTCGCTGATGATGGCGACTTCGTGATGGTTCGGCTGTCTGTGGTCGATGAGGTCGGTTTCGAGGCAGCGATCCTGTTCGGGTGGCTGCGTTTCCGCTGCGAGATCAACCCTGATGGATACGCCGCGACGTACGCCGACCTGATGGCTGAGACGCGTCTGTCTGACCGTCAGGTCCGTGGGGCTGCGAAGCGGCTGAAAGAGGCCGGGTGGGTGGCTACGCGGAGGGCTGCGCCGTACGACCCGACGACGGTGTGGAGCATCGTTTGGGCTGGTCAGCACGTGAATGACGAAACGTACGTCACGAGAAGTACAGAACGTACGTCACGTGAGGGGTCAAACCGTACGTCACCTCCTATTAAGAAAGTAAGAAATCCCCCTACCCCCAACGCTGACGATCTCGCCCAGCCACGCGACATCCCCCCCGACCCCCCGCAAGCGGGGGGAGCCTGCGTCAAACACCCGAACGGCGACGGCATCAACTGCCGGGGGTGCGGCACGACGAACCGAGCGCGGGAGCGTAGCCAGTCGGCAGAGGCTCTGGCGTTGCGTCGAGCACAGGATGCGGAGGAACTTCGGAAGGCTCGGGAGTCGAAACCTCCGACCGAGGTGGCGGTGCGGGGTGCTGCGATGGCGCGGGAACTGCTGAATTCGAGGAAGCGTGCCGGATAGGGCTGGCGTACAGGGTTCGGGCGGGGGATTCCTCCACTGTGTCGCCGTTAGGCCCTCAGATCGCGTTTCCCACTACCGGCCACAGGTTGACATGCGCGATACTAGAGACATGACTCAGTACGCACACGCCAAAGCCCTTCACATCCTCGAAGACACCGGCCTGGACCCCGACGACGCCCGCTACGTCATGAAGCGGCTCTACGACCTGGGGTTCACCCACCAGGATCCCCACACAAGGGATCGAGGTGCCGACCCTCCGCAGCACCCCCGGAAGGCTGCCCGCGCCCAGCACCGGTCCGACCTGATCGCCCAGATGAAGGCCGAGACAGCGCAGGCCCGCGCCGAGCTCGCAGCGCAGCGTGAGGCAGCGATCGCGGCAGAGCAGGCCCGGGAAGCCGAGGAGAAGGCCGCTCGGGAACGACAGCTCGCTGTCCAGGCTGTCCTCGCCGGGATGCCGTAGCAAAGAGAAGGGGGCCGGAGCATCCGCCTGGATCTCCGGCCCTCCCACTGTAGGAAAACACCACGACAGCAAGGAGCACGCCATGTTCAGTCCGAGCTTTGAATGCACCCTCGACGGGCTCGCGTCCGCCGTACGTCTGCGGTACACCGTGTGGGGGGTGGCGGATCCGGTTGCGAAGACTGCCGTCTACATGGACGGGTTCCGGATCTCGGAGGCGGGATGGGCGGATCCGGAGGTGCTGCGGGCGCGGATCGAGATCATCATCGCCGATATCGAGCAGCACACGGCCCAGCAGGCTGCCGCCGCCCTCAACTAGTTGACACCTACGATTCCGCATGAGACGATAGACCCATGAACACACCACACGCCACGTACACAGACCTCCAGATCGCCGAGACCATCCAGGCCGACAACATCGCCCACGGACTCGCCCTCACCGGAGCCCCCAAGCTCGCCCGCGAGCGCGCTATCCGCGTCCTCGACGCACAGGCCCAGCAGCAGGAGGCCGAGACGAAGGCAACCCCGCAGATGTGCCCGATGCACTGCGGCAACCCCGCCCACATCTGCAAGGCACGCGGACGCTGCGTCTACGTCGTGACGGACCGCCGTCGATGAGCGCCTCCGCATACTCCAGCGTCCCGCCCATTGTCCGGGTCAAGGACGCGG
>Ga0196959_10000151_pt1 | contig 12193 bp, 10 predicted proteins | sample S1v_20metaG_FD_157521 | JGI IMG/M metagenome (GOLD analysis project Ga0196959, IMG submission 157521) | Soil microbial communities from Anza Borrego desert, Southern California, United States - S1+v_20 | ecosystem: Environmental > Terrestrial > Soil > Desert | place: USA: California | collected...
CTCCCGCAGTGCGGGCATAGGAGCGTTTGAACCACCATAACTGAAGCCCTTGATGAACGAATCCAGATTAGACCTCATCATTCTCAAGTTATTCACTACCCGGTTGGGAAGATAACGTTAGACGCGCCAGGCGCCGCGGGGTTTCGCGTCAAAGACTGTTTCGATCGATGTTCCAGGGCGAAGGCTGAACTCGGTGGATGGACAGGAATGATTGGGAAGCGCCGGTTGCCCCGAGGTCACGGGCGAAACCCAAGGGGTGGCCCCTGCCCGCGTCTCTACGATTTCCCCGTGAAGCCGCCTTTTCGTCAGCATCAAAGCGGTAGGGCCTCAGGCCCGCAGCGGCAGCCGCACGATGAATTCGCTGCCCTTTCCGGGACCTTCGCTGTGGGCGTCCACTCGCCCGCCGTGCAGCGCCACGAGGTTTTGCACGATGGTCAAGCCTAACCCGAGTCCGCCTTGAGCCCGCGCCAGCGTCTGTTCGGCTTGGGTAAAGAGCTCAAACAAGTGCGGCAGCAGCGCCTCCGGAATGCCTTCCCCGGTGTCCCGCACCGACAGGCCCGCTTCGCTCTTCTCCCGCGAGAGGGTCAGCCAGATCCGGCCACCGGCCGGCGTGTACTTGGCCGCATTGGTCAACAGATTCGACACCACCTGGACCAAACGAAGACGGTCCCCGTCAACCCAGATCGGCGCCTCCGGTAAAGAGACGGTCAGCGTGTGGTGGCGGGCATCGATGAGCGGCTTCGCGGTTTCAATCGCCTGCGCGATGACGCCGGCGAGATCCACCGGCGCCTTGTGCAGGATCAGCTTGCCCTGGACGATGCGCGACACATCCAACAGATCGTCCACGAGCCGCTCCAAGTGGTCCACTTGACGATCGATCAGCTCCCGTGCCCACCGCTGCTTGGGATCGGCCGGATCCAGCCGTTTCATGAGCTGGATGGCGGTGCGGATCGGCGCCAAGGGATTCCGGAGTTCATGCCCGAGCATGGCCAGGAATTCGTCCTTGCGGCGGCTGGCGTCCTGAAGCGCTTTCTGGGCGCGCATGAGGTCATCGATATCGGTGCCGGCGCCAAACCATTTCACAATCCGACCGGCTTCATCCCGGATCGGGCGGACGCGGATCTGGAACCAACGGTAGCGGCCATCCGCCGCCCGCAAGCGTTGCCTCACTTCATAGGGCTCCCCCGTCTCGGCAGACTGCTGTAACCGCTGGGGGGATCGATTCGCGGTCCTCCGGCGGGAGGGCTTCCAGCCAGCCGAAGCCCTTGGCGGCGCCCGGTGGCAGGCCCGTGTACTCGTAAAAGCGCGGACTGACGTAGTCGCTTCGGCCATCGAGCTGGCGGGTAAAGAGGATGTCCGGCACGGTCTCGGCCATGGCACGGAAATGCGCATCGCTCTCGTGCAACGCCTGCTCGGCACGCTGGCGTCTGCTGATATCGATGATGGACGCGAGCACGAGGATACCTCTGGCACCGGTGATGGGACTCAAGCCGATCTCGACCGGGATCTCTTGCCCATCTTTCCGCCGCCCACACAAATCTCGTCCCCGGCCCATGGGGCGAGTCTCGGGTCGGGCGAGGAAATGCCGCCGATCCTTGGCATGCTGGGACCGAAAGCGCTCCGGCACCAGGCTCTCGATGCTCTCCCCCACTAGTTCGTCCCGAGCATAACCAAAGAGGCGTTCCGCTTGGGCATTGGCCATCAGGATCGTGCCATCCTCGCTCACCAGGAGCATACCGTTCGGGGCGGCTTCCACCGCCCATTCGAACCAAGTCGTGGTGGTTTTCCGCTTCTCAAGCGCCCGCTCCAGCTGGCGTTGTTTTTCAACCGACGTCTCCAGCGCCTCGGTCTCGGCCTGTCGTAACTGGTTGATCAACAGCGTGGTCAAGGAGCCCGTCCCCACCAACAGGACCATCTGCAGCCAAGCACCCGGTGGCGCGATGAGCGGATCGATGGGCATGTGCAGAAAAAAGGCACTATTCAGCGCGCTTAAGGCCGTAGCGAAAAGACCGGCGCGCGTGGCGCCGTACCAAGCCGCGAGCATCACCGCGATGAGAAACAAGAGCAGCGGCGGATGCTCCCCGGTTAAGGGTTTGAGCCACCCAAGGAGGAATAGAATCACCGAGGTCGCGAGCACCGCGACGACATAGCCGTTCCTGAAGCCTCGCTTGAACCCAGCCGATAATCTGGGGATGGCCGCCCTCCTTCATCGACACCGGTCTCCGTATCCGCTATCCGATAGGCCCGCTGATAAAGACACTCGGCACGGTGGTCGCGCCGAGCAGCCAAATGGGATTCTCCATCGCGTCGCGCTCTTCCAAGCTTTTGGCCACGGCGGCCTCGAGTTCGGCCTCACTGTGGCACAAGCCCAGATCGATGCCGATCTCCTCCCAGTAATTCGCCTCGGGGTCGGCTTGCGGTTTCAGCCAGTAATAACCCGGGCCCTCAAATTGAACCTCGACCGGCACCGGATAGAGCCCTGGGCCAAACCACTGCCCCCCGCCTCCATGCCTTCGGTCTTAACAGTCATAGTCGGCATCACCTACTCCATTCGCTTAAAACTGCGTGGTTAAATTCCCCTAAGACCCAGACTCACTGAGGGTTTATCCCTCAGTGACTTTCTAGAGGCCACTTCAGGGGCACTCCATTTGACCGAGATAGACGCGCGTTAAAAAAGTTTGATGGCACTCGGCCGATCCCGGGAATGACCGATGGTCCGACGCTTCAATCATGTCAGAATGAGACGAAGGAGGTCTAACCTTTCAGGCCAACGGCCCTATTCTTAGGGACCGCTGAATTCAGACGTCTTCTTGAGGAGTTGTTTATGAGTAAGAGATTGTATGTCGGCGGTCTGAGCTACACCGTCAGCAACCGCGATCTCGAACAGCTGTTCGCCGCGCATGGCGCGGTGGAGTCGGCGAATGTCATCATGGACCGGGACACCGGTCGTTCCAAAGGCTTTAGCTTTGTGGACATGAGCAATGACCAAGAGGCCAAGGCGGCCATCGCTGCCTTAGATGGCAAGGAGGTGGATGGGCGCCGTTTGACCGTCAACGAAGCCCGTCCGCGCGAAGAAAGATCCGGCGGCTCGGGTGGCGGTCGGGGTGGTTTTGGAGGCGGTCGCCGGTTTTAGACACTCGCTCGGCCTAGGAGGTAGGAGGTGCGCGGCCCCTAGCCGACAGGCCCCAGTACAAAGGCCCAGGCACGCTATCGTGCTATCGGCCGATTTACGGCCTGTAGCAGACGGTGCGACGCATCATCGCGATGCCAAGCGTTGGGCTTTTAGATCTGAGCCCGCCCCCTTAAACGGCCAGAATTCACGAGCAGCCGTTCGATCTTCCCGCCTTCTTTTCATTTTCGAAACTTATCGATCTTCCGCCAGCCTTAGTGGGCACTATCTCTAAAAAATGAGACGATCATGATTCATCTGGTGTTTCATACCGACCCGGCGAACCGAAGGAGCCTCGGTCCGGCCGCAGTCTTCTGGATTGACGGTCAATTCATCCGCCAGGGATCGGACCGGCGGATTGTGGCCAGCTACAAGCAACCCTATTGGGAAACGCAAGGGGGACACTTCACCCGCTACGATTGCTTCGACAAGCACGAGATGTGCTTTGAAGATGCCGTTGGAAGGCATTCGGAAAGTTTTGGACCCTTCGAGCATTCCTGGGTGCCTGATGGCTTGCTCTACACGGATGGAAAGCTCCTGGCTCGGTTCAGTGAGGACTCACAATTGTGGTACTGCATCCCGACTCATACCGACTGGTCGACCCTAGTGATACTGGATGCTCAGCAAAATAGGCAATAGTGGATTTGGGTGTTTTTTCTGTGGAGGAACTGGACTTTGTTGAATAGCTGGGAAAAATTACTCCGCCCCGACCTTCATCAAACCTTACCGCTTTTCGCTGGCCTTACGGAGTGATGTCTTTACAAAGCGGAGGCGATTATGGTTCATCTGGTGGCTCATACCGGCCGGGTAATCCGAAAGGTCGTGGGTCCGGCGCCGCTCGTCCGAATCGACGGTGAATCCTCCGCCAAACCTCGGACTGACAGATCGTCAGTGGAATGACGTCCATCCGCATACATGCGTATAGGAAATCTTTCGGCATCGGAAGAGAATGAACCCACGCTGGAACGCAGGACGCGGTTGCCAGCTCCAAGGAAAACCTGCCCAGGACGGGCTTCGCTGGGAAGCGACAAGGACTGTGAAAAGGGGGCCACCGGAGGGCCCTTTTTTATTGCCCAAGAATTGGCATTCCCCCTTTGACCTGACCAAGGGTTAGGGACTCTTCCTTATTTTTATTCGGCGTCTATCTCGCTCCAATAAAGCCCTTCGAGAAGGCAGATTCTCCATCCCCCCAACACTACTGTTCTGCCTTCTCTTTTTTATGCCGAAAAGCCGGCGTCGAACCGACTTGCCGATGGGATCGGCACCCTTCAATCTGGCATGAGATTCCACACGTGCAAGGCATAGTACAGCGGCGCATGATCGGTCAGGTCCAGAGGCAATACTTCGTTCCAGGCCCGCTCCAGAAAGTTCTTCCGCGATTCCGCTTCTAGGGTTCGCAGCGTGCCGACGTGCCGGTAGCGACTGCCCGGGAATGTCAGTCCTTTCGCCACGAGATCGTCGCCATGCACATAGCGGAAGCTCCGCCCGGTCAGCCCCAGGCGGCCAAATGCCTCGGCGAAAGCCTCTCCACCCGGGCAAGGACACCCGAAGGTATACAGTCCCGCGACACGCTCCGGAAATTGAAAGGCGATCAGTGCCGCTATGGCCGCACCGAGGCTGTGCCCGGTGAGCCAGAGGCTCTTGGATGGGGGGATCGCATCGATCCAGCGCTTCAGTTCCGGCCAGAGACTCTGTAAAGGTTCATAAAAGCCGCAGACCACCGGGGCGTCGAATCGCGGAGGTCCATCGAACCTTTTGAGCCCGAGTTTCGCATCCTGAAGCAGATCGATCCCCGAGGTCGCCCATTTTCCGAGATCCTTCAGGATATCGTCCGGCCGGTAAAACTCCGTGCCGCGCAAGGCCAGGAGGGCAAAGTCATTGCCTTGGACACCGAAGCCATCCAAGCCGGTCCTGGCATTCGCCAACGGGAGAAAGGAGGTCAGATCGAAACGCTCGACGGACCCGAGAATGGCTTGGATGTTCTCCGGGGTTTCGTACGCCAACAAGGCAGAGTCCGCGAGCCACCACGCATTGATGGGGGAATGCCCTTTCGCCTTCGCGTCGAAGGGGAATCGATGCCCATCCTGAAAATAGTGGTAATGCTTAGCGGGTAGCAGCAGGGCCTCAAGGTTTAAGGGTCCGAAACTCGAAGGGATATCTTTCAGGGGATGGGCCATAGCTTCACAACTCCATGAATGAATCGGTGGCACACAACAAGGCAATCCCGAGCACACACCACTTCTGGCGTCCGCTCGATGGCCTGCCGAGCATCCTCAAGAGGGTTTAGGAGGGCGCGCCCTGGCGTACCCAGATCTATGCCCTACTCCATCTCCCGGATCTCCTCCGGGCTCCCATAGGCGAGCGAAAGGCTCTGGCCGGTCAGCGTATTCGTCGCCTTGAACAGGGCCACGCCCTCGTCCAAACCGACCTATTCGATTTCGATCGGCGGCTCAGGATGATCCGCCTCATTAATCCCAAGCTGGCCCATCAGAGCCTGGTGTTCGTCGCAGTCAAGGTTAGGTTGCCGTCATCATCAAGGTGCATCGGAATTTCCTAGCGATAAAAGGAATTCGCGATTATAGCGAAGCCATCCGTTTGGCTCAGGGTGATAGCCTGAAATCGACTCACGAATCAGATGTAGACGTTGTGACTTGATCCGACACAGTCGGTCAGAACGATGTCCCAGTTCGGCCATCAAGAATCATTGGTATCCTTCAAAACCAGTGCTGTCGAATGGCAGGTATCTGCGAATCAGCGGCCTGTAACGGCAGTTTCTTGGCTGCCCGGAAGTCGGCCAAACCGGACGCCCATGCTTAACCATTAATTCCGCTCGAATGGCCGCTTTCGGGAGTATTCTTGAACTGGCGCAATCAGCCAGAATCAGCCAATGGCCGAATGCCCGTGAACGGCGGGTTCAAGGGACTGAGCGGTCGTCGAGAAATGAATGGCCATGACTGCACAATCCCAAATGTGCCCGACAATTGATGGCGATCGAAACAGCAGAGCGATTACGGACTTCAGTTCAATTTTCGCTTCCTCCACCAAACACCAGACCAGAGAATCTTCTCTGGCTTTTTTGTGCCAGACCTACAGGCTGCGGGGCTGGCGTGGTTCCGCGGATTCCTTTGCTGACCGTCATATCCCCTCGTTTTACCCCCTTTTTAGGCCCATTTTCCTCTCTGTTCTCTGTTTGTCTGTTGAGTGCTCAACAGACATGATTCAGCAATGGCGCAGGTTTGCGGACTTCGGATTGTAATCGATGCTTGCATAGAGTCGGCGACCGAGAATGAAATACAACTTTAATCTTGAAAGATGGGGGCTGGATTCAGCCATAAGTGGATGTACGGGCCGATTGGAGTTGACAGCGGCTTAGGATAAACAACGTCTCCACAGCACGGAACATGATCAATTAGCCAGGGTTGACAAGTGCTACTATGGTGTTTTGTTGAAAACTGTTTTTAGTCCAAGGCTATCTCTGAAATCACCACTCTTTTTGATTTTACTGTGTCTCTGTCTTGCTCCCCAGGCGAAAGAATCTAGCCCATCTGAAAGAGAAGCACTGGCTTACACAAACTATGCGGAAACCAGCGAACTTTTCGTCGAATTCAAAGCTCTGGTGGTCGGCGAGGAGTCGCCATTCGCGGTGCATTTGACGAACCGTTCCGATTTCTCGGCACTGACCGAGGGCAAAGTGACGGTGACCCTATCCGGCGGCGGGCCGCCCTCAGAGTCCTTCGAAGCCGGGCCGTCGCAAAGCCCCGGTATTTTCCGACCGGTGGTGAAGCCGATGCATGCGGGCGAACGTCAACTGGTCGTCACCGTTCAGTCGGCCCGCGTCCAATCGACCCATACGCTGGGTCCGGTGCAGGTCTATCCCGACTTAAAGTCGGCGCCGGAGGCGAAAGAAGACGGGGACGCGCCGGGTGAAATCGCCTTTCTCAAGGAGCAGCAATGGCAGGTGGAATTCGCCACGTCAGTGGTGGAACCCAGAACCTTGCGCGCCTCGCTGCCGGCCACCGGCGTATTCGCGCCCCCTCGAATGCCGAAACCACAATCTCGGCCCCGAGTTCCGGCATCGTGGTGTTTCCGGACGTGATGCCGCTGGTGGGCCATGGCGTCGAGCGGGGGCAGCTGTTGGCCTCCATCGTGCCGCGCCTGGCCGAACGGGGCGATATGGCCTGGCTGGTGGAGGAAGCGCACAAGGCGCAGCTTCGCCATGACCAGGCCCACCGGGAACAAGACCGTGCGCAAAGGCTGCTGGACAGTGGCGTCGTTGCAGAGCGTCAGGTTCTCGCGGCTCGGACAACGCATCAGCTGGCGCATGCCGAATTGGAGGCGGCGGAGAAGCGGCTGAGCCAATACCGTCAGCCGGCGAGCGCCAGCGGCACCGGCATTCCCCTCAAATCCCCCATGGCAGGCATCGTCGCCCAATCCTTCGTCAGCAACGGACGTTACGTGGATGGGGGTGAGAAGCTGTTCCACGTCGTCGACCGCGAACGGCTGTGGCTGGAAGCGCGGGTGCCGGAAGCGGACTCCGCCCGACTGGCGCACGTGACCGGCGCGTCGTTCAGGGTCGACGGTTTTGAGGAGGTCTTCGAAGTCAAACCCGGCGAAAACGGCCGCCTGGTGTCCTTGTCCACCGTAGTCGATCCGGTACACCGGACCTTGCCCGTCATCTTTGAACTCGACCGGCCCGACCCGCGCCTCCCCTTGGGCGCGTTCGCCCGGATACGGCTGTTCACCGGGTTGGCGGCGGAAGCCTTGGCCGTGCCGGAATCCGCGCTGGTGGATGACAACGGGGTCGCCGTGGTGTTCGTCCAGACCGGCGGCGAATCCTTCGAACGCCGCCCGGTCAAGCTGGGGGGGCGCGATGGCGGCTACGTAGAGGTCAAGGAGGGTCTCCGCGCCGGGGACCGCATCGTGACGAAAGGGGCTTATCTCGTTTATCTCGCCGCCACCGCGCCCGGCGCTGCCGTGCACCGCCACGTCCACTGAGGCGTTATTATGATCGGCTTCCTGCTGGCGTGGTCGCTCCAGAACCGCCTGTTCGTTCTTTTGGCGGGTCTTTTGTTGCTGCTGTGGGGCGGCTACGAAACCACCCGCATGCCGGTGGACGTATTTCCCGACCTGACCGCACCCACCGTCACGCTCATGAGCGAAGCGCACGGCATGGCGCCGGCGGAAGTGGAGCAACTCGTCACCTTTCCCATCGAGGCCGCCATGAACGGCGCGCCGGGCGTGCGCCGGGTCCGCTCCACCACGGGCGTGGGGTTCGCCGTCATCAACGTGGAATTCGCCTGGGGCACGGACATCTACCAGGCGCGCCAGATCGTGGCCGAAAAGCTGCAGCTGGCGCGGAGTGCTCTGCCGCAGGACTTACCGTCACCCATTCTGACGGCCATCGCCTCCGTCATGGGCGAAATTCTGTTTATTGCGCTGCGGTCCGACCGCCATGACGGCATGATGCTGAAGACCACTGCGGATTGGACCTTGCGGCGGCGGCTCCTGGCGGTACCCGGCGTAGCGGAGGTCATCAACATCGGTGGCGACACCAAGCAATACCAGGTGGAAATCCGGCCGGAGCGGCTGGTGGCCTACGGACTGTCGCTCAACGCGGTGATCGAGGCGGTGCGGGCCGCCAATACCAATGCGTCTGCCGGCTTTCTCGCGAGCGGCGGCCAGGAGTACCTGATCCAAGGACTGGGACGGGCAAGACAGGTCGACGATCTCGCGCAGACGACAGTACCGGGACCGCAAGGTCCGGTGCTGCTGAAGCACTTGGCCGACATTCGGATCGGACCGACCTACAAGCGCGGCACGGGTTCGCATGACGGTCAACCCGCGGTCATCATCGGCATTCAGAAGCAGCCGGCGGTCAACACCCTGGAATTGACCGAGCGGCTGGAAACGACGATCCGTCAGATCCAGAGCGCGCTGCCGGAAGGCATACGCATCGACAGCAACATTTTCCGCCAGGCCGACTTCATCTCCGTGGCCATTGCCAACCTCGGTCACGCCCTTAGGGACGGCGCGGCCTTGGTGATCGTCATCGTCGCGGTGTTTCTCCTGAGTGCCCGCGCCACCCTGATCACCTTGGCGGCTCTGCCGCTGTCCCTGATCGCCGCGGTCCTGGCGATGCGCGCCTCGGGCGCCACCCTCAACACCATGACCTTGGGCGGGCTCGCCATCGCCCTGGGCGCCTTGGTGGACGACGCCATCATCGTGGTGGAGAACATCGTGCGAAGGCTGCGGGAGCGGGCCAAGCAGGCATCACCCGCCTCCGTTCCCGACACCGTCTTGGCCGCCAGCCGCGAAATCCTGGGCTCCATCGTTTACGCGACCTTGATCATCCTGCTGATGTTCGTGCCGCTGTTCTTCCTCTCCGGCATCGAAGGACGGCTGATGCAGCCCTTGGGTTTTGCCTACGTAGTGGCCATCGCGGCGTCCCTCCTGATCGCCGTGACCGTCACCCCGGCCCTGAGCAGTCTCCTGCTGCCCTCATCGCGCACGGTGGCGGAAGGCCGGGAGAGCCGATTGGCGCTCGGTCTGAAGCTGCAGTATGAGCGCTGGCTGAAACACCTCTTGCCCCGCTGGCGCCTGATTCTCGCCTCAGCCTCCGCGGTGCTCACCGCCACGCTCGTCGCGCTGGCGCTGACCGGCCGCTCGTTTCTGCCCGAATTCAACGAAGGCAGTTTGACCATCAGCGTGGTGACGCTCCCCGGCACCTCCCTGGAACAGTCGGATCAGATTGGCCAGCTGGCCGAGAAGATCATCCTGCAACTGCCGGAAACCGCCGCCACCGCCCGCCGCACCGGCCGTGCGGAACTCGATCCCCACGCCCAGGCGGTCTATGCCTCCGAGATCGACGTGCGTCTCACGATGAAGGATCGTGACAAGGAGGATCTGCTCACCGAATTGCGCCGGAAGCTGACCCTGGTGCCGGGCACCAACGTGGTCATCGGCCAACCCATTTCCCACCGCATCGATCATATGCTGTCCGGCACCCGCGCTAACATCGCCGTCAAGATCTTCGGCGATGATCTGCCGGAACTCCGTCGTTTGGCGCAGCAGGTAAAAGGGCTGGTGGAGAACGTCCCCGGCGCAGTGGACGCGGCCATCGACAATCCGGCGGACGTGCCGTTCCTATCGGTGAAGTTCGACCGCGCCGCCCTGGCCCGTTATGGGTTCACCGTGGAACAAGCGGCCGAGGCCCTGGAGACGGCCTTCCAAGGGAAGGCGGTGTCGCGCATTTTCGAGGGACAGACGGCCTTCGATCTGGTGGTGCGCTATCCCCTCGAAGCCAAGGAAAACCTCGATGCGGTGCGTGCCACTCTGTTGACGACGGCGAGCGGCGCTCAACTGCCCCTGCACGCCTTGGCGGACATCCAGAAGACCCGAGGTCCCGACACCATCAACCGGGAGGACGTACAACGCAAATTGGTGGTCATGGCCAACGTGGCGGGGCGCGACCTCGCCGGCGTGGTCAACGATATCCGGCAGCGGGTGGCCGACCAGGTGCGCTTGCCGTCCGGCTACCACATCGAATACGGCGGACAATTCGAGAGCGCCCAGGACGCGGCGCGCACCCTGCTGATCCTGGGCGCGGTGGTGACCGCGGGCATCTTCCTGCTGCTCTACGTGGCATTTCGGTCGCTGCGGGACGCCCTCCTGGTGATGCTGAATCTGCCATTGGCCCTGGTGGGCGGGGTGATCGGCGTCTATGCGGCGGGGGGCGTGCTGTCTGTAGCCTCGATGATCGGCTTCATCACCCTGTTCGGTATCGCCACCCGCAACGGCGTGATGCTGATCACCCATATCCACCACCTGTGGGAACAGGAAGGCGTGAGCGACTTCCATGACGCAGTGCGGCGCGGCGCGGTCGAACGCCTGATCCCGATCCTCATGACCGCGCTGGCCACGGGGTTAGGGCTGGCGCCCCTGGCCTTCAGCGGCGGCGAGCCGGGCAGCGAAATCCAGGCACCCATGGCCATCGTCATCCTGTTCGGGCTCTTGACGTCGACCGTGCTGAATCTGTTTGTGGTGCCGTCGTTGTATCTGCGCTTTGGAGCGTTGCGAAACCACTAGAGCGGGGTTTTTGGTACATCGACATTGTGGATCTTTCCAGGCTATTGCCCAGGCAGCCACCGAACTGAATCGATCCCATCGGCACCTTCGCATCTTGTGCGATGAAGGGCGCGTCGTGAGCGCTGAAAAGATCGGCAAATCCTGGGGCTGACCGGATGGGAGGGTCATCCTTCCGCCTCAACCCAACGACAGCGCGAGAACTAAGAAGCAGCAAAAAGCAAGAACGGTTCAATTAATTGCTGGTGAACCTTCGTAAATCCATAGGTTCACGGTAGGCTACTGACGTAGGCATTTCGGAGAAAGACATGATAAACCCGTCGAATTGGCTGAAGCTGTCGGTCATCTTGGCTGTTTGTGGCTTCAGCGCAGCGTTGGCCGATGAAGGCAAGGACGAATCCGGAAAGGGACGAGACAGGGACCGTTATTACGAGAAAGACTGGAAGGATCAAAAACACTGGGAGCGTGAGAAAGATTGGACGGGAGACGACTGGGAAGATAATAGACGGGATGCTTACTTCTACGAGCATGGCTATACCCGGCTGGAGATCCCGCCGGGACACTATCCGCCGCCTGGCGAATGCCGTATCTGGTATCCGGATCGACCGCCCGGTCATCAACCGCCGCCAGGACGCTGCAGTCCCGTTCCTCCCGGGGCGTGGGTTATCCGCCATCCCTATGACCGTCCAGACTATGTGCACGTCATTGTGTATGAACCGCGGCGTCCTGGGAACATCTATGTGATCGGCGAGTTCGAAATCGCTTCAGGAGCATTCGTACGAGTCATCCTAGTACCTCAACCGACCTGATTTGAGGGGTAGAGGCGTTTGAGTTTGATTCGTGCCTCCGGGGTAGTAAAGCGCCAGTCCACTGAACTTCGGGCGGTATTGCGCCGAGTTTGCCAGGCGGCGACTTCGCGGGCCAAAGTGGCGGCGTCAGGAA
>Ga0196959_10000156_pt1 | contig 11895 bp, 10 predicted proteins | sample S1v_20metaG_FD_157521 | JGI IMG/M metagenome (GOLD analysis project Ga0196959, IMG submission 157521) | Soil microbial communities from Anza Borrego desert, Southern California, United States - S1+v_20 | ecosystem: Environmental > Terrestrial > Soil > Desert | place: USA: California | collected...
TCGGCACCGCCATGCTGGGGCTGGCCGCCATGGCGGTGGCCTTCAAGTGGGCCAAAGCCGCCATCTTCGGCTAATCGCCGGGATGGGTACGGGGCTGCGTTGGGCGACTGGCGCGGCCCTTTTCCGTTCAAAGGAGGCGTTTATGTACTGGGATCAAGAAACCCTCTACGCGGTGATCTTCATTCTGACCGCCTGGTCCGCGGGCAACATCATGTTCAGGTGAGGTGATGAAACGGATTCTTTTGGTTTCTCTTGTTGCTCTATCGTCTTCGGCTGAGGCTCAGGTGTTCGGCGATTTCCTCAATCAGCCGGCGAAATTCAGTTCGCCGAAGCTGATGGACTGGAGCGGGAATGTCGTCGGCGAGATGGCCACGGCGACGGCGGCGGGATCGTTGGCCGGTCGGTTGTCACCGGTCGTCGGTACTGCCATTGCGGCGATCGGGATTTGTTTGGAGTTCGAAGGCTGCGCGTCACTGCTACCGGGGCACGATGTCACACCGCCCGACGTGCCGGGCTGGTCCGATCCTAAGACCCCGCCGGCCACCACGCCTGCGAGTACCAGCAGCTATCAGACGTGTAATGGGGCAGGGCAACAATGCGTGACCGATCCAAATCCCCAGGCCTCGTGCGATGGGAGCTGGCAGCTGGCCGGGGCTTATCACGGGGTCTATAGCACCGGGACCACCTGTACCGGCTACAGGAACTCGGACGGGGCCTATATGGGGGTCAGGTCGACCGTGCCGTTAGATTTCACCTGTCCGACCGGCTACCAGCTGTCCGGCTCGACGTGCTCGCTCATTCCGGGCCAGGAACAGTATGTGAAATGGCCGGCGGACGGCAAGCCCACCTTCATGCTCGATGCGAACGGCAACTGGGTGCCCCATCCCAACGACCCGGACACCTTGAACGCTCAGGGGTTGCCCTTTACCCCACCCGATCAGTGGCACACCCAATATCCCCATCAACAGGACCAGTATTCGAACCCGACTCAAACCCACGTCGAGCCGCAACCCAACGGGGGGATGAAGCTCCAGCAGAAAACCCAAGGGGTGGATCCCCAAACCGGAACCACCGCCACCACCACCCACGAGACCACCTTCAACAGTGGCGGGCAGGTCATCAACTACACCTACCAGTACAACGGCAATACCTCGATCAGCAGCTCGAGCGGGAGCAATCTCCAACTCCCGACCGACTACGCGCGGGAAGCCACCCTGCAAGGGACCAACACCAAGCTCCAGTCCATTCTGGACGAAATCAAGAAACCGCCCGAATCCCCGCCCGGGATTCCCGACACGGAGGAGGGGCCGCAGAGCGAAACGATCCCCTTCCCGACCATTTCGGAAAGCGGGCCTGAACTCGGGAGCGGGTGCCCGCCCGATATCAGTTTTGCGGCGATGGGCACGGTGATCACGGTGCCGGTCGGGCCGATGTGCGAGGGGGCCAACTATGTCGGGCCTTTGATCGTGGCGTTCGCGTGGTTGCTCGCCGCTAAGATCGTCGCCGGCGGCTTACCGTTGGAATAACTAAAGGAGGGTTATATGACTCAGCAATTGTGGGCGTTTATCTGGACCTTTATTCAGTCGATCATCGGACCCAGCGTCAAGAAGATCCTGGTGGCGGTGGGGATCGGCTTCGTGACCTACACCGGATTCGATGCCGCCATGGACACCATGAAAGATTATGTCTATGCCCGGATCGGCCAAGCGCCGGCCTCGGTGGTGCAAATCCTCGGGGTGTTGGAGGTGGACAAGGCGATCAACGTGATCTTCTCGGCGATCGCGTTTCGGGCGGTGCTGGCGGGCTTTCGGGCCGGCAAGAAAACCACCCATCCTTGGAGCAACCCCGCGGAGGGCGGCAACCTGCCGGCGTAAGGATGGAGATGAACACGGTTTTAACGACTTCAGGGACAGTGGCCGAATGGCAGGCCTCGCTTGAAGCGGTCCTGTGGGCCGGCGTGGCCTTGGGCGTTTGTGCAGGCGTGGTGGGCTGTGTGCTCCTAAGTGCCCTGATCGGGCTCTATCGGGAGTGGCGCTCTGACCGGGAGGGGACCGAATCATGATCATCTTCGTCACCGGTCTCCCCGGCCACGGCAAAACCCTTTTCACCCTCGCGGAAATCGACAAGGCACACGCCGGCAAGCGGCCGATCTGGTACGTCTCGAAAGCGGCGGTCGATGAACCGGGCGCCGGGATCGCGGGGCTCAACCTCGATCATTGGGAGCCCTTCGACGATCCCTTGAAATGGTGGGACTGCCCCGATGGGGCGGTCATCGTCATCGACGAATGCCAGTACTGCTTCCCGAGGCGGGGCAACGTCAAAGGCAAGGAGCCGGACTACATCAGCGCGTTCGCCGAGCACCGGAAGAAGGGCTTCGACATCTATCTCATCAGCCAGGACGCCAAGAACGTCGATCACTTCATAAGACGGCTCGCCAACAAACACATCCATTACTGGCGGCCCTTTGGGGCGTCCCGCTCCACCCGCTGGGAATTCCCTAGGGTGGTCGATCCCTTCGACAAGCTCCAGCAACAAGAAGCGACGTCCAAGTCTCTCGTCAAGCAACCCAAGGCGTTCTTCAGCGCCTATGCCTCGGCCAACGTGCACACGGTCCAAGCGTCCTTTCCTAAAAAGCTCCTGCTGTTACCGGCCGCGGCCTTGGTGGTCGTCGCGGGGGGCGCATTGGCCTATTCCACCCTCAACAAGTCCCACACTCCGGAAACGAGTGCCCCCGATCCGGTGCCGAACAGGGCGGGACCGTTGGAAAAAGCCCGCGAGGCTGTTTCAAAGCCAGACCTGAAGAACGAGGAAAAACCGGTAGCCCCAGGCCGGATCTCGGGCGTCGCCGAGTTCGGGCCCGGGCAAGGCGTCGCCCTGCTGGAGACCGGAGACCGGCTGAGGCGCATCCCCTTAGCCGGCTGCCGCTACACCTATGGCCGCTGGGAATGCGTCTATGACGGCCACACTTACGTTCAGGAAGGGGCGGCCAAGCCGCGCGAGGGAGAAGCGGAGCGCCTCGCGCGCGCGGCCGGCCCGTAACGTCGAAGACGTGCTTGTAACACGTCTATGAACCGGTATCGGACAGGCGCAAAGCACCGCAATACAGCGGCATTAACCGGAAAACAGATTTCAGAACGGTCTTTGATGGGTTTTTTATTGTTCAAAGAAGAAAAAGGGGGACATGATGGCAGCGTTAAACCGGTGGGAACGGTATTCCTTGGGCTCATTGGAACAAGGGACGGCGGAAGATCCGAAAGGGCGGATCTTCGCCACCCCGAAGGAACTGAAGGACCTCAGCCGCATCAGGCTCTGCGGGAGCTCGGTGGATACCGTCCGTCAGCTCTACCACGGCCAGCTCAAAGCCGATCGAATCGAAGCCCTTCAAAAGGCCATCGACGACCAATCCTTCGAGATCCGCTACCCGGCCTTCGGGACCTTTCGGGTGGCGAAGCTCGGCAAAGGGGCGGGGGCCGGGTACCGCTACAAGCTCCAAAACAACGAAGAGGGCCTCGTGATCCTCTTGGCCCACTTCTACAGCAAGGAGGATCGCCCGGGGACCCATCTCAAGATCGAGCTCTCGCCCCACTTCATCAGCCAACGGGGCGTCAAGGAGATCCAAAGCCGCTTGGATCAGTTCGCGGCGCTGTTCCTCACCGACTCTCGGCCGGCCGGGGTGGCGGTGCATTTGGCTTTGGACGTCCAGCACTGGCGGGTGCCTTTGGACTTCGAAGCGCGCTTCGTCACCCATGCCAGGGTCCAGCGCCGTTATGACGGGGTGGCCGATTGGGAGCTGGAGGATCTCGCGACGGTCGCGATCAAGTACGGCAAGACCGAGGTGGAAACCCTCATGTACGGCAAGGCCAATAGCCTCCAGACCGTGGTCTACGACAAGAGCAAGGAGATCAAGCTCACCGACAAGGTCGACTACTTCCACGACTATTGGCAGGCCTACACCTTCGGCGAGTTCGAGCCCGAGAAACCCGTCTGGCGGATCGAGATGCGGTTTCATCACAGCATCGTCCAGGAGATCGGGCATGGCCTCGGCGAAGCCTTGAACAGCTTCAAGGCCGTGGCCCCGCATCTCACGGACCTTTGGCGTTACGCCATGACCCGGAACCGGCTGATGGTGAGCAAGACCTACCTCGATCCCTATTGGCAGCTCTTCACCGAAGATGCGGAGTTCATCCACCCGGCCAATGGGCTGTGGCTCCGCCGAAAAAAAAAGCAGGACGTCTCGGCGGTGGGGAAAAACCTGTCCCTGATCGTCGGCAACCTCATCACCTTGGCGGCGCGTAAGCATCAGACGGTGCGGGAGGTCATGAAAAACCTCAAGCGGCTCGATTGCTTCGACGATCTTTTGAGCTATTACCGATCGCGAAACCTGACGGAGGCGGACTTAAGGGAACAGATCGAAAAGGGTCTAGCCTTGCGACGGCTGATCGGCAAGGCGGCTTAGCGGATCTCACCAATACAGAGGAACGCGACGACAACCTAAAACTGATAATGAAAGAAATCGAGCATTCATTCGAACGGGGACGACGCAGTGAATTGGGTTACGATTAAGAAACTCTCTGAAATGTCTGGATATACCCAGGACGCAATCAGGGCCAAAATTAAGAACGGCGTGTGGCGTATGAATGAACACTATCGTAAGGCACCCGACGGCAGAATCATGATCAACGTTCAGGCGATAAATCGATAGGTAGAGGGGAAGGCCGCGTAGTTCCACGCGGCAAGAGCATCCAGCTGGACTTCTACTACAAAGGAGTTCGATGCAGGGAAACACTACGCCTACCGCCGACGAAGCCGAATGTTCGTCACGCTGAAAGATTGATGGCAACCATTCAGCACGAGATTGCCATCGGGACATTCCGGTACTCAAAACACTTCCCGGAATCGCCAAGGGCGGAACTGTTCGACGATGCCCGGGCGGCAAGCGCGACAGTGGGCGATGTGCTTAATCGGTACTTGGAAGGGCTCAAGCCCTCACTGGAGTACAGCACCTATCGCGACTACGAGAGCGCGGTCCGGCATCATCTCCAACCGGCTTTCGGGAACATTCCGTTGCGCGAGCTCGGCACCCGTCAAATTCGCGAATGGATCGCTGGATTGGTGATTTCAGCAAAGCGCATCAACAACATTCTCATCCCACTGCGCGGGATGCTGGCGGACGCATACGCCGACGGTCTCATCGAGCGAGATCCGATGGACCGGATTCGGAACCTCACGGTGCGAACGGAGGAGCCCGATCCGTTCACGCCAGAGGAAAAGCACGCCATTCTTGCCGCTTGCACCGATCCGCAGCACCGCAACCTATTCCAGTTTGCCTTCTGGACGGGGCTGCGAACATCGGAATTGATTGCCTTGGAATGGAAGGACATTGACTGGCGGCGGGGTGTGGCCCGGGTGAGGCGCGCCAGCGTCAGGAAGCACATTAAAGCCACCAAGACGCGGGCAGGCGAGCGGGATGTCATGCTATTACCTCCAGCGCTCGAAGCGCTCAACGCGCAACGGCAGCACACGGAGTTACGCCACGGACGGGTGTTTTATAACCCCAGAACGAGCGAGCCTTGGGAGACCGACGGCCAAATCAGGAAAACGGCATGGACACACATCCTGCGTCGGGCCGGCGTGCGATACCGCAATCCCTATCAGACCCGGCACACCTTCGCCAGCACTTTACTGTCTGCGGGAGAAAATCCCATGTGGGTGGCGCAGCAGATGGGTCACAAGGATTGGGCTATGATTCGAAAGGTGTACGGCCGTTGGATTCCGGAGGTCGATCCGGCTGCCGGTCAGAAAATCAAGCAGCTGTTTTGTGACCGTCCTGTGACCAAACTGAGCCCAAATTATACCAATTCAGACCAAGCGCTGATTTTGAAGAAAATCGGGGAAATACTGGAAGACCCCGCGTATAGCGAGGTCTGGAGTGGTCTCGATAAGATCGAGGTCCTTAGGAAATTGGTGGAGGCGGCGGGAATTGAACCCGCGTCCGCGAATCCTCCGCCTTTGGCTCTACATGCTTATCCGACTCTATTGATTTAACCGGTCGCTACCCGAGCGGCAGGGAAGACGGCCGGCGGTTCCGTTAGGTTTTAGCGAATCGGCCCCGGACAGACCTCATCGCGAGCTTACAATTGGGTTACCCCTGAAAACCGACGCCTATAAGCGGGCTTCGGATCAGAGGCCGGCCGGATTAAGCGGCCAGAGCGTAGTTGTCGTCGTTGGCAACTATATTGGTTGCAGATTGATTTACGAGGTTATCTGCACCTCGGCATGCACCTCGGGTTTTGCGATCCTCGTCGAAGCCAAGTCGCCCCCAGGCTGAAAGATAGACAGTATAACGGTAAAAAAGTTTCGAGCAACCGGCGTTTGAGTTGCGACACGGTTATCGTGTGGGACGGTTTTCCTTAAGGCCGGAATGGAGCTTCCGGCCTTAAGTGCGGACAAATCCGTGACAAGACTGGCTTTCAGGCCGTTAGAGATCGTCCATCCACTCCGCATCGCGGATAAAGCGATGTTTCTCCTGTTCTTCCATCTCCGCGAGATTCGTGAAGACTTCTTTAGCATGCGGATCGTCAACGATGATGGCCGCCCCTTTATAGAGTTCGATCATCGCATTGTCGAAGGCCATGGCGATTTTTACGACATCATCGACCGACATGTTGGGCCGGACGGCGGCGTCTCGCAGCAGTTGTTCGACATTGGAGCCGGGAGAATACTGGAGCCAGAAATTGAGAATGCTTTTGCGCGATCCGTCTTCGAACCGCTGCATCGCCTGCTCTCGATTTTTCTCGTGGCGGCTCAGGTAATCCAGAAGCATTTTTACCCGGGCCTGATCATTTTGCTGGTTCAGCGAATCGTAAAGGTCCGTCAGTTGGCTGTGTAGCTGTATGCCGTAGTCGAGCACGTCCTTGACTTGCTCGAAGTTATGCATCTGTTGGTCCATAGGGTTCTCCGAAAGTACTATTCGGCGAGTTTCCGACGATTCGAAGCATCTCTCTTTTGGCATTACAAGGCAAGAGCGTAGTAACTCCACGGATAGGTGCTCTCAAGCCTGCCGGTTGCTATAGGAATTATGCTGTCCGGCGGTAGAAGACGTTGTCAATAAGCCGCTAAGACCTATCTATCGTTCCGAGGCATGACCCTATAACTGGCCATCATGCCCGCGTCGATATGATCATTGACGTGACAGTGATACATCCAGACGCCGGAATTATCGGGCTTCATATCGACGGTGACATGGGTTCCCGGAAGCAGATTCACGACGTCGATGCGGCGGCCGGCTTCGGTCAGCGTATTGCCGTGCCAATGGGGGGTGTGAAGGTCGACTTCCGTCCCGAGAGACAGTTGATACCAGCGTACCGTTTCGCCTTCTTTCATCGTTATTTCCGGTACGTTGTGATAGACGTAGCCGTTCATGCTGTGCATCAAGTTGCTTTCGACGAAGCTTTCGTCGTCTTTTTTGTCCGAGGGGGCCGGTGCGAAGGTGCTGATGTTTTTGTCCAGAAAGAAACTTTTGTTTTCGTCGAACACGGTAAAAAGTACGACGAATTCGCGGTCGATGCCTTTCAGCTTTCCATTGCTCTGCATGACGCCTCGGCGGGAAATGATGATGGGGCCCACGAGACCGGTATTCGTGTCGACCACCTCATTGACATGGGAGTGGTAAAGCCACACGACCGAACTCGGATCTGCCGGACCGGGGCCGGAACGTTCGGGTACTTGCCAGAGGTAGGTGTGGGTTTCGCCCGGTTCGACGACATCGTCTTTCCGTTCATCTCCGGATGTGCCGTCCGCATAGTGGGTGCCTTCGCTGTCCTTTCGGTAAAGCACGCCATGCGGATGGAGCGAAATCGGCATGCTCGCCATTTTATTCTTTAGTACCACTTTGATGGTGTCGCCGACGTTGGCGCGAATAACCGGTCCTAATATCCCTAAGTGCCGCCACTCGGGCGGGCGTTCTTTGACGCGGGTAAAGCTGGCGTCGGTGTATTCGACATAATGCGCCTTGTAGTACTGCCGACCGATTCGATCGGCGTTGTTGCCTTCGACGAAGACTTTCTCGTCCTGGTTGAATTCGGCGCCATGCATGGGATTGACGGGGTAGGAGGGGGCATAGTCCCACAATATCTCTTCGGCGGCGATATAGTAGGTGCGCATCGGATTGGCCGCCACGGCGTCGGAGAACAGCGATAGAACGGCCAAGTTTAAGAGAAGGATGCTGATCTGGAGCACGGTGATCAATCTGGAACAGTGAGTCGATCGAAAAAGCGTAAGAAAATGATAATCACTATCATTGGAGGATGCCAGTATTTGTTCCCCCGAAGTGGCTATCGGCTTTTATGATAGTATTGAGCGCCATAAACAATGGGATGAACTTCTTTCCGGGTTTCGGGATCAACACTCTTTTCCATGAACGAACATACACTTACCCATCTCAAGCAGCTGGAAGCCGAAAGTATCCATATCATCCGCGAAGTCGCTGCCGAATTTGAGCGTCCCGTGATGCTTTATTCGATCGGCAAAGACTCCGCCGTCATGCTGCATCTTGCGATGAAGGCGTTTTTTCCCGGCAAGCCGCCTTTTCCGCTTATGCATGTCGACACGACCTGGAAGTTCCGGGAGATGATCGAGTTTCGCGACCGCCGCGCCCACGATCTGGGTCTGGACCTCATCGTGCACATTAATATGGAGGGCGTGGAGCAGGGCATCGGTCCTTTCACCCACGGCAGCAAGAAACACACGGACGTCATGAAAACCGAAGCCCTCAAGCAGGCCTTGAACAAATACCAGTTCGATGCGGCGTTCGGCGGAGCGCGCCGAGATGAGGAGAAATCGAGAGCGAAAGAGCGCGTTTATTCCTTCCGCGACCGAAACCATCGCTGGGACCCGAAGAATCAGCGGCCGGAGCTTTGGAATCTCTACAACGGCAAGATCAACAAGGGCGAGAGCATCCGGGTGTTCCCGCTTTCGAACTGGACCGAGCTGGATGTTTGGCAGTATATCTATCTGGAGAACATTCCGATCGTCCCGCTGTATTTCGCCAAAGAGCGGCCGGTAGTCGAGCGCGACGGAATATGGATCATGGTGGACGACGATCGCATGCCGCTGGCGCCCGGCGAAAAGCCGATCATGAAGATGGTCCGCTTTCGTACTTTGGGATGCTATCCCTTGACGGGCGCCGTCGAATCGACTGCCGCCACCTTGCCCGATATCATCCAGGAAATGCTGCTGACCAAGACGTCGGAGCGCCAGGGGCGTGTTATCGACCACGACCAGGCGGGCTCGATGGAAGAGAAGAAGAAAGAGGGCTATTTCTGATTGGCCCTATGAAAGTGCCGAGCGTACTTTCAACGATAGCGTCTGCGTCTGACCCATTCATCCAGTGAATTAGTCTATGTCTCATCAGTCCGAACTCATCAGTTCCGATATCCACGCCTATCTCGCGCAGCACGAGCGCAAGGAGTTATTGCGCTTCTTGACCTGTGGCAATGTCGACGACGGGAAGAGCACCCTGATCGGGCGGCTCTTGCACGATTCGAAAATGATTTATGAAGACCAGTTGGCTGCGATCAAGAAGGACAGCGTCAAATCGGGCACCACCGGCGGCGATATCGATTTGGCGCTGTTGGTCGATGGACTGCAGGCCGAGCGGGAGCAGGGAATCACCATCGATGTGGCCTACCGGTATTTCTCCACGGCCAAGCGGAAATACATTATCGCCGATACTCCGGGGCACGAGCAGTACACCCGCAACATGGTGACCGGGGCCTCCACCTGCGATTTAGCCATTATTCTGGTCGATGCGCGCCACGGCGTGATGACGCAGACCAAGCGCCACAGTTTCATTGTTTCATTGCTGGGCATCAAGCATGTGGTCGTCGCCATTAATAAAATGGATCTGGTGGATTACAGCTCCGAGGTATTCGAGCGCATTCGGAGCGATTACCTGGCGTTCATCGAAAAGCTGGATATCCACGATGTTCGTTTTATTCCGCTATCGGCTTTGAAGGGGGACAACGTCGTCAGCCGCAGCGAGGAAATGCCGTGGTATGAAGGGCAGGCGTTGATGGAGCTTCTGGATACCATTGAGATCGCCAAGGACCAGAACTTCACGAATCCGCGTTTTCCGGTGCAGTACGTCAATCGGCCCGATTTGAATTTCCGCGGCTATAGCGGCACCGTCGCCGCAGGTGTCTTTCGCAAAGGCGATCCGATTACAGTACTGCCGTCCAAAAAGACCAGCCGCATCAAGTCCATCTTGACTCATGACGGAGAACTGGAGGAGGCTTTCCCGCCTCAAGCCGTCACGCTCACGCTTGCGGATGAAATCGACGTGAGCCGCGGCGATATGCTGGTCCGTTCCGATGATTTGCCGATGCTCGGCACGCGCTTCAAGGCCCATATCGTCTGGATGACCGAGACGCCCTTGGTTCCGGGCCGTCAATATTATTTGAAGCAAACGACCAAAGTCGTTAACGGCTCGGTTTCTCAGATCCATCATCGCGTCGATATCAACACTTTGGCGCAGCTTCCAGCGGATCAGCTCAAGTTAAACGAAATCGGATTGTGCGAGATTGCGCTGAGTGCGCCGATTGCTTTCGATCCTTATAAGGTCTGCAAAGGCACCGGCTCGTTTATCGTCATCGATCGCCTAACCAACGTCACCGTCGGTGCCGGTATGATCGTGGCTCAGGCGGATGGCGAATCCGGTTTGCGGCGCGTGACGGCGGAAGAGCGAAGCGTGCGTTTCGGCCAAAAGGCCGTGACGCTATGGATTACCGGCGAGCGCCGGCATGATGTGGCCTATGAGCTTGAGCGTAAGCTCTTCGATGTCGGGCACGTCAGCACCGTGTTGGATAACCAGGCGCTTGCCGAGCATGCTCGGGCAATCGTAGAGCAGATTAACCACGCCGGACTGATCTGCATCTGCCCTTGTGAAGCGAGCCCAAGTGACGACGGTTTGACGGCACTTCATGCATCGGCCGATGAAATGAACGCGGACGACCTGCTAGCGCTGCTGAGGGAAACTCAGGTTCTTGAGTTCTGATATCTTCCCTTGATTTTCCGTGTTGGCCCATTCCGCCATCGGCGCGGGATGGGCGTTCCAGTACCTGCCGTTTTCCCTGCGGTAACTTTCCAGTTTCAAATCATCCTGTAGATTGTCGACGAACACGGTAAGCGCTCCTGTTTCGGCGGTATTTAGAGCCGGTATATTCATATCCCTATAGCGTTGCAGCACCGCCCGATGAGGAAACCCGTACCGGTTTAAATAGCCGGCGGGAATCAGGGCATAATAAGGCTTCACGGCAGCCAGAAAATCATGGCTTGAAGAGGTATTACTGCCGTGATGGGGGACGACCAGAATATCGCTGGCCAAATAATGTCCATAATGGTCGACCAGTAAGCGCTCCCCGGTTTTTTCGATATCGCCGGTCAATAGAGCGCTTCCGCCAGATCCGCTGACTTTCAATACACAGGAGTTATCGTTCTCATGCTCGCTTTTTTCGATGGGCGCAAGCATTTCGAATTTGACGCCGTCCCATTCCCAAGATTGTTCGGCTTTACAAGTTTCCGTCGAAAATTCCGGTAACTTTTCTGGCACGCTCGTATAAGTGCGACCCACTGCAAATCGTTCGAGCAGTAAACGGGCGCCGCCGATGTGGTCGTTATCGCCGTGACTTACGATCAAGGCGTCGATGCGCTCCATCCCTTGATGGCGAAGATAAGGCTCGATGACGGCAGAGCCGATATCGAACCGGCTTCCGAAGCGGGCGCCGGTGTCGAAGATCATGAGGTGTTCGCGAGTCTCGACGACAGCGCCAAGTCCCTGGCCGACGTCGAGCAGGGTGAGCCGGAAGCCTGCTGGCGGCGGCCTATCTGGCTGCGCGG
>Ga0196959_10000164_pt1 | contig 11313 bp, 19 predicted proteins | sample S1v_20metaG_FD_157521 | JGI IMG/M metagenome (GOLD analysis project Ga0196959, IMG submission 157521) | Soil microbial communities from Anza Borrego desert, Southern California, United States - S1+v_20 | ecosystem: Environmental > Terrestrial > Soil > Desert | place: USA: California | collected...
GCGCTTCCAGTAGACAGAAGGCAACCACCTATACACGACGACCCTACTTCCGGCCTGCCAGAGGGCTACCATTTGGATCTGCTCAGCGATCCGGGCGTCATCATCCTGCGTCGTCCCGACGAGACGGTCGTGGCCCGCTTCACCCCCTTCGCTGATCCGAAGGAGATAAGGCGGGCCGCCGAAGAAGACCGCAAAAGAAGAGCGGAGGGAGAACCGGACGGTTAGTGGAGCGCTTTCTAGTTGTGCTCTTCTTCTATGGCTTGCTCCCCTGCTCGCAAGAGCGCCGCCGTGATGCTGGCGTCCAATCTGCGCCAGTACCGGTAGGTATCCGTGCAGCTCTGGGGGTAAGAGGAGCTCCTAAGGAGTGAGAGGGCATCCTCATCGCTCTTTGGCACCACCCTCCACTCGAAGGTTCCGTCCTTGGGGTTGTACCAACGTATGCGTTGGAGCTCTACCATTGCGAGGACTCAACTCCTCGGTTGAACTGTTCGCTGGCGCTACTCTCTACTGGGGTTGGCGGTGGAAGCCGAGCCTGCCAAAGTCAGCATGAGCACCAGGGAGGCAGCTAACGTCGAAAGCATGATGATGCGCCTCATCAGCGCAACCTCCTCTTCCTACTTCCCACGCCCCACAAAGCGGAGATGTGTGCATAAAGGTAGTACGCAGCTAGATGCGTGGTCGGATTATTTATCATTCGCCGTAGAAGGTGCCTGTGCGGAGGTGTAGGCTGACGACGTCGCCCTTCGACGTTCGAGGCAGAACATTATTACGGCATGACGTTGTTGTTGGGGAAGGAGGATCAAGATGACGGACTATGACGTCGTGGTAATCGGTGGTGGCTTCGCTGGCGCCACAGTTGCCCGGGAGCTTCGGCACAAGGGCTTAGGGGTGCTGATCGTTGAGGCTCGGGATCGCTTTGGCGGAAGGACCTGGACACGGGAGGCCCTGGGACACAGGATCGAGTTGGGCGGTACCTGGGTCCATTGGATCCAACCCCACGTGTGGGCCGAGATCACTCGCTACGGGCTCGAGCTCACACAAAGCCCACTCCCGAGTTGGAGCAGGTGGATCGTGGACGGAGAGCTGCGCAAAGGCTCCGCGGAGGACTTTCTCGGATTGCTCGACGGCGGCCTGAGCAGCTTCCTGGAGGATTCGAGGGTGCGCTTCGAGCGGCCCTACGAGCCCTTCCACGGTGAGGATCTCAAGGAGATCGATGGCCTCTCTGTGACGGATCGCCTCGACGAGATGGGACTCGACCGCGAGCAATACGCGATGAACGAGGGGTTCTGGTCGATATGCTTTAACGCGCCGGCTAGGGAAGGTGCGCTGACCCAGGCGCTGCGTTGGGGAGCGCTCTCGATGGGAGATTGGCAACTCATGCTCGAAGCCGCCGCGACCTACAAGTTCGCGGGGGGCACCAGAGCGTTGATGGAAGCAATCATCGCCGACGGAGGCGCAGACACTCAGCTGTCGAAGCCCGTAGCCCTCATCGAGCGTTCGGGAGAAGGTGCGACCGTCATCACCCGAGACGCAGACCGGATATCCGCGCGAGCGATCATCGTCACCGCTCCTTTAAATGCGCTGAACAACATCGAGTTTCGGCCAGGGTTGTCCGAGGGCAAGCGTGCCGCCGCGAGCGAAGGTCAGGCGTCGCGGGGCCTGAAGGTGTGGGCTCGCCTACGGGGCGAAATGGAACCATTTGTCACACTTGCCCCCAGCGACCAACCCCTTATGTGGCTTCAATACGAGTACGCGGTAGACGGCGACAGCTTGCTTATAGGTTTTGGAGCCGATGCCGGACGGTTGGACGCCAACGACTCGGCGGCAGTGCAGAAGGCCATCCGCACCTGGCTTCCGGACGCCGAGGTCGTCGATAGCATCGGACACGATTGGGTGTCCGACGAGTTCTCGCAGCAGACGTGGCCTATGCTAAAGCCCAACCAACTCACGCGGTATCTCCGAGAGCTTCAGCGACCCGAAGACTGCATCTTCCTGGCCGGCTCGGACTACGCCAATGGTTGGATGGGGTTCATCGACGGAGCGATCGAGAGCGGCCTGCAGGTCAGCCGGGAAGTGCAAGAGCACCTCCAGGTTCAAGCGTAGCCGGCACGAACGTATGGGTGACGTTGGCTAAACCCCGAGTCGAACCGATGCACAACGCCGGGCTTTCCCTCTTCATGCCCTTATTCACCGGAGTGCGTGGAATATGCGTTCTCGGAAGTTCATTTGCAGAATCCTGCATAAAACCACGTAATACCCCGGCCCGATGGCCCCGAGCCGGCCCTATCCGCGCTCGAGGCGGTCGGTATTATCTGAGGTTGGATGCTTATGCACGTATCTGGATGCTACCCGCCTTGCTGCTCCTCGTTCAGGCGCACCTTGCGCCTGGCCTCTACCAGCGCCGCTTCTACCGCTGCGTGAGCGTTCTCTAGGCGTAGATGGAGGACCGCATACTCCGGGCTGGTGAGCCAGTGGCGGGCGTCCGCCTTCAGGGCGGCCAGCTCCCCAGCCAGGCCCGAGAGGTCGCGGGCCGTATCCCTGGTCACGTCCTTAGGGTCTTGCGGGCCCATCTACGAACCGAAAATCCTACGCCACCACGGCCTCTGTACACCCTCTTGAGCCCCTCCTGTAGTCGGGCGGGGCTCTGTGTCCTCTCCACACCCTCGGCGGACCTCTGGTAGTCGGGTGGGGTTTTCCGGCCCCGGAGGGTATCCGGAGCGCTCCGCGTGGATTCTCGCGCCTCCTGAGAGCCTGCGCGTGCCTCGGTAGGGCTCTCGGCAGGCACAGCGCTCATAGGCGATTCTCGCGTGTCTCTGCTGCCTCGCCAGGACTGCCTCAGCCCCGCCCGGCCCGTTGTTCCACCGCTGCTTGGTACTCCCGGACGAAACCAGTGGCAAAGTCATCCCGCAGATACTCTTCCCCAATGCGCCGGGAAGCCATTTCGGAGCGTATAGACAGCGTTCCCCGGAAGTAATCCAGAGCGTGCCTTCCTGACATGGACTCCCACCGGTGAACTGAGTGATAGTAACGAACTAAGCGGTAGAAATCCTCGGAGGGGAGAAGGTACGCAAGTCTGGTCCGCGCATCTTTCCAGACGTCGGTTTTGAGCGGTGCAGACTGGTCAGCGATGCCCTCTCCTAGGCTCAACGCTTCTTCTAGCGATGCTGCCCACCGTTGCGCCAAAGTGTTGTTACTGACTATTTCGGCCAGCACCATTAACAGCAGGCTGTCGCGCTCTCGCTGCTCTTGCTGGCGCTCCGAGAACAACCGCAGGAGGTGGTTTCCGAGGGCCCCGACGAGCGCACCACCTCCGAAAGCCCCGATTGCGGAGATCACCAGCGGGGCCCAAGTGGGCGGCGGCTCAACCACCGAACAACCTCCGCCACCAAGGACGAGAATCCCCGGTTGATCCGGTTGATAATCTCCCGGTAGCTACATCATCCCACGCTTCATCCGTACCCGCCGAGTAGCTTGGAGGCAGAACCTGCCCCTCAAGCGGGGGGGTCCCCTCAGGCGGTGTCTGCCCCTCATGCGTTGCCCGCAACGCTCGACTGAGACTGTCTCGCTCTTGCTCAGCCTCCTCTCGCCGGCGGCGCTCCTCAGCCAGTTGCTCCTCGAGCGTGGATTGCGCCATCTCGGAGAGCTCTAGGCGTACCCGATACTCCGAAGCCCTAGCCGCCTCTACTACGAGTCTATCGGCGAGTTCGCGGATAGCGTTGCCGCTACTATCCGCGTCAATATCCGCGCTTCCGTGTTCGACGCGGTTGCGTCCCGGCGACTGACCTTTCCGCTGCCGCGAATCCCTGAACGCCTGGACGCTACTTATAGAGACGAGCCAGCTACGTCTTACGCCTTTACCCTCGGGTTTAGCCGCAAGGTTGCCCTGCTCGATGTGCCAGCGGACAGTTCGCGGAGAGATGCCGAGAGACTTTGCCGCTACTTGTGTCGTAACCCATCCGGACGACGCGGCGCCTTCGCGGTCAGATGCCGCGCTATTGCCGCCTGTATCATCCTGTGCCATGAGGGATATGCTAGACCATTAGGGACGGGCGCGAAAGCCCTTAGAAGCCATCCTCGCGGCTCTAGCGAACTAATGTTGTCCGCTTGCGCCGCTGCGTGGAATGACCCCGATCTATTCTCACGACGCTGGTCCATGGGAAGAACGAGAGGGTGTTCTCTCGCTCGACACCTACGCCCCGGTCATTCACATCCCTTAGCATGCAGTTAACGTCGTTTGTTTTGCCTGCCCCCACGTACGTGATATTGACCTCTTGGTCGATCCACGCGTCTGGCCACACTAGGTCCTCCGCCATACGGCCACCCCTTAGATGGTAGCTCCACGTCACAGAGCATTCGTGTGCATCTTACCGGACCAGCTGCAGGAAGTGCTGCCCAAACTTGTTAGACATAGACCATTAGGACCGGGGTCGAAAGCTCTTAGAAGCCTTCCTCGTGGCTCTCAGCAGGGACAGCTTAGCGTGCGGATTCGGTTGATAATCCTACGCCTCGGTGGGTACAATTCTTTCGTCGGAACTGGACCTTCTAGTAGGAGGTAGAGACCGATGGACAGGGTAGCTTGACATAGAGCACTCTGTTGCTGATACCACGGCTTCCTAGTCGTGGTAGGGCCAGCGAAACCACTCGGGTATGGCTTCGCTGGCCTTCTGCGTTCTCCAGGTAGAGGGAGCTAATCGGTGCCACGATTGCTGGGCTCCTCCTCCACACGGGCAGCACACCCTTACCAGAGGCCTTCGCACTCGTTAGAGGTTCGGGCGTTTATTTTTCACGTTGGTGCTCGTGTGGTGTTCTGAGCCTGACGGTGTATTCGGGTGTTTGGGGCATTAAGTGATTGCCTACTTTTTAAGTGAAGAAAGGGAATCGGTGTGAATTATTGTGTAAAAACATCTGGGTGGCCGTACCACCCTATTCGGAAGGCTTGGCTTTTTTAGGCACCCCCCCACCCCTACCCTGCTATGGACAGTTCCTTTAGCCTGCAGCGCGCGCGAGGGCTGTGGCGAGGTCTAGCGAAGCTGTGGGGCGTCCCCTACCTCTCAACAGGACACCCCACAAGGGCTGATGTGGACGGCAGCAAGGAGATCAACTGCCGCTGCCCCGCTGTTGCTATCTAGGCGTCGTAGAGGACCCGGACTATTGCCGTGCCGGCGCCGCTTTCGATGCCCGCAATTTCCCACACGCCTCTTGTCGGGGGGAACCCGAACAGCACCGCGAGGTGGAGAGGCGGCCCATCGGCTCCGCGTTCGGGACAGCCATCGCAGAGCGCCGGTGGTCTCTCGCCGGTTACCTCCACCGTGCCGTCCGGCATGAGCCGATGCTGGCTCGTTGTGATGGGCCCTCTTCTGCACGGCTTGGGGCACAGGGCGGCTTTTAGGTCCTCGCTAATTCCCATTAGGTGCCTCCTCAAGGGCATTAAACACCGCTTGCTGTGCCTCGGGGTAGGAGGCCAGGGTGTTAACCAGCACCGCTTTTACCTCCTGCCACTCGACAGTTAACTCAAGCTTTATGGTTCCGGCTCGGTCAAGCTCCTTAGTCACTTCGCCTATCAGCTCGAGGTTGCGCCTCGCCTGTGCGATAGCGGCCAGGGCCGTGCGTTGGTCCTCGGGCGCATCAAGTATGGCTAAGGTTTGGCTTTGCAGCGCCTCCATCCTGTCGAGCAGGGTATCGGCACGGGCAGCCCGCTCAGCGTCCCTGGCAAGAGCCAGCAAGGTGGGTAGGTGCTCGCGCATGTGGTAGCGCACGGCACGCTCCGTAACGCCGTACTGCGACGCTATGCGCCGCTTCGCCTGTCCCGCGATAAAGGCGTCCTCCATCGCGTCGCGGTGCTCGTGGCCGCAGATGGAGCAGGCTCTAGGCATCGGCACCGGTCGGCTCGGCCAGGGCGTCAAGCTCGGGTAGGGTTTTTGCCGCAAAGCCCTGGTGGCGTGGGTTTTCGCTGACCCACCCGGCAAGCCGCGTAAGCAACCACGCCTCGCCTGGCACCGTTGGGCTTCCGAGATTCCTGCTAAGAGGCGCCCCGATTGCTATGTCGTCTTTCAACTACGTCCTCCTACTGCAAACGCGTGTTCCCCCTGCATGTTCTCACGATTGCGACGAAACTTCACTATCCTTACCGTCTTTTCTGAGACTGGTGAGCATCGCGGTAAATAGAGATTCCGCACGTCTGGAACGGCCACCCAGAATGGATGGTCCCAGGGTACCGGAGATATCTCAAGGTCGGTGGATTGGACAGGTGAGCTCTCAGTTTGGCGACTAAACACCCAGAATCCGTCCTCATCCCAATATCCGCCATTGTCAGTGTCAGGCCGTAGCTGCGTCACAGGAGCGAGGTCCTCGATAACTTGCACGGGGGATACGCAAAGGGCGTCATCATATCCCGTTGCCCACGGGTCCTCATGGCTACCTGCCTGCTCCCGCTTCATCGCCCTCTCGTACTTCGCGTGACGCGTGTAAAACAGCATGTCCACCAACGCAGGCGCGTACTTGTCGCCGCACTCATAGCAGACCAGAGCCCACGTCCCTTCCGAGAACAACTCTGGACCAACCTCGGGGTCCGTGCGCTTACCGCAAAGCATACACGGGTCATTGCTTGCGCAATTGTTGAGCTTGATTGCCAATGTGGGTGTTTTGTCCTTCATGCCGCTCCTCTCCTAATCCGTAGGGCCTCGTCTCTACCGACTCTGCAATAGCCCCTGAGGGCCTCGAGGTAAGCGTCTCTATCCCCACGCATAGCCGCCTCGTGTGCGGCCTCCTCGTGCTCTCTGAGGGCCCCTGAGGCTGCACACTCGGGATAGTTGCGGGCAAGGTAGTGCAGCGCCTCGCTCGCCTTCTCTGCGGCCCACTCCGTATCCCAGGGATCGACGCCCACGACCCCGGTTCTATCCCGCGAGGTCATCAGGCGGCCCCCTCGCCCGGGGAGAAAACAAATATTCTGTTGTCGTACTCGGGCAGCTCTTCGACGCAACAACCCAGCGCCTCAACCGCCTTGAGTATGGTCCAGGGGTCGCCGCCGGCGTCGTGCCAGATGTCCTGCAGCAAGGCGAGCCGGATGCGACCCAGCTCGCGGAGGCGATCCCGGACGAAGGCTTCCGCCTTGCGTTGCTGCTGCGGCCTGGCCGCAGCAGCGGCGCGTTCCTTTATGGCGGCGAGACCTACCCGGCGCTGTTCGTGGCCCGTCTTTACGGCGTCCTGGCCTGCCCGGCTCGGCTGGCATTTGACGGATTCCAGGTAATCGCGGTAGCGCTCGCGCTGTTTGCGGTGATCCTCACGCTGCTGTTCTGCCCGTGAGACCTCACCCTTACGCTCGCGCTCCTCCTCGAGCCTAGCCAGCCAATCGGCCACTAGCCTTATAACGTCGCCTTCCACCTCAATAATTCCCGCCTCTTCGAGCATCGGAAGGATGCGCCGCCGCACGTCACGCGGGCGGGAACGGTGCAGGACCTCGCAGAGCTCTTGGAGAGGGCTTTCCCCGCCGGCGTCTTCAAGCGCGTCGAGGAACGCGCACCTGTGCGGCCCTAACCTCTTGAGGTAAGGCATATCCGGGAAGTGGTCCATAGACTCCTTCATCGTAAGGTTCTTGTGAAAGCGGCGGGTCTGGCGCACCCTGCGCGTGCCGGGCGTAACCCCCCGGAGGCGCGGCACTTTTCTCACGGGAGAGGACCACCGCAGGCGCGGTGCTGTGGGGGCGCGCAACCCTTTACACCTACGGGGACCGTCTCCTAACCGTGTCCCTTCGATGTGGCCCTTCTCCATACTGTAAAGGGCTGCGCGGGGCACCAGGAGCCGATATCTACGGGCTTTGCTCTTATCTTCCGGCGGCAGAATTTCTATTTGGCCGTCCGCCTCCAGGTGCTTGACGGCGTGTCCGACCGACGGCGCGCTCTTCGCTGACAGCTCCGCGAGTCTACGCAGACCTACGCGGACTACGATGCCGTGGCCGTCCGCCTTGCCGATCTCCGGCGCGAGCCCGATCAGGGCCGCCTTCGTATCGCGGGCCGTGTGTCCGCGCTGCCAGTTGGGGCGCTCCGCGTCGCCGGCGAAGTGCATCCAATCCCGGTCGTGCCAGTCCCGCCATAGGTAGTCAACGCCAGCCCGCAGCTTCTCGTTTCGGCTGAGTCGCTCAGCGTGGAGGTCGCGCGGGTTGTACACCCTCATCAGCGCCATCAGCTCCCGGAAGCTGTGCCCGCCCGCGAGGAAGTCGTCTGCCCCAGTCTTGGAGCCGTCCGCCTGGTCGGGCAGGTAGCAGAGGTACACAAGCGCGCTGCGCCCTATGAGATGGCCCGCAAACCTCCGGGCCGCGTCGCTCACGTCCGGGTTGCGGAACACGTCGGAGTCGAAACAAACGTAGACCTTGCGCGCCTCTACCGGAATGTCGAGCAAGTCCGCAATGGGCCTGCCCTCCGACATCCAGTTCCAAACGCCAGAAATTCCGATCACCAGCACCACGGCCCCAGCGCGCCTCGCAGCACTGACGATAGAGAGCATCTTTTTCATGCCCTCAACAAATATGACCGGGACGCTAACATCGTCTACTAGGTGGCGCTGGCCGACGGGAATTGCCAGGACGTTGCCGGGGCTACCCAGCGCCTTGCAGCGCGCCTCGTATTTCAGCCCGGGTTTGTCGGAGTCCGGCTCGTCCGGCCTATAAATCCAATCGACCTTCCCGTTCGGCCGCGTTACGGTAAAGAGGATGCCTGGCACGCGGTTGCGTTGGCGGTCCGAAAAGCCTTCGGGCAGCTCGCGGCCATGTGTGATGGTGCGCACGCCGTTTCCCTCCAGGACTTCGCGAGAGATCGCAGACGCTACCTCAAGCGTGCGGCGGTGAGAATCGGAGAGTGTGCGGGAATGGGTATTAGGGTAAGATTCCATTGACAGATCCTTTGACTACCAGTCGAGGGTTTGCAGTGTTGGGGGTCCCTTTGGCTTGGTCGGCGTGGGGACCTCTTTTTGTTGCTTTCATGCGCTGTTTCCTGAGTGGCCCGACAACAGGGCCGTCGCGCTCTCGCGCTCCGCTTCGGCCTCCTTCGCTCGCCTGCGGGCCTCGCCGAGCTCGCCCTGACTGCGGCCAGCTTCCATCAAGGTCGCCCGTCCTGAGGCCGTGTCGATCGCACTAAACAGCTCGTCGCCCGCAGCCATCAACTCGTGCATTCCCTCCTGGTCGGCAACCTCCAGCGCGGCGCTTAACTGCCAGTCCAAGAATCTGAAGAGGTCTGCTGCTGTGTGATTTGCCTCTTCAACGAAAAACAACGCGGCCCACGGATCCCGAAACGCAGGGCTAGCCGGATCGTCTGCGTGACGTCGGATACGGTCGGCTATTTGCCGGGTGTAGTCAGCCCACGCGGTCACTCCAGCGCGCCGCTCGTTGAGTACATCGTTAAATGACGGCTCAAGCGACGAGCGGCGCGGGACTTTTGGGAAGAAGTCGGCTACCTCTACTCCCAGCGCTTCGGCTACCCGCTCGAGTGTTTTTAGGTTAGGGTTGCCCGTGCCCCGCTCGAGTCGGTTGAGCGTCGCTGGGTCCATATCAGCCATGACGGCTAGCTTTGCCTGGCTGAGACCCCGCTCTTTCCTCAGTTGACGGATCTGCTCCATCTGTACCTCCGCGTTGATTTTAAGGAAAGTGTACAGAACACCTTGTACATAAGTCAAGAGTATGAGTTCATTAGGGCGTTCACAACGTAGGAAGCCCCGGCGGTGGTGACACACCCCGAGGCACGGACCACGAGGAGGCACCTCATGGCCACAGAGAAGTCTAGCGCACCCCACGCGCACCCATCCACCGAGGACCAGGACCAGGACCATCCCCACGCCTGCAACGACGGCTGGGTGACGATAGGGCAGATCGCCCTCGACCCGGAGACGGGCGAAGAGGTAGAAGAATTCGCGCTCTACCTTTGCCGCCGCTGCGCGGATAGTCGATAGCCCCACCCCGATAGCCTATGCAGCTACTACCAGCGAGCGGGTAGGTTACTCGTCACGGCCGGGGTCCTACGGGACTTCAGCCTTTCCGTTACCATGCCTGGCGGGGGAACCTGTCCAGGGAGGAGGTAAGGGATGGTCCGCACAGTCATAATCGTCATTGTGGTAATCGTGGTGGTGTTGCTCGTACTGCGGCTCCTCTAAGATCCCAGGCCGGGTCTATACCGGGATTCCGGCCCTTTGTCGTAGATAGAAACATTCGTCACTTTTTGTGGTATGGTGGGGGTGCAGGCGATGGTCTTAGGTCGGTTGGGGTGTCTGCCCCCATCCAAGAGCGTCTGCTCTATCCTGCCCATCGCCATTTGCGGGCCGGGGCTCCCACACCTCCCAGGGTACGCTCCCAGGGTACGGGGCTCCGGCCCTTCGCTTTGCCCCGCCCCTATGCTGCGGGGGTTGTCTTATGTACACTAGAGCCGCGAGCCTGCCCAACTTGTACATAAGAAACATAATGCCCGACGCTATGGGCATGCCTCTTCTGGAGCACCTGACCCTGTCGGGCCGGGGCTAGGCGAAGTTCGCTGTCAGAAATAGCCACATGGATAGCCGCCTGGCAGATGCCCTACCCCTTGTGTCCATGAATACTTGCCCTTGTTACCAACACAGGCGGGGCTGACGAGTTCTGCCCTACCTAATGGGAGGAGTGTGCAAGTGGTGTTGGGGAGAACGCTAACGGTCCTGTTGAAAGTTCGCTTAGGGTGCCTCCCGTGGGCGCTGCTCTTTTGCATGTTTATGGCCTGGGACGGGTTTGCGAGAGGGGATTTTACTTCGGGGATAGTCGGGGCGCTCGGGATCCTGCTTTTCGGCCTCGCAATTGTGGGGGCGTTTTTGGAGGTGACCGCGCCCACCGCAAAGAGGAGCCGCTCCATACCGCAGGACGTAAAGATCGCCGTGGCCGTGCGAGACGAGGGACTCTGCCAACACTGCGGCACGTCCGCTGGCCCGATGCAATACGACCACGTGATCCCCTATAGCATGGGCGGGGATAACACCGTGGAGAACATTCAGCTCCTATGCCGGCGCTGCAACGCGGCTAAGAGCAATAGGTACGTCGGCTAAAGTTATTCACGAACTCGCACAATCGGATTCTGCGAACTTCGCCTTTACGGGGTTCTAAGAAGTTCGCCAGAACTTAATGGAGAATTCACCACCACATGCTTGAATAATGCCGGAACGATGTTGTTAAGGATCAGCCAGCGCTTCCAGTAGACAGAAGGCAACCACCTATACACGACGACCCTACTTCCGGCCTGCCAGAGGGCTACCATTTGGATCTGCTCAGCGATCCGGGCGTCATCATCCTGCGTCGTCCCGAGGACACGG
>Ga0196959_10000170_pt1 | contig 10951 bp, 15 predicted proteins | sample S1v_20metaG_FD_157521 | JGI IMG/M metagenome (GOLD analysis project Ga0196959, IMG submission 157521) | Soil microbial communities from Anza Borrego desert, Southern California, United States - S1+v_20 | ecosystem: Environmental > Terrestrial > Soil > Desert | place: USA: California | collected...
GGAGTAGCTGGTTTCGCGGCATATCCGCGATCATATCGCGTCTCGTCATGGAGAAGGACTCAGCAGCCGCAGTCTTCAACGAGAATTATCGGCGATCCGCAGCTTTCTCAATTTTCTGGTGAAGCGGCATCAGATTCCAGACAACCCCGCGCGCGGTGTGCGTCCGCCCAAGTCGCCTCGAAAACTGCCGGCGCTTTTGGATGCCGACCAAATGACAGGGTTTTTGGAAGGCGAGCAAGATGACGAATTGGAAATTCGCGACGTGGCCATGTGGGAGCTCTTCTATTCCTCAGGGCTGCGTTTGAGCGAATTGGTTTCGCTCGAAATCCAAGATCTGGATTTGAATGCCGGAACTATATTAGTTCGCCAGGGTAAAGGGCAGAAGTCTCGTATCCTGCCGGTAGGTCGGTGCGCTTGTCAGGCTATCGAGCACTGGCTGACGTTTCGGTCTCATTATGCGCACGTTGGAGAGAAGGCGCTATTCGTGAGCAAGAGAGGAAATCGCATCGCCGGGCGAACGGTTCAACTGCGTCTTGAGCGCTGGCAACGCAAACTAGGCTTGCCGGAACATGTACATCCTCACATGCTCAGGCATTCGTTCGCAAGTCACATACTGGAGTCCAGCGGAGATTTGCGTGCGGTGCAAGAGTTGCTTGGACACGCCAATCTGAGTACTACACAGATTTATACCCACCTCGATTTTCAGCATTTGGCGACGGTATACGATCAATCACATCCTCGTGCCAAGAGACGGCGTCCCGGCTCGTCTGTGACTTAGGTAGAACCTTTACGCTATAATTGTACGATTCGGGAAACCGTTAAAGGGCTTTATTCATGTCAGTGCCAGAACAAACCGAAAGTCGGCCGGAATCATTCGCCTCCCGGATTAGAGGAGCGTTCGCCCCCAAAACGACGACGGAGAAAGGGCTCGCTTGGGTAATCGGAGCTTCAGTCGCCGTTGTCATACTCATTGTCGTCGCTATTTCATGGTACTGGAGTAAGGAACCAAGTAAATTTGACGTCCTCGAAGTAGCCGCAAGATACGCGAATGTCAAGAATCCAAAGGAATTGCCTCTAGGATATACATATGCCTCTGCTCTTGTGCAGGTCGGCGAAAGTCTGCTGCAGAAGCCGGGCGGCCTTCTAGTAAACGACGTCTTCCCTCCTGGTGTTTTGCTAGACAATATCCCCGCCTGGGAGTACGGCGCTCTTACGGCTTTGCGCGATGCGACCACGGCACTCCGCAACCATATTGCGCGAGCGCAAACACAGTCTAGGGAAGATCCGGATTTGGCAAAAGCCGAGCCGTTTTTCTATTTCGATCATAAATCGTGGCAGTTGCCTTCATCGGAATCCGAGTACGAAAAAGGAATCGAGGCGCTCGAAGGCTACCGCATCCGCCTAATGAAGCGGGACGCAAACTTTTATTCCCGCGCCGACAATTTACGCCAATATCTGGAGGTATTGGAAAAACGGTTGGGAAGCCTTTCTAACCGTTTGAGTGCAAGTGCCGGGGATACCCGGCAAGTCAGCGCAGACGATCGGCGCCCTATAGTCACCAGAACGCCCTGGCTGATTATCGACGATGTATTCTTCGAAGCACGCGGCTACACCTGGGCCGCGATGCATATCCTCAAAGCTATCGAATTCGATTTTCGGGACATTCTCGGCAATAAAACGGCCTTGGTCTCGCTGCAGCAAATTACCCATGAGCTCGAAGACGGCCAAGCCACGTTTTTGAGTCCGGTTATTCTAAACGGCGGCGGCTTCGGCTTGTTTGCCAACTATTCGCTAACCTTGGCCAACTATATCGCTAGGGCCAATGCCGCGACTATCGACTTGCGCAGTCTTCTGCAACAAGGATGATCGAATTCAGGTTGCGTCGCGACGCAGCTGCAATCAGATACTACTGCGATGCGGGTAGTATTTGATTCGCAATTACGGTGTCGGCTATGGTCTTTGCGATGGCTGAAGCTTATCAATCAGCTTCAGGTAACGCTCATAGCGAGCGTGGGTCAGGGCACCGGTTTCTGCGGCTTCTCGAACGGCGCAGCCTTTATCGTTTATGTGCCTGCAATCGTTGAACCGGCAACGGGGTATCCACGGATGAAACTCTCGAAAGCCCGCCGCTAAGTCATAAATGCTCATTTCAGCCAAGCCGAAAACCGAGACTCCTGGGCTGTCGATGAGATCGCCTCCATCGGGAAGATGATAAAGGGTAGCCGTAGTGGTCGTGTGTCGCCCCAAGCTCGTTTTTTCAGAAAGCGTTCGTGTCAGAAGTTGCTTGTTCGGCAATAAAGCATTCGTGAGCGATGATTTTCCAACGCCTGATTGTCCAGCCAACATGCTGCACTGTCCGATCATTTTCTTTCGTAGTTCGGAGAGCCCTTCGCCGGTCCTGACACTGATTAGAGAGCAGGAATATCCAATTCGGCGATAATCAGCCAACAAGCCTTCCGCCACATCATAGCTCGTAAGTAAATCCGCTTTATTGAAAATAATCTCCGCGTCGAGATCTCGGTACTTGCAAGCGGCAAGGTATTGATCGACCAACAGCCAATCGGGTTCCGGTTCTGGTGCAACGACCACAAAAACCCGATCCAGATTGGCGGCCACTGGACGTATTGTTTCGTTATGGCTGGGACGGGTAAGTACTGTTCGGCGCGGCAAAATTTCCGTAACCCGCCCCAGATTTCCTTCGCACGGCTCCCACAATACGCGATCCCCTACCGTTGCAAAGCCTAACCGCCTCCGAGTATGGCAAAGGAATATTTCCCCCGGTGATCCTTCCACGGCCAAACCTTGGCCTAAGTGGGCAATCACTAGACCCTCTCGTAACGTAGAGCCCGGAGCAGCGGGTTTTGAAATGACGATTCCGGTATCTCTCCCTCGTTTCATCTTGCAGTCTTACGAGGACTTGGTCGACAGATTGGCAATGCGAATGGAAGCAGGTGGATGGCTGTAATGGAAGGCGGAATACAACGGATCGGGCGTCAGGGTGCTGGCGTTGTCACGATAGAGCTTAACGAGAGCACTGATGAGATGGGTCGGCCTGGTGTAGTGCGCGGCGAAATCGTCCGCTTCGAATTCATGTCGACGTTGAAAATAGGCAATGACCGGTTGCAAAAATGAGGAGAATGCCGGCGTGATCAGCATAAATAGGAGGAGTGCAAGAGCGTCCGATTGGCTGCTTACCCCAAGACCGCTGTAAAACCAATCTTGCCCGGCTAGCCAGCCAAGCAGGGCAAAGCCGATAAGCGTTATCAAACCGCTCGCCACAAGCATCTTCAATACGTGTCTACGTCGAAAATGGCCTAGTTCGTGAGCTAATACCGCTTCCAACTCGTCGTGATTTAGAGAATTGATCAGAGTATCGAAGAACACAATACGTTTGCTGTCGCCGATGCCGGTGAAATAGGCGTTTCCGTGTCCGGATCGACGCGACCCGTCCATTACAAAGATCCCCTTGCTCTGAAAGCCGCACCGGTCCAATAGAGTCTCGATGCGCTTTTTCAGCGTCTCATCTTGCAGCGGCGTGAACTTGTTAAACAAAGGGGCAATGAATGTAGGAAAGGCCCAACTCATCAAGATGGAAAACCCGATCACAATCGACCACGCCAAGAGCCACCAATAGCTCCCCACACTTTGCATGATCCAGAGGATTAAAGCGAGCATTGGTCCACCGATAGCTAGACTCAATGCCGTTTGAAGCGCTAGATCCTTAATGAACTGTTTGGGCGTATTGCGATTGAATCCGTAACGTTCCTCGATTACGAAGGTTTGATAGATGCTTATGGGCAGTTCGAACAGGTTGATCAAAAACATCGTCGAGAGCAGCACGGCTATTCCTGTAACAAGGAGGGGCCATTCAAAGCCCATCCAGAATCGATTCACGATATCGATGCCACCGCCAAGAGTAAACAACAGCAAGACCAATAAGCCAACTACTCGATCGAGGTTACCCAAACGCAACTTATCCGTCGTGTAATCCGCCGCTTTTTGATGTGCCTCTAGAGAAATAGAGTCTTTGAACGCGTCGGGAACGGCATTCCGACGAGCACGAACATAAGCCAACTGTCGACGCGACAACCACCACTCGACAGCGAAAGAAAGGGCGAGGATTACGAGAAATAGGAGAGTGAACATGTTCATCGGATTAGAGACTTGGTTTCGATCCGCGCTACAGCTTAGCCTTTGGTAAAATCTCTGACAAGATTTGTCGGTTAATGACTTCAGTGCGATAAGCCTCTTATACCCCCGATAAAGGAAAGTCCATGACGCAAGATTCACAAAATTTCATCTGGATAGACTTGGAGATGACCGGTCTCGACACGCAGAATGACCATATAATTGAAATAGCCACGGTAGTGACTGATAGAGATTTACATGTTCTGGCTGAAGGCCCGGTACTGGCGATCTTTCAAAGCGATGAAACGCTTGCGCGCATGGATGATTGGAACAAAAAACACCATGGGGAGTCCGGGTTGATCGAGCGCGTTCGCGGGAGCCGCATAGCCGAGTCGGATGCCGAAAAACTGACGCTCTCGTTTCTGCAGCGTTGGGTACCGGCAGGCGCCTCCCCCATGTGCGGCAACAGCATCTGTCAGGATAGGCGATTCCTCGCGCGATGGATGCCTGAATTGGAAGCCTACTTTCACTATCGCAATCTCGATGTTTCGACATTGAAAGAGTTAGCAGGGCGTTGGGCACCCCACATTAAAGACGGTTTTAGAAAAAAGAATTCTCATCGGGCTCTTGACGATATTTTGGAATCTATCGGAGAACTCCGATACTACCGGGAGCACTTATTTAGGTTATAAAAACTGTCGGCAAGGGTGGCAAGCGACCGTCCGTTGAGCAAAGGCCGGACGGACAGATCTGTCGCGAGCGACCATTCTCTCTTGGTTGATTGGTCCGAACACGGTACGATCTTGGATCACTGCCTCACAGTTGTTTTGGAATGGGTTTCAAGGCATTTATGCTGCGCTCGAATTTATAGCTGCTTGCATTGAGGAGAACCTCATGCTCATGATTGATTATCCAATGCAACTAAAAAATCAGTTTTCTTAGAAAGAAACGCTCGGATCTCGCGTCCCATTGCTTGGAAATAATGGTAAAGAATGTCGTTCGAGGATGATTCAATCAGAGCCGTTTCTAGTTCACTGGCCGCATTCCGGATCCCGAGCAAACCGCAAAAACCAGCTGAGCCGTTGATCTTATGGGTAATCTCCCTGGCCTGGCAGTAATCATCATTATCCAGTGCCTTCTCTACGTCGGTTAACTGTTCAGGCAGTTCCTGAGTTAGCTTAACCATAAGCATTCTGGCCAGCCCCCGATTTCCGCCGGTTTTTTCGATAATTGCCTTAAGATAGAAATCCGCCGAATCGATGACGGGTAGCGCGGGCCGGCGTGGCGATTCTACTTTAGCGCCCAACCAGGTTTCGATTACGCCCGCGAGTTGATTTTGTAAGATCGGTTTGATCAAACAGTCCGAAAACCCCGCATCGAGAATCTCCCTCCGCTGTTGAGAAAGCGCGTGGGCTGTCACAGCGATCACCGGCGTATCGCGATTGGCGACCAGAGCATCTCGGTGCATGACCCTTAGGACATCATAACCAGTTATGCCCGGCATGCGCAGATCGAGAAATATTAGATCGAAATGGTGTGTTCGAATGCTCTCGATTGCCTCTACGCCACTCCTAGCTTCGATCACTTGTGCGCCCAACTGGGAAAGCTGCGTCGTCAAAAGAATCCGATTGATTTCATTATCATCGACAACCAGGAAGTTCTTATGGCGGAACATCCATAGGCCCTTTTACGTGAATTTATAACAGGATTCCGTAACGCTGAACTATCGAGTGAAAGTTATCGATTCGGCAGTTACATTAGAATCGTGCTTTGAGTGGATGTCTAATTTATTCAATGTAGGTCAATCACTTGCGCTGATCGGCAGTTGCTGAAAATCGCCCTTTAATTGCCGAAGCAATATTTCCATGGCTTGCGTCGTAGGACAGCTACAAGCCAAGAATGATAGCGGTCATGAGGAGCGTCATGAAAACCGCGATGGTGGTTAAAATTGCCCCCTGAACCTTCTTCGCCTCATCCATCAGGCCCATTATCCCAAAGACAAGGCCAATCGGAGGCACAAAGAGGGTAGCGGCAATCAGACCGGCCATCACTAAGAGACTCCAACGCTCGCCGTCCACTGTCTTGCCTTCGATGCTTTCGATGGGATGGCCACATCCCGTACAAACAACTGCTTTGTCTTTAATCTCTTTTCCGCAATATCGACAATACATAAGGGTCCCCAAATTCTTGATCTGTGTCTATTTGGCAGAGAAAGCCTTAAATTTAATGCTTCGGTTTACCGATTATCGGCGTGAGAGAATAGCTCAATGCTCACTCGCTGACCATATCGGGCGGTTCGTCAACCTTATCGCTTACTCGGGTCTTTCGACGGACACACGAGCAGTAACGATCGGCACTTTCAATGCTCAGGTAAAGAAGCGATTTAGACCGACACTGCACAAGTTCGGGTTGTTGTGTGAGAATAGCCGCTTTAACAAAGTGCTTTATGGAAATAGCATCTTGGCACTTCCCGCCCTGGAGAATAACTGGCAACTTTGTTGAAGCCTAAGATGTTCGGCGCTCATAGCGAGCGACAAATTCGTAATTGATTGAGAGGAATAAGAGGTATGAGCAAAAAAGCAATAAAGACCGTCATGGGGGCCGCGATCGTATCGTCCTTATCCGCGGTCGCTAATGCGAGCGAAAATCCGTTCGAACTTAGAGATTTGGCTAATGGTTACCTGCAAGTAGCGGAGGCCGGGAAAGAGCAGAAAGAAATGATGTGCGGCGAAGGGAAATGCGGCGGGCAAATGATGAAGTCCCCGGAAATGAATTGCGGTGCCATGAAGCAGCAAAGCGAGCAACAGCAGAAGAAAGCAATGGAAGGCAAATGTGCTGGCATGAAAACGGATCAAGCGCAGCCTGCCGGCACGGAAAAGAAAGCACAATAAGCGGTTATTTGTTGCCCGAACCTGGACATGAAGAATTGTGCCGTTCAGGGTACCGGGCTCGGTCTTAGGCGGGCCTTTATCGGCCCGCTTTCCGAGCATCCTCCGGAATCGGTCGATTTTTACGAAATCGCACCGGAAAATTGGATGAGAATAGGCGGGAAACTCGGAAAACAGTTGTATACCCTGACTGAGCGATTTCCCTTCGTCTGCCACGGATTATCTTTATCGCTCGGCGGTCCTGCGCCGCTTGACGAAGAATTTCTTACGGACCTCAAGACTTTCCTCGACCAACATCATATTCGCCTGTATAGCGAGCATCTGAGTTACTGCGGGGATAACGGCCATCTGTACGACCTCATGCCGATTCCGTTTACGGCGGAAGCGATTAAATATACCGCTGACCGAATTGTTCGAACCCAGGAGATTCTCGAGCGACGGATTGCCATCGAAAACATTTCCTATTACGCCGTGCCGGGCAAAGAACTCGAAGAAATCGATTTTCTCAACGCGGTAGTCGAAGAAGCCGATTGCGAGCTGTTGCTCGATATCAACAATATTTATGTCAACAGCATTAATCACGGCTACGATGCGGAAGCATTCTTGAGTGCGGTTCCCGCGCACCGTATCGCTTATGCGCATGTTGCCGGACATTATGTCGAGGCGGACGATTTTCTGGTCGACACCCATGGCGCGACAGTCATTGATCCGGTTTGGCGATTGCTGAGTGTGGCTTATGAGCAGTTCGGGGTTTTTCCGACGCTCTTAGAGAGAGATTTCAACATTCCGCCTTTATCCGAACTTCTGTCCGAGGTTCAACGGATTCACGCGCTTCAGGCGGCTGCATCGCAACCCGTTCGCCGTTATGGCTGAAGAGCTCGCTCCGTTCCAGCGAATGCAATATGCATTTGCCGCATACATTCGTGATCCGTATCGCAATCCTCCGCCGAGTGGACCCGCGCCGGAGCGGATGAGCGTCTATCGTGAGCTGTTTTTCAACAATATCGAGAACTTCCTGGCAACCGGTTTTCCGGTACTCAAGAGTATCCTGAGCAAGACTGATTGGCTTGCATTAGTCCAGGATTTCTATGCCAAGCACCAAAGTAAAACGCCATACTTCGCCGAGATTGGCGAAGAATTTCTCGATTATCTTCAGAACGAACGCAACCGCCATTCTGATGACCCGCCATATTTGCTGGAGCTCGCGCATTACGAGTGGGCCGAATTGGCTCTAGTCATCGCCGAAGATGAGGTACCGCAGGAAAGCGTAGATTTACTCAATAATCCTCTGGACCAAACAATTTATCTTTCGGAGCTTGCTTGGCCCTTCGCTTATCGGTTTCCGGTGCACAAGATTGGTCCGGGGCAGCAACCGATTGAGCCGTCTGAACAACCGACTTGTCTGGTTGTATATCGCAACCGCGAGGATCTGGTGAAATTCCTAGAAATTAATCCAGTAACTTATCGACTTCTGCAGATGCTTGAGGAAGAGCACGCAATGCCAGCTGCCGATTGTCTGCTGAGAGTGGCGAGGGAAATTGGGCATGTGGATTCTCAGGCTTTAGCCGGTTTCGGCGCCCAAATCCTGCGAGCCTTGGCAGAGCGTGGAGTAATTGGAGCAACTCAATAACTATTAGCTGAAAGTGGCTGAAAGCCGGTGGGCTAGGATTAGAGCGGTTGCTGGATCACTGTAAGGCATAGCCGCAGTGTTTGAACCAGCCGCGGGCGTCGGCGGGGGTCACGGTATTGAGGGCGAGCTTGAGCGCTTTATCGAGGGCATCGCGGGTGCGGGCCTTGGCCGCCCGTAAGGAGGTCTTGAGCTTCGACCAGCAAGGTTCGATGGGCGACAGATCCGGCGAGTAGGGAGGCAGGTAAAGCAAGTGGGCGCCGACTGCCTCAGTGGCGGTGCCAATTCCTTTGGCCTTGTGGGCGCCCAAGTGGTCCATGACGACCACGTCCCCAGGGGCTATAGGGGGGCACCAACACCTGCTCCACATCGACGCGGAATACGGCGGTGTCGGTGGGGCCATCGATGCTCATCACGGCCTCGATTCCCCGGCAGGACAGAGCCCCCAGCAAGGTGATGTGCTTGCCCTGATTCTTGGGTACGGCGTCATGGACCCGTTCGCCCGTGGGGCGCGGCCGAAATGGCGGGTCATCGCCATAGTGACACCGGACTCGTCGATGAACCGGAAGCGCTTCAGCGGATACTTGGCCACCTCTTGCCGATAGGTGGTCCGCGCCTGGATTACCGCTTCCCGGTCGCGCTCCGTCGCATAGAATGACTTTTTTTACGCGGCAAGCCCATGTCCTGAAGCACTCGGCTCAGGCGGGACAGGGCGATGCGGATGCTCAACGTCTTCTCCAGGCGCTCGGCCAGTTCCGCGAGTGTCAGATCCGGTGTTTGTCAACATAGTTGTCGCATTTCCTTATGCGGCTTTTAACAATAGATCGCTACCGCTGGGTGGTTCCTTTACCGGATTAAGCCACACCGCACCGATAGGTTCCCAGTTGCGGGTGGCGCCCGTCCAACGCTCTGGATGGCGTTCTTTGGCCGCCCGATAAACCTGGTCTCGGGCGGCCAGGATCGTCCTGTCGTTGCCGGCGTGGCGCTCCGCTGGAGTCACGTAACGGAGGCTGCTGTGGCGGTGCTCGTAGTTGTACCCGCGCACAAACGCCAAGACCCAGTCACGGGCCGCCTCCAGGCTTTCGAAACCCGCGTGCGGATAGTCCGGCCGGTACTTGCAGGTGCGAAACAGCGCCTCGGAAAGCGTTGTCATCGCTGACCCTAGGACGGCTGTAGGAGGGTTCAATCCCCAAAGCCTCCAGCGTCGCCCGCAAGGTGCTGCCCTTTTGCGGGCTGCCGTTATCAGCATGCAGTACTAGCGGCTTGCCGATACAGCCTTCCGCCAGCACCGCGCGGCGGACGACCTGGGCGCCGTACTCGGCCGATTCCCGCTCATAGACTTCGAAGCCCACGATCTTGCGGCTGTAGATATCGAGGATCAAATAGAGATAGAAGAACAGACCCCGCACCGGCCCCGGCAGCCAGGTGATGTCCCAGCTCCACACCTCACAAGGCCCACGGGCACACTGGCTCGGCGGCGGCGCCGGCTGTCGCGGTGTGCGCGCACGCCCGCGGTGGTGCTGCTCATCGGCTTCCCGCAGAATCCGATAGAAGCTCGATTCCGACCCGAGATACGCGCCCCGGTCGGCCAGCCGAGGCACGATTTGGCTCGGCGGCAGGCTCGCAAACTCCGGCGCATGACAGACCTCCAGCACCCGCGCCCGCTCCTCGGCACTGAGCTTGTTCGAAGGCTCAGGCCGCTCCGCCAAAGGTCGGCCGTCAGCCTTCACTTCGCCATCTTGGAGCCAGCGCTGATAAGTCCGCACGCTGAGGTTTAACGCTGCACAGGCCTTGGCACGGCGGGCGCCCGATTGGACCGCTCCCTGGATCAGCGCCACGGCTTGGCGGCGACTTGGGGGGCTGATCAATCGTCCTCGCGGTCCCCCCAAATCGCCTCGGCTTTTTTTCGCAGCACCAGCAAGGCCGCCGCTTCCGCCAAGGCTTTCTCCTTGCGCTGGAGCTCACGCTCCAGTTCCCGCAGCCGCTTCTGGTCTGCCTGTTGCGATTCCTTCAAGCGCCGCTGCTGTGCCCGATCCCAATCATTGGCCTGCTCACAGGCTAAGCGCCAAGCCCGGATCTGCTCGGGATACAAGCCACGCCTGCGGCAATACTCCGCCAGTTCGGCCTCGCTCAAGGCGGCCGTTTCCAGCACCGCCGCAAACTTGTCCTGCGACGTCCACCGGTAGTCCCCCCGGAATTAGGGGCGTTCAGAAGTAGAGCTACGCGGCCATGGCCAACCGCTGTTTTGGCGTGATCCCGCCCAAGGCCATGTTTGGACGGTCATGATTGTAGTCGTACATCCACTGAG
>Ga0196959_10000171_pt1 | contig 10858 bp, 10 predicted proteins | sample S1v_20metaG_FD_157521 | JGI IMG/M metagenome (GOLD analysis project Ga0196959, IMG submission 157521) | Soil microbial communities from Anza Borrego desert, Southern California, United States - S1+v_20 | ecosystem: Environmental > Terrestrial > Soil > Desert | place: USA: California | collected...
AACGGCAAAATCATCGCCTGTGCCGCCCTGCGCAAACGCCTGGTCCTCGCCTACGGCGTCCTCAAATCCGGCCAACCGTTCGATCCCAACTATGCCCTTGCAGCGTGACCGCCAAGACGGTATCTACGATTCCTGTGATGAAAGGCACGACAGGTCTTAAGTTTCCTGCCCCTGTTCCCTTTTTTCCGATCCGGCCCGCTCGCTGGCGATCACGGTATAAAAGGCCGGTACCACGAATAGCGTGAACAGCGTGCCGATGGCCATGCCGGCACCCAGCACGAAGCCGATGGCGAAGCGGCTTTCGGCGCCGGGCCCGGAAGCGAACCAGAGCGGGATCATGCCGACCAGGGTCGCGATCGTGGTCATCAGGATCGGGCGAAGCCGGATCGCCGCGGCGGTTTCCATTGCCCGGCGCCGGTCCAGCCCCTCGCGCCGCTGAACCTCGTTGGCGAATTCGACCAACAAAATCCCGTGCCGAATGATGGAGCCGATCAGGGTCAATAGGCCCACCTGGGTGTAGATGTTGACGGTGACCAGCCCCAGCGCCATGAACAAAAGAGCCCCGGCCAGCGACATGGGCACGCTCACCAGCATGATGGCGGGATCGCGGAAGCTTTCGAACTGCGCGGCCAGCACCAGATAGATCAGGATCACCGCCAGGAAAAAGGCGGTGACCAGTTCCGCACTTTCCTGTACGTATTGCCGCGACTGTCCCTTCCAGTCGGTGACGTATCCGCCGGGCAAGGTTTCGGCCACGGTCGTCCTCAGAAAGTCCACCGCTTCGCCGAGCGTCACCCCCGGCGCCGGAACCCCGGACAAGGTGGCGGCGTTGAGCTGATTGAATCGGGCCAGCTCCCGCGGCTGGACCGTTTGCGTCAGGCGGATGATGGTCGAGGCGGGAATCAGGGTGCTGTTCCGGGCGCGGAGATAATAATTCTCAAGCTGCTCCGGACGAAGCCGATAGACGCGTTCCACCTGGGGAATGACCCGATAGCTGCGGTCCCTGACGCTGAAATAATTGATGTAGCCTTCGCTCAGCAGCGTGGCAAGATCACCGCCCAATTGCTGCATGTCGATGCCGAGATCGGCGGCTTTGGCGCGGTCGATCTCCACCTGCACCTGGAGCCGGTCGTAGTGGAGATCGGTTTCGATGAAGTCGAATTTGCCGCTTTGCAGCGCCCGCTCCAGTACCCGCTGCACCGCATCGTAGAGCGCCTCGGTTTCCTCAGTGGTGCCGATGACCCACTGCACCGGCGTTCCGCCGCCGGCACCCGGCAGCGCGGGCGGCGGGAACACTGCGCTCTGGAGGCCGGCGACACGATCCACCCGATCCTGCAATTCGGGCATGATGTCGAACTGCGTTTGCTCCCGTTCTTCCCAGTCTCGCATGGACATACCGGCGAAAGCCTGATAGGCGCTGCCCACGCCGCCTCCGCCCGGCGCCACGCCGTTGATGACGAACGAATGGTCGGTGGCATCGAAATTCTCGATGATCTCGCCGACCTGGCGGGTCCAGCGCTCCAGATGGTCGATGGAGACGTTGGGATCGGCCGTGGCCTGCACGATGAGAAAGCCCTGATCCTCGGTCGGCGCCAGCTCGTCTTCGGCGGCGGTATAGAGGAAATAGCAGGCGACCAGCACGATGCCGCCGAACAGCAGCACCAGCCAGCGCTGCTCCAGGATGGTGTGGAGGAGGCGGCCGTAATGCTCGGCCACCCATCCGAACCCCGCGTCCACGCGGCGGCTGAGCCCGCGTTTTTCGGTTTCCCGCCTAAGCAGCTTGGAGCACAGCATGAACGACAAGGTCAGGCCGACGACGCCCGAGATCAGCGTCGCCGCCACCACGGTAAAGGCGAACTCGGTGAAAAGATTCCCGGTGAGCCCGGTCATGAAGCCTATGGGCGCGTACACCGCCACCACCACGATGTTCATGGCGACGATGGGCGCCGCCAATTCGCGCCCGCTTTCGAGGGCCGCTTCGAACCGGCTCTTGCCCTCCTCCATGTGGCGATGGACGTTCTCCACGATGACGATGCCGTCGTCCACCACCATGCCGATGGCGAGGATCAGCGCCAGCAGGGTCAGGAGATTGATGGTAAACCCCATGACCAGGATCAGGAACAGCGAGCCCACCAGCGACAGCGGCATGGCGACGGCGGGCACCAGCGCGGCGCGGGCCGATCCCAGAAACAGATAGATGACCCCGGTCACGATGGCTAGCGCCTCGGCCAGCGAAACCAATACCTCGCGCATCGAGTCGCGGATGAAATCGGTGCTGTCGTAGACGATGACGCCGCGGATGCCCGCGGGCAATTGCCGCTGAATATCGGGAAAGACGTCCCGCACGCTCGCCGCGACATCCAGGGTATTGGCCGTGGGCGCCGCCTCCACGGCGATGAATACTCCCGGAACCCCGTCGAAATACACCGAGGTGTTGTAGGATTCCGCGCCCAAGGACACGTCCGCCACGTCCCGCAACCGGATCAGCGCGCCGTTGTCCTCGCGCACCACCAGCCGCTCGAACTCCTCCACCGAATGCAGGTTGGTCGCGGCGTCCAGCGAGATCGAGAGGGTCGCTCCCTTGGTCGCGCCCACCGCGGCGATGAAGTTGTTGGCCTCGAGCGCCGCGCGGACGTCGGTCGACGTGACCCGGAACGCCGCCATGCGCTTCGGGTCCAGCCAGATGCGCATGGCGACCGTCTGCCCGCCCAGCACCGGCGCCTCCTGAACGCCGATCAGGGTTTCCAGCCGCGGCCGAACGGCGCGGTTGAGATAATCGGTCACCTGGTTGCGTTCCAGCACCTCGCTGTAAAAGGCGATGTACATGGCGGCGGTCGGCTCGCCCGGGGTGACGGTGACGATCGGGTCCTCGCTGCCCGGCGGCAACCGGTTCCGCACCTGGTTGATCTTGGTGATGATCTGGGCGACCGCGGCGTTGGGATCGTAATTGAGCAGGAGCCGCGCCCGGATGGTACTGGTGCCCTGGACACTGGTGGATTCGAGATAGTCGATGCCTTCGGCGGTGGCGATGGCCTGTTCCAGGGGCGTGGTGATGAATCCTCTGACGAGTTCCGCGTCGGCGCCGAAATAAGGGGTCGAAATGGTGATGACCGAGGAGTAGGTTTCGGGGTACTCGCGGACATTGAGGGACTGAATCGCCCGCAATCCCAGCATCAGGATCACCAGGCTGACTACCGACGCCAACACCGGCCGCTTGACGAAGAGGTCGGTGAAACCGCCCATCTAAGGTCCCTTCGGGACGGGCTCGACGTCCGGCAGCACGTCCCGGTCCGAGATGACCACCCGCGCTCCGTCGCTGAGCTTGAGCTGGCCCGAGGTAACCACCCGGTCGCCGGGCTCGACGCCTTTCAGGACTTCCACCCGGAGGCCCCGGCGCTCGCCGGTGGTGACGAAGATCCGCTCGACCCGATAGATCCGCTCGTCCGGCGCTTCGACGGGATTTTCGTTCCCGTCGGGATTGCCGGCAGGCGGCGGAGCGGCATCTCCTCCCTCTCGGATCAAAAATACGACATCGCCGTACGGGCTGTAACTGACCGCCGTATTGGGAACCGCCACCACCCGGCGCTCGTCGGGAAGCGTCACGACCACATCGGTGAACATCCCCGGCCGGAGCAAGCGCTCGCGGTTGGGGAGTGTGCCGCGCACGCTGAAGTTATGGGTGTCCGGGTCGACCTTAGGGCTCACCGCGCTGATTTCGCCTTCAAAGTCCCGATCCGGATAAGCATCGACCTGCACCCGGATCGGCAAACCCGGTCCGACGGCCCCGTAATGCCGGCCGGGCAGGGTGAAATCCACGTAGATGGGGGCGATCGACTGCAAATCGACCACGGCCTGACCGGGTTCGAGATATTGCCCGAGATTGACATAGCGGAGTCCGAGGACCCCGGAGAACGGCGCCTCGATCCGCTTTTTGCCGATCAGGACCCGCTGCTCCCGAACCTGCGCTTCCAAGGTTTCCACCCGGGTGGCCGCCTGCTCCCTTTCCGACTGCGATGCATAGCGCCGCTGCGTGAGTTCTTGGATTCGCGCCAGATCGCGGCGCGCCTGTTCGGCCTCCGCTTCCAGGCGCTCCAGCTGCGCCCGGTCGACATCGGTATTGAATTGCACCAGGGTCTCGCCCTGCTCCACTTCGGTCCCCGATTCGAATCCAATGGTCTGCACCATGCCCGCCACTTCGGTCGTCACTTGCACCCCGTGCATGGCGACCAGATTGCCGATGGCGCCCAACTCGGTTCTCCAGATCCCTATCTCGGCACGGGCTGCCGTGATAGTGACGGGCGGAATCTGCGTCGGCTCCGATGGCTCTCGTTCATCGGCGATCCGCGACCACAGCCAGTAACCGGCCACCGCCAAAATGACCAGAACGGCGAGACTCGCCAAGATCCTCCGCTGCCGGAATCCCTCACCGAACGTGCCCTCCGTTTCATGCGCCGAACGCCGCGCCATTCGTCTTCGCTGAACACCGGGTCAGGGCCGGCCGATTGCCCCTAGCGCGCCGACGCTTTCGAACGTTCTCCGCCAAGGGGCACTTCTGAAATGCGGAATCTTCTTCCCGGAGAGAGCACCCTGCTTGCCACGGATTTCGATAAGACACGCTTGCACACAAACCTCCTCTTCGTATTCCGCAAACCTGGTCCTGCGGTTACTTAGCCGGCCTCCATGCCTTGAACCCGAACAGGCCCGACAGCGCTTCTCTCAGGCGATCTCCCGAAAGAGCCCTGAACGCTGCCCGCTCGGATCTCGCCTCAAAACCGCTTCGCCATGGCGGCGGACGGAGCAATCGAATGTCGGGGGCGTATCAAGACACGCCGGATCAGCGGCGCGGCAGACAGGTGACCCGCAGCGATTTGATATCTTCAAAAAGCCCCAGCCCGCTGCGCCCCCGGCTTTCCTTGAAATCGGGGATCCGTTGTCCCGGTTCGAGAACCAGGCTGTGCTCTTCGAAGTCTTCGTCGTCGAAGGCGGTCACTTGCGCGCGCGGTCCGACCACGGCGCTTTCGAGGCCAGTCCAGCGGGCGCCGAACGGACCTTTCATGGTGCGCATCTCGACCGGGCCGATGATGTTCAGTTGAAGTCCTGCGAAACGCTCGTCCGTGTAGAACTGCACCCAGCAGCCATCCGCAACCCGCTCGGCGCTGAACGACCCGGGCACGATCAGCACCGTGGGCAGGGCGCTGGGCGCTCCGGTAAGCGGCGGGCGGGCTTCGGCGCCGGGCACAGGGGGAGGCACAGCCTCCGGAGGTACTGCCTCCCTGGCCATCACGCTCAAAACGGCTACGCTCATCAAAACACCCGTCACGGCTCTGGACCCAAAAGGTTTCCAAGTCTGCACGTGACTCTCCTATCAGAAAATCAGCATCAGAAGCCCAATCACGACGAGTAGACCGATCAGGAAGATGATTCCGATCGCGCTGCCCAGAAACCGTAAAATGCCGCCCATATCCGTACCTCCAATGTCATCATGAAACCGAGTTTCGTCCATACCGGGTAAGACATCCTTTCCGATGTTTCGTCACCGCCGGAGGTTCAGCCCGCACCGCCGTTCGGTCGGATCGATGGCTCCGTGTCGCGCCCATTACTCTATGGCCACGAAGAACGCGCCTTCGCCCCGGCGCACATTCAGCAGCAGCGGCCCCTGGGCGGCCTTTGCCGCCTCGAGCAGCTCCTGCACCGTCCGGACGTCCTTGCGGTTCACCGAAACGATGACGTCTCCCCGGCGCAAGCCCGCCCGCCAAGACGCGCTGCCCTGCTCGACATTCAGCACCTCGACGCCCTGCACCCGGCCGGCCAGCGGATGCCCCGATTGAATGGCTCCGAATTCGGCGCCGCGCAAGCGCTCGCTGATTTTGGCCGCCTCACCCCTCTCCCGCGGCGGTTTAGCGATCCGGGCGGTCACCGTCCGTTTTTCGCCGTCCCTCAGGATATCCAGCTTGACTTCCGAACCGACCCGAAGCAGGCCTACGGTGTTGCGCAGGCCGCTGGCGCTGGCGACGGGGGCGCCATCGACTGCCACCACCACGTCGCCGGGACGCAGTCCCGCCTTGGCGGCGGGCGAGTCCGGCTGGACCTGCGCAATCAAGGCGCCGCCGCTCCGCTCCAAGCCCAAGGCTTTCGCCAGATCCGGGGTCAAATCCTGGATGCCGATCCCGAGTTGGCCGCGTTGGACTTCGCCGTATTGGACGATCTGCTGCATGACGGTTTGGGCGAGATGGCTGGGAATCGCGAAACCGATGCCGACATTCCCGCCGGCCGGCCCGACGATGGCGGTGTTGATCCCGACCAGTTTGCCGTTCAGATCGACCAGGGCACCGCCGGAATTACCGGGATTGATCGAGGCGTCGGTCTGGATGAAGTCCTCGTAGCCTTCGATACCCAAACCGGAACGGCCCAGCGCGCTGACAATGCCGGAGGTCACGGTTTGACTCAAGCCGAAGGGACTGCCGATGGCCACCACGAAGTCGCCCACCCGTAGGGATTGCGAGTCGCCGAACGGCAGGGCCGTGAGATTTTTCGCCTCGATTTTGACCGCCGCCACGTCGGTCTCGGGATCGGCACCCACCACCTTGGCCTCGAAATCCCTCCCGTCCTGCAAGGTTACGGTCACTTGATCGGCGTTGGCAATGACGTGGTGATTGGTGAGGATGAGCCCCTTCTCAGAGTCCACGATCACGCCGGAGCCGAGGCTCTGCTGTCGCCGCTGGCGCGGCGGCATGTCCGGCAAATCGAAAAACCGCCGGAAGAATGGATCGTTGAACAGCGGATTTTCCTGCACGTTCACCGTCGACGTCGTCGAAATATTGACCACGGCAGGCAATACGGTTTCCAGCATGGGCGCGAGAGTCGGCCTGCCGCTTTGTCCGCCGACCGGCGGAAGCTCGGGGGCCGCGCCGCAGGACACGGCGGCGATGGTCAACACCAATGCCGACACAATTCTCAGTGCGATTTGCTTGAGTTCGACAGTCATCGCTCACTCCTCGACAAGATATCCACCGGATGTGGATATCGCTCGTCCTGCGAATCCGTTCTCCGCAAGCGGAAATCCGACGTCCTGGGTTGTTCTGGATTCATGCAATCGGATGTCCACGCGGCGATGAGTCATGGCCTCCAGTCTCGCTATTCGACCACCAGCCTCGCTGTCGGGAGATTCGGATTGACGTAATCCGTGGACTCGGCCCGAGCCAGGTCGACGACCTGAATCCCCGCCGCGATGACATAGACTCCGCTCTCCGGTAGGCCATTCGGGGCATGGATGACGAATTCGGCGGTTTCGCCCGGCCGGAGTTCCAGCCTTTCCTCGCTGCCGAGCGGATACGACACGACTCCGGTCGCGCTTTCCCGGTTCGCCTGAATTTCCATCTTGAAGGTGCCGAATGTCCGGATGCCGTCATTCTTTGCGCGCAGTTTGACTTCGAAGGCTTGATTGGGGCGAACGGTCGTTGGGGACACGGCGATGTTCGTCACGGTGAGATAAGCACTCCCTCCCGGCGGCACTTCAGCGCGCGGCGCTAATTCCGCGAACGGCCACGGATCCATGAGACCTTCCGCATATGGCCCCACGTCGGAATCCGGCGCCCGGCAGGCGGTCAAGACACCAAGGCAAACCCACAGCATTCCGTTGCGGATCGGCATGGGCGTTATCACGGCCATCAACTGGGTCGCGCGGCGAAGCGCTCACCCGAAGCGCTCGGCAAGGCGGATTTTGCGTCGCCGTGTGCGCTCGGGGTGTCGATCGCCACCCGCACCGGGATCGGACTCCGATAGCGGAAAACCGAGCCGGGTCTTTCTTTGGCTCTGACTACGATATGGACACCGTCGACATCGACGCGAGCGGCATCCCGCTCTTCCGGTCCGTGCTCCGCTGCGGATACCAGGGCAAGCCTCGGCGTGGGTACGGGCCGGCATCCCGCCGACATCGCGATCAGAACGGCGCCAAGCGCACGAAGTCCGCCAAACCGCTCCATGAGCATCCTCCTGCGGTGTGCCTCTCGAATTGGGACATCAGTTTTTAGGTGATCCGGTGCCGGGAAAGTTCTCAGGGCGAATAGTCTTCGATTATCGAGCCGGAGCACCGCCTGCGTCGGACCATGAGATCGGGATCGAGTGCGGGATTACTTCAGGCTGAAGAGATACGCTGCCATGTCCCAGGCATCGCGTTCGGTCACCCCCAGGTTCGGCATGGCCGTGCCGGGCGATATCCGCTGCGGGTCCCGCAGCCACAGAACCAGGTCGTCCGGCGTGTTGGGCAGGAGCCCGGCGATGTAGATCCGATTGGCCCAACCGGTCAGGGGCGGACCCGCCAATCCTTTGGCGCCGACGATGCCGGGAATGACGTGACAAGTCGTGCAGGCATACTGCTGCAGGGCGATCCGGCCTCGGGCCGGGTTGCCGCCTGTTCCCAACGAGGGTGGATCGGGCCGCCCGCAAGCGTCCAGCAACGCCAATGCCGCAAAGAACCCGCTCGCCCTTTTAATTTTTTTTATCGTTCGCCTCGTTCGCCGGCCTTTCGATCCCATTTTTCGTACTCCTTCGGGGAAAATTCCGGCAGCCGCTCGACGAAAGCCACCACGGCCCATAGATCTTGCTCATTGAACCGGTATTGCCAGGCCGGCATGCCAGTCATGCGGATTCCGTTCGCAACCACCCAATAAATGTATTCGGCCGATTTTTCACGCGCCGTTTGAGCCAGGTTGTTGGGCAGGGGCAGCATGCCCTTGCCGAGATCGTCGGGCGGCACGCCCGGCGCGCCATGGCACTGCACGCATTTGTCCCGATAAATGAGAAAGCCCCGTTCGGCCAAGAGCGGATCGTCGAGCGGCGGTGCATCGACGCCGTCGAGCCGGACCTCGACCGATCGGTCGAGTGCAAAATCCAAGATCTCGTAAACCGGCCGGGTGTGCTGATAGATGGCGGCAACGTTATAGACGCCCCCGAGCACCATCACGGCCGCGCCCAACACCCCGAGCCCGCCCAGGATGATGAGGGTGATGGCAGCATGGATCAGAAACTTTCGGGACGGTGCCATGGTCTCCTGTGAGTACGCTCCAAAATTCGAGAGAACGGCGTCAGCCGTTTGGCTCAACGATTCGGCCAAGGGATTAACCGATGACCGTCCGAGACGGAACGCTTTCCGACACTACAGAATTTTCGACTCTCCGCCTTTCGGTTAGTGCCGGTTTTGTTTCCGTTCTTGCGGATGGCCTGTGCTTAGCTGCGCTATGACCGCCCGTTGTCGTTCAGCCTTGTTGTTGGCAGCGTTGCCTGCGTCCGTGCGCGCCACCCTGCAATCGACCCTCGATCCACATTCGCCGGTCGCATCCGAGATCACCGACATTGCCTGGCTGCTGTTCTGGGGAGCGTTGATCATCTTCATTTTGGTCATGGCGCTGACGGTTTATTCCATGTCTGCGCCGGAACATGCCGGCCGCGTGCTTGGGCACCGCCGGGCGGTCATCATCGGCGGCTTCGTCATTCCCGTAGCTCTACTGTCTGCGCTTTTGATCCATACCCTGAAGGTCGCGGGCGACATCGCCACGCCACCGGAACCGCCGGCACTACGCATCGAAGTCATCGGCGAGCAGTTCTGGTGGCGGGTGAATTACCTGACCGATGCGGGTTATGTCGATGTTGCTACCGCCAACGAGATTCATCTCCCGGCCGGCCGCCCCGTGGAGTTCAGGCTCCGCACCGTCGATGTCATCCACAGCTTCTGGATGCCCAATCTGGCCGGAAAAATCGACATGATTCCCGGCCATGTCACGACGCTGAACCTCCGCCCCGACCGGCCCGGCGTATGGCGCGGACAGTGCGCCGAGTATTGCGGCGCCCAGCACGCCAACATGGCGTTTCTGGTGGTGGTCGAGACGCCGGAGGAGTTCGACGCCTGGCTCGCTGCCCAACGCCAGCCTGCGCGTCCGCCGGCGGCCCATTTGGAGAACCCGAGATGAACGCCGCCCTAGGGTTAAGCTGATGCTGCCGGATTTTAAAGCCGCGCCGCTCTGGGTCAGCATCGCGGTGTTTGCGATTTCGGCGGCTATCGTCTGGGTCTCCGGCACCCGGTTGTCGGGTTATGCCGATACGATCGCGGAGCGTACCGGTATCGGCCACGCGCTTACCGGCCTGGTCCTCTTGGGCGTGGTCACGTCTTTGCCGGAAGCGGCGGTTACCGTGGTCGCTTCGGTTGCCGGCAATCTGCCGCTGGCGGTAAACAATCTGCTCGGCGGGATTGCTTTCGGATTTGCCATTCTCGCAATCGCCGATGCGGCGATCGGGCGGGACGCCCTGACCTCAGTGGTCCCCGATCCCGTGGTGATGCTGCAGGGCAATTTGTCCATCCTGTTGCTCGCGCTGATCGCCGTCGGCATTACGGTGGGCGATATAACCCTATTCGGCATCGGCGGTTGGTGCTGGAGCGTTCTGATCCTTTACCTGCTGGCGGTATGGATGACACAAAGGTCCCAAGGACGCTTTCCGTGGCACCCGAAAGACATGGACCGGCTGCACGCCGTCCGCAATCAGGCCAAAGCGGATAGTGGCCAAAACGACGACGCTCGGCTGGGCGGAGTCGTGATGCGCACCGTGGGAGCCGGTCTGGCGATTCTGATCGCCGGTTTTTTTCTCTCGGAAACCGGAGACGCCATCGCCACGAAGACCGCTCTGGGGGCGAGTTTCGTCGGCGTTCTGCTGGTGGCAATAGCCACCTCGCTGCCGGAAGTCAGCACTGTGCTGGCAGCAGTGCGTCTGCACCGTTACGAGATGGCCGTATCCGATATCTTCGGCACCAATCTGTTCAGCGTGGCGCTGGTGTTCATGGCGGACGCCTTCTACCGCGGCAGGCCGG
>Ga0196959_10000172_pt1 | contig 10843 bp, 24 predicted proteins | sample S1v_20metaG_FD_157521 | JGI IMG/M metagenome (GOLD analysis project Ga0196959, IMG submission 157521) | Soil microbial communities from Anza Borrego desert, Southern California, United States - S1+v_20 | ecosystem: Environmental > Terrestrial > Soil > Desert | place: USA: California | collected...
GCCGGGTGCGTGGTCGCGTCCTTGAACCCGCGAGATGTATGAGGCGCTTTATCGGGTTTACAAGGGAAGACCGGCTTCCCCCTACCCGCGAGCTCTAGCGCTGATGCAGCAAGCCGCGCGCCCGGGTGTGTATAATCATCTGTGTTCAAGGGGGTGTGGGCCTCCTTGTCGGGTGTGGCGTTGGAAACTTTAGAGAGAGACTAACGCCACACTTTTATACTATTCGCAGCATTCTACCTAAGAAGGACCGCGTTTAACTTCCTGTGCATTCTTAGACCTCTGGTAATGGTAGCTTTTCACAATCGCGGCACTAGTCCTCTCCCTTCATCAGGCTGTACGGCTTTACGTCCAGGGCCTCCGCTAGCTTGCGGATGGTCCCGAACCGGGGCTCGGTGTGCTGCTTCTCCAAGTTGACTATCGTGGACAAGGCAACGCCGGATTCGTCGGCCAAATCGCGCTGAGTAAGCATCCGGTCCCGCCGGAGTTCCCTCAGCCTGTCTCCGAATGATTCAGCCACGACGGGCATCATACCGGTTGCCTCCCAGTTTCGCTTTTTCGCTGCTAGTCTATTGTACCAACTATTTACTAATATTCTAACAACAAATACTTGCATTTTTAGAACGAAATTGGTACAATACGGGTGTCGAATAAAGAAACGGCTCCCGCGAGGCGGCAACCTCCGAGAGCCTGGACCACGAAGGGATGAACTTCATGGCCAACGCCAGTCTAGCGGATATCGTCCGCAATCCCGAGAGTCGTTTGGGGCGCGCCGTCCTCTTGTTCGAGGAGCGCGGCCACGAGGTAGAGGCCCTCGGCGGCGGGTTTTACTTCGTACCCACCTCAGACGGCACGACCTACTATCGCGTCGACTACCGCAACGAGACGTGCAGCTGCCCGGACGCAAACTTCCACCCCGAGGCTAACTGTAAGCACGTCCTCATGCTCGGCATCTCCCTCGCAAAGCGGCGCGCCCGCCGGTCCCTACCGTGTGCGGCCTGTGGCTCGAGATGCCAGCGTAAAGCGCTTGTAGAAGTTCTCGAGGACACGGCCACCATCTCGGCTGGCGAGCGCGTCTGTGGGCCTTGCGGACACGCTCACGGGGTCCTGTAGTGAGGTCGATACTTGCGGGCCTGCTACTGGCGGGCCCCGCCTTCGTTGCCGAGGTCGTGCGCGTGTTCGTGGTGGGGTCGTGAGACCAGTTGTTAAAGGTCGACCCCCCTCGAGCCGATAAAGGGGACGACTAGCAATGTAAGGAACAAAGGCATGAAGAGGATGAAGCAGGCAGCAATTGCAGTACTGGTAGGCGTCGCCTCTTTGGTGGCGCTTGCCGGGTGCAATGTTTCGGGAAGCGTCGAGCCCCAGGAACCCTCGACGGAGGCATCGGGCGAGACGACCATACAGAAAATCATCTACCAGTACGAGGAACCCGTCCTCGTCCAGGCACCGCCGCCTCCCGAACCGGCCGTGGTTCCGGTCGTCGCGGAAGAGCCGCCTCCCGAGCCCAAGGTCGAGGCGAAGGTTGAGACCAAGGCCAAGGTCGAGACCAAAACGCAGCCGAAGCCGCAGCCCAAGTCGGACCCGAAGTTCGAAAAGTTCGTGGACCCGGTCTGCATGAAGGCGGGCGGGGGCAGCGAGCCTTGCCCCGACGGCCCGGTGCCCGGCAGGCATCCGACGATAGACCGGCCCGCGACGCCGAAGATAACCCCAGAGCAGCAGGCAAACCGCGACAGGCTCGCCCAGCTACAACGCGAGTACGACGGCACTGGCCCGAGCCCTTGGGTTCAACACCAGCAAGAGATGGCGGGACGATGAGGCTCGACTTCGAACTGGGGTCCGCCCTCATCGTCGTATTGATACTCATGTCCTTGACCGGGTGTACCCCCGCCGAGGAACTTGAGGAATCAGCGGCGGTGGAAGAGACCACCACCGAGGAGACCACCACGGAGGAAACGACCCCTGAGGAAACGACCCCCGAGGAGGAGCCCCAGCAAGAAGAGTTGATAACCGAGGGCGTTGCCGCGACCGAGCAGGCTGAGAACCGGCGGGTCTACGAGGAGCGGTCCAAGGTTTACGACGGCACCGGCCCATCTCCTTGGGTGCAAGGGCAGATAGACGACGCCAACGAGAAGGGCTACGCCAAGCCAACGCCCACCAACATGTGCCATACGGCGGGCAGCACCTGCAAGAACATCGAAGGTGACGTTGAGGCGCAGTGGAAGGCGAACGGACAGCCGAGCGAACCGAAGCCTGCTTCGCAGCTAGAGATGGAAGCGAAGTCGAAGGCATGGGAAGACAAGCACGGCAGCAAGTAGCCGAAATGTCCAAACACGCATTTTCAAAATAGGTGTTTGGACATCCGACCGGGAATGGTCTCCCGGCGCTGATGATGGCTAGACCCCTCAAGAGAAAGGAACACATGAGCAAGGCAATGAAGACCGCCAGCAAGCGCAACGAGGAAAGGCGGCTTGCCCGCAAGGACGAACAATGAGGCTCGACCTCGACCTGGGGTGCTTGGGATGCTCGGTGTCCCTCGCCCTCGTGGCTACGGTGTTCTTGTTCCTCGTCGTAGTCGGCAGTTGCTCGGGCGGGGCGTGACAACGTACGTAGGCGAGAACTAGTCGACTAGGAGAGGGTTTAAGTGACAAGCCGGTTAAAGCGCAAGAGGCGAACTAAGGCAGAGGTGGAGGCCGTCCGCGAAGCCGCCCGCGAGGAGCTGGCCGCCGGGCACCCGATGACACTCCGGCAGGTTCACTATCGACTTGTATCTCGGGATGACGTTATCCACCCGAACACCGTATCAGCGTAGACACCCTCTCTCAATGGCTTAGGGACGACAGACTGGATGGCGTCATCCCGTGGGAGTGGATGGAGGACCGGCTCCGCAAGCCTCGCCACGTAAACATGTTCGAGGACTTAGAGAAATTCATCTGGACCGTACGCCACTCCTACAGACGGGACGTGTGGCAGGACCAACCCGACTATCTTGAGGTTTTCGTAGAGAAGGATGCGCTCTCCGCAATCTTCGAGGACGTTTTGGATGGTTACGGCGTGACTTTGAACGTAGGCCGTGGTTACAGCAGTTGGTCTTCGATAAAGGCCGCCGCGGACCGCTTCGACGACGGCGGGACGATACTCTACTTCGGAGACTTCGACCCCTCCGGGGAGGATATGGTCCGGGCGCTCGAGGAGAGCCTGGCAAACTCCGACCTGCCGAACGGCGGTTCTTTCCCCGAGGTTATCAAGTGCGCTCTGACCTCCGCAGACATACAGACCTACGACCTGCCGCCGGATTTCACGAAGGCAACCGATACCCGCCAAGCGGCCTTCGTGGAGAGGCACGGCGACGTTGCCGTGGAGCTGGACGCCCTACCCGTGTCCGTCCTCAGAGAGCGCATCGTCCGGGAGGTAGAGCGTCGTCTAGACCTGGAGGCCCTGGAACGCATCAGGATAGACGAGTCGTTCGACAGGGGGCGCCTAGACGAACTGCTAGACCAGGCTTAGGTCCGGTCCGCTAGGGGTACTGGACCGGGGCGGACTCGTCCACCGTTCTGCTTAGTTTTGCAGTGGTCCGCTGAGGGTAGACCCGCGAAAGAAGCCGGTGCCCATCGGAATGTTGGGGAAAGGGGAAAGGAGGATGGGCACCGGGTAATAACGTGTGTATACCGCACGCAGGCATTCTCTAATACCCGGCGAGGTGAACCTAGCCACCGGGCTTCACCCTACAGCACCGGTCCGATGGGCCAGAGCCTACCGGACGCACCCCTCCTCGACTTACCGATAATACTCGTCGGCAGCCTCCCTCTCCCCCGGTCGAGATAATGTTCTCAAAATAGGCCGCTTGGCGGATTCGACGTCCCACTCGTTTCTCTACGGTTCGGATGCTACGTCGACGCCGCCTGGAGGCACCCCAGTTATGAGATTGGGTAGAACGCCGGAATACGAACTACAGCAACTGGCCGCCGAACTGTATAACCGCACGGCCCGGATGGAGGAATTGATGCGGGTCGACCCCGAGCTTACGAAGTTCGCGGCGTTGGCTGAGCTAGCAGACGACCTCGACGAGCTCGCCATCCGGGCGAGCAAGGCGGCGAGCTGTGCGGGCTACTTGCGCAACGCTCGAGAGACGTTAGACGGGCTTCGCTGAGCTTCGACAAACCTGGGCCCTATTGGGGTACCGGACCGGGGCTCGGCAGACCGGGCTACCGCTTGGTCTGGTCCAGTTGCGCGATTTTCGTCTCGACCTCCAGGAGGTACACGGCGAGTGCCCGTGGTATCCCCAGCTCCCTCATGCGCTTTTGCACGGCGTCTTCGTTCTCCCGTTGTGCGGCGTTCGCCGTCTCTCGTGCTTGCTTCGCCGCTCTTCCGTAATACTGCACGCTGCCCCCCCAGGTCTTGGCCCTTGAACTGTAGCGCTCGGGCTTCGTGCGAGTCAAACCTAGCCAGCGACCGCGACCGGGGCGCACCCGCCGACGCTTGCATATACATTCAGACCCCCAATATGTAGTACAAGACTAGTACGCTTGTAGGTTGGAAAAGCGACGTTTTTGGCGCTTAGGTGCATAACCTCCCAGCAACTTGCAAGCGGGTTTCCGAGAACACTAGCTCTCGGCAGCTCGGTGAATAGAGGTAACAGGTCCCCTAGCTAACGATTGACAGCTTTGTAGCCTCCGGTCATGGTAATGGTACGTACATAAACTGGCGCAGCTAGTGGAGCTGCGTAGTAGGGCAGAGGAGGAGGTTTAACCGTGGCACTCGAGCAGGCCAGGGTGGGAGAGGTAGCCGCGCGGCTGATGGACTCTCTAGACCACCAAGGCTTCGGTGAGGACGCGGAAATCACGGATGTCATGCTCATAGTCGCGGTCGATCACGGGGGCGGGGCGGCGACCAGCATCCATTCTAGCTCTAGTCCAGGCATGCCCACGCACGCGAAGATGGGTTTGCTTATGTACACCCAATCCGTATTACTGAGGCAGCAATGAGCTACCGAGAATTAGGGATGGTGGAAACGTAGTTTCCGGGAATACCTTACACCGGAAGCCCAGTTTCCGAGAAGACGTCTTCGTAGCGGACCCGCGCCCCTATAGAGGTGGCGAAAGGAGTGTGAATGGGGCGAATGCGAAAGGATTTCGTTGTGGAGGGGCTAGTAGAGGTAGGCCCGCGCTCTGACTTTTTGCTGTTCGTAGACGCAGAGCAAATAGGATACTTATTCTTACAACACTCCGGGACAGAGCGCAAAGAGAACGAGTACACCCCGCTAGGACGGGCGCGTGTCAGTGTGGAGTGGCTAGAAGACGACGAGGTGACCGAAGAGGCTTCGCCCACCTAGCAACCTACTCGAGTCCGAAGAACCTACGCCACCAACTAGGCCGGCGAGGTTCCGCGAGGCGTGGCCGGAGGAGTTTGGGCGGCATGGTGGTGATAGGAAGTCTCAATCAAACTTACCGGGTAAGGTTGATGCTAGCTACGGCAACTCCGCCGACTACCTCCTCGACCGCTTGTGGCCTGCCTCATCCTTGAACCACACTGCTTGTGGTCGGCGCGAAAGACCCTACACCCCGACTCGAGGATGGTTTAGGGTGCCCAACATGCGACCGGCGAACAGCGAACCATACGCAACCGATACCACAACCGATACGCGTAGGGTACGGCACCTGTACAGGGTGACGGTAGCCACCGCCGCCGAACGCCTGGGCATCACGCAAGATGCTGTGCGCCAGCGTATAAGACGCAACACCATACGCCACGACAAAGACGAGAACGGTCGGGTGTACGTCTACCTGGACTCGACCCATACAGACCACGACGGCGTACAGGACGGCGTACAGGACGGCGTACGTGACCAACATGACGGGCGGGACGAGCTTGTCGAGGAGCTGCGGGACCGGGTCCGCTACCTCGAGGAGGAGTCCAGGCGCAAAGACCATCTACTCGCCGCCGCCTTGGAGCGCATCCCTGCCATCGAGGCACCACTGGACACATCCACTCCCAACACCCCTCCAGAGTCACGAGAAGGCCCCCTGACGCCCTCAGAGCCTCAAGGTAACGGTACCGCCCATCCAGAAGAAGGAGAGGCGCAGAGGCGCTCCTGGTGGAAGCGCGTTTTCCTGGGAGAGTAGCGCCGCGGGCCGGTCCGGTACCCCTCGGTCGGATACACCTTTGGTAGACCGGTTTTAAACGTTTCGCCGTATGGGTACGAGGAGTGCTTTCCCCTCGCGGGCGGCGGACTTCCCCTCGTGCTTCCATCGGCTCCGCCGCCCGTCCTGGGGCAGCCTCGCGTGTCTCCCGAGCTGCTAAGATACTCGCGTCCTTTGGTAGAGGGCTCCGAGACACGGACTTGCTTCGGAGCCCCGTGTCTCGGTTACTCGCTAAGCGTCTTTTCGGTCTCGACTCGCGCCGCGGGCCGGTCCGGTACCCTTACCCCACCACATCTATGAATTGGGTCTGGATATCCAGACCCCCCGCCGCGACTTTGCTAGACACCCCCCCTATCGGACCGGTGGTTTTGTGCTCCTTGCCACATGGGTACGAGGGATTGCGACACCACGCGCGGCGAGCACTCCTTAAACACGCTCATACACGGTTTCTTATTTCTCCCCGCCGCCCATCTCGGGGCAGCCTCGCGGCTTACCAGACGGCAACCTCGTGCGTCTCTCGCTTGGTTCTAATCTTGACCGTGCAGGGGCGCGGAGTAGCATCTTCCTTACTACCAGAGTCAAGGGTCCCCCCGCCGCCCGGCCTGGGGCATCCTCGCGACCCAGAGACGGCAAGCAGGGGCCGGAACACACGTAAGGGGCGAATCCGGCCCCTGCACAGTCATACCGACCTGGTGCCAATAACGCAAGGCGGGACGGTTTTAGGTTCGGCCGTACGGGCAGGAGAAGTAGCGTTACCTTGCGGGCGGCGGTTCTTCCCGCAAGTCCCCTACGCCGCCCGTGAGGACAAAGGCTGGGAGCGGAAGACGGGCGGCATAACCCGCGGGCGCCTCGCGGTTGGCCCACTCCCAGCCGTAGATAGCTAGTCGAGAGCCTCTAGCGTGGCCGCCAGGAAGGCCGCCAGAGCCACGACCAGAGCCCCCTTGGCGGACTCGTCGTGAGGGTCGCGTACGAATGCCGACACCCTCTCGTCTAGGCGGTCGAGCAACAGTGGGTCCAGCCCAAGGCGCTCCGCGTACCGAGCGCAGGCGGCTAGGATTCTGCCCGAAGCGCGCCAGCACCGTGCGGCGTACTCTAGGTCGTCCACGGCCTAAGACTTCCCCTTCTTCGGCCTCGAGGACGACTTGGAGAGGGAGTCCTCGACTATCTCGGCCAGGGCAGCGACGAGGGCGTCCAGGGCGCCCTCCGTGTTTCGCCCCGTGAGAACGCCCGCAGCACGGTAGTTCTTGACCAGCCGGACGTGCTCCGAGGACTCGGAGCCGAGCTTCTCGACGACGTCGGCCGCCGCCTGGCAGGCCTTGGCTTTGCGAAGAGCTGTAACTTGTTGGCTTGGCATGTAACTAACCTCCTCTCTAGAACTTCTGCATGAACTGGCGTGCGGCCTCGGCTTCGTTGACCCGGGCTGCATGCGCTACGTCCTGGTGGCGCTTTTCGGCGAGGACCTTCTCCAGCTCGGCCTCCGTCGGCTCGACGCCGGTCTGCTGCTTCCACGCCACGCGAATGTTCTCGCGGTCACGACTCTCCCTGCTCACCGCGGCGGCCTTCTCCTCGGCCATCCGGTCCTGCTCCAGCTTCTGCTCGAGCCATTCCTTGGTGTACACGAACTCTTTGTTGTTCTCGGTCATCTACCTATCCTTCCTCGTACTCGTTTTCGTCTGCCCACACTCTGTGCCAGAGCTCGGGCGGCAGGTCCTTTCCTGCCTCGACCCTTCTGTGGGCGTCTTCTTCCCAAGTGGCCAGAAGCTCGCGGGCCTCTTCAGATTCCCAGCCCTTACTGTTGTTCCTGCACTCGCCAACCACACCTCCTCCAGCCACGATTTCTAGGTCGTCTTGGCGCATAGCCTCTATCTCCTCTTGGGTGTAGGGCGGGGGCTCCTTGCTGTCCTGCAGGGCGTGATGGCGTGCGACGGTTTTGGTCAATAGGCGAACCTCAATCGGTACGACCCACTCGGAGTTCGTCGATGCCTTGTCCTCCAGCCGCTTCAAGCGCTCTTCTAGCCCCATCCGTAACCTCCTCTCTGGTCGCCTCGTGCTTGCTCCAGGGCCGCAAGGCGCTCCTCTAGCTCGTCTTGCTCCCGAATCTTCCTCTCCTGTTCGACGGCTCGGATGTATACGCCGAGGACCTGGGCGGCAATGCTGCCACGACCCTTATCCAGGCGGCCCTCGAGCACGGCATCGGCTATGTCGCGAAGCTGGCGCTTCACGTCGCCAAGCTCGGTGGAACCTTTAGACTTGGCCGCCTTCGAGGCGTTGGCACGCCGCTCTCCCGCGCGGGATTCGTCGTGGGAAAAGCACCGCTCATGTTCGTCGGGGATTACACGTTCGCACCTACCTCCGTTCGCCTTAATCGCAACACACCGGGCCATCACCCCCCACCCCCCTCGGTTGCGATACTCTCCTCCAGCCTGCGGGCCTCCAGCTCGGCGACCTGGACGAGCCGGTCGGTAACCTGCAAAAACAAGGCGTGGTCTTGTCGGCGCTTTGACTCAGATAGCACCTCGAATAATTTCGGGTAACCCCGTCTACGAGCGAGTCGAGGCGCTTCCGGCGGTCCTTTTCCGCTTTCGAAGCTCGAGGAGGCTGGCCTTGAGGCTGGTCTTTCCCGTTCCGCTTGGCCGTCTCCGCGGCGACCTCCGCGACAACCTCGCTCGGAACTTCTATCTTCGGGCTCATGCGACCTCCTCCGGGTCCGGTGTCTCGTCTACTTCGTATCCGCCCTCAAGCATCAACCGAGACCGCTTATCGGCGTGCTCGGCAGCTAGACCGAGGTGGAGAAGATTCATACGACCGTGGTGGGCTATCCACGCTCGCCTATTGGCTGGACGGCGCTTCTCGCGAATCCGGCGGTCCTGCTCTGCCCAGAACTCCTCCAGGTTGTTGGCGTCGGCCCGCTCCTTCGCCCTCTTGTCGATAAAAGCGTCAATCTGAGCTTCGGCTTTCTCGAGGGTATCTACATCGAACAAATCCAAGCTAAGTCCTCCTCTCTGTTTGGGTACAGTGAAATCGATGAGACTGTAGGTAAATAGAAATTCCGCGCGGCCGGAACCACGGCACTCCCCCGGTCTGGTAGACCTGTTCCGCAATACTCGGAAACCCGTCCTTCGTGTATTATGGGAATTCACGTTCCTCCTTCCGGGCCTAAGGGCACGTCCGGGTCCGCCCCTTCGCGTAGCATCGAAATCGCTATGCCTTGGGGGTAGACGAGGCCGCTCACTGGGTTTCGCCACACGGTCTCTCCCTCATGCCGTAGACGCTCCCAACCGGCCCTCTCTAGCTCCAGCCGTTCCCTATCCGGGTGCCGCTGGCGCCATGCTTCCCTCAGCTGCTCGCTACGGCGCTCCGTCTCGGCAAGGCGTTCGTCCTCTTCTTCCCGTGCGGTCCTCTCACGCTCCCTGTCGTGGTCTCTGCCCTTGCGGTCGCTCACAACATCCTCCCAAACGTCCAGGCGGCACCGACCGAGGCGGCCGCGAACACCGTTCCCCATACCTTAGCCGAACCGACGTTTTCCTCCTCGATGCTCTTAGTTAGCACCAACCCACTTATGGCCGCCATGCCGCTCATGGCGACGAGGAGAGCCAGATGCGAGGAGCCTACGAAGACGCTCATACCGCCCCCTCTTCCCCCGCCAACGAAGCCAGGTGACGGGCCACGCGGTCCCGCTCCCTTACGGCCCGCTCGAGCTTGTACGTGGCCTTCTCACGGGTGAGGCGCAGGCGGGATATCTCGGCCTCCAGTTCGGTGAGCTCGGTGCTCAAGGCGTTGATGGTTGTCTCCTGGTCCATCATGCCGCCTTCTGCTTGAAACGGCTCAGGATGTGCCCAGCGTGGCAGTCCGACAGTGGGATACTCTCCACACACCTGTACCACCCAGAACATTCTGACCCTGACATTCCGTACGCATGCCCGATGGCGGCGAGCTGTTTGTACGAAGCCCCGGTCCAGATGAACAACTCATGCGAACCGCCGCTGTCGGGGTGTGTGCGCACCATGAGCTTGCGCCACATGGCAGGCTCGGTCGGCGGCAGCGTGGGGGTGCGAGGGCTCATGCGGCACGCTCCCCGTCGAGTATGGCCTCGACCTCCGCGTCTTTTGGCACACCATCGGGACCTCGGGGGAAGTCCGGCGAGAGGTAAGACACTAGACGGCAGGTAACCTGTCCGGCGCGCTGCGCCCGGCACTCGGGATGCTCTCGGAAGAGGCGAGCTAAAGCAGCCTTTATCGCCCCTCGGCGACGCTCGGGGTAGCTCTCCCGGAAGCCCTGCATCTCCGCTTGAGATGGCTCAGGGTCGGGCTCGACCTTGCGGCGGTTGCCATACGACTTGCTCTCGCGGTTGTACCGGGCCATATCTCGCCGGTACAGGTCAATCTCCCCCACCCTATCGCGCTCTCGGTCGAGCGCCTCCAACCAGTCGTCTGCCAGGGTCACGGTATCCCCGACCACCGCCAAAACGCCGACGTCTTCCAGGCGGGTTACGAACCCGTCGCGCCCTTTGCCGGTATCGGGGTTCTTGCGCCGGGTAAGCTCTCGAGGGCGCTTTACGCCGAGAGCATCCGCGAGTGCACCGAGGGTCATGGAGCCTCCAGCGGCCTCCAGGCTATCCATTACCTTCTCGCACGACTTCCCGAGCCTGAGAACGGCGTCTCGCTTCTTGGAAACGATACCGTCGCGCACTTTGCAGGTACACGGAGTTA
>Ga0196959_10000178_pt1 | contig 10335 bp, 17 predicted proteins | sample S1v_20metaG_FD_157521 | JGI IMG/M metagenome (GOLD analysis project Ga0196959, IMG submission 157521) | Soil microbial communities from Anza Borrego desert, Southern California, United States - S1+v_20 | ecosystem: Environmental > Terrestrial > Soil > Desert | place: USA: California | collected...
GGTAGTCCCCCCGGAATTAGGGGCGTTCAGAAGTAGAGCTACGCGGCCATGGCCAACCGCTGTTTTGGCGTGATCCCGCCCAAGGCCATGTTTGGACGGTCATGATTGTAGTCGTACATCCACTGAGTAGCGAAGAGCTGGACCTCTTCCAAGTCCTGCCAGTAGTACTGGGAGAGCCACTCGTAGCGGACCGTCCGGTTGAATCGCTCGACATAGGCATTTTGCTGAGGCTTGCCGGGCTGAATGTAGAGCATCCGGATCTGTTGCTTCTCCGCCCAGCGCTGAACCAGGCCGCTGATGTTCTCGGGGCCGTTGTCGCACCGAATGGCGGCAGGTTTGCCTCGCCACTCGATGATCTGCTCCAGGGCGCGGATCACCCGCTCGGCCGGCAGCGAGAAATCGATCTCGATGCCTAAGGCTTCCCGGTTGAAATCATCAAGCACATTAAGCAGTCGGAAACACCGCCCGTCTTCAAGCTGGTCGTGCATGAAATCCATGGACCACACTTGGTTGATGGCCGTCGGTACGGCGAGGGGCTCTGGTTTCTCCCGCACCAGTCGCTTCCTGGGCTTGATGCGTAGATTCAATGCCAGCTCCCGATAAATCCGATACACCCGCTTATGGTTCCAAGCAAAGCCCTTCACATTGCGAAGATACAGAAAGCACAGCCCGAATCCCCAGTTCCGATGGTTGTCGGTTAGCCGCCTCAGCCAGTCGGCGATCGCTTCGTTCTTCGCGCTGCCTTTGACCACATACCGATAGCAGGTCTCGCTCACTTGGAAGATGTCGCAAGCCAGACGGATCGGGATGCCTTTCTGGGTAACCACCTTCTTGGCCATCTCACGTCGGCAAGATGGCCTCACCACTTTTTTGCCATCGCCTCCTTCAGGATGTCGGCCTTCAGCCTTTCCTCGGCGTACATCTTCTTCAGGCGGGCATTCTCGGCTTCCAATTCTTTCATCCGGGCCATCAAGGACGTGTCCATACCTCCATATTTCGCGCGCCACTTGTAGAACGTCGCCGAACTGATCCCCAGTTCCCGGCACAACTCCGGCACGGATAGCCCGCCTTCTACACGCTTCAACGACTCGATGATCTGGCTATCTGAAAACTTCGACTTCTTCATGCAGAACTCCCCCTTTACGAGAAAATTCTACTTCTGAGTCCGCTTGTTTCTCGGGGGGATTACCGAGGGATTGAGTTCCTTCAATCGTGGCTATGCTCTCAATCATTGGCCAGTAGACGGTCCAACCGACCGGCGCGTTCCAGTGCCGCGAGATCGTCGTAGCCGCCTACATGGGTTTCGCCGATGTAAATTTGCGGTACCGTGCGGCGTCTCGTTTTTTCCATCATCTCCAGACGGCGCTCCGGCTCCAGATCGACTCTGATCTTTTGGATGTTTTGGACGCCTTTATTTAAAAGCAAGCGCTCCGCCATGACACAATACGGGCACAGCGCTGTGCTGTACATGATTACATTAGCCATGACAGTATTTTTTGTCATATGGATCAATGTTCAGAACTCCTGCATATTTACATTGACGTTCGAATGTCTTGAATCTTCTCGCAAGTCGTAGTAGCGGATTTCACCTTAACGCTAGTTGAAACGGCCCATGGAAAGGACGACTTCTTCGAGGGGTTTTCCGAATGAATATTGCGGATCATGCATCATCTCGCGTTTGAGTTTGGTATATTAGAAAATTCTAACATGAGCCTGTTATGACTACACACCGTTTAGTGAGAATTTTCGCCGGTTTTTTCGTTTTGCTATCGTTAGCGCTCGGCGCGGACGCCAGCCCAATATTCGTAAACAAGAATTGGCTCTGGTTTACGGCATTTGTGGGAGCCAATTTGTTTCAGAGCGGATTCACTAAATTTTGTCCTTTGGAGACCATTTTAAAAAAGCTGGGTTTCAAAGAGGCCTAATGATAGGGAACCGGTCCGATCTATGAGGCTGTCTAATTGATTGCTATTAGAGGAAAGTGAAGTTCAGTTAATGCCGCCACGCCATTTCGTAGGACGTTCCAAAACCAAGTGAACCGTGGCCGATGCTGCGGCGCCGAGCAAGAGGGGGTATTTACAGGGAAATAGTGTCGAAGTCATCGATTATTGGGGGATTCAGGCTTGATTAAGCTGCGACTTCAGGTCTGAGGTTTGTTTACATCGCCGCGGAGCTTCGCTATGGAAAGCATCTGGTATTCGATTGTTCGGGGAGTGCTCAGTAGCATCGTTGCGACCGCTCTTGCTGCGTGTGCCACTCATGGGTCTAGACAGCTCTACGCGAACGCCAAACAAACCACGGCAAGGGTCAAAGAGATAAATCTACGAAGTCGCCAAGTCTTTCTGAGAGACGCACATGGAAATGGATTCGCCTTGCACGTCGATCCAAGAGTCGAAAACCTCGCCAAAGTGAAGGTCGGCGATCAGGTGAATATTGGTTATTACGAAGCGCTTGCGGCGGAGATCAAAGATCCTGGCGAGGGTGTAAAGGGCGTCAAGATTGGAGAGGGGACCTCGATAATGCAATCCGGCGAGCGTCCAGCCGGATCGGTGGGACGTTCGGTCAGAGCGACGGTAAAAGTTTTGTCTGTTAACCACGATGCGAATAGAGTAACGATCTCAAGTCCGAGCGGTCATGTGCATACACTTGACGTGAGAGATCCTCAACTCCGAGAGTACATAAAGAACTTAGGGACAGGGGATGAAGTCGAACTTACCTATACTGAAGCGGTCGCGGTAACCGTGGAGCCTGCTGAAGAATAATTTTCCTAATCCTGCCGCCCGAAATCGTGCGCTCATTTTCGATGTTGCAAAACTGACAATATCCCAATTACGTTTTATTCTGTAGAGCGTACTCTTCGGTATTGATTCACCGTATGCCGAGAGCGGACCGGCAAAGATATTGCTCATCTAATTCCTCTTTTTTGAATCTCAGATTAGTCACCAAAGTTACTGGTAATAAAATGAAAAAGACATTACAGAAGTTCTTTGGCTATTTTCTCATCGGTGTATTGGGTCTGTTGCCCATTGTCATCATCCTCCAAATCGTAATCTCCGTCGAAGGACTGCTTCGGGACTTTGTATTGAGCATCTTCGGACGCTATGACAACTTCTTTATCCCCATAGGCTTGTTTACGGCGGCCATTCTAGTCCTGACATATTTCGGCTATTTACTCAAGCAGGACAAAGCTCATGTTTGGTATTACCTAGAAAGTTTACTCAACCGTATTCCACTGCTTGGCACGATATATCGTGTTACCAAGAAGATACTGAATCTGTTTCGGGGCGACGAGGAAGATAAGCTGCGTGATGTGGTTTACATCGAATATCCCAAGGACGGCGTCTGGGTACCGGCCTATGTGACCAACCGAGTCGACGATCAGTTGGTGCTGTATATACCAACATCGCCGAATCCGACTTCCGGTTTTACTGTGATCGTCCATGAATCCAAGGTCAGGGTGTCCGATATGAGCATCGAGGAAGCATCGAGTTTCGTCATTAGCCTCGGCGTGGATATACCGAGACCGGACGAAGCTTCCCGGCTTAAACCGGCGGCCGATAAGGTGGCGTAATGATCTTTGTTTCTGGTTAAACCGGTGTTCTGTCCATGACTCAATTGCCGAGGAGGAAAGGAATGATCTCGCCTGCCAATCGTTTGAGAGAACTGCTTGCTAAGCCCGGCATCTGCATTATGCCGGGCTGCCACGACGCGATATCCGCCAAGCTGATTCAGGAAGCCGGATTTGAGACGGGTTTCATGAGCGGTTTTGCGGTGTCGGCGGTGCGTCTCGGTTTGCCCGATACGGGTTTGATTTCCTACGGAGAGCTGTTGGAGCAGGGGAGAAATATTTGCAGCGCCGTCTCTATTCCCGTGTTCGGCGACGGCGATACGGGCTTCGGCAACGCGCTCAACGTGAAGCGTACGGTGCAAGGCTACGCCCGCGCTGGATTCGCCTGCATCATGATCGAAGACCAGCTGGCCCCCAAGCGTTGCGGTCACACTAAGGGAAAGGTAGTGGTGAGCAGGGACGAGGCCGCGATGCGGATTCGCGCCGCGGTGGATGCGCGCAATGACGGCGAAGAAATACTCATTATGGCACGAACCGACGCACGGGCCGTGGCAGGTCTGGAGGAAGCCGTGGCGCGCTGCCAATTATTTCGGGAATTGGGTGCCGATATCACTTTTCTGGAAGCTCCAGAGAGTGTCGAGGAGATGCGCCGTTACTGTACCGAGGTAGATGGGCCGAAGATGGCCAATATGATCGAATACGGCAAGACGCCCGTATTGCCGCCCGAGCAACTGGAGGCGATCGGCTATAAGATCGCCGTATATCCTTTGACTTTGCTGAATGCCGGCATCAAGGCTATGCGTGAGGCCTTGAACACCATCAAGCAGGGCCGGATGCCGGAAAACATCATGGACTTTGAGGCGTTGAAATCGGCGGTCGGGTTTCCTCGGTATTATGAGGAGGAAGACCGTTACCGCTGTTGAACGGCAATTCGGGAGCAGTGTGGCGATCGATCCCGGCTAAAGCGTTGCTCCAAAACTGTGTTTTATTCTTTAGCGAGCTTTAACTCTCTCAGCTTCATCAAAGCATAGACCGATTCCAGATGGGGAATCGGCACGCCTGCTTTCCGTCCCGCCCGCACGGCATTCCCTAGGATAGCTTCCGTTTCCATCGGCCGGCCGGCTTCGAAATCCAGCAGCATACTGGTCTTGTACGGCGGCATGTTATACGTATTCTCAACGTTCTTGTTGACAATGTCGGCAGGCAAAGGATGTCCCGTGGCTTTGGCGATCAGGCAAACTTCCTCCATGATGGCTCGCACGAAAGGCTCCTGACTCGATAGGATGTCATTCGTACTGAGTCCGGCCGAGAGCACCGACAGTGGATTGAAGGGAGCATTCCAAACGCATTTTTGCCAGCGAGCCGCGACGATATCCTCGGAAGCGATACAAGTGATACCGGATTGCTCGAATGCGCTGCACAGCGCCCGCGTTTTCTCCGAGAGCCCTTGCGGATAATTGCCCAAGGCCAGCCGGCCGTAGGCCTGATGCCAGATTTTGCCGGGAGCGGTGCGGGTGACGCAAATGAACGCGAGACCGCTGATCAATTCGTTGTTCGGAAAAGCGCTCGCGATTTCGTCTTCGATGTCGATGCCGTTGGAAATAAGCGCGATGGACGTATTGCGTCCTACGGCATCTTTCAGAAGGCCGACTCGGTCGGCGTGTTCGACCACTTTGATGCACAAGAGAACGTAATCGGGCTTTTCGGTTAATTCTGCCGCGTTGCGCACCACGGCGTGAGGCCGGAAGTGATAATTGCCTAGTTTGGTGTCGCTCGTAATTTCAATGCCGTGAGCTTTGACGTGCTCATAATCGGAACGGGCTGCCACCGAGACTTCGACGCCCTGCTTGGCAAGCAGAGAACCGTAGAAGCTGCCGACGGCCCCGGTACCTATGACCAATACTTTCATGTCGTTTCTCCCAAATAGTTCTTGAGAAAAGGAATCGTGAGCTTGCGTTTCGCAGCCAGCGTCGCGTGGTCCAAGTCGTCCAGCAATCCTCTCAAAGAGGAAAGATCCCGCCGATAGTGTGAAAGCAAGAAACGACCGACCTGCGGCGGCAGATCCAAGCCGAGCGAACGGGCGTAGGCGCCGAGGACGATCAGCTTGTCCTCGTCGTTCAAAGCTTGTAGACGCAAGGTCAATCCCCAGCCTAAGCGGGTTTTGAGGTCGGGAAGACGGATGGGAAGTTCGGCAGGCGGTACCGGGGCAGTGACGATCAAGCGATTGCCAAGCTCACGCAAGCAATTGAACAAATTGAATAAAGCCCGCTCCCAGCTATCATCGCCGGCAATGGCATCCACATCATCGAGACAAACGAGGTCCTGATGCTCTAGCCCGTCGAGCACACTAGGGCCGTACTGCCGAAGGTTCGCCAACGGCAGGTAAGAAACCGATAAATCGCTTTGACACGCTTCCTGACAGCATGCATTGAGCAAATGGCTCTTGCCGGTTCCGGGGTCGCCCCACAAAAAAATGAGTGTGTCGCCGCGACCGCCTGCCGTATGTCTAAGATGCGCGACGATTTCGGTGTTGGCGCCCGAGTGGTATTGCTGAAAGCCCAGCTCGGGATTGAAGGCGAAGCGCAAGGGAAGTTGCTCCGCCATAGTCTTAATGATGTTTGACCGACGAAGCGGCTACCGCAGCGTTTTGCAGCATGCCCGGAAGCAACTCGCCGAGAGCGTCCGTCAAGACCACAAGGAGCTACTTTACTCGGGCGCTCTTTAGCGCCAGCGCTACACGAGCCAGGCGAGCGCCGAACGCACGGCACAGTCTCCGCTCTTCGTCGCTGACGGCGTTGTCGCTTCCGGTGTGCCGGCTGGGTCCATAAGGCGTGCCGCCACTGGTGGTTTCAAGGAGCGCGCTCTCGCTGCTCGGAATACCGACCAGAACCATGCCATGGTGTAGGAGAGGCAACAGCATGGTGATTAGTGTCGCTTCTTGGCCGGCGTGCATGGACGAGGTGGCCGTGAAGACGCCGGCCGGCTTTCCGGATAGGGCGCCCGAAAACCATAAGGAACTAGTGCTGTCGATGAAATATTTGAGAGGCGCCGCCATATTGCCGAAATGAGTGGGGCTTCCCAGAGCCAGAGCATCACAGTGTTTTAGATCATCGAGCGTTGCATAAGGCGGACCGGCTTCGGGGATGGTGTCCTCAGTGGCTTGGCAGACCGGCGATACTTCCGGGACGGTACGGACCTTGGCGATGGTGCCGGGAACTTCCTCGACGCCTCTCGCAATCAGATTGGCCATTTCGGCCGTGGAACCCCAACGACTGTAATAAACGATTAGAACTTCAACCATGAAAAATAACAGGACGAAACGCTTGAGTATAAAAAGTGTGGGCCAACGTGACCCGGAGAGACGGTGCTAAGCCTTGCCGGACTTAAAGAATCTGCAGCACATTCTCCGGTGGACGTCCGATGGCCGCTTTGCCGTTTGCCAGCACGATAGGGCGCTCGATGAGAATTGGGTTTTCCACCATCGCGGCAATCAATGTTTTCCGGTCCAGGTCAAGCTTGTCCAAACCGGCTTCCTTGTAAGCCGCTTCGCCTTTGCGCATCAAATCGCGCGGCTCCATGCCCAGTTTGGCCAGAATGGCTTCCAACTCGGACGAACTGGGGGGCGTTTTCAGATATTCGATCACCGTGGGTTCGATACCTTTGCTCTTGAGAAGCTCAAGAGTCGCGCGGGATTTACTGCAGCGGGAGTTATGATAAATCGTAACAGTCATAGGTATAGCTTTCGAAGTCGATTATGGCGCGCTGGAAGGCTCGCATTTATCGCCGATCAGCGTATCAGTTGTGCTTGATTCGGTCCGCTTTATCGAAAAGAACGGTCATTTAGCCGAGACCGCCACGCGTTTTTTGTTCCCGTTCCTGCTCTCTGCCGATGATTTTCACCAGTTCGGTAAGTTCGCCGGCGAGTATCTCGAGGAGATCGTCGCTGGTCAAAATGCCGGCCAACAATCCTTGCTGACTCACAATAGGGATGCGGCGCACGCCTTTGACGCGCATCCGCTGTAGGGTTTCCCAGAGCCCGTCCTCTTCACGGGCGGTCGTTAGATCGTAACTCATGATATCGCCTACGGTGACGGCGTTCGGATCAAGTTCCGCAGCAAGAATTTCAATCACCAAATCACGATCCGTGATGATGCCGACCGGTTTCGCTCCAGCTGCGGAATCCTCAACGACCACGGCACTGCCCACGTGAAATTCACGCATCAGCTTGGCCGCTTCGATGATCGAGTCTTCCTTTCTAACGATGACCGTATCGCGGTTACAAAATTGTCCAACAGACATGGTGGTCCTTTACGCTGTTGATTATGGAGGATTTGTATTTTACCCGTTTGCGCTGCCGGATGCAGGAAAAACCACGAGTTGCATTAACGGGGCAGGAAGATGTAAAGCAGCACACCGCCTAAAATCAGCCTGTAGATTACGAAAGGCAACATGCCGATACGGTCGAGGAGCTTCAGGAACCAATCGATGGTAACGTAAGCGACGATGCCCGATAGCAGGGCGCCGAGGAACATATTCCACCACGATACGACTTGGTCGGACTCGAATAATTCGAATGCTTTGAGCAATCCCGCTAGTGCCGTGATCGGTATCGACAGCAGAAACGAAAATCGGGCGGCGGCTTTGCGGTTCAGGTCGCGGAGCAAACCGCCAGTGATCGTGATACCCGATCGGGATGTGCCGGGAATCAGCGCCACAGCTTGAAAAAGGCCAACGACCAAAGCGTCTTTCCAGTTAATATTCGGTATCGGTGCGCCGTTCGGCGCTCACTCTTTGCGCCAGCCAGAGCACCAAGGCAAACGCGATCGTGCTAGCCGCGATGACTAAAGGGTTGCGTAACTGGGTCTCGACGTAATTGTCGGCCGCCAGCCCGGCGATGCCCGCTGGAACAGTTCCCAAGATCACGTACCAGGCAAGTCTCGCATCCGTGGTCATGCCGTTTCCAGACAGCGAATGAAACCAGGCTGCGGCCATATTGCGCAGCGCGCCCGCATAATAGATGACGACCGCAGTCAACGTCCCGATGTGAACGGCGACGTCGAAAGCTAAGCCTTGGTCGCGCCATCCGAAAATCACCGGCATCAGAATGAGGTGGGCAGCGCTGGAAATAGGCAGAAACTCGGTCAGCCCCTGTAGTAGAGCCAAGTAATACACATGGTGACAATCCATGAGGCCCTCTTAATCGTCTGAATAATCGGTATCGATCAGTTCCCTCAGAACCGCAGTCGCGTAAGCCCCGGCGGGCAGTGCAAATTGCAAACGCAAGCGGGTCGGGTCGCACAACTCCCAGCGAAAGTCTTCCGGATAAAGCCTAAGCGGCCTACGGGCCATGTCGAGGCCGAAATCCTCAAGTCCACAGCAAAGATCCGATTCTTCTTCGACGATAGCCGTTTCTATAGCTAATGCCTGATCAGTGACGGCGGGCATGCCTTTACCCCAGAGCGCACCGCTTGGATGGATCTCCTTGGCCTCCAGCCGCTGTGCGATATCTGGGGTAATGCCTTCGGGTTTGAAAAAGCTGCGCGAATCCGGAAACATGAAGACATCGCCGCTGATGGCCCGGTCCCAGATGTTTTGAGCTACCCGGCTGGCGAGGATGAGGTTGAACAGATAGGAACGGGCAGCCGACAAATAAAGGCTGCGACGGTGAACATCGACGCGCTCCAGCGTTCCCGCGAAAAGAGCCGAGGCCTTGGCGACGTTCTGCCCCTCGCGGCCGAAACGCTGCGTTCCGAAGTAGTTCGGAACTCCCTGCTCGGTGACCTGTTTTAGGCGTCGTTCCAATAGCGAGGCATCGACTTTCAATTCGCGAACGGTGATTTCGAACCGATTGCCGATAGCCGCGCCTTTTCTCAGCTTACGACTGTTGCGTCGAATTTCGAGGATGTTGAGAGATGGGGATTCAAGTTGCCGCCAATCCGGCTCGGCTTTTCCCGGTAGCCATATGCTGAACCATTGAACGGTTTTGCCGTGGCGGTCCTTAAGACCGGCGTAACCTATATCTCGCGCCGGGATGCCGGCAAAGCGAGCCAGTTGGCGGGCGACGTATTCCGTGTTTTCGCCGCGTTTTTCGATACGCAGAAAAATATGCTCGCCTTCATCCGAAGGCTCGAAACCCAATAATTCTTCGACGACAAAATCTTCCGGCGACGTTTTGATCACGCCGGTCCCGGCAGGTCCGCCGAAGGCATAGGGCAGGGCGGTGGTCACATCGCCCATGCCGTTATCGTTTCTGAAGGAGCGCTACTGCATACGCGGAGATGCCTTCGCCTCGGCCCTCAAAGCCCATACCCTCGGTGGTGGTCGCCTTGACGTTGACTGCTTCGCGCGGAACGTCAAGATCGCCTGCGATGGTCTCGCGCATTTTTTCGATATGGGGTGCAAGCCGCGGCTTTTGAGCAACGATGGTCAGATCGACGTTGGCGACAGAATAGCCGCGTTCTGCAATCTTGATGTAAACCTCGCGAAGAAGAACGCGGCTGTCTATGCCTTTAAAACTTGGATCGGAGTCCGGAAAATGCCGACCGATATCGCCGAGCGCCGCTGCCCCTAATAGCGCATCACACAAGGCATGCAAGGCAACATCGCCATCCGAATGCGCCGCCAGGCTCTTTTCATAATCGATGGCTACGCCCCCGAGGACCAGTTGGCCTCCGTCTTTGAACCGATGCGCATCGTAACCTTGACCTATTCGTAGCATTGTCGCTCCAGGTAAAAAGCCGCCAAAGGCAAGTCCTCCGGCCGCGTGA
>Ga0196959_10000179_pt1 | contig 10211 bp, 7 predicted proteins | sample S1v_20metaG_FD_157521 | JGI IMG/M metagenome (GOLD analysis project Ga0196959, IMG submission 157521) | Soil microbial communities from Anza Borrego desert, Southern California, United States - S1+v_20 | ecosystem: Environmental > Terrestrial > Soil > Desert | place: USA: California | collected...
GAGCAGCTTAAACCGCAGAAACCCACTTAAGCTTGGGGAAACCCTGTCCAAAAAACCGGGGCCACCTCTATAACCGTAGTCTTCTGCTTTTACGAAAGCCGGGTCGGAATCGATGATGTCGCCCAACCACCATTCGACATTGACCGATTCGCTGCGATTGCCGTCTCCGTCCGAATCGGCGATATCGACAATACTTGCGACCCGATTCCTAAAGGCACCGCCATTCCGTTGCTCGCTGCTATGACTGCCCCGCAGCCAGTTGAGCCGATCGCTGCAGAGATTGTCCACCACCCCGGTAGCATCAGTATCCAGAGCTGCCTTCTGTGAGGCACTAAGACTGGTGCAATCGCTAAAGCTTTGGCCGGAATCACCAGTCCAGGTGAAGATGTTCCGGGAAATCGGAGCCGGAACCGTTGCGGCATCCCAATAGGGCGAACCGACACTGCCGTCACCCTGCACTGGGTAAGCGATGAGCTGACCGTGCCAATCTCTAGTGTCGAAGCGGGCCTGGAAAAGTACGGCACCGCTTTGAATGCTGGTTGAATTTGCGGCCAAGGCCGCGAAGGAAGGATTTGCTGCTGTTACGGCATTCACGACCGAATTGAATGCGTCCACGATATCCTGAGCGTTTTCCGCGCTAAAGAACTCTCCCCGACTGCTAATAGCGGCATGCCACAAATCGTATACTTTGCGCTGCTGATTCAGGTCGCTCGGAGGACAAGATTCGCTGGTTTGAGTGTAAGGCCAACAATAAGCTGAGCCGGAACTGGAGCTTGTCGGAGGATTAGGGCAGCTAGCGCCCTCAGCTAATTTTGAATAATCCCCGGCGAAGGTGCTGCCGCCCCATACCGGATACATTCCTGTGCCGGGCGATATGGGGGTTCCGCTCATCGTCGTACCCAATCCGAGTCCAACGGTGAAGGTATTCAGGTGCTGCCAAGTTGCCGGATCATTCTTGGGATTGAGCCACTGAGCCGCTGCATCGCCGGAAAGATCTTTGAAACTCGCCGGGACATTATTATCAAGACCTGACTGAAGATCGGTAACCCAATACTTGAACGCGATATCCGCCAGATTGTTGCTCTGGTAATCCCTATAAGGGGCCCTAGGGGTCCAGTTCGTGGTAGTTCCACTGCCGGAGGTCGGCATGGCTTCGGGCAAGGTAATCGTCGAACTGTTCAGGTCGCCGACGCTTACCGTGTCACCGCACCAGCCGCCATCGGTCATCAGCAGATGCACGTTTCGACGGCATGTGTCGTAGCCTCGCGCCGTTCCGTCTGGGTTGAGCGGCTTGTCCTGGATTTGTGGATCATCCGCCAAAGGATGATTGATGTTGATCGTCCCGGTGAAGTAATCCCCCGCACGGACAGCGACTGTACGCAAATAGGTGCTTCCTGCAACCGGAAACCGGGCTAGCCACTCATAAAGCTCCTGCTTATGGGTTTTGCCATTGGCGAGCGTGGCGTTCAGTCGTCGAATACGATTATCTGTGATATTGCCATCCCACCCTTCGCAACTTGTCCCGAACGTATTGCAGGTAATACCTGAATCATTTAGCGCCTGCCATGCAACCCGAACGTCGCCATCCAATCCTACGAAAGCCCGCATGGCGCCGGAAACTTTAGCCAAATTACGAGTGCGGTAATAGGAATACCAGTTGGCGAAGTTTTGCTCCTTTTGTTCCGTGGTGCCCGCAAAAATGTCCGATGCCGAGGCGACAATTATCTTGATGTAGCAGTCATCATCGTCCTTCTGGCTGGAGGCCATAGCGGTGCAAGCGGCAGGCCTGGCGGTGCCGGCTTGCGTATAGAAGAGATAGTAATAGGCTGGATACGTGTTCTCGGTAGTATCAAGCGTCCAGGAAAGGCTGACACCGGCTTGGTTGTTAAGGTCACCGGACCAGCGATTGCCGACATAAATATACTGCTGTGAACTGTTGACGCTGGTGACCGTATAGGTCCCATCCCGAGAAGAATCGGTAACCGTCAGTGAAGCTCCCGACGCAAGAGTGGTGAAGATACCCACGCATCCGGAATCGATATGTATCCTGTCGTTGTTGCTGTTGTTGTCGAAATCCACCTGGCAGGTGGAAGGTCCGTAGTTATAAGTCACGCTTGCGCTTGAACTGTAGTATCCGCGGTCGCTGCTCCCATTCGGGGAGCCGGTATTGGTTTGGCTCGTATTCTGTGGCAAGTACTGTCTCGTTGCCCAGTAGTTGGTTGCAAGGTTCACCGTTCCCCGCGATGTATCGAAACCGTTGATCGGCGCGGCGATAAAGGAAACATTCGGATAGCATGTGGACGCAGGGGCGCTGCTGAGCGTGCAGTCATTGCTGGTTCCGTTGTACTTCGGCGGCGGCGGATAGGTAATCGCAGGGTTGTAATAGAGGGCATTGTAATAAGCCGATTTGAAACGATTGGTCGCCTGATTTGCTTCGATGCTGTCCGGCACGGCCGCGGACGGCATACTGAGTGAATCGTCTAGTGTGACGACCAGATTCGGCGCGACCGGAACGCTTAGAAAAAGCGGCTGATCGGACAGTGTCAAAGGCGCCGCGCATACGGATAAGCTCAGACAGGCTGATGCGAGCTGCCCAAGCTGTAGCGACGCTAGGCGGATTGCTTTGCCGGATTGGTACATGTTGCCCTTCCGTCTTTAAGGTGGCGTATACGTGTAAAGAGCTTGCAAAATGACCACCGCATTGCGGTCGCCGCCGACGCCGCGCGCGGTGACGCGGTAATACTCCGTGGTCGCGACATTGGGCATTCTTTCGACGATATATCTGGGCTGTTCCGCAACTTGGCTCCGATTCTGGGCGGGACTGCGATGGCTTGACCAATTGGCGAAGTCGGCATCGACCAAGCTGTCGAGATTGATGGCGCTACCCCAATAGTCGGCGTTGTTGCCATGGGTTGCATCATAAGTAATCAAGCCGTCTACGCTGCCGTCGAACGCCAGGGTGCGCCAAGCCGTCAAGGTGGTTTCGGCGTCCTTCAGGGCGGCTTCGGCGGCCTGAAAAGCCAGATCGCGGTTGCGGGTGTTGCCCGCCATGCGTTCCTGAAGATTGGTGTTCAGCGTAGCGCTGGCGCCCAACAGCATCAGAATGGTCAGAAAGATCAACGCCATCACGAGCGAGATGCCTCGTTGCCTTCTAGGCAAGCCGGCGCCATTCTCAAACCGCCTGGTCATAGCCGGTTCCTCACGGAGATGGTGGTGGTGACAGCCTTGCGCAAAAGCCGGTCGGTCGGTGTGATCGTGGCCCCGTTGTAGGTATACGCTTGGGGGGGCGGTAGTGATGCTCTCATCCGAAAGGCTGACCATCAGCAGGCTGATGCGGATGCTCAGAACATTCGTCCAGTTGGTAACCCCATCGGCCGTGACATAGGTATCGACGCCAGGAACTCCGTCGGTATTCTCTCCATACTGAATCTGCATGTCTTGCACGCCTTCCACCAGTTCTTCCGCCGTGGTGACGGCATTGCCGCCGCTGGCTCTGAGTTTTTGGCGATAAAGTGCGGGTTCACCCACATCGTTGGTGCCGATGTAATAGGTCACGGCGCTCAACCGTAAAATTCGGGAGCCTCGGGCGAAGGTATATGGAGTGCCATTGGCTGTGCATGGGTTGGGTACCGGGTTGCCCAGTCCTTTCGTGCAATTGCCCGGATCGATAGCGTTTCCATTGTTATGGTTGACAGTGGCGATGGTGTCGTTATTGTTCACGTTGGTCATCTGAAAGACAGCGGCATGCTGGCAATCGGTAATGACCAGGATTTCTCCTTGCCTGATGTCGTGGTCGGCCGTCAGTTGCAACTGGGCCGATGGTGGGTTGTGGTCGTCGACGATGTACTCGCGGGAGTTGTCCACGCGGAGAACTGTGACGGCGTCTCCCCGCAGCACGGGCAATGCGTTACCGCCGCTGTCGTTGGGAAAGGGGCTGATTCCTTCCTCGTAACCGATCAATGGTTGTCCGAACAGGTTTTTATACCAGTCGTTCGGGTTGTTGAGCACATTGGCCATCGTGGAGAACGAACAACCCGTGAATCCCGCCATGCGGATATCGGAAGATATGCGTTCGAAAGCGTAGCGGGCGCTTTCCTGCATGCGGGACAGCGTGTCCGTGGTACGAAAAGCCTGTCGGCTGCCCAGAAATGCGTAGCCGAGAATGGCGGTCAGCAATAAGCCGGGTGTCAGGGATATCATCAGCTCGATCAGGGTCACGCCTCGGCAGGAGCTCGGCGGTACCGGCATCGCGAAAACGGGAGCGCGCATGGCTAAAGATCGGTCTGGGTTGTCAGGAATATCAGATCGTTATTGCCGTCGCCATCACGATCCTCTTTTTGGTCCCATTGGATGACGATGGTGGTGTTGCCCTGAATATCGACGGTGACCGAGCCATCCCCTGCCGGAAGCAACTCGGCCAGCCGGGTTTTCCAGGAAACCAGATCGTCGCCAGCCACGGTGCCGCCGCTGGGACTGTTGCCGATCGCGACGTTGTAGCTGCCGCCTATCGCAGCGGCGCGGTTGGCGCGCATGCACTCGGCTATGTCATAAGCCAGCATGGTCGCCACGCTTCGCATATAAGCTGAGTTGTTGTGATTGAGAGTGGTGGCGAGCAGTCTGCCGTGTCCCAGAAGACCGAGCGCGATGACGATCATGGTCACCAGCACTTCGATCATGCTAACGCCTTTTTGCCCCGCCTTAAGAGCGAACCAGCCGATCGAGTCGTTTGTGCGCTTCATTCGCAAGTCCCTTTTCCGATGTGGACGTGGCCGGTGTTTTTCACGGCAATATCGCGTTTGACGCCGCCTACACACACGGTCAACGTTCCATTCGTTCCGCCATTGCCCTCATAATCCCCACCGGGAAGATAAGTGATGTAGTTGCTGAATTCGGTGCCGCCATCAATGGTGCCGGCACCGCCGGTCGGCTGCTTGACCCGTAGGCGGGTTTCGCCGTTATCCACAGTGCCTCGATTGGTGGGGTCGGTAAACGTCAGCCAGCCGGTCTGCCAACCTCCGGCAGTCGTGCAGGTGGGGCTTGCATTATCGGGATTGGCGGTTTTACAGACCGTTACCGCGACACCGCGCTTGATCGCCTCGGAACGGGCGAAGTTGAGCGCTGCCACAAGTTCGTTGGTAAGGGCGACGGCTCGGCTGGTGTTCATGAAACTCTGGAGACTGGGCACAGCGATAGATGACAAAATGGCCAGAACCGACACCGTCACCAGGAGTTCGATCAATGTGCCCCCCCGTGACTGTCTTGCAGCCTGCACTGGCCGACGCTTGCTCTGCACCGTTATCTGAGGCATCTGTGAAAACTATTCCCGTGTCTTGAAAAGACATCCGTCGGCAGCGCCGATCACCCTGGGAGCTGTCGTAGCGATAGCCAGCGACTTTATCGAGAAAAGGGAGTGGAGCTCCGAGCTCCGGATACGCCTAAATCTAGTGTGTCCGGATCGAACGTTGTGTGACGGATGCCGCGAAATGGCGATATCGTGAAGAAGTGTGGTGCACTTTAGGTTTTTCTTATGATTGTTCGGCCGTGAACCCATTGCGTTTTTGAGCAAGAGTCCTTTAGGCAAACTTTGCTGAAAATGTTGCCGGCGCTTTCAGTCCTCGAAATATTCGGAACAAAACACTAAACGTAGTTTCTCGTGTGTCCGGTTATGCACCATTTGCGGATGTCATTACGGGACTGACCAGAGGGGCCTATCTCTTTTCCTTATCCGAGTGGCCGAGGTCTTTTCCCGGCACGATCTCATCCCTTACCCGCTGCTTGAGTTCCTTCGCCTCCGGGAAGCGCCCCTCTCCCTTCCGGGACCATAGCACCTTGTTGCCGTGGCGCACTTCGAATATTCCGCCCGTACCGGGGATCAGCGCCACTTCGCCGATTTCTTCCTCGAAGGTGGTCAAAAGCTCCTGCGCGAGCCAAGCCGCGCGCAACAGCCAGCGGCATTGAGTGCAGTATTCGATTTCGATGCGGGGTTTTGCGGTCATGGCTTTTCTCGCTTTGTAGGCCGGGATAAGGCAACAGCCGTTCCCGGCATAAGGCGCTTATTCTGGCCGATACGCTCGATCTTTTAAATTCCGATCCAGGGCTGAACGGCCTGCCAAAGCAGTTTGGCTCCCACGACGAATACGACTACGGCGAACATCCGTCTGAGGTTTCGCGTCGGCAGCCTATGCGCGAGTTTAGCGCCGATCGGGGCGAACGGAATACTGGTCGCCACGATGCCGGCAAAGGCAGGCAGGTAGACATAGCCGAGACTCCAAGTCGGCAACACGGGCTTTTCCCAGCCCAGGACGATGTAAGTTAGAGTGCCGGCGACTGCGATTGGAAAACCGCAGGCGCTGGAGATGGCGACGGCATTTCGGATCGGAAATCGGCATTTGACGAGAAAAGGAACGCTCAGCGTCCCGCCGCCTATCCCGAGGATCGAAGACACCGCGCCTATCCCTAAGCCAGCGGCGGAAAATACCCATTCGTTCGGTACGCGGCTTCGACCGTCTTTAGTCTTCGGATCGATCAAAAGCCGAGCGGCGACGTAAAGCAGGAAAAGCGCGAAGATCAGCTTGAACCAATGCGCCGGCAATCGATCGGCGATGATCGAACCGATGACGGAGCCGATCAGTATGCCGGGCGCGAGCCGGAACACCGTGTCCCAGCGTATGGCGCCGAGGCGGTGATGCGCATAAACTGCGGAGATAGACGTTGCGACGATGGTCGCAAGCGAAGTCGCCACCGCCATGATCATGACGGAATCCGGCGGAAATCCGCGCGTTGAGAAAAACCAAACCAGAAACGGCACGATCACGACGCCGCCGCCGATGCCGAACAAGCCGGACAGCACGCCGGCTAGGCTGCCGAAAGCCAGGTAAAGTCCCAGTTCTTCCCCCATGCGCTACTCATCCGCGTTTAAAATAGGGGCCGTATGCTAACAGGAACCGGGGCTCAAGCTAAAAACCCATGAAAACTTATCTGGTCGGCGGTGCCGTAAGAGATAGCCTGCTCGGGCGACCGGTGGAGGAGCGCGACTGGGTGGTCGTGGGCGAAACGCCGGAAAGCATGATCGCCCGAGGCTTCAAACCGGTCGGCAAGGACTTTCCCGTGTTTTTGCATCCCAAAACCCGCGAGGAATACGCGCTCGCCCGCACGGAGCGGAAAACCGCACCGGGTTACCGGGGCTTCGTCGTCCACGCCGAGCCGGACGTGACCCTGGAGCAGGATCTGCTCCGCCGCGACCTGACCATCAACGCCATGGCCCTGGACGAGAAAGGGCGGCTCATCGACCCCTACGGCGGTGCGCGGGATCTTGAGGACCGACTTCTACGCCATGTTTCGCCGGCCTTCGGCGAAGATCCGGTGCGCATTCTCCGCGTCGCCCGCTTTGCCGCCCGTTTCGCCCATCTCGGCTTTCGGGTGGCGGAAGAGACGTTCGACCTGATGCGGGACATGGTGGCCGCCGGCGAAGTCGACGCCCTGGTGCCGGAGCGGGTTTGGGCGGAATTGGCTCGCGCCCTGTCCGAGCCGAGCCCCCGGGCTTTCTTCGAGGTGCTGAGGGAGTGCGGCGCCTTAGCGAGGCTGTGCCCCGAAATCGACCGGTTGTTCGGCGTTCCGCAACCCGCCGAGCATCACCCCGAAGTCGACACCGGTCTTCATACCTTGCTGGTCCTCGACCAGGCCGTCCGGCTGAGCCCCGATCCAGTGGTGCGCTTCGCCGCCTTGACCCATGACCTCGGCAAGGGGCTGACGCCCAAAGAGTTGTGGCCGAAGCATCACGGCCACGAAAAAGCCGGACTGGGCGCATTGGAGAGTCTTTGTCTGCGGCTGAAAGTGCCCAATGCCTACCGCAAGCTGGCGGAAAAAGTGATGCGCTATCACGGCCATTGCCATCGGGCGCTGGAGCTCCGTCCCGCGACCGTGGTGGATTTGTTGCAGCGGCTCGATGCGCTCCGAGCGAAGGATGCGCTGGATGGCTTTCTTCTCGCTTGCGAGGCCGATGCCAAAGGACGTCCCGGTTTCGAGAACCGGCCTTATCCGCAAGCGGAATGGCTGCGGCGGGCGAGGGAGGCAGCCTTCGCGACTCCGGTTCAGCCATTGTTGGAGAAGGGATTCAAAGGTGAAAGTCTGGGCCGCGAACTGCGCCGGCAGCGGATCGACGCCGTGAAGGCGAGTCGGCAGCAATTTTTGGAAATCCAAAGTTCCGGTTGAATGTAGCTTTGTAATGAATCTAAGACCTGTCGTGATTTACCAGCCCCGCGATTTCGTGGAAACCCACGAAGGATTGATTTTCGCCGTCGTGGACAGCTTGCTCGAAGAGGATCGGGTGCTCTGTTTTCTCCGCTACGTGCCGATCGCGGGAAAGCTCACCAAGATGGGCACCGGTGAAGCCAATGTTTACCTGCAAGCTCGGGCGCCCCGATATCTCTTTTCGTCGAAGCGACTGGACGCCCGACTCCATGCCGTGCCGTTGGAAAACATACGCCGCCATTACCGGCCGCGGGAGCGCGTGCAAGACTTGCTGAACTCGGCGCCGCGGGACGCGATCGAGCGGAAAGCGGTTCGATCGCTGCATAAATTCGGCGCGCACGGATTGGACTTGGGCCGCGTCGGTCTGACCGGTTCTCTGTTGATCGGGGCGCAAACGCCGGTATCCGATCTCGATTTCGTCATCTACGGACGCAAAGCGTTCTTCGAGGCTCGCGAAATCGTCGGGCGCTTGATCGAGACGGGAGAACTGCAAGACCTGGATGATGCCGCCTGGCGCGATGCCTTCGACCGGCGTGGGTGCGCGCTGACGTTCGAAGAATTTCTCTGGCACGAGCGGCGCAAGTTGAACAAGGCGCTGATCGATGGAACGAAATTCGATATCACCTTGGTGGGCGAGCCGTTATCGAAAGCATCGGGACCCGTCCGCAAGCTCGGGCCGATCCTAGTTCGAGCACAAGTCGCGGATGCGGCGTATGCATTCGACTATCCGGCCGTGTACCGTTTGCTGCATCCCGAAATTACCGAAGCCGTCAGTTTTACCCACACCTATGCCGGCCAGGCCCTGACCGGAGAGATGGTCGAGATTTCAGGCCAACTGGAGGAGTTACACACTGGGCAGCGCCGCATCGTCGTGGGTTCCAGCCGCGAAGCCTTGGGGGAATACATCAAGGTAGTTTCCGCTTCGGTTCCTAAAGCTCCGGATTGCTGTTAATCGTAAACGGACCTTCAGTCGGTCCCTTCCAATCGCAAACGTCGCGCTTCGGCGCGGGACCTTCCTTCAGAAGGCGAGCGCTTACAGCGCCCGCATAAACGCTGCCAAATCCGATTTCTCCTGTGCGTTCAATTTGAGCTCCAACACCAAGTTGAAAAACTCCACCGTGTCCTCCAGGGTCAGGCAACGCCCATCGTGCAGATAGGGCGGGCTGTCCTTGATGCCGCGCAAGGTAAACGTCTTCATCGGTCCCAGCGGCGCCTCGTTGACGAAGCGTTCGAGGTGGAGGTCGTGCATCTGGTGGTCGAGATAGGTCGGGGGCAGATGGCAGGCGGCGCATTTACCCTTGCCGAAGAACACTTCTTCGCCGCGGCGCTCGGCCTCGGCCGCCTTTGCGGGATCGAGCCGGGCCGTGGCGACATTCAGCTTGGGTGCCGGCGGGAAGTCGAACATGTTCTGCATCTGCGCCATATGGCTGACGTGGATGCGGTCCAGAATCGGGAAACCCTTCTTCATCGCATGGATCGGATCGTTGTTGAAATAAGCGGTGCGGAATTCGAATTCGGTGAAGTCCTCGACCGAACGGAGACTCCGCTTGGAGCCGTGGATCTGCTGGTTGTACATGCCGCGCAAACTCGTCGTGTCGAGGCGCATGCGCCGCTCCTGCGGGCGATCGTCCGGATTGAGATGGAATTGCCCGGTGGTGTGGCCGTTGACGTGGCAGTCAAGACAGGTAACCCCGAGGCTCGCCTGCTCGCTTTTCCGATCGTCGGTAGGATTGAATTCCTCCTGCGGCAGCGGCGTCAGCAGAATCTGCAATCCGTTGAGTTGGACCGGGGTCAGGATGTCCTTGAACAGCCGGTAGAAGTTGTTGATCGAGACCACCTCGCCGCGCGAGACATCGCCCAGTTCCGGCCGGTTTTGCAAAAACATGGCGGGCGGAAACTCCGGCAGGAAGGCGTCCGGCAAATCGAATTCCACGTCGAAGCGTTCGAGGCGCGGGAACATC
>Ga0196959_10000183_pt1 | contig 10050 bp, 10 predicted proteins | sample S1v_20metaG_FD_157521 | JGI IMG/M metagenome (GOLD analysis project Ga0196959, IMG submission 157521) | Soil microbial communities from Anza Borrego desert, Southern California, United States - S1+v_20 | ecosystem: Environmental > Terrestrial > Soil > Desert | place: USA: California | collected...
CGCTCAGCGAGCGCGCCCGCCGGCCACCGGACAGGAATCCTTTGCGCTCTCAGCCAGTCAGCCCCCGAAGGGAGTGGCAGAGCTTGCCCCTCACTCCCCCAACGTGATCCCGGCCGCCAGACCCAGCGGCCGTTCCGATCCGTACAGGAGACCTGACCCATGCCCACTGACCGCACGCAGCAGCTCGTCCTGGCACTCGTCGCCACCGCGCTCGTTGGCCACATCGCACTCACCTACCCGGGAGCCGTCCCGGCCCTGACTCTGTGCGCCGCCGTGTTCGTCGCTTTAGCCGCAGTGCTAAGGCTGTGACTGTGGCCCAGCAGGCCACACACCTTTGCATTCCGATCCCTAGGCCACGCCGACAAGATCAACACAGTTACAGACAACCGTCGTGGGACGCTCCCGCCATGAGTACCGCGCGACGCCGACTCGGCACCGGACCAAGCACCACCAAGAGCACGCCGACGACGGAGCCGGGCCCGCGGCTTCTACCAGTCGAGCGGATGGAACCGGGTCCACTCCCAGGAAGAGTCGAGCACCAGGACGTGCCCCTACCAGGTCGACGCAACCTTGGGTCGGGTTTCGCACCGACACTGGAAGAGGTGTCGTTAGGACGGCCCTTCAATAACACCGTGCCGACCTGATCTGCCAGGGGCCGTTGTCAGTGGCTCCCTTTACCGTGACGGAACACAGGGAGGTGCTCTCACATGTCCGTGGTGAATGTACTTGGCAGGGCACCTGAAGGATGCCCTGCCAAGGGAGTCAGCGCCGGATGTGCACGGTGATCTGGACAGCGCCAATGGCGCTGCCCGCCAATCCGGCGGCTGCGACTGCGACAGCGGCCTCATCATTGCCAGTAAAGGCAAGGGCCAGGACGGTGGCGAGGGTCGCCAAGGTGGTTACGACCGTGGCCCACACATAGCCACGGACCGAGGTCTCCGTACCCGCTGGGGTACGGTCAAGGGACGTCACGGCTTCTGTACTCCTTCGACGGAACGGCAGCCCGACGTCAGGCGAAGGGGAGACCCCAACCGCGAAGCGATGCCCTGGAAAGCCAACTTCGCGAAACGGGGTCTCCCTTCGTCGTCCGAAGGGCGTTCGGATCTGACTCAGCCTACGGCGCACCACCGACAGTCGATGTCCCCGCCAGGTGAAATGGATGCTGGAACTCGGTCTCTTAGGACCACTCGTAATACCGCACCCCACTGACAGTCGCCTCAACAGCGAAACCGCAGCTCAGAGCCCGAGCAGCCGGAACGGCACCTGGCTCCATACTCATGCCACACCCGTGATGGGCATCACATCGAAATACGAACTAAATAGATGTATTGGACACGCCGAACTTGCCGTCGGCGTGCACCTCCCCCATGAAGTCCTTGGAGTCCTTCACCTAGATGAAGTCAATGAATTTCATCTGTTCCTTGCGTCCCTTGCCCAGCTCCCCTCACCTGTGGAAATCGCAGCCACGATTGTTTCTAGACGTAGATGATCTTTTAACCGGGATCCCGTACTCCGTGACAGAGACCATTGACGAACACGACGGGGGCTCGGCGAAACCGGCGTTGCCGTCCTCCCAGCACGACGGACGAGCACTACCTCGCCTCATTGTGCGAAGCCGCCGCGCCGCATCCGCATGGGCCGGCGTCTGCCTGCGGTCACCACTAGCACCCCGACCTTCCCCGCATCCCGGCTCTGGGCCCGATCTGGGCCCGTGACTCGGGGGCCTGCTAGGTGCTAGACCGCACGTCGGGGCCCGGATGGGGTGCTAGCGGGGGTGCTAGACCTAGCACCCCCGGGTGCTACCAGGACGGCGCTCGGACCGGTAGCGAGTTGTGGCCGACTGATATCAGTTCGGGCCCGTGTCGTCCCCGAGCACATGGGTTATCAGGGCTCGGGACGCTCCCGAGAAGACACCGCCGATCGCGGCGGCGAATCCCTTCTTCGCGAGCCCCTCCTGGGGCGCCTGCTCGCGCGCTGCCGACGTCTGCGGCTGCTGCCGGTCGCGCTGTTCGTTGCTCACTACTGCTCCTCCAAGTCCAAGTCGTTAGGGATCGTGACGATGGGGGGGCGGCAGGCAAGCCGCGCAAGTCCACTCGTCTCTCCCATTCCTGGACCGGGCAGGAGGTCCCCTGTCCGCACGGAAGGGCGTCGGTAACCCCACGCCGCTCTGCACGATTGACGCGACAGAATCCGGAAGCGAGTTAGTGCTAACTGGGGTCAGTTTCGTGTCGGCCGGGGACGGCTGGGGTCACTCCTGGGGAGTCTTGGCGCCGGTCTTCCAGACCAACCGCTTGCGGTCGGCCCGGGCGCTGCGGAGGTCCGTGGCCTCTTGGAGCTTGCGCTTCGCCCGCGCGTCCTCAGACTCGACCGAGCGCCCTGCAGCGTTCTCGACCGAAGCCTTCCACTTCGCCTCGTCCTCATCGGCGGACAGCTCCCACACGCCCATGCTGTCGATGCCGACCAGGGCGAGCAGCGCGCGTACCGCGATGACGGGGTCCTCGTCGCGCTTCACCGCGTCACGGGCCGCCTCGCCCACCTCCACGATGACGCGCTTGCGCCCGATCTCCAGTTGGGTGCGGGCGGACAGGTGGAGCATCCGGTCGTCGGCCGTACCGGCGTCTTCGGCGTCGACGGCCTGGCGGTCGGCGGCGTCCTGGTTCTCGTCAGTGCCGATGCCGTACGCCCGCTTCAGGCCCTCGGACCACGCCATGTTCTGGCCGCCCTTGGTCGTCAGCTCGTACTCGGACCACAGCACGGCGAGCTGCTCGATGGAGCCCCAGCCGGGCAGATCGTCAGCGACCTGTCCGCCGCGCAGCGCGGCGAGGCGGAACAGGATGTCCATCGCCTTCATGTTGCCGCCGCGCGCCTGCTTCACGTCGCCGCGCGCCAGCTCGGCGCCGACGGACCAGTCCGAGTTCACGTCGGTGCCCTGGACCTTGCTGATGTACTTCCCGATCGCCGCCGCGTCCTTGACCGTGTAGACCCGCTTGAAGTCCACGCCGTCGCGGGCCGACGGGCGGAAGTCGGGGTTCGCGGCGGTGACGCCGTTGATCCACGCGGCCTTCCACTCCGCCTCGAAGGCGTCGAGGTCCGCGTCGGCCGGCCGGAAGTACTCGCGCACGGTCGGGTCCCACTTCTCGCCGGACCCGCGCTTGGGCTTCGGGTCCTGGCGGCCACCGAGGAACACGGCGACGTGCAGGTGCGGGTGCCAGCCGTTGATCTGGCCCACGGTCACCTCGATCACGCGGATCGTGCCGACGACCCCAAGCCGGTTGCGGAGGTTGCCCGCCTCGGACCGGGCCCACTTCCGGCCCTGGAGCAGGCCCTTCCAGACCTCTCGGACCTGAACGCGGATCAGGTCCTCAAGGTCGTGGTTCGACCAGTGCCGGACCGTGAAGGTCACGAAGAGGACCATGCCGCCGCGCCGGACGTGTTCCGTGATCGCCGTGTCTGCGTCCGTGGCCCGCTGGCCCCGGATCACCCCCTCGCACACCGGGCAGGCCCACACCGAGGCGCACCGGTTCAGGCCCTTGCGCCCGACCTGCTGGCCGTCGGCCGACACGGTCAGGGTGACGCCGGCGCCCTCGTCGCGGGCCGACCGACGGCAGCCGCGGATCGACTTCAGCTTCGAGTAGTCCCACTGGAAGTAGAGCCCGGAGTAGTTCCGGCGCTCCCGCTCCTTCCGCCGCAGGTCAGAGGCCTCTTCTGCGCTTTTCGGGGAGGTCTTCGGGCTGGGGTCGGGAAACTTCTTTCCCTTACTACCAAGGTGTGCAGCGTCGGAGGGCTGTTTCCCCAGGTCAGACCCCGTTTTCGGGGGGGTAGAAGCGTCCGCCGCACGCTTGCGGCAGTTCGGGCCGCAGAAGACCTGTGCGGCCCTCTTGCGGGTGAACTGCTTCCGGCAGTGGCGGCATCGGGCCCGCGGGCCTGCGGGCGCCTGTGGCGATGCCGGGGCATCGCTCCGTACTCTGGGCACGAGCAACGTTCCTGTTCTCGCCCGGTTGCTACACGGGGCGCGAGATCTGGGAGCGGACGGCCCGGAGGTGCGAACTCTGGGCCGTTGCTCATTTGGTCCTGATGGTGATCCTGGCACTGACGCGTCGGGACGTTCTCCCGGCACGCGGGACAGCGGTTGAGGCCCTTGTGACTTGGAGGGCCGAAGAGAGCCCCGTCGCACTTTCAGCGACGGGGCTGTTGGTCAATCAGACGCAGACTGATTGCAAGGCACGCAAGTCCCGAGGGAGCGCGGGATGCAGTAGTTCTGTTCCTGTCGGCACTCGGGGCAGATACGGCGAGCACGCAGCATCGCGTTGACGGACCGGGCACGGCCGGGCGTCATGGGCCGGACCGGCAGAGCAGTGGCCGGGTCGTACAGGTAGGCCACCCGACGGCCGCGCCGCCAGCGGATCTCTGCCACGGGGTCCTGTCCGCCGGGGCGAAGGCCGGCGGCGCGGAGCTGGCGTCGCGTCATCAGACCAGCAGGAGCCCACCGGTAGCGGTAGACAGGGATCGTCGTGCTCATACAGCAGCACCTCCAAGCGCCGCAAGGGCCGCCAGAATGAGCAGGACGCCGCCGGTGCACGTCAGGTCGACGGCGCGGCGCAGGCAGACGAACTTGGTGACCGCGAGCCGGGAGAGGCCTGCGATGTCGGCGGCCAAGTCCCGGTTCTCGGCGGTGGCAGTGATCTGCTGAGGCGTGAGCGTGGCCCACAGCGGGAAGCCGCCACCGCCGTTGAGGTTGGGGCGGACCGAGCGGAGCAGCAGCCCGGCCGCGGCGATCAGGAACGCGAGTCCTAACTCGCCCACCACATACGCCGCGGGGTTCATCGGCAGGTCGCAGGCGAGGGTCCAGGCGCCGGCCAGGACCGCGCCGACGAAGGCGAGCAGCAGCGCGGTCTTGGTGTCGGTGCGGGCGATCTCCGCCTTCACCTCAGCGTGCTGAGCGGCGAGGTTCGTGTCGGTGGTGCTCATGCCGCGGCCCCCTCAAGCTCCTTGAAGCGGGCGGCGACCCAGCCAGTGGACCAGCCGGTGAGCGCGGCGACCTGACGCTGTGAGCGGCCCTCGCGGACCGCCTTGGCGACCTCGGCGCGGGCGTCGGCCTCGGTCATCTTGACAGGCTTGTCGGCGTTGTGAGCGGTCTGGTGAGCAGGGGTGCTCACGGCGGCGCTCACGGCCGGGCGAGGCCTGCTCACGGCGGCGCTCACCGCCGAGTGAGGGGCGCTCACGGCGACGTTCAGCGGCGCCGGGGCTGCCCGGCGGGCCGCCGCTGCGGCCATCTCCCTGGCCTTCTGAGCGGCTTCCTTTTCCTGGCGCTCACGCTCCTGCCGCGCCTGCTCCTCACGGCGGCGGGCATCGGTCCGCTCCTCGCGCTCTGCCTCCAGCCGGGCGGCGTGCTCGCGCTCTTCGCGGGCGACGCGGGCAGCGTGCTCGCGCTCGCGCTCACGGTCGGCGAGTTCTTCGCGTCGGCGCTCACGGTCGGCGGCCTCCTGGCGCTCACGCTCCAGCCGGGCGGCTTCCTGCTCGCGCTCGCGGTCGGCCCGTGCGCGGTCCTCGCGCTCACGCTGCTCACGGCGGCGGGCCTCCTCGCGCTCACGGCGCTCAGCCTCGATCCGGGCCGTGGCGGCGGCGATCTCCCGGCGCCACTTGAGCGAGGCCTCGGCGACGACGATGAGCGTCACCGGGGCGGCCGTGTGGACGCCGACGCCCACCAGGTCGCCCTTGAGCGCGGAGTGTCCGATGTTGAGCGCGACGGAGGTTCCGCCGGTGAGCACCCGCAGGACGACGGGCCAGCCGCTGGTGGAGCCGCCGAGGCGGGCGACGATGGCATCGACTCGGATCGAGATGACCACGGCGACGTCGACCACGAGCGGCAGGATCGGCGCCGACCACCGCCAGTCCTCGGGGGTGGACCGCTCCACCAGGGGTGTCACGGTGAAGACGCTGAACAGGATGACGCCGAAGACGATCACCCATGACAGCCGGAGGATCTTCTCCGCCTGGTCGACCTGTGCCTGAGTGTTGAGCTGCATGTCAGCGCACCACCTTGGAGCGGGAGAGCATCCCGCGGGCGGTCGACGTGATCTCGGTCCGCTGGATGACCGTGCCCTCGTAGACGTTCGTGGTGGACGCCCTCTTGGCCTTGGAGATGGCGGCGCCGATGGCGGTGGCCACCGCGGCGATGCCGACGAACGGGGCGGCGATGGCGAGGACTCCGAGAAGGGTCACGGACGACAGGCCCTGCAGCACGAGCCAGGCGCCGCAGCCGAGGCCGGTGATGCCGGCACCGATGCCGATGCTCGCGACGGCGACTCCGGTGGCCCACGCGGGAACGAGCCGGGTCTCGGGCTGGGGGACGGGCGGGGTGGTTCCGATCTCGGGGACCGGCGCGGTGTCGCGGAAGGCAGTCACGGGCCGTGGCTCCGGGGTCGGCCGGTATGCCTCTGCGATCAGGCGGGCCGCCTCAGCGGACGCCTCGGATTCGGTGAGATGCTTCGGGTCGGTGGTCACGGGCTCTGCCTCCGTGGTCATCAGGCGGGCCGCCCCGGTTGCTGCGGGGCGGTCCGTCGTCGTTCGGTGTGCGGTGGGTGTGCGGTCCCGCTGTGCGAGGGGTGTGCGGGGCGGTGTGCGGCCCTCTTCACACGCCGTGCGACGTGGGGATTCGCGCTGTGCGGGTGTGCGGGTGTGCGGCGGCCGTCAGGCGGCGCTGAGGACGGGCACGAGGCGGTACACGCCCTCCTCGCCGGTCGGGGCGAGGCGGCCCTCCTCGGCGAGCTTGCTCATGCGCTTGGAGACCCAGGAGCGGTCCCGGCCGATCTGCTCCAGGTACGGGTACAGGTCGCGGACGGCGACGGTGCCGGGGCCGACCGAGGCGAGCATCGCGACGAGCTCGTCCAGGAGCTCGCGCGCTTCCTCGGGCGAGGGCTTGGCCGGCGGGAGGTCCGCGGGGTCGTCGACCGGGGGAAGTTCGGCGGTCGCATCCAGGTCCGCGTCTTCGGCGTCGACGAGCGCGGCGACCGCCTGAGCAGATTCCTGTGCATCCGTCAGCACCGGGGCGGCGGCCGGGGCCGGGGCGCCCGCCCGCTCGCGGCGCTTGGTGAACAGCTCGCCCGCCACCTTGGCGGCGGCGGCCTCGGTCACCGTGCCGGTGCCCTGCGGGCGGACGGCGAGGAAGGTCTCCACGATCCAGGCGGCGGCTTTCTCGTACTCGCCCGACGGGCCGGTCCAGAACGTGCGGGCGGGGTTGGCGTACAGCTCCTCTTCCACCCCGGCGGACACCATGTAGACGTAGCCCTTGCGCTTGTTGCCCCAGGCGGCCGGGTTGGCACCCGCCTCCAGGACCTCCTCGGGGAGCGCGAAGCTCGCGTCGTCGCCCCGGACTCCGAAGCACATTGCGGCGGGCAGGCTCGCCCGGGTGTCGGTGGAGAGCTGGTAGCCGGACGCGCGCTGCATGGAGACGACCAGGGTGACCCCGGCGGACCGGGCCTCCTGGGCGATGCCGGTGAACACGTCGTCGCCCAGCTCGCGCAGCAGCTTGGCGGCCTCCTCGAACCAAGCGACCAGGTACGGCATCCCGTCGCAGCCGCAGGCGCCGGCCGCGCTGCACGAGTGCGCCGGGTCGGTCTGCGTCTTGGCCGCCGCGGGCTCCCAGGCGCGGTAGCCGTGGTCGCGCAGCCAGGCGGTGCGGGCGGGGATGACGGCCTGGACGGCGGCGACCATCGCCCCGGCCGACGGGGTGTCCAGCGCGGCCCAGTCCAGCGCCGGAACGAGCGGCTGGAAGTCCTGGCCGGCCTTCGCCGCGTCGGCCAGCCACACGGCCACGTCGCAGCGGGTCAGCAGCTCGAAGAGGACGTCCAGGGCGCCCTCGGTCTTGCCCGAGCCGGTCATCCCCATGATGAGCATGTGGATCGCGTCCAGGAGCGGGAGCACTAGGTCGCTGCCGTCGTCGTAGACGCCGATCCGCAGCGGCACGGCGATGGACTGGCCGGGGGCGAACGGGCCGGGCCAGCGAGTGGCCTCCTTGAGCATGTCCTCGGGCACGATGACGAACTGGCCCTTCCGCGCGCTGTCGGGGTCGTGCTGGATGCGGATGGCCGTGGTCGGCACATCGAGGGCCGACGCGATCCGCGGGATCGCCTTGGACACGTCGTCGTTGGTCAGCTCCCCCGCGGGCAGCTCGTAGGGGACCGTGACGCGGTTGGGCTCGACCTTGATCTCCTTGAGCTTGGTCCGGGCGAGCCCGACCTTCTCCAGCAGACCCTTGTCCGAGGACTCGCCGGATCCCTCAGGCGCCGACGAGCGCATGACCTGGCGGATGTTCCAGGACAGGGCGAGCGTCGCGCCGCCCATCAGGTACAGGTCCGGCAGGGGACCGGTCATCGGCCCGGACAGGGCGGCCGAGGTGAGCCACGCCGACCCGGCCGCCACGGTGATCGCCGAGTGCAGGCGACGCTGCGGGCCCGTGGACTTGCCCGCCCACCAGGTCGCGGCCGTCAGGGCGGTGGACGCGAGGGTCAGGCCCACGCCCGCCCACGGGGAGCCGCCCCACTGGAGGTTGGCGCCGGCACCCGCCGCGCCGACTCCGGCCGTGACGATCCACGGCGGGGTGTAGGGCTTGGCCCGGTGCCACAGCCAGGCGCCCATGCCCGTCGAGCTGCCCGAGTTGAGGCGGGCTTCCTGCTGCTGCTGAACATCCCTGCTGGCCATGAGGTTCCCGCCTCTCAGAACTTGAAGGGGTTGGTGGACGCCGGGCGCTGGGGACGCGGGCGCATCAGATCGGCGTACTCACGCTGGAAGGCCCCGTACGCGGCGACTGCGTTCTTCGCGGCGGCCAGGGTTCCGTCGGACGCCCGCTTGAGCTTCCAGCCCACCTTCTTGGCCCGCATCCGGGTCTGGATCGGGTTGTCACCCGGCAGCGCCTGCGCCTGCCCGAGGCGGGCCTCCAGGATCTTCGCGGCCATGGCCAGCTCGATGGACGCCTGGATCATTAGGGCCCGCAGGTGGTTGCAGTAGTTCCGGACGTCGTCTGCGCTGTTGAACTCCGGCTCACCCAAGATGAACTGTGACTGTCGACGGCCACCGGCCTGCTGCCCGCCACCACCCTTGTTGGAGTTGATCGTCACGCTCACCGGCGGGACGAACGAGCTGCCCATCGCGCCGACGAACCCGCCGGCCGCCGCCCCCGCGTTCGCGAACTTGCTGCTGCTGTTCCTGCCGTTCGCCCCCGACTGCGGGGGGACATTCCTCGTGGTCACGACAGCACCTCTCATGCCGAAGGTACGAACATGTCACCGGCGAGGTACTTAACGTACCTTGCCGACGACATGAAGGTACATGAAGCACGGATTGACGGCAAGGATGTACCTTGAAGGGGTCATTGATGTACCTTCGGAGATGACCTCACTCCGGCAAACAGGGAGAAGCCATGGCATATAAGGCACCGGACGGGAAGGGGTACGCCGACGTGGCCGCCCACTTCCGCACGCTGATCAAGAACGGCGAACTTGCTCCGGGAGACTCGCTCCCGTCGGTCGCCGAGATCCGCGACCAGTTCGGCGTAGCGGCCAAGACCGTGAGCCGCGCCCTAGGTGTCCTCAAGAGCGAGGGACTGGTCACTTCTCGCGGCGCGCTGGGCACCGTCGTGGCCGAGTCCCCCATCGTCATCACCGGCACGGACCGGCTGAAGCGCATGGAGAAGAACGGGATGCGATACGCACCCGGCGAGACCTCATCTGGCCACCAGGTGATGTGGCGGTCGGTCTACGACCCCGAGACATGCATGGCCCTCAACCTGGAACCGAGCGACGAAGCGGTGATCCGCATCCGCGTCTTCCGGCAGGACGACAAGCCAACATCGGTCGGCGTCTCCGTCTACCCGCCTCACACCATCGCGGCCGTCCCGGAACTCGCCGATGACATCCGGATGGTGAAGCAGTTCGACCAGCTCTACACCGAGCGAACCGGCCGCAAGGTGGTGAAGGGGCAGCGCACCGCCCACGCACGGCAAGCGTCCCAGGACGAATTGAACGCTCTGGAGATCGACGCCCCCCCGCACTC
>Ga0196959_10000185_pt1 | contig 10030 bp, 7 predicted proteins | sample S1v_20metaG_FD_157521 | JGI IMG/M metagenome (GOLD analysis project Ga0196959, IMG submission 157521) | Soil microbial communities from Anza Borrego desert, Southern California, United States - S1+v_20 | ecosystem: Environmental > Terrestrial > Soil > Desert | place: USA: California | collected...
CAGCTGGGCCGCGACCTCGTCCGTCCCCTCGAACGCCGACTTCAGCGTCACGAACGCGACGATCGCCTCGCCCACGAGGTCGTCCGGACGGGACACGACCGCGGCCTCCGCGACCTTCGGGTCGTCGACGAGCGCGCTCTCGATCTCGTACGTGGACAACCGGTGGCCGGCCACGTTCATCACGTCGTCGATCCTCCCGAGCAGCCAGAAGTAGCCGTCCTCGTCCCGCTTCGCGCCGTCGCCGGCGACGTACACGTCCGGCGAGTACTTGCCGAAGTACGTCTGCACGTACCGGTCCGGGTCGCCCCAGATCGTCCGCGCGATGGCCGGCCACGGCCGACGGAGCACGAGATAGCCGCCGCCGCCGAGCCCGACCGAGGCGCCGGTCTCATCGACGATGTCGGCCTCGACGCCGGGGAACGGGACCGTCGCCGAGCCGGGCTTGAGCGGCGTCAGCCCGGGGAGCGGCGTGATCAGGATCGCTCCCGTTTCGGTCTGCCACCAGGTGTCGACGACGGGGCATCGCTCGCCGCCGATGTACGTCCAGTACCAGACCCAGGCCTCTGGGTTGATCGGCTCCCCGACCGACCCCAGGAGCCGGAGCGACGAGAGGTCGTGGCGCTCCGGGTATTCGGTGCCCCATCGCATGAACGCGCGGATCGCGGTCGGTGCGGTGTAGAGGATCGTGGCGCGGTACTTCTCCGCGATCATCCACAGCCGATCCTTGTCGGGCCAGTCCGGCGCGCCCTCGTAGATGATCCCCGTCGTGTGGTTCGCGAGCGGCCCGTAGACGATGTAGGAGTGGCCCGTCACCCATCCGATGTCGGCGGCGCACCAGTACACGTCGTCCTCGTGGATGTCGAAGATCATGCGGTGGGTCGTCGCGACCTGCGTGAGGTACCCGCCCGTGGTGTGCGCGATCCCCTTGGGTTTGCCTGTCGTGCCGCTCGTGTAGAGCAGGTACAGCAGATCCTCGGCGTCCATGGGCTCCGGCTCGCACGCCGTCGGCTGATCGGCGACGACGTCGTGCCACCACAGATCACGGCCCGCGACGAACCCGTGCTCCCCGCCGGTCCGCCTGACCGTGATCACGTGCTCGATCGTGGGGCAGTCGGCAACCGCCTCGTCCGCGTTCTGCTTCAGCGGCACGGCCTGTCCGCGGCGATAGGCGCCGTCTGCCGTGATCAGCACCTTGGCTTCGGCGTCGTTGATGCGGTCGCGCAGCGCCTCGGCGCTGAACCCACCGAAGACGACGGAGTGCGCGGCGCCGATCCTGGCGCACGCGAGCATCGCGACGGGGAGCTCGGGCACCATCCCGAGGTAGATCGCGACGCGGTCGCCCTTGGCGACGCCCAGCGCGCGAAGGGCGTTCGCGAACCGGCAGACCTCGTCGAGGAGCTCGCGGTAGGTGATCGCACGCTCCTCGCCGGGCTCGCCCTCCCAGAAGTACGCGACCTTGTCGCCTACGCCCGCCTCGACGTGGCGATCGAGACAGTTGTACGAGACGTTGAGCCGCCCGCCGACGAACCACTTCACCCACGGCGGCCTCCACTCGACGACGGTGTCCCAGCGCTTGAACCAGGTCAGGCGCTCGGCCTGCTCGGCCCAGAAGGCGTCGGGGTCCGCGGCTGCCCGCGCGTAGATCGACGGATCGCTCACGAGCGCGCGCTCGCGGAACGCCTCCGAGGGCTCGAAGACCCGGTCCTCCGAGAGCAGGGCCTCGATGTTCTGGTGGGGGTCGGACATGTCGGGAACCTTCCTCGACGACGGAGCGAGCATCGTACGCCGCCGTCCGCGGTCCGGACGCTCCGCGATCCGTGCCTGGGCCATGCGTCGGGGTGCTTGCATCCGTGCCTGGCAGGCACGACCATCCATGAGACGAGGCCGCCATCGGGCGGCCTCGAAGGCTATCCGGGCCCGGACGCGGTCCGGGCGGGGAAGGAGGGCCACCTCATGGCCGACAAGTACGAGGCCTACTGCGTGAAGTGCCGCGAGAAGCGCGAGTTCGAGGGCGAGGTCGTCGAGCTCAAGAACGGTCGGAAGGCCGCCCAGGGCCTCTGCCCGGTCTGCGGCACCAAGGTGATGCGCATCCTCGGCAAGTCCGCGTCCTGAGCGATCCCGACGCCTGCCGGGCCGGCATGTGGGCGGCCCGGCGTGCCGGTCGAAACCGGCTCAGGTCAGGCGAGAGACGAGCTGCTCCGCCGTGAAGAGCGAGGGTCGCGAGCTCTTCTGCTGACGCTCGGCGAGGTCGGCGACGCTCGTCTCGCGGAAGACCCGCTCGATCGCCCCCGCGACCTCACCCCAGAACCCCTGGAGACCGCACCTCGAATCGGCGTAGCACGTGTGGTCGCTCGGCTCGAGGCAGAACATCGGGTAGAGCTGGCCCTCGATCGCATCGGCGATGTCGGCGACCGTGATCTCGCCCGCCGGCTTCGCCAAGCGGCACCCGCCCCCCGCCCCGCGGAAGCTCGAGACGAGGCCCGCCTTGTGCAGCGACCGCAGCTGCTGCTCGAGGAACCGCAGGGGGATCTGCTGGGACGTCGCGATCTCGCGCGCGGGCACGAGCGTGCCCTCGGGTCTCGTCGAGAGCTCGATCATCGCCCGCATCCCGTACTCGAGCTTCTGCGAGATCTTGAGCATCGGTCGCCAGCGTAGGAACGCCCCTCGGGGGTGTCAACGCAGGTCACGCCCGGTTCACAGATGGTCACCTCGGGCTATCGGGTCGGCCACGCCGGCGGCCGACACCCATGAGACATGCGCGTGTTGGTGATCGACGACGAGCCCGACGTCCTGCTGCTGTGCCGCCTCAATCTCGAGTTCGCGGGGCACGACGTCCTCCAGGCCGCGGACGGCGAATCGGGGCTCGAGGTCGCGAGACGCGACGGGCCCGACGTGATCGTGCTCGACGTGATGCTCCCCCACCGCGACGGCCTCGCGATCCTCGGAGACCTCGGGGCGTCGGAGGCCACGCGGGACACGCCCGTGATCCTGCTCACGGCCAAGACACAGGCCGAGGACCGGCTCGCCGGGTGGCGCGCGGGATGCGCCGCCTACGTCGCGAAGCCGTTCTCGCCCGCGGCGCTGGCCGACACGGTCGACCTCGTCGCTGCGATGACCCCCCAGGAGCGCGACCGCAGGCGCGCGCACGAGATCGCCGTCCTCGACCGGGCGTGACGCCCGTCCCACGGAGCCTCCGCCACTAGACTTCCGCGCCCGGCGCGCGGGTGACGCGCGCCTCAGCGCGGAGGACCCGTGTCTCGACCTCGCATCGCCGCCGGCGTCGCATGGCGCATCCGGTGAACGAGCGCCCGGTGATCGTCGCCGCGAATCGCGGTCCCGTCACGTTCGAGCGCGACGAGCGGGGTGAGCTCGTCGCTCGACGCGGCGCCGGTGGCCTCGTGACCGCGCTGCTCGGTGCGTTGCAGGAGGCGGGCGGTCTGTGGGTCGCCGCCGCGATGTCCGAGGGCGACCGCGAGATGAGCACCGCGAGCGATCGGGGCCGGATCGACATGACGCCGTTCGGCGCCTCGTACGGCGTCCGGTACCTCGACATCGAGCCCGACGTCTACGACGCCTACTACAACCACATCTCGAATCGCATCCTGTGGTTCATGCACCACTACCTGTGGGACACCGTGCGCTCGCCGGCGTTCGCGGAACCCGCGCGCGAGGCGTGGAGCCACTACGTCGACGTGAACCGCCGGTTCGCGCACGTGCTGGCCGAGGAGGGCGAGCGAGCCACCGGGTCGCCGGCGTACCTGATCCAGGACTACCACCTCGCACTCGTCCCACGGTTCCTCCGCGAGCTCCGTCCGGAGGCCCTGATCGCGCACTTCTCGCACACGTCGATCGCCGGTCCCATGTACTTCCGGATGCTCCCCGACGGGATCCACGAGGAGCTCCTCGACGGGATGCTGGGAGCGGACGTCCTCGGGTTCCACTCGCCGGCCTGGGCCGAGAACTTCCTGCTCTCGGCGCGGTGGCACCGCGGGATCCGGGTCGACCTCGGCCGCTCGAGGATCCAGACGACCGGCCGCGACGTCGCGATCCGCGTCCACCCGATCTCGGTCGACGGCGACGCGATGCGCACGGCAGCAGCCACGCCGGAGGTCCGCGCCGCGCGGCGTGAGCTCGCCGCGTGGAAGGGCGACGCGCGGCTGATCCTGCGCGTCGACCGGCTCGAGCTCAGCAAGAACATCGTCCGAGGCTTCCGCGCCTACGAGATGCTCTTGCGGCGCGACCCGGAGCTCCACGGGCGCGTGCGGTTCCTGGCGATGCTGTCCCCGTCGCGGACCGACGTCCCCCAGTACGTCCAGTACGCGGAGGAGTGCGTCGCCGAGGCGGATCGCATCAACGACGAGCTCGGTGACGACGCCTGGACGCCGATCGAGCTGCGGCTGCGGGAGGACTACCCCGGTGCACTCGCGGCCTACGCGCTGTACGACGTCCTGATGGTCAATCCGGTGATCGACGGCATGAACCTCGTCGCGATGGAGGGGCCGCTGATCAACCGGCGGCACGGCGTCCTCGTGCTGTCGCGCAACGCCGGCGCGTTCGGGCGACTCGGACGGTACGCGGTGCCCGTGAATCCGTTCGATGTCGTTGAGATGGCCGACGCGCTCCGAACGGCGCTGCAGATGCCGTTCGACGAACGTTCGCGCCGGGCACGCGGTCTCTCACGGCTGGTCCTGTCGAACCCGCCGGCGCGGTGGGTGAACGGCCAGCTCGCCGATCTCGATCGCGCCCGCGACCGACGCCGGTCGGCCTGACGCGCGTCAGACGAGCGTCCGGAGCAGCGCGACGAGCCCGCCGGGACGATCGGCGACGAGATCCGCACCCGCGATCAGCTCCGGCGGCGTCTCGGTCCCGCGGACCGCCACCTTGATCGTCACCGCGCCACGGTCGTGGAGACGGTCGAGGGCGGCGAACGCGTCGAGGTCCGCGAGGTCATCGCCGGCGTACAGCAGCGCGCGGAGCCCGTGCTCTCCCGTCAGGCGCTCGATCGCGCCGCCCTTCAGCGGCCGACCGGGCGGAACGAGCTCGATCACCATCTTGCCCTCGATGATCTCGAGAGCCCCGGTCGCCGCCACCGGGCGGAGCGCGTCGAGCAGCGTCGACCTCGCGAGATCGGCATCGACGGCCTGCCGGTAATGCACCGCGAGCGATCCTCCCTTGTCCTCGACCCACGCGCCCGCCACGAGCGACGCCGCTCCATGCGCGCCGTCGTGCGTCGACGCGGGCAGTTCCATCGGGACGCTGCCCTCGAGGCCGTACAGCCCGAACACCCGCAGCCCGGGCATGGCGCCCAACCGGTCCTCGATCTCGTCGGCGCGCCGGCCGGTGAGGATCCCGACGAGCCGGTAGCGGTCGACGAGCGCGACCAACGCATCACCGACGCCGTCGGCGGCGGTCGCGAGCTCGGGGCGTTCGACGATCTCGGCCAGCGTGCCATCGAAATCGAGCAAGACGCCGGCATCTGCGGCGCGATCGCGGAAGGAGGCGAGGTCCGGCGGCGGAGACATCGTCACGCCGTCGCGGTCGTCAGGCGATGGCGGCGTAATCGTTGCCGAGGAAGATCGCGACCTGGACGCTCGGGTCCACGTCGGCGCCGCCTTCGAGCCGGGCGGGGACGAGGTCCAGCCGCCGGAAGTAGGTGTTCGCGATGTACTCCGCCTCGACCCGATCCGCCGCCGCGCGGAAGTAGATCCGCGTGTCCGCAGCGGCGGGCGCATCGCCCGGCTCCTCGCCGCGCTCGTACCCGTCGGCCTCGAGCTCGAGCATCAGGTCGCCCGCGAGCCCGGTGACGCCGGTGGTGTTGAACACCGCGACGCGGACCCCCTGGATCTGCGGGCTCGGCGTGTCCACCGGCTGCTCGCCGGTGTCGCCCGTCGGGCCGGTCGGCGAAGTTGGACCCGTCTCGGTCGGGCCGGGACCGCCCGTCGGGAGCGCCCCGGTCCCGCCGCCGCCACCGGACGTCGTCGTATCGGGGAACGCCTGGTTGATCACGACGACGCCGCCCACGACGAGGGCCACGATGAGCGCGAACCGGATCGTGCTGGCGGCCACAGAGAGGTAGAAGCTCCTGTTCGTCGGCGGGGCGTGCCGCGCCATCCTACCCGTGCGTCGGAACGACGTGACGCGGCGGCGGGAGGGTCCGTGGACGGCGCGCGGCGCGACGGGCCTCGCGCAGCCGGCGCAGCCGACGGACGAGCATCGGGTCGTACGCGAGCGCCTCCGGCGAGTCGATCGCCCGCACGAGGACCTGGTGGTAGCGCGTCGGGGACATGCCCAGGCGCTGCCGGATCAGCCGTGCCTTCGAGCCCCCGGAGACGACCCAGCGTCGTTCCAGATCGAGCACGTCACGAGCGCGGTCATCGAGGGACGCCATGGGTGAGCCCGAGCGTAGCAACGTCCTCCGACGCCCCGGTCACCCCGCGAGGGTGCGGATCTGGCGGACGGCGACGGTCACCGCTGCGAGGTCGCTCGCCTCCTCGAGGGCGAGCGACCGCATGAACCGTCCGAGGCGGTCGCGGACCTCCTCGTTCGACGCGAGGTACCGATCCACGGCTTCGTCGACGCCGATCCCGTCGACGTGGGCGAGCGCCTGCTCGGCGAGCTTGCGACGGGCGGCGAGGAGGTCGTCCTCCACGGCCTGGAGGGCCCACCGGTGCCACCGGGACGTGACGGCGATCTCGCGGACGCGTCCCTCGAGCCAATCCACGTAGCCGGCGTCGCCGACGAGGAAGAACGCCCGCGTCACGTCGGCGATGTCGGCCTCGTCCTCCGCGGCGACCGTCACGACGTTCGGGCCGTGGATCAGGAACGGCTGGATCACGTGACGACGTGCGACGTCCTCCGGCACCCCCCGATCCATCAGCTTCCAGACCTCGCGATCGCGCTGGAGCTTCCACGCCTCGGGGGCGACCGCAGCGACCGCCTCCTCGAACGCGAGGAACGGCTCGCGATGCGCCTCGATCGCGCGGCCGAGCTGGCCGGGCGCATGCTGGAGGTACCACCGCGCCGTCACCTCGACGAGCCGATCGATCCCGCGCATCAGCTCGTCGAGCACCGCCGGGGGGAGCACGCCCACGAGCTGCTCGACGGCCTCCCAACGGCCCACCGCGGCCGTCACGTCACGCGCGATCCGATACGCGCGGATCACGTCGGCGGCCTCTGCCCCGGTCTCCGCGACGAGCCGCGACACGAACGTGATCCCCTGGGAGTTCACGACGTCGTTCGATACGAGCATCGCGATCAGCTCGCGACGCAGCGGATGGTCCGCGATCAGGTCCCCGAACCGCTCCACCACCGTCGTCGGGAAGTAGGACCGGAGGTCCTGAGCGAGATACTCGGAGTCCGGCAGCGGGGAGTCGAGGATCGCCTTGGCCAGGCTCTGCTTCGCGTAGGCGAGCAGCACGGCGAGCTCGGGGCGCGCCATCCCCCGACCCGATCGGCGGCGTTCCGCCATCTCCTCGCCGGTCGGCAGGAACTCGATCGCGCGCTCGAGCATGCCCTCGGCCTCGAGCGCCTGCATCAGATCCTCGTACGCCTCCATCCGCCCGGGCGAGAGCTCTGCCTCCTGCGACAGGATCTGCGCCTGGAGGAAGTTGTCGTAGAGGACGTGCGCTGCCACCTCGTCGGTGACGGAGTCGAGCACCTCGTTGCGCTGCTCGACGGTGAGCTCGCCGCGCGCGATCGCGAGCCCGAAGAGGATCTTGAGGTTGACCTCGTGGTCGGAGCAGTCGACGCCCGCGCTGTTGTCGATGAAGTCGGTGTTGATACGCCCGCCACCGAGCGCGAATTCGATCCGGCCTCGTTGCGTGACCCCGAGGTTGCCACCCTCGGCGACGATGCGGCACCGCAGGTCCTCGCCGTTGACGCGCAGCGCGTCGTTGACGCGATCGCCGGCGTCGGCGTGCGTCTCGGTCGACGCCTTCACGTAGGTGCCGATGCCGCCGTTGTAGAGCAGGTCGACCGGTGCCTGTAGGATCGCGCCGATCAGCTCGTCGGGCGCGAGCTCCGTCGCATCGGTCCCGAGCGCGAGCCGCGCCTCCGCCGAGATCGGGATCGACTTCGCCGTCCGCGGCCACACGCCGCCTCCGGTCGAGATCTTCGCGCGGTCGTACGCGTCCCACGACGAGCCCGCGAGCTCGTACAGGCGCTTGCGCTCGGCGTACCCGACCGCGGGGTTGGGCGTCGGGTCGAGGAAGACGTGGCGATGGTCGAACGCCGCCACGAGGCAGATCTGATCCGAGTAGAGCATCCCGTTGCCGAACACGTCGCCCGACATGTCGCCGATCCCGACGACGGTGAACGGCGAAGCCATCACGTCGGTCCCGATCTCGCGGAAGTGCCGCTTGATCGACTCCCACGCGCCGCGCGCCGTGATCCCGAGCTCCTTGTGGTCGTAGCCGGCCGATCCCCCGCTGGCGAACGCGTCATCGAGCCAGAAGCCGTATTCCAGCGCGACGGCGTTCGCGGTGTCGGACAGCGCCGCCGTGCCCTTGTCGGCGGCAACAACGAGGTACGGATCGTCCTCGTCGTGAACCACGACGTCGTCGGGGTGCACCACGACGCCGTCCACGCGGTTGTCCGTGAGATCGAGCAGTCCGCGCATGAAGCGGACGTACTGCCGCGTCACCTCCTGCTTGAGTGCCGCAGGGTCGCTCGCTCCCCGCTTCAGGACGAATCCGCCCTTCGAGCCCACCGGCACGATCACGGCGTTCTTGACCATCTGCGCCTTCATCAGGCCGAGCACCTCGGTGCGGTAGTCCTGCCGTCGGTCCGACCACCGGATGCCGCCGCGCGCGACCTTGCCTCCGCGCAGATGGATCGCTTCCATGTCCGGCGAATACACGAAGATCTCGTAGAGGGGAACGGGCTTCGGCATCTCCGGCACGTCGTGCGAGCGGAACTTGAACGCCAGCGACGAACGCGCGGCCCGGTAGCGGTTCGTCCGGACGGTCGCGAGGATCACGCCGAGCGCGTTGCGCAGGATCCGGTCCTGCTCGAGCGACGTGACGGCGTCGAGGTCGGCGAGGATCTCTTCGCGCAGCGCGCCCTCGGCCCCGTCGTCGCGCGGCAGCGACGGGTCGAAGCGGAGCTCGAACAGCCGCACGAGCTTCGCGGCGATCGCGGGGTGCGACCAGAACGCCTCGTTCTTGTACTCGACGGGGAAGCTCGCGTTCACGCGGTGGTGGTACTTGCGGTACGCGCGCAGGACCTCGACCTGCTCCCAACGCAGGCCCGCCGTGACGACGAGGCGGTTCAGCGAATCGTTCTCCGACTCGCCGCGCCACACCGCGGCGATCGACGCCGCGATGCGCTCCCCGACGCGGTCGACGTCGAGGGGCAGGTGATCGGCGCTGAGGACGCCGAAGTCGTGCAGGTACCGTTCGCCGAGCTCCTCGCCGACGAGGTGCGTCGGGACCTCCTCGACGACGCGCAGTCCGAGTGCCTCGAGCGTCGGGACGAAGTCGGACAGCTCGACCTTGCCACCGACCTTGTACAAGCGGACCCGTGTGAGCGTCTCACGGTCGTCGACCGCGTTGACGAGGGCGACGATGAACGCCTCGTCGCTCCGCTCGAGCTCTTCGAACCGGTCGATGTCGAACGCGGCGAGCTGGACCGGCGTCGACGACGAGTAGTACTCGGGGAAGCGCTCGACCCACCGGTCGAACAGGCGTCGCCCGTCGACGGCGCCGCGCTCCGCGACCAGGTGCTCGAGGAGGCGGTCCTCCCACGTCCGGGCGATCTCGACGACCTGGGCCTCGAGCTCGGCCAGGGGGACGTCCACGAGATCGCCCTCGGCGACGTGCACGGTGTAGTGCAGCTGCGCGAGCCCCGTCTCGGCGAACTCGAGGTGCTCGTCGATCGACGTGCCTCCGAAGCGCTCGAGCAGCAACTGCTCGAGCCGGCGACCGACGTCGGCGGTGTAGCGATCCCGCGGCAATGCGACGAGGATCGAGACCCCGCGACCGTACAGATCGCGGCGGACGAAGACCCGAACGTGCTGCTGCTCCTGCAGGGC
>Ga0196959_10000190_pt1 | contig 9488 bp, 6 predicted proteins | sample S1v_20metaG_FD_157521 | JGI IMG/M metagenome (GOLD analysis project Ga0196959, IMG submission 157521) | Soil microbial communities from Anza Borrego desert, Southern California, United States - S1+v_20 | ecosystem: Environmental > Terrestrial > Soil > Desert | place: USA: California | collected...
TGCTCTAAATCACCTGGCCGCAGCCATCATCGCCTTCCGAAAAGTGCCTTTGGCTGTGAATATAATTTACGGATAAATTCTAAGTCCTTCGACAGGCTTAGGACAAACGGTAACGTATGGATTCCGTTCGTGGTGAGCTTGCCGAACTATGAACGGAATCAACTTGATCAGAGCTTCCTTAAGGTCGTCCAGCTCACCTGTCAACGCCGCAATGACGTGAGCTCGTGTGGGCCAGACCAAGCGTGGAACATGACGCGGAGGCTGTGCGCGGCGCCCCGATTTGAAACTTCCACTTTTCCTATTCCTGTCTCACCGGATGAGGTTTATTCCGATGCGGAGTACAGCAGCGAGCAGCCTGACTTATTTAACCCCTAGGCTTAGAGCTTAACTGCTCCTTCAGGCTGTCTGAGCAGAAGGGTACGCCTCACCTACATGCCCCAGTAATGCCCGAGTCAGATTACTCGCTCCGAGCGGGATCACGGGCTGCATCGCCCGATCAAGGCTCGCCCTATCGGGCGGTGTGGAGCCGGGGCCTCTTCACACCCCGGTCTGGATTATCCCAACAAATAAAAAAAGACCTACTCGAAAGTAGGTCTTTTTGGAAGGAGGATCACGTACTAGTTATAGCTGTGGGGATACGGTTGTATTCGATAATTTCTGGGAATCCCCGTCAGGCGAGCTTCCGCATCCGATTACGCCGATGGCGGCTAAGACGAGACAAACCGCAGCAAGTAGTTTCTTCATGATTTCCTCCGTTATTTATTACCCGTTCCGTTATTGCCCACTTTGGGCATAAATTGTTTATCACCTTACTGATTCTCAGTCAAGGCTGTTTCTTTTGATCGGATGGCTGTCCCAAAGTTCGTTCGCCAAACATCGCGTCGCCGTAACGGTCCCCTCCCGGAAGGCTTTCCCCATAGTCCAGAAACATGCAAAGCCTTGGGATGGCAAGTGAGCGATACCGTCGGTATGAACTTCTTATTCCATGACGGAACCGAGTTCATAATGCGGGCCGATCACTTCGCTTCTCGATTCCTGTCCGCGTCGAGTCGGCTTGGTTCGATGACATTTTCGGGTGGCATGTCCGAGAAGAGTCATATATGGATACCTCATCGCAACATGCAGTTCGGACTGCACCCGCGCCAAACGCGGGCCATACTCATCCGCAAAGCCGAGAGCCTCGGGAAGCGAATGGTGTTCACCGACCGAGCCGATTTTTCTCTCGGTACGACAGCCCCGCAGCCGGGTACTCGGCCGAATAGGGTGTGATGCTTGCTTGAACATGGATGGTGCAGTGACTCGTCCGATCTTCACTACCCGGAATGCTCTCAATGGGTCTGATATTTCTTAACCAGATCGTCGATCTCTTTCACTTCTTCCCGATGAGATTGACGATAGCGCTGATGAGCTTCGCGGATACTCGCCAGGTGCTTTTCAACATTTTCGGAGGTAAGCAAAACGCCGAAATCGTTAGCGATCGGACGGTTCGGATCCGAGTAATTCAGGACGCGATCGAGCACCAAATCACCCAGCTCTTTTCGATAGTGAGAAGACTCCCAAAACCACCGCATCATGGTTTCCTTGTCGCCTAAGACCGGTAGAGCCTCCATGGTATAGGTATTGAAACCGGAGAAGTCCCATAGAGGAAAGGGTGGGCGCCGGCGCTCCTGTGCAATCTCTTCATTGAGTCGGACGATCTCTCTTTTCCAAGTTTCCCATTTATCCCAGAGCCCAGTGCTGGCCGTCAGTTCCCATTGCCGTGCGTGAGCCGGGGAAATCAGCATATAGAATTCAATCTTGCTCCGGTGAGCCTCTTCAAGAATCCTTCGAAAGTAATCAAACGTATTCGTGCTTCCGTCTTCCGAAACAAAGTCGAATTTCTTGTGCGGCCTTGGGAAAAACAGGTGGGTTACATAGTTCAGCTCGCTATAAAGAGCCGCTTCGTGCCGTCCTCCGTGCATCATCACGATGGCTTCCTTGTCGGGCTGTTCCACTTGGCCGCGCGGCAGAATCACGTTATCGCGGTTAGCCTGTTGAAAAAGGGTCTTGAGGCTTGCCGTCGTGGCGTCAACCGATGCCAAGGTTTCCAGCATATCCGTTATTATGGCGATCTTCCGCTTGTCCCCGTGAATATCCGATGATAATCGTTTCTCCGTGAAATCCGGAGCATTAGGTCTATAGGCATTGAATTGGAAGAAGTCGATGGCCAGCACGACTTTCTTTAATCGTCGTTCCGCATTGGCGTGCTGAAAGTAGCGCAAATTTTCATAGATAGTCGCGCCATTCAGCGCCAGGTTGTACGTATTAAATTCAGGGAACAGCGCCGGATGCTCAGGATCAAGGCCATGCTCGGTACGGGAGCTGCCGATGACCAGCGCATCGGGCTTTCGTGTTTTGACGGCGTAGGCCTTGGTCAGCCGCAGATGCTTGAACAACTCCGGCTTATTGGCATTGATCCCTTCCCAACTGGGGGAACCGATAATGGAATACGGGTCCACCAGGTAATTCATCAGGATGATTATGGTCAAGAGAACAACGGCACCGATGCCGATCGTATCGAGATAAGCCGCGAATTGGCGTTCGCTCGGCGTCACCGGACCTTTGCCCAGAAGCCGTGAGGAAATCGTAGCGGGCCCGGCAGATCGGAGGCGGGATAAGAGGGAGGAATTGGGCTTCGCGGCGGGTTTGTTCACGGATTTCAGAATTGAAAGTAGAGAAATTCGCTCACCTTGGTGAGGCTGAGCACATCGAACACGAAGAGCAGCATGGTGAGGTTGGCCCAGATGACCGTCGGCCGCCATGCCATCCATCTCCAGCGAAGCCGCTGGATCTCGCCCTTATAGGTTTCGAAGGCCGGATGATAGTTGCGCATGAGTTGCTGGGTGTTGGGCAGAAACAGAACGAACATCATCAACGCCAATAGCCACGCGCCCGCCACCTCGGGCTTGGCGCCGGCGACGTGCGCAAAAATCCCATCGAAGGTGACGCCCAGCCCCTGCAGCCACTCGCCAAAGCGCCCCAGAACCCGGAGGGCTTCGGGTTCCAGGGACACGCCGTTGGCTCCGATCATTCCGAACCATATGCTCTTCGTACCGGTAATGGTCTCCGCCCGGAAGGGCACCCAGGCGGCGACCACCGCGAGAAATGTCACCGTCCACCCGAATGCTCTGCCCATTCGGGTGGTTGCAGCCCGACCGCCGAACAGCGATCGCCAAGCATGATTAACGATGAGAAAGCCACCATGGAGCCCGCCCCACACCATAAAGTTCCAGCCGGCGCCGTGCCATAGCCCTGCAAGCAGCATCGCGACCATGAGATTGACATGGCGTCTTACCGGGCCTTTCTTGTTGCCACCGAGAGGAATGTAGATATAGTCCCGCACAAAGCGGGAGAGCGTCATGTGCCAACGCCGCCAGAAGTCGATGATATTGGTGGACTTGTAGGGCGAATTGAAGTTGAGGGGCAACCGAATGCCGAACATCCTGGCCAACCCGATGGCCATGTCGGAATACCCCGAAAAGTCAAAGTAAAGCTGGAGGGTGTAGGCTAGGGCGCCCGCCCAGGCCTCAAAAAAAGTCAGCGCAATGCCGCTGTCGGCTGCATGAAAAGCCGGCGTGGCGTAGGCGGCGATGCCGTCGGCCAGCACCACTTTTTTGAACAGGCCGATGGTGAAGATGGTGAAGCCGACGGCATGGCGTCGGACGCTCAGTTGGTAAAGGTCATCCCGGGCAAACTGGGGCATCATTTCCCGGTGATGCACGATAGGACCCGCGATCAACTGGGGAAAGAAGGTGACGAAGAGACAGAAGTGGAGAAAGTTATACTCCTTGGTTTCCCCTTTATAGGCGTCGACGAGATAGGCGATCTTCTGAAAGGTAATGAAGGAGATGCCGAGGGGCAGGATGATGGCTTCCACGGCAAGAATATCGCCGAATACGAAGTTGATATTGTCGACGAAGAAGTTCGCATACTTGTAATACCCCAGGAGCGACAAGTTGACGGCAATGCCGAAGATCAACAGCCATTTTCTCGAAGAGGAATGACCTTCGCTGCTCAGGGAAATGCCAAGGGCGTAATTGAACAAGATGGAGGCCAGGAGCAATCCCAAGTAGGCCGGATTCCACCACGCGTAGAAAAAGAGCGACACACCGATCAGCCAGGCGATGGCAACCCGGTGGTGGCCGCGGCTTCCGATGGCAAAGAAGACGAACAGGGAAACCGGAAGGAACAAAAAGATAAATGGGTAGGAGTTGAAGAGCATCGGAATTGCTTGATTCGACGTGCAGGACTTAAGGGTTTTGATCGGTAATCGACTCCCCGCTCGTTTTCCACATCTCGCGGAATCTCCACGGACGCAGGCGATCCTGGAATCCTCTGCTAAAGAAAACCAGCTTGTAACACCGTAATACGGTAAAAAGCCATTATCGCTTCGCCTGCTCCTCCGGCAATACCTCGCCGAGCATTGCTTAGCGAAGACTTAGCCTGTCCGGAGCTCAGCTCGGGAGCCAGACCTATCGCTGCACCCCTATCAAATATTCGTTTGGTACGCCGGCTCGAGCCATGTGCAGGTGCCGAGATTTCTTCGCCCCTCTTTCCGATTTTTTTCTAGCCGCGCTCAGGCTGATTTCAGTACAGCCTGTACCAAGTCAATTCCACGCCGTACTCATCGGTATCCCCTTTGTCCCTGGGTAATCCATAAAGGCGCACGACTAGGAGGAAAGCCATGCGACCACATAAACTGGCGGCGATCGTCGGCAGTGGTTTAGTGGCGGGCAGCCTGATGATCTTGTCTAGTACTGGCTCCACCAACGAGGTTCTCGTCAAAATGGCAGAGGATGACAGTAACTGGGGCAGTTAGACTAAGGATTATGGCGCCAGTTCACTATTCCAAGATGACCCAGATCAACGCGGACAACGTGCATCATCTCGAAAAGGAAGCTTTCGGAGTGATGCAGGGCATCCAGAAACCGTTGGCCAAGTGATGCGAAAAGTGATTGAATCGGTACCCGCGGCGGCGGCTCGAAAGAGCCGTGACAAGAATCATAAGCCGCGATTCGCAAATCCAGTAGTTTTGACTTATCTGTCTCAAGCTGAGGCTCCGGGATACCCGGACAGACTCGCGAGAGCACTTACGGCCACTTTGCAGTTTGTGGAGCCTTCGGGCTAAGAAGATCTCAGGCATTTAAATGCCCGACCGGTGGTGCGTGTCGCGACGCGCGCCAGGTGTTCGGAACACCGCAGATTTTGCCGACGTCATAACAAACTCGGGAGCGATTAGGTCATGAAGACGCACATCCGCCGACTCTTCCTAATTCCAGTCTTGCTGCTTGTGATGCTGTCCGTCCAGGATAGCGGCCAGCCGGCCCGCGCCGGCAGTCCTGAGGCGCCGCCGCCCGCTCCCACTTTGCCGTCTCCGCCGGATTTCACCAATGTCTCCGACATCCTTGGCGGCCGGCGCGTTCTGTTCCCGGTTGTTGATCTCATGATCACCCAGCCAAATGCAGACGACAGTCTCCCCCTCGCACAACTCTCACAAACTGCGCTTTTTACCGACGATGGAGGTCAGGGTGAGGGACCCGGGTGCAATAACATGAAGGCTCCCCCGGATCAGAACGGTTTTCAAACTACCGTTAACATCGGCCGTCTCTACAATCTACCCAATGATGTTGTAGTGACGGTAACGAGCGAGGGCGTCATCATCGGATCTTGGGGAGAAGTCTTTTGCGACAACACCTTACTTCCATCATCGCCCGTGCCGGGATCAGCGCCCAACCCCGGCGCTATGCCGGCGGGGGACTTTACGGGCGATGGCTTTACGGATTTCGCCGTCCTCTTTGGCAGTACACCCTATATTGTCACCGCCCGGGACGTGAACAACACAAGTGCCGGCGTGTTCTGGAGCGATGCCGGTACGCCGCCGTTTCCGGCAACGGGCTTGGCGGCGCTGGCAGCCGGGGACTTCGACGGCGACGGGAATGACGAGCTCGCGATGATCTCGACCCCTTTCGATATCTCGTCCTGCCAGGATGCCCAGCCGTGCATCAACGTCACCATTTACAACGTGCAAGCGACATCCAACAACGGGCAGCTTGAGCGCATCCACCTCGTCAACATCGGTTCGACGCAGTTCACTGGGATCGAACTGCCCTGCGTCGCCGGCATCAGCGCCACGGCAGGCGCCTTCAACGGTGCGACGAATCCGAACACCGGCATCCTGCAAGACCAGTTGTTGATCGCCTATTCAGCCGGCTTAATGGTTCAAGGAGTTTGCTTTGGCAGCAAAACCAATCTGGCTTCCATCGGCGCAACGGCGCAATCCACTGATCCGCCATCCCTTGAAGTATCGCTCGCCGATCAACTCGCAACGGACCTCGGTGCAAACATCGGAGGCTTAGCCAGTGGCCACCTGGATTTCTTTGCTCCAGAAGAACAAGCTGTACTTCTCACCTCGGATTTGGGGCTGTCCGAAGCATCGTCCTACATCAATATCGTTACGCTGGACCCGGCGCTGAATATCGGCATCGCCAACAGCGCCCCTATGAGGTTCGCAAATTTTAAGTTTGGTAAACCGTTGGGCGTGGCGCTAGGGAATTTCGACCAGGTGACGGATCCGAACACGCCGCTTGCCCTTGAGGTGGCTGTACTCACCGCCGAAGCAGACAGCTCCTCCAGCGAGCAACCCTTCAATGGGGCGTACACATACACGGTCAATCCGGCCAACAACTTCGCGCTGTCTGAAGTTGACTACGGGTACTACGGCATATTCAATTCCAACCAAGCCACCCCACCAAGCATATCCTCCGGCGACCTGCAGGGCCGATCGATATTGCTGGGCGAGCCGACCAAACTGACGGTCGAGCATGTCCAGCCGCAGCTCGTGCTGGGCATGCCGCCGATGCACGTGGATTGGGTGACGGATGCGAACGGCATGGGCCCGGCGGTGCTCAACCTCAGCGCCGTCCTGAGCTCGTTCTATTCGAGCTATGAGAGCTCGGACAACACGACGGTGTCATCGTCCAGCCAGAACACGACCAGCTGGACCCATGCCGTGTCGGTGACAACCAGCGAGGGTTTTCGGTGGGGAAATGCGGCGACCGGCAGCGTCAGCGTCAACGCCAGCCAAAGCGCCGGCTATATGCACGACAAGACGGTCGCGAAGCAGAACGACACCTATGCGACCAGCTCGTTCAACGTGTCGGCGGCGACCGGCTTCGACGACAGCGTGTGGTACAGCGACGAGCGCCACAACCTTTACATTTATCCGGTCATCGGGCAGACGGCGTGTCCGGCCGATGAGCCCGACTGCAGCGCCTCGGAACGAGTGCCGTTGACCCTCATATTGTCCGGCCCCGACATGATCCAGGCGCGTACCTCGGGCGGCAGCACGCTGGAATGGTTCCAGCCGGTGTGGGAGCCGGGTAACATCTTCTCCTATCCGTCGAATCTGGCACAGCTCCAGACGCAGTATCCGAGCGTCAATCTGCTGACGACTTCCACGCCGACCGAATTTGCCACCGACAATATAACCCTCAAGGAGGAGGCCAAGTGGACCGCCGGCTCCGGGACTTCCTCCACCAGCGGTACCACGACGAACATCTCATGGGGCACGTCGCTTTCCGTGTCGAGGACTCCTCCCAAGGCCACCGGAGGTTTTTCCGGCAGCATTTCGGCGGCTTACAACGGCAGCACGGCCATAAGCACCTTGAACACCTCGACGACGACGCTGGACGAGTCCGCCGGGATCGGAATCGTCCTGCCGGGGACATTTCCCATCCCGGGCGCCTACCAATACGGCATCATGCCGTTCATCTTCGGCAACAATCCCGTCAGCGGCTCGTTTCAGACCATTAACCTCGGTACCGGCATCCAGACTAACGGCATCTTGCATGCCGCCTTCACCGCCGACCCGACTGATGGCGGCTCTTGGTGGCAGGGCGCCTACACCCGGCCCGATCTGGCGCTGAACCACCCCGCGCGCTGGAATGTTGCGACGGGGACCGCCAACACCGGGCCGAACTGCGTTGAAACCGGGAACTCCGGCAGACCGTACAGTTGCGCGACCATCAACGCCCCCGATACGTCCGCGGAGGGACTGTGGAACAGCGAGTTCTTCTGGATGAAGGGGCTGCTCATCACGCCCGCCGCAGCTCCGGCGGATGGCCCGCAAATCACCCAGGCGACCGCCGGAGACCAGGTGCGGCTCCAGGCGCGGGTATACAACTACAGCCTGACTCCCATGCAGGGCGGCAGCCAGGCCGTCGTGCAGTTCTACGGCCAGCCGTGGAACCCCAGCAACAACACCCTCGCCGGCGAGGCGTTCCTGATCGAGAACGTCACGCTCGGGCCGATTCCCGGCTTCCCTCCTCCGTCCGCCACCGGTACAGCCGCCAATTGGGCCGTCGCCGAAACCACCAAGCTCGATACCGCCGCGCATGCCGATCAACATCTCATCTTTTGGGTGTTGGTCGTTTACAAGGACGCGGACGGAAACCCTCTCGCCGAAATGCCCGGGCATGGTCTCACCGGCGTACCCCCGACGGTCAAAAGCATCGTCGAAGCCGCGACCTGGCTCGAATACAGCAACAACCAAACCTACAGCAACAACCTCGGCATGCATCACAACGTGTTTTACATTGCGTCGCAAAACGCAGAGGCGAGCGCGTTGCAGAACGCGAAGGCGAGGAAGGCGCGTGCGCCGACCCGCGAGGACGGCCTAAGACTCAAGCGTTTCACGGTCGAACCGAAGGTCTCGCTGGTGAACGAGAAGGTGAGCGTCAGCGTCGAATTGCACGCGGGCGATGAGGCCCTCGATGGCGTGGTGGTGAGCTTCTACGATGGGGACCCCAACCAGGGCGGCAAACTGTTCGACCAGGAGCACATTACCCATATTCGCGCCAATGAGATGGCCGAGGCCCGTGTGCCGTTCCGAGCTACGACGTGCGGTGTGCACACGCTGTATGTTGAGACGCATCCGCAGACGAAGACCGCCAAGTCCAGGTTCAACGTGCGGATCAAGCCCGCTCGCGGCGGTGCGGGAACTCATCAGTCAGATCAGACAATTGGATCTGTCAAGCCCGTACAAAGAGCGTCAGCTGTTGGAGGCGCGTCAGTTGATCAAACACTGCCATGTAACGGGCGAACTGAACGGGCCGGCTGAGTAGCGCGGCTTGATGATCAGAAAGGGAGGATTCCGTATTCAATTGATTTGCGCCAAAAGATGGTGCAGGCCGACCCGCGCGGAGTGGGCTCGCAACGCCAGGTGGCGGAGCTTTTTGGCGTCAGTCGTTCCTTTGTGGAACAGCTATTCATGCGGTTGCGCATCACCGGACAAGCGACTCCGAAGGCTCATGCCGGCGGCAAGCCCAAGTTCCGCAGTTCACTGGCCGGATTTGTGGGGTGGCGCCCTTGGGCGCTTTGGAAGATCAATCGCTTAGCGTCACTCCGGTAGCGGTTTTTTGCGCATCTCTGTAGTGTCACGCCGACCTACA
>Ga0196959_10000194_pt1 | contig 9301 bp, 8 predicted proteins | sample S1v_20metaG_FD_157521 | JGI IMG/M metagenome (GOLD analysis project Ga0196959, IMG submission 157521) | Soil microbial communities from Anza Borrego desert, Southern California, United States - S1+v_20 | ecosystem: Environmental > Terrestrial > Soil > Desert | place: USA: California | collected...
CAGCCGCCCAGCGACCGCCTCGAGCGTCTTGAGCGCGATCGACGGGTGCTCCATCAAGAGGCCCCGGAACACCCATCCGGTGATCCCGACGAGCTTGACGTCCGTCGTCGCCGTGACGGTCGCCGTCCGGGGGCCTCCGTCGAGGAGCGCGACCTCACCGAAGAAGTCCCCGGGCCCGAGGCGCGCCTTCGTCTTCCCGCCGATCGAGACCCTGCACTCGCCCTGATCGATCAGGAACAGACCGATCCCGCGCTCGCCCTCGCGTGCCACGACGGTGTCCGCGCGGTGCGAGACCTCCTTCGAAGCTCGCGCGATGATCGCGAGCTCCCGCTTCGAGCACCCGGAGAAGATCGGGACCTTCGCGAGCTTCGACGTCACGTCGTGGTCGGACACGGTGGCGCTCCTCCTTCGGATGCGGTCGCGCCGCGACCGCTCGATGGGCACCGCATCTTACCGACCCGCCCCGCACCGCGGGTACGATGCCCCGCGTGACCGAGGGACGCCGGATGGCCGCGATCGCGCTCCTGTTCGCGATCGGGTTCGGGCTGGTCGCGCTCGCCAGCGCCGTCTCCTCGACCTGGCCGCTCTTCCTCACGCCCCTCCCCTACGCGGCGATCGCCTGGATCGTCGTCCGCGCCGACGACCAGGGCGAGACGCCCCCAGCCGAGACCCCGTGAGCCGGGAACGCGAGAGGCCCCGCCGAAGCGGGGCCTCCTCGATCGTCGCGGGGACAGGATTTGAACCTGTGACCTCTGGGTTATGAGCCCAGCGAGCTACCGGACTGCTCCACCCCGCAGACCGATGATAGCCACGTCGCCGCGGCGCGCCAACGCCGATGGTCACCCGACGACGACGGGGGCCCGCATCCCATAGGCGAAATGACCGGGAAGGTGACAGCCGAGCGTCAGCCGGCCGGGCTCCTCGAACGCGTAGGTCGTCGTCATCGTGTCGCCCGGCGCCATCGTCATCTCGCCCGGCCGCGGCGGGTGGTAGGCCTCGGTCCCGCGCTCGTGCAGCAGCTGAACCGTCCGGTCGCCGAGGATGAACTCGTGCGGGATCGGGTCGGCGTTGTGGACGACGAACCGGACGCGATCGCCCGGCGCGAACACGAACGCCCCGGGCTCGAACCGCGAGAGGTGGATCCGGACGTGCACCGTGCGAACCGCGTCCGGGTCCCGGTCGGCGACCGCGAACGCCGCCACCGACCCGACGACGAGGACGAGGATCGCGGCGCGGGAAAACATGGATCTCACGCCGGCCGACCCCCGGTGCGACGCGCGCCGATCCCACCGGCGATCGCGACGACCGCGGCCGCGCCGGCGAGGAGCCACAGGATCGTCGTGAGGCCACCGCCGCTCGGCGAGGCGGGTGCGGTCGCCGGCACGCCTGCGTCGCGTGGCGACGGTTCGCCCGAGCCGGAGGCGTCGACCGCGAGATCGAAGTCGAGGTCGCCCGCTTCCGCGTCCACGCGGACGTACGAGAGCCAGACGTCGCGTTCGGGCAGCCACCGCATACCGCGGTCGGAGCGCAGGTCCGCCAGGAGCGAGGGCGACGCCGGGGCGCTGTGCTCGAGCACGAGCCCAGGACGAACGTCTCGCTCGGCGAGGAACGAGGCGGTGAGCGGCGACACCGGCTCGGGCAGCAGCGCGGGAGCGCGATCGGTCAGCAGGTAGACGTCGGCTTCGACGGGGGCGATCTTGCCCGCGCCGAGCCCGAGGATGCGCAGCGGCACCCACGGGTCGTCGGTCGGGATCACGAGGTGGACGGGCGTCCCGTCGCCCTCGCCGAGCCCCTGCTCGGCCGCGCGCGTCGCGTCGAAGCGCACCGCCATGAAGATCGGGCTCCGCGCCGCGTAGAACTCGAGGACCTCGGGGGCATCCGGAGGCAGCAAGAAGTCGTTCTCGGTCGCCCAGGTCCCGACCTCGGCCGCGCCGCCCTCGAGGACCACGACGTCGAGCGCGTCGATCTCGGTCTCGAGCAACACCCGTGCGCCGGCCGCGCCGTCCTCTCCCGCGAAGGCGAGCGGTGAGGCGACCGGCGGTTGCGTCTCGATCGCGAGACGCTGCAGGGTCCAATCGCCTCCGCGGATCACCTTGGTAGGCACGCCGGGCAACGGCACGATCGAACCGAACTCGCCTCCCCCGCCGGCGAACGCGAACGAGGTCACGTAGTGCTCGATGCCGTCGTGGTACGCCGCGAGCGTCGTGGTGCGGACGAGCGTGACGGTGCCGTTCGCGTTGATGAGCCCGCCGCAGGCGAGCGCCGGGGTGGCGACCAGCATCACCGCGGCGACGAACGACAGGGCGGCCGTGATCGAGCGACGAGCCATCGGAACCTCCTCGGTTCGGACCCGCGTCGCGGGTCGCAAGGACGCGGGTTCGACGGCGTCCCGCGACCGGGGGTTCCGACGATCAGCCGTTCCCGACGGGTCAGCCCGTCGCGCCGGTGGCGGCCGTGATCCCCGTCGCGCCGGTGGCGCCGGCGCCGCCACCCCCGAGGAGACGCTCGGCCTCGGCCACGGCTGCCTGCGCGGCCTCCACCTCCGCCTGGTACGTCGCGAGGTCGCCGGCTCGCAGCGCCTCGTCGGCCGCGAGGAAGTGCTCGGCGGCCTCGCGGAGCAACGCATCGATCTGCTCGTCGATCGTCCCGACCGGGGGCTCGCCGTCCGGCGGCTGCTCGCCATCCGGTGGCTGCTCGCCGTCGGCGGGCGGCTCGGCGGCCGCGCCGACCGCGGCGGCCAACGCCTCGGTCAGGGTCTCGCCGATCCCGATCTCGCTGCCGTTCACGACGAGCACCCGCGTGAGTTCGGGCAGAGCGTTCTGGCTCGCTTGCACGTACACGGGCTGGACGTAGAGGACGCCGTCGCCGAGTGGCATCACGAGGAAGTCGCCGAAGGTGACGGTGGATCCGGACCGGCTGAGCAGCGTCCGCTCCGACGCGAACCGCGGGTCGGCGTTGATCCGCGCGAACACCTGCGTCGGACCGTCCACGTTGCGGCCCGAGGGGAACTCGTACGAGAGCAGCTGACCGTACTCCTCACCCCAGTCGGACTTCGCGGCGAGCCAGGCGACCATGTTCTGCCGTTCCACCGGGGTGAAGGGAAGCACGAGCGCGAAGGACTCGGTGGTCTCGCCCGGAAGACGCATCAGTACGTAGTACGGCCGCATCGGGACGCCGGTCGTCGCGGCCGCGGTTCCGACGTCGTCACCGTCGTTGGCGGTCGCGGCCGGGTCGTTCGCGACCTGCCAGAAGTCCTGGCCGCCGTAGAACACCTCGGGATCCGTCACGTGGTAGTTCGTGAACCGATCCGCCTGGACGCGCAGCAGGTCCTCCGGATACCGGAAGTGCGCGAGCAGATCCTGCGACGCCTCGTCGACGGGTGTGAGCAGGTCGGGGAACGCTCGCTGCCACACCTGGATGATCGGGTCGCTCGGATCGGTGACGTAGTACGTCATCGTCCCGTCGTAGGCGTCGACGACGACCTTCACCGAGTTCCGGAGGTAGTTGACCGACCCGGTCAGGAACGGATCCCCCGCGGCGAGATCGATCGTGGCCAGATCGACCGGCTCGGAATACGGGTAATGCGTCGCGGTGGTGTACGCGTCCCAGATCCAGACGAGCCGCTCCTCCACCACCGCGGCGTACGGATCGCTGTCGTACCGAAGGAACGGCGTCGGCTTCGGCACTCGCTCGGAGAGGTGCCGGTTGATCAGGATCCTGCTGTCGCCGTCGATGAGCCCGGAGATCAGCAGGTTGACGTCGCGGTACCGGAGCGCGAACAGGGCGCGCTGGAACAGTCCGCCGATCGGGATGCCTCCATCGCCGGTGTAGGTCGTCGTCTGCTGCGCCTGGTCGTCCTCCGCGGTGCCCTGGAAGTCGAGCTCGCGGGCGCCGGACCCGACGACGACGAACGGCGCGTCGTCGACGACGCCCTCGCCGAAGTACACGCGCTGGCCCTCCTCGCTGAGCGCGGGCTCACCGACCGCCGGGACGTCACGCAGGGTGAACAGCGGCTGCCCCTCGACGGTCGCCGTGTTCACCTGCGATGCGACGGCGCCGAAACCGTGCGTGTACACGAGGTGGCGGTTCTGCCACGAGCCGCCCGGGATCGCACCCTGAGAGATCTCGCGCGCCGACAGCATCACGAGGCGGCGCTCGCCGCCGATCGTGTACCGGTCGACGTCGACGTCCGTGAACTCGTAGTACGCCCGGATCCGCTGCAGCAGCGCGAAGTTCTGATTGATCACGTCCGGCCGCCACAGGCGGATGTTCTGGATCGTCTGCTCGTCCTCCTCGAGGTCGGACTCCGTCACCGTGCCGGACAGCGGCAACGATCGTGACTCGATCGCAGTCCCGTCCTCGCGCACGAGGCCGAACGCCCGGCGCGTCGCGGCGATGTTTCGTTGGATGTAGGGCCGCTCGCGCTGGAGCTCCTGCGGCGCGACGCGGAACCGTTGCACCGCCGCCGGATACGCCGCGCCGGCGGTGATCGACACGAAGGCGAGCAGCGCGACCGAGATCACGGGCAGCGCCCACCCACGCAGACGGATGTTCACGAGGAACAGGACGGCGCAGACGATCGCAGCGATCACCAGGATCCGGAGCGCAGGCAGCTGGGCGTTGACGTCGGTGTAGGACGCTCCGGCCACGACGCCCCGTCGCGAGTTCAGGAGGTCGAACTGGCCGAGGTAGTAGCCCCACGCCTTCGAGAGCACGACCAGACCGAGCAGCACCGACAGGTGCGCCTTGACCTGCTCGGTGACCTTGTCGTCGAAGGCAGGCGCGCTCGGCCGGATCCCGCCCCACAGGTAGTGCGCGAGCGCGGTGAGCAAGAGCACGCCGACGAGCGCCGAGAACACCCAGCCCTGGAGGAACTCGAGCCACGGAAGCGAGAAGACGTAGAAGGCCGGGTCCCGGTCGAACAGCGGCTCGGGGTTGCCGAACGTGATGCCGGCAGAGTGCCGCCACAGCAGGAACGTCCGCCACTGGCCGGTCACGCCGAGCCCGACGAAGACGGCGATCACCGCGGCGAACAGCGGCACGACCCACCACGCGTACGGCTCGAACTGGAGGCGGTAGCGCTCGAAGATCTCCTGCTCGGGCGTGAGCGTCGGATAGCGCGGCGTCGTCCGGCGCACGATCCACAGATTCGCGTACAGCAGTGCGAAGAACAGGGTGCCGAACGCGAGCCCGAGCACGAGCTTCGTGCGCAGGACCGTCCAGTAGACGTCCGAGAGTCTGACCTCGCGGAACCACAGCACGTCGATGAAGAAGCCCGAGAGCGCCGTGAAGGCGATCACGAGCGCGACGGCCACGACGACGACGCCGATCAGCAATCGGCGGCGTCCGGTTCCGGGGGTCGGGATACGGGTGACCATCGGTCAGTGGCGAGGCGTTCGGCGGGGGGATCGCGCGGAGCGTATCACCGGTGCGACGGAGGCCTTCCGGCGCATCAGGCGACCGCCGTGAGCCGGTCGATCGCGTCGTCGAAGGACCCGACGGCGATCAGGCGCACGTCTCCGGTGTCGGCGGTCCGCGCCTCGGCCAGGTTGTCGCGGGGCACGACCAGCACCTCGGCGCCCGCCGACGCGGCGGCCGCGACCTTCTCCTCGACGCCACCGATCGGATAGACCGTTCCGTCGGCTCCGAGCGCGCCGGTCACGGCGATCGTCGCGCCGCTGGTGAGATCGCCGGGGGTCATCAGGTCGTAGAGGCCGAGCGCCCACGCGAGTCCGGCCGAAGGGCCGCCGATGCCACCGCTCGCGATCGTCACCTCGAACGGGAACGCTTCGATCATCGAGACGCCGATCAGCGGCTCGTCCCCGTCCGCGCAGGGCCCACGCACCAGGGTGACGGTCTCGTCCTCGCCGTCGACGTCGAGATCGAACCGGATCCGCTCCCGCGGCCCGATCTCCTCGAGCGCGCGCCGGGCATCGCGAACGTCCGAGACCGCCGTGCCGTCGATCGCCTCGATCACGTCGCCGACGAACAGCTCACCCTCCGCGGCACACCCCGGCACGACGCCCTCGATCAGCACTCCCTCGCCGTGGCGCTCGGGGTACCCGACGAGCTCCTCGAGGACGACGTACGCCGCGTCGATCTTGCTCTGATCCATCTGAGAGATCGACCGTTGCCGCTCCTGCTGCTCGCTCTGGCCGTCCGGATACAGGACGTCCCGGCCCACGACATCGAGGTCGCGGTCGAGCCACGCCCGGATCATGCCGAGGGGGGTCAGTTGGCGGAACGCGACGGACGTCAGGACGAACGTCCCGGAGGACTCGAAACGATCGCGCTCTTCGAACCGGATCAACGGCTCCACCGCGCGAGCCGGACCCGGACCGAGCGAGTAGTACGGCAGGGGGACGGTTCCGGCGGCGTAGACGAGCGCGAGCAGCGGGACGGCGAGCCACCATCGACGGGAGAGGAGACGCACGTCGTGATGCTACGGGCACCACCTGGTTACGCGGAAAGGTCGAAGGGGTAGGCTCCGCACGTTCCCCATGGCCACCGCGCTCGTCGTTCTCGTCTCGTTGCTCGTCGGCGCCGCGACCTATGTCGCGACGGTCCGCGGAGGTCGGCGGTCGCCCACCGCCGTCGGATTCGAGGGTCCCTCGGCGGCCGCGTCGACCACCGATGCCGTCGCGAGGCCCGCGCCCGCGGAGGACGACGCGGTCGGCGTCGCGAAGGTGGTCGCACTCGGCGTCGTCCGCGAGGTCCCAGACCCGGGGGAGGACGACGCGCCATCGCAGGGGGCGGAAGGGGCCACGGAGGGGGTCACGGAGCCGCTCCCGGACGCTGCGACGCCCGAGGGGGCCGATAGGGCCCAGGTTCCCCCTCCCCCGCTGGCCCCCGTGATCGTGAGCGCACCGCCGGGCCCCGCCCTCGATCCCGGTTATTCGTACCTCCGTGTCGCGACCGAGGGGCCGTCGTGGCGCGACCGCGTGGCGGGGGTGCTGGGATTGACGATCATGCTCGTGATCGGCGCCGGCACGGTCGCGTTCGCGATCTACCAGCTCGGCTCGGCGGTCAACGCGGTGATCCAGCGGTTCCTCGAGGGCTGACGCTCCCACTCACCGGTCGCCGGTCACCTCGCGAAGCTCGTCCACCAGCGTGCCCGACAGCTGATCGTCATCGCGGATCCGCTCCTCCAGGTTGAACTCGCCCGCGAACAGCTGGAGCGCGAGCCGCGTCCGGTCGTCGAGCACTCCCGTCGGCGGGCCCGAGTAGAGGCGATACGTCGCGAGTCGGTGCTGCAGCTCGGTGACGAGCTCGCGCGAGGCGACGAGGACCTCGTCGTCACGGACCAGGATCTCGCGGTCGTAGACCGCGAATACCCGTGCGAGCTCGGAGACGGCCTGGGGGTGATCGTCGACCCGGAGATCGACGTAGCGATCGTTCCGCTTGCCGTACCCGGCGCCCTCGCGGACGACGAGGATCGCGGCCGCCTGCCGCCCACGCCGGTCGCCCCCGACCGCATCCCCGGCGATCAGCGCGGTCAGCAGCCGGTCGGCCAGGTCCCCCGTCGCGCGCCGGAAGGCGTCCGCCATCGCGGCGATCACCTGCTCGCCGACGAGGAGGTTCCCCTGGCATGCGAATCGGTCGCCGGAGGTCCCGCCGGACCATGGCATGCATTTCGCGCCCGTGAACGTCGCCGCACGCCCTCGTGCGTCGACGATGCCGACCTGGCGCAGCTCCCGTTGTTTGTCACCGAGGACGAGCCGGTCGAGCGCTTGCCGCGCCGGCGTCGCGTTCTCGAGCAGCGCGAGCCCGTCCGGCCCGAACGCCGTGTTGGCCCACGATTGGGTCGCGACCGCGCCGACGCCGGCCTTCGCCCACGGCACGACGGCCCCGACGGCGGCGAACCGCGACGCGACCGCGACGCCGAGGTCGCCGTTGCTCGTATCGGCCCCGACGATCGAGAACGTCATCGGCGACGCACCAGCCGGAACGACTCCTTGTAGTCGTCGAGGTGTTCGAGCATCACGCCGGCCCCCAGCACGACCGTCTCGAGCGGGCGATCGGTGAGGTGCACCGGCACCTCGCACTCCTGCGACAGCAGGAGGTCGAGCCCGCGCAGCGAGCCGCCCCCACCGGTCAGGAACATACCGGTGTCGAGGACGTCGTGGGTCAGCTCGGGCGGCGCCTCCGCGAGCGTCTTCCGTGCGGCCGCGACGATCTTGCGGACGGGATCGGACATCGCCGTTCGGACCTCGTCCTCGCTCAGCCGGATCTCGGCCGGCGCGCCGGAGGCGAGCTCGCGGCCGGTGACGACCGCGCCCTTGCCCTGCGCGACCGGGAACGCCGACCCGATCGCGATCTTGATCTCCTCCGCGGCCTTCTCGCCGATCGCCACGCCGTAGGTCGCACGCACGTGCTCCTGGACCGCGGCGTCCAGGTCGAAGCCGCCGACGCGGATCGAGACGCCCGAGACGACCCCGCCCATCGAGACGACGGCCAGCTCCGTCGTCCCGCCGCCGATGTCGATGATCAGATTGCCGACCGGTTCGTGGATCGGCAGGCCTGCGCCGATCGCAGCGGCGAGCGGCTCCTCGACGAGGACGACGCCCTTGCCCCCCGCGAACCGGACGGCCTCCTCGACCGCGCGACGCTCGACCTCCGAGCTCTCGCTCGCGATCGCCACGAGGACCCGCGGCTTGGGGAACCGCGGGACGCCGACGCGCTTGAGGACGACCTCGATCATCCGCTGCGTGATGTCGAACTCGGTCATCACGCCGTGGCGGAGCGGCCGGACCGCCACGACGTTGCCCGAGGGCCCGCCGAGCATCTGCCAGGCCTCGTCCCCCATGGCCTCGACGCGACCCGTCGCGGTGTTCATCGCGACCACCGTCGGCTCGTCGAACACGATGCCCTCGCCCTGCCGGTAGACGAGCGTGTTCGCCGTGCCGAGATCGAACGCGAGATCGCGGCCCATTCAGCGGCGCCTGTCGGTCACGAGCCCATCACCCACGCGGCATCTCCCGTCGTCAGGTGCTCCTTCTTCCAGATCGGGACGTCGTGCTTGAGCCGCTCGATCAGCTCCCGGCACGCGTCGAACGCCTCGGCGCGATGGGCGGCGCTCACGGCGATCGCGACGCTCACGTCGCCGACGGTCAGCGCCCCGAAGCGGTGGACGATCGCGACCTTGCGGAGCGGCCACCGGGAGCGGACGTCCCCCGCGAGCTCGAGGAGGCGGCGATGCGCCAGGTCCTCCCACGCCTCGTAGGTGAGTCCGGTCACGTCCCCGGCATCGGACCGGTCGCGGACCGTGCCGACGAAGACACACGTGCCGCCGGCGCCGGGG
>Ga0196959_10000207_pt1 | contig 8808 bp, 6 predicted proteins | sample S1v_20metaG_FD_157521 | JGI IMG/M metagenome (GOLD analysis project Ga0196959, IMG submission 157521) | Soil microbial communities from Anza Borrego desert, Southern California, United States - S1+v_20 | ecosystem: Environmental > Terrestrial > Soil > Desert | place: USA: California | collected...
AATTCACGCCGCCCGAGAACCCGGCGGTCGTCGACGCGGGTGACGCGCCCGCGGTCGTGATCGAGACGGACGGGGGCGCCGAGAGATGAGCCTCGAGTTCCACGTCATCAGGAACGACTTGCCCGACGCGTCGACGAAGGCGAAGGCCGCCATTCGTCGAGGTCTCGACCGGTCGCGAACGACCGTGGACTCGAACGTCTCTCGCGATACGCCCGTTCTGACCGGGTACTTGCAGAGCAGAGGGCGCAGCGAGGTGCTCGACGTCGCCGGCGGCCCCGTGCTGGTGGCGTCGAACGACGCCGACTACGCGATCCATCGGCACAAGGGCACGAGCCGCATGGAGGGCGTGCCCTTCATTACTTCGGGACTTGAGAGGTCGACGTCCACGATCGAGTCGAACATCGCCGACGAGCTCCAGAGGGAGTTCTCCTGATGGTTGTCGCGTTCGAGCCCATCTCCGTCGTTGAGGAGTTCGTGTACACGACGCTCTCGGCGGATGAGGCACTGGTCCTCCTCCTCGGGTCGGCCGACGCGATCCGGCCGCAGTTCATGCCCGACGAAGAACCCGACCTGCACGTGACCCACGACTTCGCGGGCCCGGACGGTCGGGACACGGGGACGATCCCGATGGGCCAGGCGATCGCGATGCTGTCCCTGAGGTGGATGATCGTCGCGTGGTCGAAGGGCCCGTCCCGACAGGCCCTCCGGCCGGTCATGAAGCGGATCGTCGTGGCGCTCGGCGGGCTCGACATGCGGGGGCGGCAGTTCGTCTTCGTCGACAGCGACGAGATCGGCTGGGACGTGACGACCAGGTACGAGGGGCCCGCCCGCGTGACGCCTGAGGCGGGGGCGACGGGGGTCTGGCAGCAGGTCGCCGGGTATTTTAGAATAGAGATCAGGCAGAAGTAGGGGCCCGGCGCGGGCCGAGGAGCACGACATGACTCGCAACCTCTATCCCGAGCAGGGGGCGCAGACCCGACTGGCGCTGGAGGACGCGTACGGCGCCCTCCCGGGGTCCCCCGACTGGCGGCGCCTGAACGGCATCGGGCTGATGTTGAAGCCCGAGGTCGAGATCGACGCGTTCGCCCCCAAGGGCGCGCTGGTCCCGACCCTTCCGATCGTGAACGACTCGTTCACGGCCATGGAGTACGAAGGGCGCATCGACTTCAACTCGCTGCAGTACCCGCTCTGCGGCGTCGCCGGCCTCGTCAACCCGTCCGACCTGGGCGGCTCCCCGAACGCGTACCAGTGGCAGTGGACGTGGAACGGGCGGGCGAGCAACATGGCCGCGTCGTACGCCTCCCACTACGGCTTTCCTGACTCTGCCGAGCAGGCGCTCGGCCTGATCTTCAACTCGATGGAGGTTAGCGGCGCCCGGCCCGACGGGTTCGAGGTCAGCGGCGACGGGTTCGCGAAGGCGATGAGCGCCGGCAACACGATGGGCGGCATCACGCTGGAGCGCCAGACGATCACGCCGACCGGCACGATCTCGGGCGGCTCGTTCACGTACACGTTCCGCGGGTTCACGGCTACGATCCCGTTCGACTCGACCGCCGCGGCGATCCAGACGCTGCTCGAGGCGCTGCCAGTCTTCTCTCCCGGCGACGTGATCGTGGCGGGAGGTCCCGTCAACACGACGCCCGTCACGATCGACTACAGTGGAAGCTACGCCGGTCAGGACGTCGAGTTGGCGGTGGTCGACGACGCCTTGATCACGGGCGGCGGCTCCCTGGCGATCGCGGAGACGACGCCAGGGGACGACACGGTCACCGACATTTCACCGGTCCCCGCCGGGGCGATCCTCGGGCAGGCGTGCCTCGACACCACGTGGGCGGGGCTCGGCACCACGCAGCTCGGATACGCCCTCGGCATGAGCGCTACGCTCGGCGAGCGCATGAGCCGGGTGATGCCGATGAACAGGTCGTTCTCGACGGACGAGCGGATCGACGTCCCCGACCAGGACCACAACTTGACGCTGACGCTCGCCCGGAACGCCGTGGCGGACGCCCAGCTCGCCCGGCTGCAGGCCGGCACGTGGGTCTTCCCGAGGGTCGACTGGGAGGGCGCCACGATCAGCGGGGCGAATAAATATCTCTTCCGGCTCGAGTGCGCCATGTTCTACGACGACATCGGGCAGGCCCAGTCGACGCAGAACGCGCTCACCCGTGAGTACAGCGGCCGCATGGGGATCGACCCCGTTTCCGGCAACGTGTGGAGGATCACACTCGTCAACGACCGAGCGTCCTTGTAGCAGGGTCGGCGGCCCACGACCGCCGGACAGGAGAGCGAATGCCGTCAATTCGAGACGTCGCCCGGAGGGACGAGGTCAAGCAGGCCGTCCTGAAGATGGAGAGTCCGACGGGCGTCAAGTTCAGGCTCGAGGTGAGCTTCAGGCCGAACGTCGTCACCGACCGCATGTCGAAGAAGTCAAAGCCCGGGGACGACGACTCTGACGACGAGGAAGAGGGCGGCCTCATCGAGCAGATCGAGAACAGCACGGCGATGCGGGCCGCAGAGGTCTTCACCTCGACGTTCGTCAGCTGGGACCTCACTGGCCCTCTGGTCGACGGTGACGGAAAGGAGATCGTGGGGGAGAACGAGCCCATCCCGCTCGAGCCCGCGATCGTCCGGTGGGTCCCCGGCTGGCTCCGAGGTCAGGCGCTCACGAGGGTGAATGAGATCATCTTCCCAAACCTGAAAGGCTTCAGGACTTAGCGCAGGCGATCGTCGCTCGTTCTGACGACCCTGGAGTCTACGACCAGCTGCTCCTCCGGGAGCTCGTGGACCCTATACCCGACCTGATCATGGAGTGGAGGTATGAGCTCAGGATCGCGGAGAAGCTGGGGGTCCCAGTCACGGAGCTCTATGAGGTCCCGGCTTACTACATTACGGCGGCGAGGCTCGACATGGCGGTCGAGGCGATCTACGCCGAGCGGAGTCGAGAAGAACTCGAGAAGATGAGGCGCCGCCAGGGCCGGCGGCGATGAGGGGCTGATGCCGAGCATCGTCGATATCGAGGGCCGCCTGGGGCTGGACACGTCCGAGTTCGACTCGGGCATGGCCAGCGCCGACGCCAGCCTCAGCAAGACGTCGGCCCTCGCCGGGGAGACGGGGGAGAACCTCCAGGAGTCAGGCGCGGCGATCGGCGCGATGGGCGCCGGTATCACCGCCGCGTTCGGGCTCGCCGCGAGCTCGGCCCTCGACTTCGAGGCCAACATGGCCAACGTCAATTCGATCCTGCAGCTCAGCGCCACAGACCTCGAGGCGCTGGGCACGCAGGTCTCCGGGCTCTCGTCGGCGACGGGCAAGGGCCCGGTCGAGCTGAGCGAGGCGCTGTACGACATCGCCAGCTCCGGCTTCACAGGGGCCGAGGGCCTGCAGGTCGTCGAGGCGGCGGCGAACGCGGCGAACGCCGGCCTCACGAGCACCGCCACGTCCGGGCGGGCGATCTCCGCGGTCCTCAACGCGTACGGCATGGAGGCGAGCGAGGCGACCACCGTCTCCGACGTCCTCTTCCAGACGGTGAACCAGGGCGTGCTCTCCTTCGAGGAGCTCGCCAACAACATGGGCTCGACGATTCCGCTCGCCTCGAGCATGGGCGTCAGCATCCAAGAGGTCGGCGCGGCGTACGCGCAGATGACGCTCCAGGGCATCAACGCCAGCGCGGCGGAGACTCAGGTCGCGGCGGTCATGAAGACGGCGATCAGCCCGACCAAGGACCTCGCCGCCGCGATCACGGCGGCCGGGTACGAGAGCGGCGCGGCGATGATCGAGGCAGAGGGTCTCGCCGGCTTCATCCAGTTTCTCGGCGAGACGAGCGGCGGCAGCCAGGAGGAGCTGTTCAAGCTCGTCGGCTCCAGCGAGGCGCTCAACGCCGCGATGATCCTCGGGGCGAACGGGACCGACGACTTCCGCGCCAGCATCGCGGGCATGGACGCCGCGAGCGAGGGCGCGGGCGCGACGCAGGAGGCGCTCGCCAAGCAGGCCGAGTCAACGCAGTTCTCGATGAATCGGCTCAGCGCGGCGACCGAGGCCGCCCGCGTGGCCGTGGGCAAGGGCATTGTCGAGGCGATGAAGCCCGCGATCGACGCCCTCGCGTCTCTCGCCTTCAAATTCGCGGACCTCGACCCTAGCATCCAGCGGGTCGTCGGCCTCGTCGGCATCGCCTCGGGCGCGCTGATCACGCTGACCGGCGGGGCGATGATCGCCATCCCGCAGATCGCGAAGTTCAAGCTGGCGATGGACCAGCTCGGCGTCGCGTCCAAGGTGGCCGGGCTGGCGTTCGGGCCGCTCGGCATCGCGATCGCGATCGCCGCGGCGGCGTTCATCGCGTACCAGACGAACTTCCTCGGGTTCGGGGACGCCGTCGACGCGGTGGTCGGACATATCCAGACGTTCATCAACTACATCCGCCTCGCCTGGGAGGAGGGCGACCAGCTCAACGACTTCCTGAGCAACCTTCCCGGGATCGTCCAGCCGATCGCCCTCGCGATCGGGACGGCGGTCGCGGCCGTTCGGGAGTTCACGGACGCGTTCATCCCGCTCTTCCAGGGCTTCCAGGAGCGGGGCTTCGACCCAGTCGTCTCCGCGCTGGCGGCGCTCAACACCCTGTTTCCCCAGCTCAACGGCGCGCTCGAGGTCGCCCACGACGTCTGGATCAACCTCAAGGAGACTGTCGCGGCCGTCGCGCAGGCGCTGCAGCAGGCGTTCCAGGCGCTCATGGCGGGCGACATCGGGGGCTTCTTCGGGAAGCTCGGGGAGGCCGCGCAGGCAGCCCTCGGCGGCCTGGTAGAGCACCTCAAGATCGTCGGGCCCGCGATCCTGCAGGCGTTCCAGGCGGTCGACTGGGGCGCGGTCGGTGGCGCCCTCGCCCAGGGGCTGCTGAGCCTCGGGACCTGGGTCCTCCAGGGACTCGGGCAGTTCGGCGCGTGGGTGCTCCAGGCGCTCGCCGACCTGACCGTCTGGTTCGTCAACGCGTTCAGCCAGATCGACTGGGGCGCGGTCGGCGGGGCGCTCGCCTCCGGGCTCGGGACCCTCGCGTCCTGGGTCGCCCAGGGTCTCGTCGGCCTGAGCCAGTGGGTCCTCAGCGCGTTCGGCCTGATCGACTGGGGCGCCGTCGGCTCCACCGTCGCGACCGCGCTCCAGGGCTTCAGCACCTGGGTCATGCAGGGGCTCGCGAACCTGAGTCAGTGGTTCTTCGACGCCTTCAACCAGGTCGACTGGGGCGCGATCCAGTCGGCCCTCGGCTCCGCTGTCCAGGCGGCGGTCGAGGCGCTGGGCCCGATCGTCGGCGCCGCGCTCGAGGCCGTCCGCTCCGCCGTCATGGAGGCGTGGGGCGCGATCACGGCGGCGACTGGCCCCGCGTGGGAGGCCGTCAAGGGTGCGGTCGAGACCGCCTGGTCGGCGATCCAGTCGGCCGTCGAGTCGGCGCTCTCGACGGTGCAGTCGACGGTCGAGTCGGCGTGGTCGGCGATCCAGGACGCCGTCTCGACCGCCGTCTCGACGATCCAGACCACCGTCGAGACGACGTGGGAGGCGATCAAGGCGGCGGTCAGTGTCGCCATGTCGACGATCCAGTCCACGATCGAGACCGTCTGGTCGACGATCGAGACCACCGTCTCGACCGTCGTCGAGACGATCCAGACGGCGGTCTCCACGGCGTGGACCGAGCTTCAGACCTCGACCGAGACTATCTGGAACGCCATCTCGAGCAGCATCGGCACGATCATCGAGACGATCAAGACGGAGGTGACCGAGGGCGCGATCGTCGCCAAGATCGCGTTCGTCAACGAGATGGGCAAGCTCAAGGACGAGGCGCTCGGCAAGCTCGGAGAGATGAAGGACGCCATCCTGCAGTTCTTCGCCGACGCCGGGACCTGGCTTCTCGAGGCCGGAAAGTCGGTCGGCCAGGGCCTCATCGACGGGCTCGGGTCCATGAAGGACGCGGTCGGCGACGCGGCGGGAGATCTCGCGTCGAGCGCAGTCGACAACGCGAAGGGCCTGCTCCGAATCTCCTCGCCGTCGGGCGTGTTTCGAGAAGAGGTCGGTCAGGAGGTCGGCGCAGGCATGGCGCTCGGCATCGAGGACTCCGAGACCGACGTCGCCGAGGCGATGAGCGCGCTGATCGACAAGATCAAGGTCACGCTCCGGTCCGCGCTCAGGGATATCCGGGCGGTCGCCGGCGAGGCGCTGGCGTCGTTCTGGGACCAGAGGATCACCGAGACGCCGGAGTTCTTCGAGTCGATCCCGGCCATGACCCAGATGGCGGTCAACGCGGCGATCGGCCACATCGACAAGCTCAAGGCTCACGCCGCCGGGACGAGGCTGCAGATCCAGTGGCTCGAGGACAAGAGGCTCGGGGAGCTCACGGAGGGCACGGCGGAGTACGCCGCGACGCTGCAGCAGATCGCGGCCCTCCGGTCGGCGGCGAGCGGGCAGGACATGGCGGTCACGGCGGCGACGTTCTCCCAGACGCGCCGGGAGATCGAGCAGCTCCAGCGCCGACGCCGGCGGACCGACAACCCGGCCGAGCAGGCCAAGATCAAGGCCGACATCGTCCTCAAGCAGCGGACCCTCGGGGTGCTCGACCAGCTCGCGGCGGCGCAGAACGAGTACGCCATGGCGTCGAGCGACGTCGGGCGGGAGATCGCCCAGGTCAAGATCGACGCGGTCACGGCGCAGCTGCACGAGCTCAACGAGTTCGACACGGCCGGCCTCTTCCAGCCCGTGATCGACGAGTTCCAGACGCTGATCGACGACATGGTGGCCGCCGTCGAGGAGGCGAGCACGGGCGAGTCGACGCGGGCCATACCTCCAGACGAGGCGGCCCGGGGCACGAGGTCTCGAGACGACGAGGAGCTTGATTCCCGAGCCCGGTCTCGCGAGCGCGAGCGCGGGCGTGGAGACACGAACTACCACATCAAGAAGATCGAGGTCAGGGATGATCGAGACCTGATCCGGAACATGAGAGAGCGCCAGCGTCAGGCTGAGCGGGCGAGGAGCAGAGGAAAGTGAAGCTGCTCGCGATCAACGACCTCGTGCTCGAGGACGCCGGGATCAACGTCGACGCCGGCCACTCGCTCATCACGAAAGACTCTAGCGATCGAGAGTGGACGTCTCGGAATCGAGAAGGTATTGCCGGTCAGCTGTTCTTCGGCAACGTGGCGGAGCCCGCCATATGGAACGCGGCGATCAAGTGCCCCGACGAAGAGTCGATGGACTCGATCATCGCGGTGCTGTCAGGCGACGTCGAGAACCAGCACCGCCTGCTGGCCGAGAGGCTAGACCTCGACGCCACGAGAGTCATCACCAGCGCCGCCGTCCGCACGATCAGACAGCTCGCTGAGTTCTCGATCGAGATCGAGCTCGAGAGCGAGAACGCCGCCTGGCGTGACGAGACGCCGACCCTGACTGAAAAGACGTTCTCGAGCATCTTAGATCAATCAATCAAGCTCAACATTCCGGGAAACACGAAGACTCGGCCGATTGTTACCTTGACTCCGACCGCGCAGAGGTCAGACCAGACGCCGCAGGTCGGCTACAAGTGGCGCCGCCGGTTCACGATCACGAACAACTCCGACGACCCGTGGCTCCGGCTCCTCCTTCGCGTCGACCTCGGGAGCACGACCGCCCACGTCAGCGCCGGCCGCGCGCTCGCGAGCGGATGGGATGTCAGGCTCGTGGAGTCGGGCGTCGAGCAGCCGCGCGAGCTGGTCTCGTGGAACTCGGCCGCCAGCTTCCTGTGGTTCGTGCTCTCGAAGCTCGACCCAGGCGACTCCATCACGTACGACATCATCTCGGGCAACCCCGAGGCGGTCAACCCCGCGACGCTCGAGCACCCCTCGACGCTCGTGTATCCCGACCTCCCGCCGATCACGCTCAGCTCCTCCAGCAACGCGTCGTGGGTGTACCCCATGACGACGGACGGGGCGGGCGCGTGGCGCCTGAGCCAGTCAACCGCCCCCGCCGGCGCCGACTTCTCAGTCCCCGGCGCCTGGAGGCGCGCGCTGACGAGCGAGAACCCGAGCAATCCGGACTGGAGCTTCGTGGCGTCGTACCATCCTCCCGACGCGCTGGTGGGCGCGGCTATTCGGGCGAAGTTCAGGGCCGAACGCCACCCGGCGAAGTACGCAGGGATCCTGAAGGCGAACCCGTACGATGGCGTGGAGATCTACCACCCGCTCGGGATCAGCTCGATCACCGCGAACTTCCAGTGGACGAACCCGAACAGCCTGGGGACGCTCGTCATCCTGGCTCGCGAGAGCGCAGCCGACCCCTGGACCGCCAAGCACCAGCACTCCGCGACGGCCGCCAGCGCGACGGCGCACGCCCCCGGGGCCCAGAGTTTCAGCCCGCCCGTCAGGCACGTCGCCTGCGCCATCTGGCCCGACAACGGGTGGGAGATGCCGCTCGACAGCGAGGTCGTCGGCGCGACGGCGTGGTGGGACACGGCGCTCTCCATCGCGATCGACACGACGAACCTCGGGATCTCGATCGAGAGCGCCTGGACCGAAGTCTATGAACTGGCGACGACGCTTCGAGTCAGAGGTGGAGGGAACGCGATCCCGCCCTATCACGAGCTTCTGGTCGGGAACGCAGATCAGGAGGACGGCGCCGGCGTCACGAGAGCTCTCGTGACCTTGTCGCAGGGACTTCGGGTCGACGCTTTTGAGTATGAGCACGAAGTCTGGTCAAACGACGGCTCTCCTGACTATGATCGTGTCGCCCTCATCGAGAACTTGAGCGCCCACGCGGTCGACGCCGTCAAGGGCTTCCAGCAGAGAAGCGTCGCCGTCGAGGTGGTGACGA
>Ga0196959_10000208_pt1 | contig 8800 bp, 13 predicted proteins | sample S1v_20metaG_FD_157521 | JGI IMG/M metagenome (GOLD analysis project Ga0196959, IMG submission 157521) | Soil microbial communities from Anza Borrego desert, Southern California, United States - S1+v_20 | ecosystem: Environmental > Terrestrial > Soil > Desert | place: USA: California | collected...
CATTCATCGCTTGACGGTAAAACCCCCGATAGCGTGTACTTTGAGTCGCTGCCCATCCAACGAGCAGCTTAAACCGCAGAAACCCACTTAAGCTTGGGGAAACCCTGTCCAAAAAACCGGGGCCACCGCTGGGGTCACTTTTCAGTCGGCGTTGACACCGAGGGGAGGAAACCTACATGCCAGTCATGGGACATCACTCAAATACCCAACGCCCGACACCTTTGCCACCTTTGCGTTAATCATGGTGGTGATGGTGGTGTCCGTGGCCGTGTTTGCCCTTGTGATACCCGTCATCGCCATGGTAGTGGTGTCTATAGTCGTGGCCATACGCATGGCCGAAGTGATGGGGGTGTACCACTCTGTAGCACCCTTCCAGTGCCATCATCAAAGTTACCAATATTGCTATCCGCCAATATTTTGCTGATGCTTTCATCTGTATCGAAACTCCCCTAACCCATTACAAAGACAAGCGGAGTTGCCTGATCCAGATACGCCGTGTTTCTCTACGGCCGATCATGCAATTCGTTCCGCGCCTCCTTTCTACCCCTCCCGACATTAACCAAGCCTTAACGCACTTGACTCCCGCCGAACGTAGGAAGTGGAGCTTGTCGTCGTCCGCCGATCTTTGCGGTAGCAAGCATTGCACTCGCTCCAGCAGAGTCTTTAAGTCGGACGACGGAGTTTCAATAGTCTGTTAAGAGCCTATCCCAGTAGGCCGTTCGCCCTGAGCTTGTCGAAGGGTTTCTTGAGCCTACTGGGATAGGCTCTTAAGCGTTCGGAATTGGAGTATCGAGGACGCGCAGGGCGTCATGAGTGCTTATTCAATGATGTGAAGCGTGGACAGAGCGGCTACGGCGGAATTAGGAAAGAAGCGGAACGAGTCGGCATCGAAATTTCGAAATGCCCGCCCACGTTCGCCGTTCAGATCATGAACCGCGTAAGCCCGTTTCCGCGTGATCAAGACTGACTCCATGCTTGCAAAAAGGTTAGCGGCTGCTTTTCGGGGCGCTAGGGGGATTGTTGGAATGTGAGAACTGACCCTATTTGTGTGCTCGTGACGGCCAGAGCGCTGGCAGGTATGAATACCGCCGGCATTTTCCAGCAATGTCACGATTTGGTCACGTGACAATGCTCGGAGTGGCTGGGGGACCTGGATTCGAACCAGGGTTGACGGAGTCAGAGTCCGTTGCAACGTGACGCAAAGTCACGAAAAGCGACTAAATACAAGCACCTACAAATCGAAGCGTCACAAAAGCCCGCAAAACGTGACAACGGCGTTGACACTTGGTTGACAAGCAGTCAAGCCGCGACTTGCTCATAAGAAAAGCTCGGGATATCCGCCCTCTCCTTCGCGTGCTCGATGGTAATACCGCAAATATTCCCGTGCGGGTCTAAATCTAGCAGCGTGTTTTCGTCTAAGTCCCGTGTTTCAGAAACCTCGGCCGGCTTCAACTCGATATAAAGCGTGTCCGTATCCTGAAAGTACGTAATCTTCATGGCTTGAACGTCCTATCGAAAAAAGCATTGTGTACGGTTTCCCCATCTTCCAGCAAAATCACTCGCAAGAAGCGGCCATCCATCGCCGAAATTGGCGCCCACCGGCGAATCCTGCCATCCTCTTGGATTACCTCTCTGACCGGATTTTCAATCGCGTATTCAATCCACTCAAGCCGAATGGCGCTTCGATCTGGCCGCTGGCGCATGACCTGAAAATACTGGGTGAACTTCATTCAGCTACCAATAGCGGTTTCTGCATGAGATTAAGCGCGGCCGGAAACGAACGCTCTGATCATTTGGCATCAGCTAAACAAAGATCGGTCAGCGCCGATGCCAGCCGGGGCGAAAGATTCTCGTCGAAAAGCAGCTTCACGCGGCGACGGACATCAAATGGCGCTCACGGTCAGCCGCATACGCCAAACACGCCTGAATATCCTCAGCGGTCAAATACGGAAAATCCTGAAGAATCTCAGAAGGCGTCATGCCGGAAGCCAAGTACTCCAGCACGTCATACACCGTGATCCGTAAGCCCCGGATACACGGCTTCCCGCCACGCTTGCCCGGCTCGATGGTAATAAAGTCCCGATAATTCATAACAGCACCCTACATCGTCAGACTTCAAAAGATACGCCTGAATCCCGCCTTTGAGTACCCGCTTCTCGGTGCCCCGGAAGATTCTTTCAGCGTCAAAAGACCACCCAAGGCCAAATCAAACTCGAAAAGGAATTTCCTCATCGTTGGACAACTTGGCCGCGTCATAAGCACGGATCGCTTCCAGCTCCTCAAGCTCTTCCAGAATCGTTTGACACTCCTCGATGTTGATGACCACGGCCTTACGCTTTCCATCTCACAAACTTGCGTGCACCGATGGCCGAACCCTGCTCAACGTCGGTACAGCAAGTGCAACAGAGTCAAGGAAGGTCTAGCGCTACCACTACCAGTATCCGGAATGCTGATTACGGCAATAACATGGCCCCCCATGCCCAGGAGGTTGCACACACCATTCTCCGCAAACGGGACATACGTTGTGACAGTGAGCCTGAGCACGGGCGTTGCTCACAACGTTTTCACCAGTCCAGTCATCCGACGTGGATAGGTCTATGGCTCCCGTTTCATTTTTCAAATCGTCCAGCATTTGAGACCCTCCTTATATTTGCTAACACCCTACCTTCAAGATAACGGGACCCGGCCAGCGGTGAGTCCGACCGAAGCCCCGAACCTGCCCGCGTGCGTAATCGGCCAAGAAACCTCAAGCCGGGTTCCGGTTGATCGCCCTATTAGGCTACTTCAATTTTAAGGACGGCAACTTTTTCTGCTCAACTGGTTTAAAAATATCCTCTCCTTGGATAATTTGGCTTGTATTCGTTGATCCGTTAACGACTAGTTGCCATAACGTAGTTATGGCACCTTGATAATAGAAACCCGTCCAGGATGTAACCGAATTGCAAGATTCTGCCGGATTTTCCCACTTAACAGTGAAAGTAATTGCTGTACCATAAACCCAACCGGTTACCGGGTACGATGTGTTTTGGCAGCCGTAACCTTGTGCTCGATTTATATAATGACCGGTTATCTGACCGGTTGGGGCAATGCTGTCAATATAGAGAGTCGAACCGCTTTGATTCGTCCATGCTGACAAGCTTTGTATTGTCTGTTCTGGGGCTTCTAATGCCACGGCGATATTGGCCCAAAGCATGGAAAAAACAAGAATAAAAGTCAAACGAAAGCTATTTATCATTATCTCTCCTGTTAAAAAAATAACTGGTGTTTGATAGATTTGATCGCTATATCAATAGTCTATTAGAGGTGGGTTTTGATTTCGTGATCGAGCCCAACACGAGGTGAAGTTTAGTAAGTAAATCTACTTATTTGAATGTGAAGAGGGCAGAATCTTTGTAAGCCTCGGCGGATTTTTATGTCAGCCTAGGCTTACACGATATTGGAAAAAGAAATTTAGCCCTAGCTGACTAACCCCTTCCCTCTGGTCAGCCTCTTCCGGCGATTACGCAGCCCCGTTAGTTTTTCCGGACCGGGGCTGTTGGAACGTGAATGACACGCGCCTAGAAACGAACGCACTAGTCATGTGGCATCAGTCAAATAACCAAAGCCTGACCCCTTCTCCTCGTTCAGGATAGACACCACCCGGTCGTATTCGGCCTCCGAGTGGATCGGATAGAGCGGAACGGCGTTGCAAATTGCCTGATAGTGGCGGATCACATCGGAAAGTTCAGTGGCTTGCATCACGATCTCCAGCAGTCATAGTTACCGTGCATTAATCCAATAACGAAAGCCTGACACCTTTCCCTCGTATATCTTGTTAGCTGAAATATTATTTAATATTAAGGCCCTGGGATGCCTTTCCCCGATGGAGGTTCTAAATCATTCTTGCTCAATACCATCTCATGAACAAACTCTCTAATGTTCCACTTAATAACTTCGAGTGATAACTTTGCCATGCCAGTTGCCAAGAGACGCTTCCACCACTGACCGCTTGCTGCTTCTGCAAAATGCTCTGATGGTTTCCAATCATCATCACCTTCCATTTTTTCTAATTGCTTCAAGACCGTTTTTAGCTTGCCAAATTCTTCCTGTAAAGCATATATCAAAGTGAGACATTCAGCTGCTGTTCGATCCTCTGTGTTAATCTTAATGGCCAGTTTAAACTGTTCCTCAACTTCCTCATAATTCGGGTTTTCATCAAGCATTAATGCCATTCCATATATCGTATGTACTTGAGGATAGACTGAGTTTAATTCGATGCACGTTTTAAAATCATTAGATGCATCTCGCCATTGGGATCGCATTAGGTACACAGATCCCCTCAGATAATATGGTTCAGGATTCATAGAATCCATCTCAAGTGCTTGACTGAAATCTCGTGCTGCAGCGTCTAAGTTGTATTCTTTTATCTCTTGCTTCCCGCGCACGATGAGCGCTAATGCGTGAGAGTGCTTAGCAAAAGGATATGTAATATCTATTTTTTCTAATAAAGTTGCTGCACTCACCCAATCGGCATTATCGACCGCTCTCTTTAACTCCTTAATCGGATGCCCTTGGGGATGAGCTTCCTGGACGAGGTAGTCAAGAAAGGGAGCAAGTTTCTCAAAGCCCCTACCATCAGATGTAATTGGTAACCAGATAGGTCTAATTCTAAATATATCGCCATATACCTTTCTTTTATTCCGTAACTCTACCTCTGTTGAGGGCTTCGGTAGAATCGCATAGTGATCTAGAGCTGCAGGCTTATTGGCTAATGCTTTAAGTATATTGATTGTTCTGTCATTAACTAGGCTGCAACCAATAAATAGGAGGCGCCGATTGCTCATAATTCTGTATAGCAGATAGGGAAGAGGCCTATCTGGTTCTACCTGTGCAATCGAATTTTCAGTAATATCTCCATAATGCTTCTTGTACTCCGAAAAGGTTAATATTCGGTCAGTCTGATCTAAAGCATCACCGTGTAGTTTTAGTAAATAGCGAGCATTTTCACCAAGTGCTTGCCGGATCAGGTCGGCTTTGGCTCCCCAGACAACTGCCTGAAATTCAGACTTGCATTGCCGGAAGATATTTTCGAGTATATGATCAAAATTTGTAGTAATGACAGGTCCAGATGACAATAGAGGTAGGTACTGGGCTGGCTTAATCTCCAGTTTTGAGAGAGTGGGCTCATCCCCATATGTATCTCTGATTATATTATTAAAATAAAACCTGCCGAGTTCTGTCTCAAGATCCTCAGCAGCCTCTTCATATTGTTGATTCTGAATTCGCAGTTCGATCTTTTCAACAAGACCTGCTTGCTCTGCCAAAAGGCGAAGAAATGAAGTCCAACCAGGATAGTCATAGGGGATAGAAATGCCTGCTCCAATAAATGGCACTACGCCGATGGGCGTACGTAATTGTTTTACGAGTTGCTTAACAGTACTAATATTCTCAGGCGCTTCCCAGAATCTTTCATCCATTGTCTCTGTCATCGCTTTCCTCCATAAACAAATTTATGAGGATTTAATGAAAAGATCTATAAGGTAGACGTTAATGGCAAGGAAACGATAGAGAATCCGTTATCCACTAAGCCAAAGATGCTTAACTTTGCATTAGACAACTATCTAAGGCGTATGTCACCGACGGATTAGATAATCTGGAGAGCCGCATTCGGAGCCTTGGTTCGGCATACCTTACTGTCCTCAAAGAGATCCCACCAGGGCCGGCATCATTACACGCTTGTTCTAGCCGACCCCAATCGGTTGGACCGTAGATGAGGTACGACCGGAAGCGACTACGCTGGCCCCGGAGCACCAATCCGACGACTGAAGCCTGGCAGCTTGTAGGGAGGAAGGAGGCCCAAAACTAAAGGTTTTTGAACTTCGGATGATTGAAATGCTAATCCTTTATTACAATAACTGCCTTTTGCGAATGCCATCGTAATAAGAATCCGTACTTCTTTTTAAAATTGACCGCCTGTACCTGCGCAGAAGCTTGAACATATGGAATTATTCTACGGCATACGGCATGTGCCTCATGGCTTTTAAAGCCATTGAATTCTGATTTCAACTGAATAACCGTGCTTTCAAGTTGTGAAATTGCTTTTAATAGATCTTTGCCTTTTAGCTCAACATAGAATAATGCATGATTAACTGGTGTCGAATCTCTAACTGTAATCGCGTAATCACATTTTTCTGTTTGGTTTCCCTTAATCACATCCCCATCAATTTTTATTTTTTTGATTTCCCAATTCTTAGGACCATGCAGTTCAAAACAGCGACCGTTCTCGATACAGCTAACAATTTTCATTTGATGTTTTCAAGTGCTGCGTAAAACTCATCGGCAATCTCTGCAGAGATCTTATCCAGCTCTTCTCCATTGACCAGCCCGGAATCAGCATCTGTAATTCGTATCGATGAGCCATTCGAGATGAAGTATGCGTCAACTTTGACGGCACCATTTGATCTAAGAAGTCCGTTGTTGATGCAGGATAAGACGTAAGGACTATGTGTTGTTATCAAAAAGTTCAAGCTTCTTTTCTTCTCCTTTAGAAAAAAGAGGAGATTTACTATTGCCTTCTGTGACACGGGAAATAAATGTGCCTCAGGTTCTTCAACAATGATTGTCCTTGGACTAATTGGGATGTATCCCACTAGTTCTTGGCGCAGAACAAGGAGCAAGGGAAGTGCTTCTTGTTGCCCTGATGATGCATTTGCCACGGAAATTCTTCGATTATTGGATATAATCCATTCTTCTTTTTTCTCAATAGAAAAAGTTCCTTTAAGTACTGAACGAGAAAGCTTATCAAATGCTGAAAGTTCTTCTCGGAACTTTTTTTCTCGTATTAGGTTCGGTCTTTTTGCAATCTCATAATACTTGCCGAAACTTTTGAGAAGCGGATCAATTCCGATATTTTCTGATAGAAAGCCAAAAACATTATCTCGAATGGTAGAGAAAAATGATCTCCCTGAGGGAATGTATGTGACGTCCTCTATGAGACTAGTATTCGTTTTAGCGAGTGATTCTCTGAATAAGCGGAATAGTGATATTTCACGCCTTAGTAGCAATTCGTCATCTTCGTTAGCTCTTGCCTTCTCTTGTTCTGCTGTTATTTTCTTAAAAACAGAGTAGACCCTCCTGTAGTGCTCCTTGAATTCATCTGAAAAACTGAACTTAACCCCAGTTCCACCAGGCTTGTGCCGGATCAATATGTCTGGATCACTATTAACGCCTGAAAATAATTGCGATAGCGAAATTTCAAATTCTTGGGTTTTCCAAGAATAATCTGGAAATAGAATTGAAAATTCTTTTCTGAGCGAAGATTGTAATGGGTTTAGTCCAGTGAGATTTATAATAGAACCGGCAACTTCATTAGAAAGAATCTCCCTCAAAAAGAAATATACTTTACTCGTAACGCTTTTACCGGAAGCTTGTTCACCGATAATAACTGTTAAGTCATTTACCTCAATCTCAACCTTTCTTAGGCAAGTAAAATTATTTATTCTCAGAAGCATGAAAAATCTACGTCTTTAGAAAGATTTGTTATCGCCTACAATATCTGTTGACATTGGCCCGAATCGTCTCAAGGTCATAATCATAGCTTTGCTTTTTCCACCAGGTACACGCTCTATCCTGCTGTTCTAGCTCTGCCAGTAGTCGCCGGTTTTCCTCGGCATAACTTGTGGGTTTTCTTTCGTGGATCTGCGAATTCGTGTTCGGCTGTTGATAAGGCTGCGGGATCACTATCGGCTGTGCGACCGATGGACGCCGATTTTGTTGGGGTGATTGCTGGCGTTGTGTTGCGGGCGGCGTTGCCGCTTTGGCTTGCACCGTCTTTGAATGCATGCCCTTTGCGTTTTCCCATAAGGCATCAACCTTGTACTGAAAGGTTGGACTTAAGTGGTAGGTCACGACAGGCGATAGGATAGCCAAAATCCATGAGGCATAGTAGCTAATCGTGCTGCGGTGTTTTTTGTGGCGACCTAAATTCTTCTTCTTGCGTACTTCGTCTCGATACCAATCGCGTTCGTAAAGTCCCATTTCTTTGTTCCTAGGGAAAAAGCACCGAAAGGTCTCCCCAGGTGTCATATGTGCTGGGGTTTATGCCTTTGTTTAGGCAAAATTCCGCACAAGTTTAGTAAGTAACTGTACTTAGTTGAACGTGAACAAGGGGCGAATTTTTGTAAGCCTTAGCGGATTTTTTTGTCAGCTTAGGCTTACACGACTTTTTGAGAAAAAAATTTTAGCCCTGGCTGGCTAACCCCTTCCATTTTGTCAGCGCTCTTCCGGCGATTACCCAGCCCCGTTTAGTTTTTTTCTGGTCTCCTCGATCTCGGGGCTGATCTGCCCACGCTCCGGGCATGTCTCACCGAACGCAATCCAAAATTTATATTCCGGCCACACTTTTTCTATGGCCTCGAAGTGTTCTTCTGTCAGCTTTTGCCCTTCCTTGTTGATCAAGTTCTGCCATCGATACCGATCAATTCCAGTTCTTAGCTCCAGATCCCGATATGAGAAGCCGGAAAGGCGGAATACTTCAATGAAGCGGTCTTTCGCTCTCATCTAGTAATTAAAACCTATTCATTTTTACTTGACACATTCAACAAGACTTCTATACTAAGAACCAAGTTATTTTTACTTGGTTATCTTGAACAAGTAGCAATGTAACGCAACAAGGGGACATTATGGACGAACAGGCGATCCGTCAAGTGCTGTTGATGCCGCACGTGCAGGTGATGCACCGGGAAAAGTTCGCGGAACTGGTCGGGGTCACGCCCGGCGTGGTCGACGGCTGGGTGGACCGGGGCCAGGTCGACAGCATCGT
>Ga0196959_10000211_pt1 | contig 8727 bp, 4 predicted proteins | sample S1v_20metaG_FD_157521 | JGI IMG/M metagenome (GOLD analysis project Ga0196959, IMG submission 157521) | Soil microbial communities from Anza Borrego desert, Southern California, United States - S1+v_20 | ecosystem: Environmental > Terrestrial > Soil > Desert | place: USA: California | collected...
ACACCCGTCGACGTCGAAGGTCTCGGTCGCCCGCGGCGCGATGCTCTCGGTCTCCTCGGGGACCAGCAACCGACCCTGGGGCTCGGACGGGAAGGCGAGCGGCTCGCGGTCGCCGCCGCACGCGGCGAGCGACGCGAGACAGACGAGCGCGAGGAGCCGGTGACGCATCCTCAGATGGTACGGAGGGTGCCGTTCGGCGGGATGACGGTCAGCGGCGGAGCGCGATGTTGAACATCGGCGTCCCGAACGCGCCCATGAGCCGCACCCACATCAGGATGTGAGCCTCGAGCGCCCGCGCGCCGGACAGATCGCCGAGGTCGACGATCTCGCGCCATCCGAACCAGTTGCGCAGGAGCGTCGAGACCTCGGCTCGAGCGGCCTCCTCGTCGCCGGCGACGAACATCACGTGGTCGGCCTCGCCCAGGATCGCGGGATCCACCATGACCGGCGCGGTGACGGTGTTGAGCGACTTCACGATGCGAGCCCCGGGCGCGGCGCGCTGGATCCGCTCGGCGAGCGAGTCCCCGCCGCCCGAGACGAAGAGCTTGGCGTAACCCTCGGAGAAGTCGAGCGCGTTCGTGATGTCGATCACGAGCTTGCCGGCGAGGTGCTCCGAGATCGAGGTCACGATGTCGACGCTCGCCGTCCCGTTCGTCGCGAGGAACACGAGCTCGCCGTGGGCCGCCGCCTCGGCGAACGTCGCCAGTCGCACGTCGGGGTTCTCGCCGCGCCAGTCGGCGAACGACGGCGCGCCGGGGTACGGCGGCTCGCTCCGCGATGCGAGCGTCGCGGGATCCCGAGAGCCCATCACGACGTCGTGCCCGAGCGCGACCAGCTTGGTCGAGAGCGTCTGACCGACCGACCCCGTTCCCAACACGCCGAGGTTCATGACCGTCCCTTCCGTCCTGATGCTGGCTCGAACCGCGGGCGCGGCCGAGGCATCTCCCCCGGACGACATCATCCGTCGCTCGGTGCTGCTCCGGCGATCGTGTTGAGCGTGGACATCGCGTTCATCGCGGGGGGGAAGCCGGCGATCACGGCGGTCTGGATGATCACCTCGCGGAGCTCGTCGACGGTCATGCCCGCCTTCAACGAGGAGCGGAGGTGGACCGGGAGCTGCGACGAGCGGCCGGTCGCGACGAGCGCGGCGACCGACGCGATCTGGCGTTCGCGGACCGAGAGTCCGGGACGCGAGTAGACGTCGCCGTACGCCGTCTCGACGATCAGGCGGCCGAGGTCGCCGAGCCCCTCGATCGTGGCGAGGGACCGATCCCCGTGGATCGCTCGCAGCTTCGCCTTGCCTCGTTCGTACCGCTCGTCGTCCGTCATGGTCGGGCCCTCCCTCGTACATGCTCGCGGTGGGTTCGAACGTACCGGGTGCGCGCACGGGCCGCTGGGATACTGAGCGCCGCCGTGGACGAGCCGACGAGGACCGAGGAGATCGAGGCGCTCGAGGCATCGCCGCCGCCGGGTCGAGGCGATCGGCGCGTGATCCTCGGCAACACCGGTCAGAACGTCCTCGGGCTCGCGATCGGCGCGGTCGCCACCTTCGCCGCGAACGTCCTGCTCACGAATCGGCTCGGCGACGAGGGCTTCGGCGTCGTGACCCTCACCACACAGTTCGCTTTCGTCGCGGCCGCCGCCACGAGGTTCGGGATGGACGTCGCGAACGTGCGTCTCGTCGCGATCCTCGTCGGACGCGGGCAGGCCGAACGAGCACGAGGCCTCGTCCGTCGCTCGACGCTGATCGCCGCCGTGGTCTCGATCCCGTTCGGGATCGCGGTCTTCGCGTTCGCGCCGTGGCTCGCCGAGGGGTTCTCCGGCCGACCGGATACCGCCGTCGACGCGTTCCGAGCCGCCGGGTTCGCGGTCCCGCTCGGGGCGCTCGCATTCACCTACATGGGCGCGACACGCGGCCTCAAGATCATGCGCTTCACGCTGTACGCGCAGTGGATCGCGCAGCCGATCGGGTGGATCGCGCTGACGCTCGCGGCCTGGCTCCTCGCGTCCGAGTCCTCCGGCGCCGCGTCGGCCGCCTTCGCGGCGTCGTGGGCGCTCGCGCTCGCGATCGCGTGGTTCGGGTGGGAGAAGGAGCAGCGGCGGTTCCCGTCGTCGGCGGTCGGCGACGGCATCGCCGAGGAGCGGACCGGCGCGCTCGTGCGGTTCGGCGCGCTCCGGGCGCCCGCGACGCTGTTCAGCCAGCTGATCTTCTGGACCGACTTCTTCGTGCTGTCACTGCTGTGGTCCGACGCGCCGAGGGGCGCGTCGGAGACCGGGGTGTACGGCGCCGTGCTGCGGGCGGGCCAGTCGCTGTTCCTGTTCCTCACGTCGGTCTCGCTGACGTTCAGCCCCTTCGTCGCCGACCTGCACCACCGCGGCGAACGCGAGCGGCTCGATGGGCTGTACAAGCAGGTCACGAGGTGGACGCTCGCGGCGACGATCCCGATACTGCTCGTGCTGGCGATCGTTCCCGAGCCGGTGCTGCGCATCTTCGGCAGCGAGTTCACCGAGGGCGCCGACGCGCTCCGCATCCTCATCATCGGGATGATCGTCCCCGTCATGGTCGGCACGGTCGGTTTCATCCTGATCATGGCGGGGCGGACCGGCTGGGACCTGCTCGTCTACGCGGGCGGGTTCGCGGTCGACCTGACGGTCGCGTTCGTGCTGGCTCGGCCCGAGTCGCTCGGGATCCGCGGCGCCGCGATCGCGCAGGCGGCAACGCTCACGGTGAGCGCGGTCGCGCGGCTGCTGCTCGTGCGCCGGTTCCTGGGGATCTGGCCGTTCGATGCCGGCTACCTGCGGCTGGTCCCGGCCGCCGTCGCGGGGGGAGCGGCGATGGCGCTGGCGCACGCCGTGATGCCGGCGGAGGAGTGGCTGCTCGACCTGGTCGTCTCGTTCGCGATCGGTGGCCTCGCGTACTTCGTCGCCCTCGTCGCGATCGGGCTCCCTCGGAACGAGCGGACGTCGCTGTTCCGGCTAGCCGGACGTGTGCTCGGACGCGGCGGGAGGATCTCGTGAGATCCAGGTCAGCGCGCACGTAGCGCGGCATGGAGCCGGGTGAGCTCCTCATCGATCCGATCGGCCGAGCCAGGTCCGTCACCGAGGTCTCCGTCCATCGCCGCCCTCTCGAGCGCGCTGCAGCGCGCGGCGAGCTCGGTCGCTCCGAACGTCGCGGCGTTCGACTTGAGGGTGTGCGCTGCCCGCCGCACCTCCTCGACATCGTGGGCGTCGAGCGCGCGACGTGCGGCGGCGACCAAGGACGGAGCGTCGTCGAGGAACTGATCGATGAGCTCGCCCACGAACGCGTCGTCACCGCCCATGCTGTCGCTCAGGCGTCGCAGCACCGACTCGTCGAAGGCCGGTGCCTCCCCCGACGAGGGCACGGTGGGCCCGGGCGACCCACCGGCACGCCGAGGTGTCCGCGTGATCGCCGTGACGAGCTCGGTCGGTCGGATCGGCTTGGCGACGTAATCGTTCATCCCTGCGGCCAGGAACCCCTCGCGGTCACCCTGCATGACCTCTGCTGTCATCGCGACGATCCACGGGCGCTCCCCTTCGTCGAGCTCGGAGAGGATCCGCCGCGTCGCCTCGACGCCGTCCATCTCGGGCATCTGCACGTCCATCAGGACGAGGTCGTACGGTTGCCGCCGCACCGCCTCGACCGCCTCGACCCCGTTCGCGGCTACGTCCGCCCGGTACCCGAGCTTCTCGAGGAGGCGGAGGGCGAGCCGCTGGTTCACCACGTTGTCCTCCGTCAACAGGATCCGGAGCGGATGGCGCGTCGCCAGCTCCGCGTCGAGCACGGCGTCGGACGCCGACCGTGCGACGGAGCGATCCACCGGATCGAGCACCGTCGCGATCGCGCCGTGGAGCGTCGAGGCCTTGATGGGTTTCACGATCACCGATCCGATCCGGGCGCCGTCCCAACGCGGGTCCTGCGCCACGTCGTGACGCGGGATCGACGACGCGAGGATCGTGGGGAGCTCGGCGCCCTGCTCGTGCAATCGCATCGATAGCTCGAGACCGTCCATCCCGGGCATCAGCATGTCGAGCACCGCCAGATCGAAGCGTTCGGGTTCGTACAGCGCGAGCGCCTCGTCCCCCGTCGTCGCCGTCGTCGTCTCGACGCCCCACGCGGAGAGCAGCGCCGTCATCAGCATCAGGTTCGTCGCGTTGTCGTCGACGACGAGCGCCCGGCGTCCGTCGAACGAGCCGTCGCGCCGCAGCGCCGTCGGGTTCATGTCCGAGACCCCGGCCTCGAACGTCACGTGGAACGTGCTGCCTTCGCCGGGAGCGCCGGTGCTCTCGGCGGTGACGGTGCCGCCCATCAGCTCCGCGAGGCGACGGCTGATCGCGAGTCCCAGCCCCGTGCCCCCGTACCGCCGACTCGTCGAGGCGTCGGCCTGCGTGAACGACTGGAAGAGCTCGTCGATCCGGTCGGCAGAGATGCCGATCCCGGTGTCGCGGATCGCGACGTGGTACGCGATCCGCTCCGTCGTGGTCGCCTTCGCGTCGTGCGAGACGTGGACCGCGATCTCGCCCTCGTCCGTGAACTTCACGGCGTTGTTCAGCAGGTTGAGCAGGATCTGACGGAGACGGCTCGCGTCGCCCACGGCCGTCTCCGGCGTCCCCGGGGCGAGCCCATACGTGACCTCGAGTCCCTTGCGCTGCGCGAGCGGCCCGATCAGGTCCACGACGGCCTCGATGCACTCCCTCACGTCGAACGGGGCGAGCTCGAGATCCATCCGCCCCGCCTCGATCTTCGAGAAGTCGAGGATGTCGTTGATGATCGACAGGAGCGCCTCCCCGCTCCGCTGGATCGTGGTGGCGTACTCGCGCTGCTCGGCGTCCAGCTCGGTCTCCACCAGGAGGCCGCCCATCCCGATGATCGCGTTCATCGGCGTGCGGATCTCGTGGCTCATCGTCGCGAGGAACGCGCTCTTGGAGCGGTTGGCCTCGTCCGCCGCCTCCTGAGCCTCCTTCACCTCCGCGAACAGCCGTGCGTTCTCGATCGCGATCGCGGCCTGCTGCGAGAGGCCGACGAGGAAGTTCAGGTCGGCCTCGGTGAATCGATCGGCTGGTGCGGTACGCCAGACCGCCATCATCCCCACGACCCGTCCGCGCGCGAGGAGTGGCGCCGCCATCAGGCGCTCCTCGACGTCCTCGGCCGTGCCGGGGATGTGGACCGAGCGCGGGTCGGCGGAGACATCGTTGACGATCTCGGTCGCGCCTCGAGCCGCGAGATCACCGATGATGCCCTCCCCGAGGGTGATCGAGTCGCTCATGATCGCGTCCGAGATCTCGCCGACCGCGACAACGGGCACGAACCGACGGTCTCGCTCGAGGAACACGGCGCTCGTATCCGCAGCGAGGAGCGAGCGCGCGCGCTCGCCGATCCGATGCAGGATCGGGTCGAGCTCCAGGAGGGCCCCGATGTCGCGGCCGAGCTCCGCGAGCGCCGCCATCTCGCTCGCCCGCCGCTCGGTCTCCAGATACAGGCGGGCGTTCGCGATCGCCACGCCGACGTTCGCGCCGATCGTGGACAGGAGGCGGGAGTCCGTTCGGCCGAACCGCCCGGCCTGCGTCGTGCTCTGCACGCTGATGACGCCGATCGCGTCGCTGCCGGAGACGATCGGCACCCCGAGGTACGACTTCGCCGGTGTCCCGACGATCGGGACGCCCACCTCCTCGAACGCCGCCGCGCGGTTCAGCAGGAGGGGCTCGCGCGTCTGGAGGATCTTCGATGTGAGGCCCTCACCGAAGCGCATCGGTGGGTTCACCCGACGCTCGCCGTGCTCGCTGTAGTACGCGAACTCGATCATGTCCGTTGCCCGCTCATGAAGTGCGACGTAGACGAGGTCCGCGGAGAACACGTCCCGCAGCTCGTCGCCGAGACGCTCGATCAGCGCCCCGAGGTCGAGTTGATCGGCGAGCGCCTGGCCGATGTTGTTCACGATCGCGAGCTCGGCCGCGCGTCTCCCGGTCTCCTCGAAGAGCCGTGCGTTCTCGAGGGCCACGCTCAGGTTCCCGGCGAGCGTCGTGAGGAGCCGCACGTCTGCGTCGCGGAACGCGTGCTCGCGGTCGAGGTTCTGGAGGGACACGACACCCGTCGCCTGTCCGCCGACGATCAGTGGGACGAAGACCTCCGCCTGCGCGGGCTCGCCCTGGATCACGGTCGGCTGCCCGGCCTCGGCGGCCCGCCGCTCGACATCCTCGTTGATCACCAGCGGCTCCCGCGTCTCGAGCACGATGCGACGGAACCCGATGACGTCGATCGGTTCGTCCGGGAACCGCACGCCACGCTCGATGGAGTACGGGAAGCGGATCACCCCTAGCTCGCGATCGAGGATCCCGATGTCGACGACCTGTGCGTCGAAGATCTGCTGGATCCGGTCGCCGACGAGCTGGTACATCGCTTGGGCGTCGAGGTTCTCCGCGAGCCCGCGTTGCACGTCGTTGATCAGCGCGAGCTCCGCGTTGCGCTGCCTGGTCTCCTCGAACAGCCGCGCGTTCTCGAGCGCCGCGCTCAGACTGCCCGCGAGCGTCGTGAGCAGTCGGACGTCGGCGTCACTGAACGCATGCTCGCGGTCGAGGTTCTGCAGCGAGATGCGGCCCGTCGCGCGATCACCGACGAGCAGCGGCACGTACAACGCCGACTTCGGAGCCTCGCCCTGGATCGTTTGCCCCCCCGCGCTGCGCGTCGCCTCCGTCATCCGTTCGTTGATCAGGATGGGTTCGCGCGTCGCCATGGCGCGCCCGCCGAAACCGACCGCCGGGTCGATCGGAGCGTCGGGGAAGCGCACGCCTCGTTCGATCGCGTACGGGAAGTGCAGCAGTCCGTCGTCCGGATCGATCACGCCGATATCGACGACCTGCGCGTCGAAGATCGCCTTGATGCGATCCCCGACGAGGTCGTACATCCCCTGGATATCGAGGTTCTCGGCCAGCGCCCGCTGCACGTCGTTGATCAGCGCGAGCTCGGCGTTGCGCTGCTTCGCCTCCTCGAACAGGCGCGCGTTCTCGAGCGCGACGCTCAGGCTGCCCGCGATCGTCGCCAGGAGCCGCACGTCAGCGTCCGAGAACGCATGCTCGCGGTCGACGTTCTGCAGGGAGATGCGGCCCGTCGCCCGTCCGCCGACCAGCAGAGGAACGAGCACCATCGACCGCGGGAGCCCGCTCTCACCCCACAGCACGGACCCGCCGAGCTCCGCGACGCGCTCCTCGACCCGGTCGTTGATGACGACGGGCTCGCGCTGGTCGAGGACGTGTCGCGTCAGCGGCGAAGCCTCACCGGACTGGGATGGGTAGCGCTGGCCACGGTCGAATCCGTACGGGAAGTTGATGGTGCCGGTCGCGCTGTCGAGGATGCCGATGTCGACGACCTGCGCGTCGAAGATCCGCTGGATCCGGTCGCCGACGAGCTCGTACATCGACTGCATCTCGAGGTTCGAAGCCAGCGCGCGCTGCACGTCGTTGATCAGGGCGAGCTCGGCGTTGCGCTGCCGGGTCTCGTCGATCAACCGCGTGCGCTCGAGCGCGGAGGCGATGTGTCGGCCGACGAACGTGAGGAGCTCCATGTCGGCCGCGGTGTGGAGGCGATCGTCGCGATAGCTCTGCACGACGAGCGCGCCGAGGATCCGTCCGTCGGAGATTAGCGGGGTTCCGAGCCAGCTCGTGCTGACCACCCCGACGGCCTCGATATCGCCCGCCGCGACCATCGCGTTCCACTCGCCCGGCGCGAGCATGAGCGGCCGCCCGTCGCGGAGCATGCGCGCGGTGATCCCTGCCGCGTTGCCGATGCCGTAGGGCTCCCAGACGTTCGGGTCGGGGATGTCCTCGTCGACGAGGTCGACGTAGTACGGGAAGTTGATCATGTCCCGCGCGTCGTCGTACAGCGCGATGAAGAGGTTCTCCGCGTACATCAGCTCCCTGACGATCGCGTGGATCCGCGCATAGAAGTCCTGCATGTCCGTGGCGATGCCGGCTGTCTCCGCGATCCGGTAGAGCGCCGACTGAACGTGCTCGGCCCGCTCGCGTTCGGCGTCGGCGGCCTCGAGCTCCGCGATGCGATCGCGGAGCGCCCGGATCTCGTCGTCGAGCGTCGTCACGCCGATCCGCCCTCGCGGATGTCGAGGGCCCACAGGTCGATGTTCGCGTTGCGCCCCCGCACCTGGTGCGTCCCCACGTCGACGGCGTCGTCGGGCAGCTCGTCGAGCGACCGCTTCGTCTGCTCGGAGAACAGGACGGGGTACTCGAAGTCCTTGGTCATCGCCTCGATCCGGGATGCCGTGTTCGTGGTGTCACCGATCACGGCGTAGTCGAGGCGCCGTGGCGACCCGACGCTGCCGGACATCACGGGGCCTGAGTTGATGCCGATCCCCATGTGGAAGGACGCGTCGCGTCCCGTCCCCTGGAGCCATGCGTTGAAGACGGCGAGCTGTTCGCCGGCCATCGAGCGGGCTGCCTCGACGGCCTGATCGGCGTGCCGCTCGTTCGCGACCGGCGCGCCGAACGCTGCCATGACGCCGTCGCCCATGTAGTCGATCAGCGTGCCGCCCGCATCGATGATCGCGTCCGTCATCAGGGTGAGGTAGGTGTTCAGGACCTCGATCACCTCATCGACGGCGAGCCCCTCCGCGAACGAGGTGAAGCCGCGGAGGTCGCCGAAGAGCACGGTGCCGACCAGGAGCTCGGGTTCGATCCGAGCGTCACCGTCGGATCGCGCGA
>Ga0196959_10000212_pt1 | contig 8703 bp, 9 predicted proteins | sample S1v_20metaG_FD_157521 | JGI IMG/M metagenome (GOLD analysis project Ga0196959, IMG submission 157521) | Soil microbial communities from Anza Borrego desert, Southern California, United States - S1+v_20 | ecosystem: Environmental > Terrestrial > Soil > Desert | place: USA: California | collected...
AACGGACGGCAGCCGCTGGCTGATCGATGTCAGCGGGATCACGATTACCGACGGCAATACCCTTGGTGGTTCGATCTCTGCGACAAAATTCGGGGAGTTCGGCGGGACCTCGGAAGTCATCACAGCGCCGGTGTCGGTCAACGACCTGGGACAGGCCACGCCGACTTTGTCCTATTCGGGAACGATTGATTTCCAAAACGACGACCCTGCCACCCGGACGATCAAAGCGACGACGGTCAGAGTCTCGGATACGACCTCCTCCGGGGACAAGGCGATCCTCGGGCTGTACGACACGCAGTCTCGAAGCGCCGCCAACCCCGCGATCGGCCGCTGGTCGGATTGGGACGGGTACAAATACAACGCCATTACTTTTTGGCCTTTGGGGTTTGTTGAGCTGTCCCTCAGCTATAACCCGAACGGATCCCCGAAGATCACAGCCACTTGCACCGTCTCGAAGACGCGGGAACAAGTGCTCGGAGGCTATTCCTCGTCCAGCGTCCCGGCCTCCGTCGTCCTTGTCGACCAGAACGGGGACTCCTGGTACGGCTACCCGATGATCAATACGGTTTATTCAATCACCGACCGGATCCTCGGGATGGGGTACACCAAAGCGAATGCTCTGTTTGAGATCAAGCTGAGTTTTTCCGAGACCATCTCGGGGACGTCGAGCTACGCCACGGACCCCACGGGGGTCACCGGGATGACCGGCTCGACCACGACCACGGCCAGTCTCACCTTGTCGGTAGGGTCGCAATCCAAGACGATCAATTACACAGGGTCGAGCACCAGCACTTGGGGCCCGCCGTCGGTCCCGATCGACCAGACCAATTACGAGGCGATCAACACCGTCTCGGCCGAGCAGTTCACGAGCGGGTACACCCAGCATTCCCGGGTGCTCACGGACGTCCAGATCATCGATGAGAATCACGCGGTGTATGGTGTACCGGCCGCGTCGTCCGTCGGGTTCCGGGTTTCGACCGGGAGCAGTCAAAATGCTATCGACTGGGATCGGTATCAGATGTCGAGTAGGGTTATCGCGACGCTCCTTGATGCTGACACCGCGCAGGTCGGGGACTTAGCGGCGGTGAAGTTCAACCTGGGCCTGCAGGGGAACAAGCTGGCGGTCCACCGGGCCAAGGCATACCGAGAACTGGACGGCTCTCAGAACGGGCTACTCTATTCAGACGCTCACTACCTGAAGACGGCGCTGGCCTATAACAGCGAGGTCAATCACATCACCCCGAACGACATCTATCAGGAGAATGTGACCTACGCCTCGTCCCCTCTGGCGTTTGGGGTTTTCGACCCTTACAACGAAGCGATCCTTTGGCCCTACGCCTCGCCGATCTGGGTGGTCTAGCAGGCCCCTTGCCCCTTTTCCACCGACGCCCTCCCCACCGGTCCCAGCGTCAGGTTCTTGGATTTGTTCGCGCCATCGTCGCACAGGGTGACGGTAACGAGACCGCCGGTGGGCCGCGTTCTCGCTCCCAGCGAGTTGAAGCCTAGACACACCCGGTCCTCGGTCACTTGGATGGCGTGACCCCTGGCTTCCGTTGAATAAAGGACGAGGTCCGCCGGGTAGCCGTCGTGCGCCGCGGCGTCGATCTCGCAGCCGGCGTCGAGCGTCTGGTCGTAATCCACGAACACCAGCATCCCTTGCTTCCAATCCGTGCCGCAGGTGTTGCCAGGGCCTTTGGGGCAGAACGACACCGGGGCGTTCCGTCGGATCGCCTCGCCCCGGATCTTGACCAAATCGAGGAGAAGATCGTTGGCCTGGGTGACCAGGCGGTTGTTGACGATGAGGTCCCGGAAGGACGGGACGCCTAAGGCGAGGGTGATGGCCAGGACCGCGACGGCCACTATCAGTTCGATGAGGGTGAAGCCTGAGACTCTCATACCTGGTTTCCTTATAAATAAAGTCTAAGTGTAGGCCAGCGCCCAAAGTCTGCTGTGTCAAAACTGTGTCTAGGGTTATGTGAGAAATCCAGGGAAATCAGATCGTCGGCAACGGTCGACCTCCTATAACCCTTTGATTTTCTTACATTACCTGTATTGCTAGAGCATTCATAATGCGGGTGTCGGCGGTTCAAGTCCGCCCGTAGCTACCACAAATTCAAAGGCTTGGGCGTTTCGCCTAAGCCTTTTTTGTTTCCGGTGTCAACGGAGTGTCAACCGCGTCAGCGGGTTAAGCTCCAGCACTTCCCGCAAATGATCCGGCGCGAGATGCGCATAGCGCATGGTCATGGTTAGATTGGCATGGCCGAGGATGCGCTGAAGCGCCAGGATATTACCACCGTTCATCATGAAGTGGCTGGCGAAGGTGTGACGAAGAACGTGGGACATCTGGCCTTCAGGAAGTTTAATTCCCGATCTTTCGACAGCCTCCCGAAAAGCACTGTAGCAGGATCGGAAAAGACTCCCCGCCTTTTTCGGACGACTATCGAGTATTTCCTCGACCAGCGGCAACGCTACCGGAATGACTCGGACTCTTCCGCTTTTAGTTCCGCGAAATGTGACCGCGGAAGGATCGCGAGACATATCCCGGACGTGAAGCCCCTCCCCTTCGGACCATCGGCATCCGGTGGCAAGACAGATCCTTACGACATGGTAAGTGTCCGGATTCGTTGAGGCTCGACATTCATCCAGAAGCAAACCTATTTGCTCTAAGGTCAGATACGATAATTCACGTTCATCGACGCGCAGCTTTCTGACCTTCGCCAGTGGATTACGTCCCGACCACTTGCCGATACGCGAGAGTTCCGAGAAGACCGCCGATAGCGTTGCCTGTTCCCGGTTGAGCGTGGCGACTTTCGTTCCTTCAGCCAATCGCCGCGAGCGGTATTCCACAAACGTCTCGGAAGTGAACGCGGTTGCCGGTGGATCGCCGATGTAATTGCATAGAGCGGTCAAGCGCTTGTAAGTATCCCCAGCAGATTTAAGGCCAATCCCGTGATGATCAAACCATAGCTTGACCAGATCGGACAACGGACGCTTGTCAGGCTTTTCCGGTCGCCATTCTGGTTGCTGGATAATCTTTCCTTGAATGAATCGTTCAAACTGGAGAGCTTCGACTTTCGTGGGGAATTTTTTGCGAAAGCGTTTCCCGCCCCGACCGCCCGGTTGAATGTCGACCTGCCAGCCGGCCTCGGTTTTCTTGATCGCCATGGTTCAGACCGGTCGGTGTCTACGCCGCCTTGCCGATCAGCCGCCTCAGGGCGAGGCCTTTTTCGATCTGTTCCCTTAAGTCCGCTTCGGTCAGGTTCCTGGAGCGGTAATAGCTCAGAAGATCGTCGAAGCAGTCGAGCCGCTTGAGGTTTTTCATGACCTCCCGCACCGTCTGATGCTTACGCGCCGCCAAGGTGATGAGATTGCCGACGATCAAGGACAGGTTCTTCCCCACCGCCGAGACATCCTGCTTTTTTTTTCGGCGGAGCCACAGCCCATTGGCGGGGTGGATGAATTCCGCATCTTCGGTGAAGAGCTGCCAATAGGGATCGAGATAGGTCTTGCTCAGCATCAGCCGGTTCCGGGTCATGGCGTAGCGCCAAAGGTCGGTGAGATGCGGGGCCACGGCCTTGAAGCTGTTCAAGGCTTCCCCGAGGCCATGCCCGATCTCCTGGACGATGCTGTGATGAAACCGCATCTCGATCCGCCAGACGGGTTTCTCGGGCTCAAACTCGCCGAAGGTGTAGGCGGTCCAGAAGTCGTGGAAATAGTCGACCTTGTCGGTGAGTTTGATTTCCTTACTCTTGTCGTACACCACCGTTTGCAAGGCATTGGCCTTGCCGTACATGAGGGTTTCCACCTCGGTCTTGCCGTACTTGATCGCGACCGTCGCGAGATCCTCCAGCTCCCAATCGGCGACGCCGTCATACCGGCGCTGGACCCTCGCATGGGTCACGAAGCGCGCTTCGAAGTCCAAAGGCACCCGCCAGTGCTGGACGTCCAAGGCGAGATGCACCGCCACCCCGGCCGGCCGGTAGTCGGTGAGGAACTGTCCCGCGAACTGATCCAAGCGGCTTTGGATCTCCTTGACGCCCCGTTGGCTGATGAAGTGCGGCGAGAGCTCGATCTTGAGATGGGTCCCCGGCCGATCCTCCTTGCTGTAGAAGTGGGCCAAGAGGATGACGAGGCCTTCTTCGTTGTTCTGGAGCTTGTAGCGGTACCCGGCCCCCGCCCCTTTGCCGAGCTTTGCCACGCGAAAGGTGCCGAAGGCCGGGTAGCGGATCTCGAAGGATTGGTCGTCGATGGCCTTTTGAAGGGCTTCGATCTGGTCGGCTTTGAGCTGGCCGTGGTAGAGCTGGCGGACGGTATCCACCGAGCTCCCGCACAGCCTGATGCGGCTGAGATCTTTCAGTTCCTTCGGGGTGGCGAAGATCCGCCCTTTCGGATCTTCCGCCGTCCCTTGTTCCAACGAACCCAAGGAATACCGTTCCCACCGGTTTAACGCTGCCATCGTAATCCCCCTTTTTCTTCTTTGAACAATAAAAAACAATAAAAAAAAACCATCAAAGACCGTTCTGAAATCTGTTTTCCGGTTAATGCCGCTGTATTGCGGTGCTTTGCGCGGTTCCGATACCGGTTCATAGACGTGTTACAGAAACGTCTACGACGTTCACGCCCCGCGCCGGCCTTCTCCTCCTCCTGCCGTCGTCGTCGGCGGCCTCGCCGGGGCGCTCGCGCTCCGCTCCGATGCCGGCGCGTCGAGGTCGCACTCGCGCCGGATGAGCTTGTCCGGGGTTTTCGCCTCGATCCGGCACGGCACGGTGTCGCAGCTGGCGTCGATCTCAGAGCCCTTGGAAACGATCGCCACCCGGCACTCGGCAATGAACAGCACGGCTTTGCCGCGCCGGATCAGATCCTCGCTTTTGACCCGGTAGCGGCGATGACCTTCGAAGACGAGAAACACGGCCGCATCCCCCGATTTCTCGATCAGCGTGTAAACGGGTTTCGGTCCCTCCTCCTTTACAGGAGCAGCCCCCGGACCAGCTGAGGCAGGAGGCTGAGCGTTAGAAGAAGGAGAACCAGCCGGACCAGCAGCCCCACCAGCAGCCGCCGCACCCACCTCAGACACTTTCGGCGTATGGAGCTTGACGTGGAGGTTATACCCGGCCCAGGAGAGGACCCCGATAAGAACCAACGCGATAAGCCGAAGCTTCGGATCTTGGAAAATCGACCGGCCGGTTTTTGTGTCGCTATGAGCGCCTGTCGCCGTTGACGAGTAGCAGCGATAAGCGCGTCGATCGACCTTGTACTTGGTCGGGACGCCGACACAGTGAGAGGGGGATTTGCCGGAGAATTCGGGGTCGTGTTGATGTTCATACCAGGTGCCTTTGAACCAGGGAAGGACGCCATCGAGGGACCGGTGCCGATAGCCCCAGTCCGCCACCTGGCGGATAAAGTCGTGGATCTTGTCGATGTTGGGGGTACTGATGTACAGATCCCAATTCCAGTGCCGCTGCATGTCGAAGGCGGTCCAGATGTCCTCCGGCCGGGGCACGAGATCACCATGCTTGTCCCTAAGCTCTTCGATCGCTTCCCCCTCGGCCGGCGTGTAGTGGTCCAAGGCTTCGAGCTTAAAGTCGCGGCGCTTGGGGTAAATCCGTTGGCCCTCGTCGATCAGAATGAGAGCGCCAGGCGGCGCCCAATGAAAGAACTTCGCAAGCTTCAGCCGATTCGCTTCGGTGTCCTTCAAGTGAATGATCTTGGCCTTATCGCTGAACCCTTCGCCCGGATACGCGGCCTTGATCCGGTCAAGGTCGTCGAAGTCGCGGATATTGGTGATGATCGTCCGCCCGGCTTTGAGCTCAGGGATCGCGATCCGCTGGACCAGGGTGAACGACTTGTAAGAACCCGGAGGGCCGTGATGAATGGCGGTGGCCATCTCAGAGCCCCAGGAATTCCAGCACGTAGCGCGTCACCCGCGCCGACAGAATGATATTGATCGCGTCCGGGACCCGGCAGGCGGTTAGGATCTGGAGCATTCTCGAATCGAGAGACGCCCAAGCCTGTTGCAACATCGAGGAAATGTTGAGATTGACCAGGATCTGCTGGGCCACATCCCAGGCAAAAGACAGCATAAAGAGCTTGGCCTTGATTGATGCCACCGTGGACCAGATCACGAATTGGGCAAAGGCATCCGTCACAAACTGGTAAATCCCCGAATTCTTGAATTCGAGGATTTCGTTGAAAAACTCGGTCACGACTTCGAGTGCCATCAGGTCCCCCGCTTGAACACGATTTCAAAGGCAACGAGTGCCGCGAGCGCCAGCACTGCGAGGCCCACATAGGAGAGCTGTTCCGCCCAGCGGTTCATGTCGTGCACGACCTGTTGGCCCTTGACCGTGCCCATGTTGAAGACCGGAAGACCGGAACCCCCGGAGAGCGTGCCAACCATGCCCTGAAGCCCCGCTTTCACCTCGTCGTACTTGGCTTGGAATTCCGCTTTAGCCGCGGTTAACGCCTCTTGAGCCTCGGAGCCAAAAGACCCCGCGGTTTGCGTCGCCAGGGCCGGGAGTTCAAGGTTTTTGTACGTTTGCTTGGTGTTCTCAATGATCTTGTCGAGACGCTGCGTAATCGCTTCGTCCCCTTGATCCTTGGCGTTCTTCATCGAGGTATCCGATACACAGCTCAAAGACTCATACTCGAAATGCTGGCCGTTGCCACAGTCGCCCGGCGACTTGCTGCAAGAGCCCGAAGAGGTGGAGTAATAATCCGGCGGACACCAGCCGCTCGACGGGCATTTGACCTCAGACTGAGGCAACGCGGCCGCTTTGGGATTGCACAGACAGGCCCCGCCCTGGCACATCCCACCCCGACCGCTGCCGGTCCCGTTGGCGGCTCCTTCGCCGGTTTCGCTGTTGGCCTTTGACGCGGTCGTGCCACCCGTTGACCCGCCGCCACTCCCGCCACCGGACGAGCCGCCCGAAGACGAAGAACTAGAACTCGGCGGATATTCCGCCTGGCCGCAGTTCGTGCACTTGCCGCCTGAGGGCGGCGTGGGCGTGGTGTTCGGTGGTTGCCCGGGTGGCACTTGGGGCAAGGGCTTTGGATCCAGGTGTTTCCCGTAACAGCCGGCAATCCCGTTGACCGCGCCCCAGGTCTGCCCCTCGGGGCAGTGCTGCGGCCCCCAGCAAGAACAGGTCTTGCCGAGCCCCGCGCCGGTGTTGGGCCCCGCGCCAATGCCGAAACAGCCATAGGTCATCCCCTCCGGGCACTGCGGGTTGTCTTCACAAAAGACCATCTCCGATTTGCTGTTCCCGACCAGATGCTGATTCGGGCCGCAGGTCGGCGGGTTGGCGACACAGCGCTTGAGCTGATCGTTCCATTGCTGCCACCCCCCGGATTTATTGGGGTCGCATTTCGGCGCTTCGCACGCGGTCTGGTCGGCGCTCAGCGTATACGGTGGATCACACCACGGCGGCTCAAAACATTGGCCGGTGACCGGGTGATGGATTTCCCCGAGCCCTGGACACTCGACCGGGGCCTCGCCAATGGTGCAGCGGGAGGGGTAATCCACCGCGTACGTGGTCCCTTCTGACCCACATTGCGCCTTGATGCAATCGACTTGGTTCGGATCAACTAGGGTACAAATCCCATTAGAGGGGCCGCTGTAGCCGGCCGGGCAGATCATCGAGGCCAACGTGACCCTCGTTCCGACATATTGATTGTCTGAAGCCGTTGCAGGTCGTCCCCGACACAAAGGTGCCGTAGTAAGGCCCGGCCAGCTGCCAGCTGCCATTGCACGACGCCTGCTGACTCTCCGAGGTCACGCACTGTTGATTGGCGTTATTACAGGTCTTGTATCCAGACACTTCCGCCATCGTCTGCTGGATCTGATGGCAGTATTGCGCTGCACTAGAGAAGCCCGAGAAAAGAAAAAGGGCGAGCATAAGCCCGCCCCGGAGGACTCCTGTCCCGTTCATCACAGTTGCCCCGACTGGTAGCCGTAGGCAAACATGGCCACGAACGTACACGCGAGAACAACCGTGGTGATCATCCGACCCCCTTACTTAGAGAGCCATTTGTAGATGAGGGCCACACCGGTCAAAGTCGCGGCCAAGGTGATGATGCCGGCCACCACCAGCTGCACCGAGGCGGAGCCATCGGTGAAGGCCGTGGTCACAGCGGCGTTCTGAGCGGCGGCGATGGCGAAAGCGCCGGAAGACGCGGCCATCGAGCCAACACCAGCGGTAACCACTGCGGTTGCTTTGGTGACCGGATGACGGATCACCGCCGAAGCGCCACGAACCACGTTGAACTGTTTGTCTTCTTTCGCTAGAAACATCGTTATCTCTCCAAAAAGAAAGGTAAAAAAAGGCGCTTGGGCTACATCCCCTTGCGCCAGGCTTGCATCATTCGCCCGACGTAGTGCCCGGTGATCCATGACACGATCAGCGCCGTGAACACGATCGAAAAGAACGCTTCGTCAAAGGTGAACAATTCATTGAGGACCGCGATCAGGTTGCTGATCGCGGTCGAAACCGCTTGCGGGTCATCCACGGCCAGCCAAGTGCCGGTGCAGGTCGGAGACGGCCCGGTTAAATCCAAAGTCCCATCACAAAAAGGCGCTTGGAGGGCCATCGGTTAACCCTCTCTCGTTGGGAATCGCTGTTCAAGCCGGCGTAAATCCCGGCGTTTTTCAGCCCACCGAACCAGCAGAAACCAACAATCACGGAATACGTGATAGGCAAAAACGGCAAT
>Ga0196959_10000214_pt1 | contig 8632 bp, 9 predicted proteins | sample S1v_20metaG_FD_157521 | JGI IMG/M metagenome (GOLD analysis project Ga0196959, IMG submission 157521) | Soil microbial communities from Anza Borrego desert, Southern California, United States - S1+v_20 | ecosystem: Environmental > Terrestrial > Soil > Desert | place: USA: California | collected...
AAGCATCCAGCCTGAAGTCTTCACGACCGGTCATCTAACAGTCGATCTCGCCAAGCGACTGGTCTATCTCGACGATCGGGAGGTTCATCTCACCCCGATCCAGTACCGCCTTCTGTCGGTATTGGTCAAGCATGCCGGCAAGGTCCTCACCCATCATCAGATATTAAAAGAGGTCTGGGGACCGACCCATATGAACGATGCGCATTACCTTAGGATCTACATGAGCCAGCTCCGCCAAAAGCTGGAAGCGGACCCCGCCAAGCCGGAATACCTTCTGACCGAATCTGGAGTCGGTTATCGGCTGAAGGTCTCGGCCGCCTGCCCGCGCTCTATGGATGGTTGACAGTAGACTCTGCCGGAAACGCTTCGCTTATTCCGGCCTACATATCCAATGACAGCTTGCCGGTTGTATGCCGGGATAAGCCTATCCTGAGCGAAGTCGAAGGGGCGACAGCCGTTCCCAGCGCGAACGCTGCCCGACACCTTCGTCGGCAAAGGATTGCCGACCTACAAACCTGGGCCGCCCAGTAGGTTGGGAAGCCTTTCTCGACATATGCGTCTTGTCCGCTCAGCCGCACGCCAGCTCCGCATACCTTTCAACGATATAAGCCACGCATGCCGTCAGTTTCTTCGCATACGGAATATGCAGGAATTCGTTCGGCCCGTGGGCGTTGCTCTTGGGTCCCAAGACGCCGGTGATCAAGAACTGAGCGTCCGGAAACTGCTCGCCGAGCATGCCCATGAAGGGAATGCTGCCGCCGAGCCCCAGATACGCCGCATCGTGGCCGTAGAAGGTTTGCGAGGCCTCGCTCGTGGCCTGCTCGAGCCAGGGCGCCAAAGCGGGAGCGTCCCAGCCGGTTCCGGCCTGCTCGAATTCGACGCCGATCTCGGCGCCATAAGGCGGATCGGCCGTCAACACCCGACGGATGATCTCCTGCGCTTTCAGGCTATCCACCGTCGGCGGCAGGCGGAAGGAGAGCTTGAACGCGGTGTGGGCGCGCAGCACGTTGCCGGCCGATAGCAACGGCGGCATGCCGCCCTGCCCGACCACCGAAAGCGTCGGCCGCCAGGTATTGTTGAGCAGCAGCTCGGCCGGATCGTCGCTCACCGGGCGGAGGCTCGGGACCACGCTGAAGCTTTCGAGCAGGCCGTCGCCCAGTATTGCCGCCGCGGCTTTCGCCTGTTCCTGCCGCTGAACGGGAATTTCGGCCTTGAGTTCCGGCAGACGGCTTTCGCCGGTCGAAGGATCTTCCAGGCGGTCCAGCAACTGGCGCATGATCCGCATGGACGACGGCACGATGCCGCTGGCGATGCCCGAATGGGCGGACTCCGTCAGCACTTTCACGTCGACGATGCAGCTCACCAGCCCGCGAAGGGACGTGGTCGACCACAGGCGCTCGTAGTCGCCGGCGCCTGAATCGAGCGCGATCACCAGTTCGGGCCGGCCGATCAGATGGGCATAGCGTTCGAGATAAGGCGGCAAATCCGGCGATCCGCTTTCTTCCGAGAACTCGATCAGAATCACGATGCGCGGGCGCTTTTGCCCTTCCAGCGCCTTCACGGCGGCGATGGCGGCAAACAGGGCATAACCGTCGTCCGCCCCACCCCGCCCGTACAGCTTGTCGTCCTTGAGCACCGGCGTCCAGGGGCCGAAACCCTCGTGCCAGCCTTCCATTTCCGGCTGCTTGTCCAGATGGCCGTAAATCAGGACGGTTTTGTCGAAATCGCCCGGAATGTCCAAAAGCAACAGCGGCGTCCGGCCGGGAATGCTGAGGTCGTGTATCGTCCAGCCCCGGATGGGATGCGCCTGCAACCAATCCACCGCCAACCGGCGCACCCGTTCCATGTGGCCGCTCGCCTGCCAGTCGGGGTCGAACGCGACCGAGAGATTGGGGATCTTGATGTAATCGATGAGGGTCGGCAGGATCTCGCGGTCCCAGAATTCATCAATGGATAGTCGCAGCGCATCAGGGTGAGTGGTCATCGGCGTGTCTTCCCAGCAGTCAATCGTCGGTCCGAAAAGTCTGTCATAGCGGAGAAGACTCCGTCCAGCATACCGCTCTCAGAGTCCGGCTTTGGCGCCGGTCAGCTTTCGCCACACCCAGCTGCTGGCAACCTCGGTACCGAACAAAACATAATTCAGGACATTGAGGTTGCGGAGAATGGACTGCTGGTCCGGGATGACCGACGAGAGCCCCGCAAACAGGATGCTGTCACCCTCGTGCAGCATGAGATCCTGAGCCGGAATCTCGATGGCCTCGGCACTACGCACCACCATCAGCGGGACGCAGGATATCAGTCGATTGCGATCGGCGGGATCGCGCAGCAAGCTGTCCAAACGGATCGTCGAGCGATGGATCGTCTCGACGACGGCCGGGGCCTGCCGAGCATCGAGGGTCACGCTCCAAATGGCGGGGACCCGCGTTCCGGTCATAGCGGAAATCCGGACGATGACATTGTCGGCCCAGGCATCATCCTTGCGCTTGACGATCGCGAGAAAACGCGACAGCAGCGGCGTCGTCAGGATCGCCAGGCACTCGTGTGCGATGACTTCGCTCGGCACCACCGTGAAATCGGAATCGAAGGCTTGAAACAGCTCGCGGTTCGCCTGCAAATTTTGCCGCAGCACCACGAACAGATTGGGGTTGAGCTCGCGCGCGGTAACCACGATCGACAAGTTGTTGATATCGTCGTCGGTGCCGGCGATGATGCCTACAGCCTTGTCGATTCCAGCCTCGCGGAGCGTCTCGGCCCGGGTGCCCTCTCCGATGATCCAGGGCAGCGGCGTTTCGCGACTGGGCGGCCTCGGATCGATTAGGGTCACGTCCAAATTTTCATGTTCGATATGACGGATGATAGCCTGCCCGAAGCGACCGTATCCACACACCAGCCAGTTCCCGCGAGACGGCTGGCGTTCGGCGACCAGCTCCGTGCCCGGCAGTCCGGTTAGCCATTCGAGCAGACGGTAGGAACCGGGCGACCGGATCGCCAGCGCCAGGTATTCGCCGAATTTCTCGAACGGATCGATGATGTGCCGAGTACCGAATGACGCCATATTGGCGGCTACATCGACCGTCGTCGCCCGGCACAGTGCGGGAATCGCCGGGTTCAAGAGACGTACCGCGATGGCAACGGCGAGATTGGCGGAGTTGTCGTTGGTCAGGGCGATGACGCCGACGCAGCTCGGGTGGGTCAACCCAGCCATGATCAGGTTGTTCGGCAGCCGGGCATCCCCGACCAACCCCGGCGCATCGAAGAGATAATCCTGCAAATCGAGCTCGTCGATCCGATCGGGATCGATGTCGATCACCACGAACCGGATACTCAGATGATCGAGCGAACGAGCCAATAGCTGGCCGGTTTCCCCGTAACCGCAAATCAGGTAGAACGGCTCACCCAAGGTCTTCACCGAATGCTCGAAGCGTTGCCCGGTCACCGCCTGTCTGAGAGCACGGTCCTGAATCACGGCAAACAATTTGCTGATGGCGTAGGCCCAACCGATGACGGACAGGAAAATGCAGAAGATGACCCAAAGCCGCTGAGCATCGGTAAAGGTATGGGGAATTTCGCCGAAGCCGATGGTGGTCGCCGTATAGCTGATGAAATAGAGCGCATGGAAAAAATCCATCCGCCAGGGATTCCCCTCGGCATCGACCCCGGGAATCAGTACCAGCCCGCCCACCGAAATCGCGAAGATCACGATCAGAAAGATCAGCGGCGCCCGCATGTGACGGAGCGCGACAAAAAAAGCGGTGTTGATCGGTCTCGGATTCATCGGCGCAGCATCACGGTTTCGGCGATCAGGATCGTCACCGAAATGAGATTCGCGAGCATCGCACCGCCGGCTAGCGATACCACGCTGGCCATCGCGCCGGGGGTCAGCCCCGCAGGCGACATATAAACCGCATAGCCCCAAGCCGCAGCCGCGGCGATCAACTGAAGATCGGCCACCAGGCTGGTGGCCAGATGAATCGCGCCGATCTGGGTACGATCGCCGAATTTGAGCACCGTGGCGATCAGATTCACCACGATGGCGGCGAACAGTTCGGAGACATGATGAAGATGAGGCTTGTCGATTTCGCCGATGAAAAAGCCGAAATTGAGCGTGGCGGCGAGAACGATGAAGAACCCGAAGACGACTTTTTCCAGATTCATGAAGTCCTTCTTGGTGAATATAGTCTTGAAGACAACAGTCTGAATCAGATTCGGAACTTCGGCTATTTCCGTATTAGCCTGAGCTTGTCCCGACACAAGCCGGATGACGGCTCATGGCAGATCGAACACCAGCGCTTCGGCATCTGTGCCGCCTTCAAGCAACACGCGGGGTTCATCGGTAACGGCGGCCGCATCGCCCGGGTCGAGCGGATTTCCGTTCACGACCGCAGTCCCCCTAGCCAGATGAACATAGGCCTGACGTCCCGGCGCGATTTCATAGCGCAATCCGGAGTTTGCACCCACTCGGCCCAGCAAAACCACGACATCCTGATGAACTCTCAACGAACTGTTCCGACCGTCGGGCGAGGCGATAATGCGCAGCTCGCCGGGCCCCAACTCGACTCCGAAACAGCGCTGTTCGTAGCTGGGCGATAACCCCTTGCTCTCGGGCTCGATCCAAATCTGAAGAAAATGGACCTGCTCCTGATTCGATGAATTGAATTCGCTATGGGTTATGCCGATCCCTGCGCTCATTCGCTGTACTTCACCCGCTCGGATCACCGAACTGTTGCCCAAGCTGTCCTTGTGCTCCAGCGCGCCTTCCAAGACATACGTAATGATTTCCATATCTCGATGATGGTGGGGAGCAAACCCCTTTCCCGCCACAACACGGTCATCGTTGATCACACGGAGCACGCTGAAATTCATGTATTGCGGATCGACATAACTTCCGAACGAAAAGCTGTGAAAGCTATCCAGCCAATCCAGACGGGTGCGTCCGCGCTCGGCACTCTTTCTGATTCGCATCATGGCCCATTCTCCTCATGCTTTCGCGGTTGGATTCGGCATATTGCCCCTATGTCAGATTGGAAACGTATGCGGCCAGGATGATTCCCGATGGTCGTGACAAATCGGATTGCCGCGGCGCGCCGCACGCGCGGACGGTTGACGGTTCCCGATCGGCTTGGCTATAACCTCCTAAAACCCGCGCAGGAGCCGTCATGACCGAGCGCTTCGTCCTCGATACCAGCATTTTCACCAATCCGGACATCTATGCTCAGTTCGGCATCGATTCTCCGAGCGCCATCCTCGGTTTTCTCGAGCTGGTCCGCCGGACGTCGGTGGAGTGTTTCATGCCGCGCTCGGTGTACGACGAACTCCGTCTCATGAAGAATCTGGGCAAATTGCCGCCGGACTTCGAGGCCAGCGTGCGCATCCGCTCGCCGCGAAAATTCAACCTCCAGATTCCCGCCCAAATCGTTTACGAACTCATCGAAGAAGTTAGGCGGCGCATCGACCGCGGCCAGCACATCGCCGAAGAATACGCCAAGATGGTCCGCGAAACCGGCGAAATCCAGGACGCTGGACGCGTCATCAACCGGCTTCGGGAGCGTTATCGCGAAGCGCTGCGGCAGGGCATTATCGACAGCCGCGAAGACATGGACGTGCTGCTGCTGGCGTACGAATTGGACGGCGTCTTGGTGTCCGCGGACGAGGGCCTTAGAAAATGGGCGGATAAAGTCGGCGTCAAAATCCTGATGCCGGAAAACCTCCGCAGCGTCTTGGAAACGCTAGTCGAACACCATTTTCCCGGCCAGCCAGTCGCTTAGTAAGCCGTTCAGCGACGGATAGATCCGATCGAACTCCAGCAGCCAGAATCCGCCCTCCGGCTTCAACTCCCGCTGAACGACCTGAACGTGGCCCGAGGCCCGTTTCAGGTAGCGAATCAAATGGCGGGCATTTTCCGGATCGCGGAAACGGCAGCGAAAGCGATGGGAAACCCGGCCTTCGCGATGGTGCTGCCGGATCGCTTCTCTCAATCCGTCCAGGAACGCCGCCCCGGCCCGCCGGTTTAAATCGTCAGAACCTTCCAGTTCCTGCTCGTCGGCGAACAAGGCCAGTCTCAAGATCCGGCTGGTGAAATACTCGGGCGACAAATCCAACAGGCTGTAGATGCTGGTTCGAATGTCCGACAGGTTGGCGCTGGCCGTGACGTGTTTGGTGCGTCGCTGGCGGGGCGAATCCTCCTTGAACACGGCGCCTTCGCGGCCTTCCTCGTCGAGCCGCCTCATGATGGCCAAGATAGGTTCTATGTCGCGGGTCTCGAAGCGCCCGAAGATCTCGACGGACGGCAGGGCATACCGGCGGATCAGCTCGATTTTTTCATCCTGAGGCAGAAAGCGCGGGCTGTTCCGCCGCATCAGGTCGAACACGAACAGCCTCACGTCTTCCGCAATGAACGGCGGCGCGCTCTCCAGGTAGGGGTTGTCCGGCCCCGCAACCTCGGCACACAGCACCAGATCGGGCTGGGCGTCGAAAATCGCCGTGTCCAGCAAATCCGGCAGGCGATCGGTGGTAAAGGGACAAACGTAACCGCCGCGGGTCAGGGCAATGGGCCGGCCTTGGATTCGGACGACGCGAATGTTGAAACCATCGACTTTCTCCTCCATCCAAAACGGGCCGGAGAGCTGCTTGGCGAGACCCGTTTTTAGCGCAAGCAGCCGTCCGATGGACGGATAGCCGTAAACGGTTCCTTCGTCGAAGACGACGGTGCCGCGCGCAATGTCCTCGAAATCGTGAATAAACCGGACATAGCGCAAACCGCCGCTTTCGGCATCGACCGCTTTGGCCGATTGCATCGCCCGTCGCATCCGTTCGGCGTCAATTGCGCTTTTTAAGGTCACGAGTTGTAAGCTCCGAGATGGGGCATCAAGACCCCATGATAAATAAACCTCTCGGGCGGTTGTGGCAACTCGTTTGAACCCGGACGCCTCGGCTTTTCGGGTATCACCTCCTCGAGAAAGCGGTTGTCAAACAACCCATTACTAGACTAACGTGAGGAAATCAGATTTTTTTCCCGAAACACCATGTCCAAGACCGATTCTCGACCGTCGATTCAGACCCAAGTAAGCGAAAGCATCCAGGAAGAGGCGCTCAAGGTCGCCAGGAGCATCCAAAAGCCGGGGCAAACCAAGGAACAGACCAAGCTAGTGGCACAAGGGATCGCCAAGGGCATCGAGCTTTACAAGAAGCAACAGAGCGCCAAAGCCCGGGAACGGGATAAAGCGCGCAAAAAAGCGCTTAAACTGAAACAGGCCGAGTCAACCGGCCTACAGCGAGAGGAGGATGAAGCGGATTTCACGTTGGACCTCGCTGAATCGGGTATCAGCGGAATGCTGCTCCTCGGCGGAGGAGTCTTCGCCGTCATGGCCGGCATCTTCGCCGTATCGCTTGTCGCCGGATGGCAGGTGAGCTTCGGACCGTTCACCTTGCCCGTCTGGGCGTCCCTGACCGCCGCCATAGCGTTTGCCGGGTTTTCAGGGTGGTTCTTCTATAAGGCCGTTAGGCTGAATGACGGTCCATGAAACGGCTGGCACGGCTGGCACTCCTGCCCCCCCTGTTTCTCGCAGGATGCGCCGGCATCCCCAAAGGCGTTTCACCCGTTCATGAGTTTGAGTTGAGCCGGTATCTCGGCACCTGGTACGAAATAGCGCGCCTCGATCATTCGTTCGAACGGGGTCTGACCCGCGTCACCGCGACTTATAGCCTTCGGGAAGACGGCGGCATAAAGGTGGTCAACCGGGGCTTTGATTCCGGAAAGCAAGAATGGCGGGAAGCAATAGGCAAGGCCTATTTCGTGAAGGGTTCGGATGCCGGCCGGCTGAAGGTTTCGTTTTTCGGGCCTTTTTACGGCGGCTATAACATTATCGATCTGGACAAGGAGAACTACTCCTACGCCCTCGTTTCCGGCCCAACCAGAGCCTATTTGTGGATATTGGCCAGAGACCAAAAATTGGAGCCGGCCACATTGAACCGCTTGGTGAATAAGGCCAAAGCACTTGGCTTTGCAGCCGAGCAGCTGATTTATGTCGATCAGAGCGATAAATAGATGACCGAAAACTACATCCCCATCAGCTGCGATTTCCACGACGAACTGGAAACGCTCGCGGTAAGGCGCCGGAAGTGTGAGATCACTTACCGGGACATTTCCGGCAACCCCGTTACCGTCGAGGATTGGATCGAAGATATTTACACCAAGGACAAGGAAGAGTTCCTGAAGTTGAAAAGCGGGTTGGTGATACGGCTGGATCGGTTGATCGAAGTCGACGGAAAGCGGCTGGCTGCCGGCTAGAGCATGGTCTAGCCGAAACATTAGACCGACGGAACCAATCGTTAAGAAATTGTGCCAGGAACCTTCGCTCTCCATGCCTACAATGCTGCCACCGCTTTATTTGTAGGCTGGGATAAGGCGGAAGCCGCTCCCGGCAGTGATGTGCCACGCAAGGCCGCGGAACCGGTGGGTTACGGCGCGCAGAAAGTCCTGCAGCCACGGAATGGTTCGTGACAGTACGCGCCTAACCCACCCTTATATCTCGATTTTGTTTTCTTCAAGAGACAAAATCCCCGGCTGATCACCGGGCCGGGAGCCGGGCAAGACGGCCCCACCCTTGGGCGTGAAGCCTGTTACGTAGATGGT
>Ga0196959_10000216_pt1 | contig 8513 bp, 15 predicted proteins | sample S1v_20metaG_FD_157521 | JGI IMG/M metagenome (GOLD analysis project Ga0196959, IMG submission 157521) | Soil microbial communities from Anza Borrego desert, Southern California, United States - S1+v_20 | ecosystem: Environmental > Terrestrial > Soil > Desert | place: USA: California | collected...
AGCAAAGCAAAAAAAGCAAAGGGGAGTTCCGGGACCTGCTATGCCTCGGATAACGAAATACTCAGGAAAAGGAAAATAAAAGAGAGGGCTTTCGGAGAAAGCCCGATAATTGCTCTTTTATCAGCGGGGTGAAAGAAGTCAAGGGCTTGTCCACTCCGTAGCGGAGCGGAGAAGTGGATCGGAGCGAAGCGGAGAAGTGGATCGGAGCGAAGCGGAGACCCTTGAGTTCTGAGGGGCTGCCGCCCCTTTCCTTACCCTCCTGATACACTACAGCTTGAGAAAGGAATTGTGAGGAGAGAGATGCAGCAATCACGCCTGGGCGAAGTGATGATCTATGCTGATATTACTGAGGTGCGGCAGGAGACACGGATAGCTGAGTGTAAAAAGCTGCTTGAAAATGGCTGGGTACTGTTGGGAGTCTATCCCCTGACCACGGCTGCGGAACCGAAACAGAGGAAATCCCGGAAAGGACAACAGGAGCGGAATCCCAAAGACACGCCACGGTATGTACAGCGCATGGTTGGCTATGTTGTTGGTCGGAAGCGTGAGTAGCACTGTATCAAAAACGTTCCTTTTTGAGACTCCACTTTGACACCTCTATTTTTCAGAAGAAGATGGCTACTCTGTAGTTTCAAAACTCGTTTCAAAATCAAAGTTTCAAAACTTGACATATGCAATAAGTTTTGATACTATACAATTATATGAAACAACTCCTGCCCCTGATTCCTACTAGACACATACCCTTGTCATTGGCGAGGGAGATGTGGAGGAGCACAACTCTCTCATCCGGCTGCACCCCCATCAGTCAGAAGGACCGTATTACCATCATGAGGAGCTTTTCCCGATTGCGTCACACCGCCGGGGAGACCGTCCTCCGCGCGGCGCAAAACGCCTGTACTTCCACGCCAAACCCTACATTCTAATTCCCCGCATGACATTAACTATCGGGCTGACAAAACCGAAGGTAGATAGTGGAGAAATCGGACGAGTCATTGGGTCTGATGTCACAAAGCTTCAGGAGCGGGAAATCGGCAATGCTCAGGCGTGGTACTACCCGGAAGATAAGGCATTGGTTTTGTGGGAATGTTATCTGTCTGAGCCATACCGAAAAGATGATCCGCTGCAAGATCCACTGCTTACCACTGTCTAGCAGGGTTTTGAGACAACGCTCTTGAAAGAAATGCCGCACACTACCAAAATCTACACCACGTATGAGCCAATCTATGACCGTCCGGTGTATCAGACCTTCTTAGCAAAGCACGGATATCGCCCGACAGAAAAGGTAGCCTTTGTAAAGGAGGTCACATGACATCGGAACAGAAGAAGAAACTCCTCAAAGCGAAAATTGCCGTTGCCTTGCAGGATGAATTAGGTCGGGTCCCCAAAAAGGAAGAAATCGAGCAGGTGTTTCTGTTAGCTCGGGTCATGTACAAAGCGATTCTCGGTTTGCACTATAAACGACAGGAGCAGAAGAAATCCGGGCAACTGGCGATCTTCTAGATAAACACCTATGCTCATTGGCTATGCCCGGGTCCCAACCCATGAACAAACCCTTCATCTCCAACAAGATGCGTTGCAAAAGGCAGGGTGCAATAAACTCTTCACCGATACCGCCAGTGGCGCCAAGGCAGAACGAAAGGGCTTAGAACAAGCCCTGAACTATGTTCGGAAAGGCGATACCTTAGTAGTTTGGCGCCTCGACCGTTTGGGCAGATCCCTGCCCCACCTCATTACCACTATGACCAATCTTGAGGAACGGGGCATTGGCTTCAAAAGCCTGACAGAGAACATCGATACGACAACCAGCGGTGGGAAACTTATATTCCATATCTTTGGTGCTCTCGCTGAGTTTGAGGGAAATCTAATTCGGGAACGAACACAGGCAGGACTGACAGCAGCCAGAGAGAGAGGAAGAAAAGGCGGCAGACCCAAAGCCCTCACTGTCCAGCGGCGCGTATTGCCCAGGAGCTTTATGACACCGGACACCCGATATGGATATTTGCCGAACCCTCAAGATCTCCAAAGCCACTTTGTACCGGGCGCTCAAGACCAACGCGAAAGAGCAGTAAAACGCAGGCATGGCGCAAAACTGCGTATGCTGTTGAAATGTTTCCAGCATCGCTTGTTGTGTTGGGGACATAGTCATAATATCTTCCTCAATTAGACGTTAGCCATAAGAAAAAGCCCCCGAGGAATCGGGGGCTTTTTCTTATGGCACTACACTGTAATGTACTTTGTCATCCCAATGTTCAGAATCCTTCTCACTCTTCTCGGACTTGAGTCTGGCGGGAGGGAGCTTTGGTAGTTGCTGATGGAGCCTGCTAAGGGCTGGTGAACCGCTGTACCGCTTTTGCCACGTCAGGCTGAAGGTCAAAGACCCGGTCAAGGCGGCTCAACTGGAAGACCTGACGGACTGGGGGCTGCAGGGCTGCCAAGGAAATATCTCCACAGTTGCTCCGGGCAAGCTTGTAGTAGCGGACCAGCGTTGCCAGACCGGAGCTGTTCATAAAACCCACTTTGCTTAGATCAATAACTAACTTCCTGGATCCTTCAGTCAAGAGATGGTCCAGTTCCTCTCCCAACTGGGTACTGTTCCCTGCATCCATCCTTCCCGAGACCATTACTACTGTGACCCCCTGGTTCTCATGAACACTCAGCTCCATCTAAGCTCCTCCAGATCCATCAGTTGCAGAATTCCTTGCTCAACCAGTCCGGCCATCGGATAGATGTTTGACAAAGTGCTGAACTATTATCCGTCCATACTGCTCTTCGCCGATTAGCTGATAGCCGGCCTTTTGATATAGAGCGATAGCTGGCTTCAGGTGGAGGGCAGCGCTTAGATGAATACAGTGGTAATCCTCTCCCCACAGTTAAAACTGCCTTTTCTTGAAGAGGCAGTTTTATTGGACTGGCTAACTTTGCAACTCCTTTTAACAGAATAGGAGTATGAACATAACTCCAGCAAGAATGCCAGTAATAGAACCGAAGGCTACTATTTTCGGTATCGAGATTTGTTCTTGGAGCTGAGTGCTCAACTCAATACACTGGAGTACTAGCTCGTCCCGAGACATGGTCTTGTAATGCTCTTGTATTGGTATTGTCAACTTGGCTTCCATATGGTCCTCCTCTTGCTCCAGTTTCAGGTGATATCATGAGTTTGTTTTAGAGGCAAGCTAAATTCACGTTCTAACCTTACCCTGAGGGTATGCAAGGGCCGTGAAAACCTCAAGGGTTGTTATAAAAAAATTGTGAATGTATATCCCAAGATAGTTTGTCGATCGTCCGATGGGTGATGATTTACGGCAAACGGTGGCGGCAATTTAATCTTTCATATCTTTAGTGCTCTTGGGGAGTTTGAGAGAAACCTAATCAGGGAGTGGACATAAGCAGGACTAACAGCTGCCAGAGCAAGAGGACGAAAAGGCAGCAGACCGAAAGCCCTGACAGCGAAACAACCGAGTATTGCCCAGGATCTCTAAGAGAAACGGCACCCCATTGCGGAAATCTGCCGGACCCTCAAGATAAGTAGAGCCACGTTGTACCGCACAATCAAGGGTGAGGAAAAAGACTAATAACCCTCAGCTAAAATATAATGCCTTGCTCCTCAAGTTTGACTTGGTTCAGGATTTCTCTTCTCTGCCAGTAATTCCTCGAGCCTCATGACCAGTTCCCAAGGGTTGAAAGGCTTGGCCAGAAAGTGCCTGCCCAGAGGACCACACTGCTTGACCACATCATCCTGGTCCAGGGCAGATATGACCATCCATACTGGGCTGTCCTCAGCCCTGGGCTCAGGCTGGCACAGCCATTCCAGGACAGCACCCCCAAGACCATCGGGAAGGCCCAGGTCCAGGACAACGGCTGCTGGAACATCCTTCTCTAGTGTCTGAAGGGCCTCCATGCCGGTAGATACCTCAGTAATATCAAACCCGGCATCCCTGAGGGAAAAGCGGAGCATCCTCTTTACACTCTGGTTATCCTCAACCACCAGAACCCGGCCTAGAGCTTGTCTGGTGTTGTCTTTAACGTGCATCATTCCTCCTCGGTATTAGAGACGGAGATTGGAACGCTGGGAAGCATTAGAATATGCTTGGCTCCTCAGCCTCAGGTTTTGGCAGACCCAACTCCATAATGATTAGGTCATGGGTGTTGCCACAATAATCCTTGACGTGAGCTCGCAATACCGCTACTGGAACAAACCCCAGGAGTTGAGCAGTACCTTTGGCCGCTTCTCCAGTATCAGTCACCACCTCAGACATGAGCTTCTCCAGTACTTTACCTGCTGCTATCTCGATGAGCTTGTGCAATACCGCGTCCGCCACCTCGGTTGCGGTAGGCCAGATCAATCACCATATGTACTTCTCCCATGTGACGTCGCGTTCTGTTGCGCAGATGGGACTATGTTATCTGCCAGAAATGTACAGCGCGTGAATCTTGAGGAAGGCGATGTGAAAAAGTTATGAAGGTTTGGGGGTAAAGTAGAAGCCGCTCGGGTCAGGACCGGGGCATTCGGTAGCCTACCTGAGGCTCAGTGAGGATGTAGCGGGGATTCCGGCCGTGGCACTGCCGCATGTCGCTGGGAAGCCCAGGCAGATCTTCCTTGAACCGGATGCCAGTGTGGACTTTCGCATACGAACGGATGCATCGGTCTGGCGTGATTTCGTGCATGTTGAGGTCTACCGGCATCACCCGATGGAGCACCGCTTTAAACAAAAGATTGCCGGCTACGTTGCCTATGCGTCATCACCCCAGCATGCAGCGCTCTTTCACACGAAAGCCCTCAAGATTGCGCTCTTTTGTGAAACTGAGGCAGCGAAGACGCTGCTGAAAGGATGGACTGCGCAGGTCTTGACACAGCTTGGACAGGAGGAGGAAGGCGAGCGGTTTTTCTTTCGCAGTATCGATTTATCTTCAGTAAGCCCCAGTGACCTGTATCTGTCGCCTGACTGGCAGCAGGCGTTTGGGGAGACGACAACCCCGCTGTTTATGCTTTAATGATACGATGGCAGTGTTCATTTCCTTGACATGGAGGAGCAATGCCGGAATTTACAACCGTATCGATGAACGAAGCACAATTGCGGACTATTCCCGGACGACAGGGAAAGTTCATCAATGAATATGCTGATTACATCCAGCAGCTACCAACAGGACAGGCAGGGAAGCTCACTATAGGAGAGGGTGAGAAGCACACTGCTATCAGACGCCGCCTTGTCACCGCTGCCAAAGCCATGCATATTCCTTTGATCGTCAAGCGATCAGGAAATGATCTCTATTTTTGACGGGAAGACGGGATAGAAGAACAACCCAGAACGAAGCGCAGGTATACCAGACGAAACAGGCGAGGGAAAGCAGGTGACTACTTTCCCCCACAGCCGTTCACTGAGCCAGAGGAATTTGAGCAAGCGGTAAGCGAGCAAACGACTATATCAGATGCGGTCTGAGGTGATACACAGGAGTACTAACGCACAATCTCTTCATCCTTCTGAGATTTCCTGCTTCAGTATTTCCAAGAACCTTCTCGGACTCAGGATGGTAACCTTTTGGTACGTTCCCAAATGCTGCAACTTGGTATCACCAGTGACCAGATAGTCGGCTTTCGCCGACACAGCAGTGGCTAAGATGAAGTCGTCTTCCGGATGGGTGGCCACATTATGAACTTCTTCAGTAATTGGAACAACAGTGACGGTAGACTGTACCATTGCCAGATACAAGGCGATCTCCTCAGCCGGCAGCCGATTGAGAAAGTAGGGGTCAGAGAACGTGCGCTCAAGCTCTCTCAGGATATGAGGCGATAGAGTAACAGTGAAAACTCCGTGTTGCCAGAGGTCGATGATAGTGGCGAGGGTGCCACCGCTGGGGGCTACAGCACCAGAGGCCAAGGTATTGGCATCTAGGACCACCTGCATCATGGATTGGGCAAGGGGCCCTTAGAACGCTCTTGCTGTCGCTGTTTTTCAATAATCTCTGCCACCTCCCGCTGAATCTGATCCTCTGAGAGATCAGCAAAACCAGCTCGCAGGCGCTCAAGGAGCTTGAACCGCTCAGACTGTTGGCTTTCTAGCTGCTGAAGCTTGTTCAGGTCGGTGGCGGAGACAATAGCAGCAACCGGAATGCCGCTTTTCTCCACAAGAACCCGGGTCTCGCCTTTAAAGACCTGGTTCAGGAGTTCACTAAACTGTTGTCTGGCTTCAGAGGCCTTGATGGTTTTGGTCATAGGTTCGCGCTCGCGCATATCACCTCCTCCAGCAGGTCATAGTTTGTACATAATAGTACAACATTGTTAGAAAAGCAAGGAGCAAAAGAGCGGAGAGAGAAGAGATCGTCAGGTAGCGACCTAGTGTATGGTAGGAAGGTTTAGCATTGACCTTGTTTATTCTGTTCTCCTCTGCGCATCTGATAGAGGGTCTGGCGGGGTCTCTGTAACTTCCGTACCACCACCTCTCCTGAAGCGACCAGCTCCTCCAACGCGCTCCTCGCCTGCGATTGCGTCAGCCTACTGAGTCTGGCGATGTCCTTGACCATGAGTTCATCGTTCTGCGACAAGATCTTCAATACCCCTTCAATAGACTCTGGCCGTGCCGGCAGTCGGCTGTTGAACTTGGTAAACACCTTTGGCCTCCAAAGGTGGAGCTAGGAAATCTGTGATGGCATCACATCTCCATTCTCCTCTACCTCTGCCAGAAGCGCCACCATGAACGATTGTCTCTGCCCGCAGGCAAAGCTGCCTGGACTTGCTGGAGCAGGACGTGTAGTTGCTCGATCTGTTTGTCCTTGGCTTCCGGCTGTCCGTCTCTTACTGCCAATTCCTCTCGCAGCACAGTGACTAACTCCCGAAGAGCAGCGTAGTCTTCACTATGTTGTTCTTGCTCACGGTCCCCATCGGGAACCTCAACCATCCAGCGAAACCCCCGTGGGGTATCTATTTGAGTACCTTGAAGCTCCCCATTGTGCACCTTACGGCGCACAGTTTTTTCAGGTACTCCGAGGATACGGGCTGCTTCAGCGATAGTCACTTGCATGTGTGGCTCCCAAAGGCGAGTACCGTATAGGGTACCGTCTGGGGAGCTAATCTGCCCATGGATAGGATGCACAAGGTTCCCCCAGTATCTGCCCATCCAAAGAAGCTAACGAGGGTCCCAAACGGGATCCCTGCCAACAGGAAAGCGCCCACTCTGGGGGCATGACCTGGGAAGCGTGAGATCACTATGTCAAGAAGAAGGTAGAAAGGTTGCCCAATGTCAGACTCATCCGAAAAGAGGCCACCTGATCCGGAGAATAGCTGCTGAGAGGCAGTTATTACGAAATTATGTGGCTATGTCTGGTAATTACGTTGACTAGGCTTGATGAGCTACGTAAGATAAGGGGCATTCAAGGCACAAAAGAAAAGACGACCAGCGAGCTCTCCAGCTTTGACGGGCATGAGAAGCTACTAATCGCCCATTCCATTCCAAGACAAGCGTAGCAGCCTCCAGTACCACAGTCAAGCAATCGGCTTGCACGGTCGCTGGAGGTTTTTATGGTTGCAACAATCTTTCAGAACAGCCACAGATCCCTCAGGACGGCAACCCTTCCGCATCAGCAGCAAGCCCAGAACCACAGGCAGAAAGTGAAAGACATGCTCCCCAACAGGGTTGTTGGCTACTCCCCGGATCTTGCCCGAATGGTTGGCGGCGCAACTACCGGGTTATTCCTCAGTCAGCTGCTTTTCCTCTCAGACAAAGGCGCAAACCCTGAGGGCTGGGTCTATAAGTCAGAGGCAGAGATGGGCAAGGAAACAGGCCTGACCAAGCGGGAGCAGCAGACCGCGAGACGAAAGCTCCTTGCCTTGGGTGTCATTGCCATGATGCGCGGCGGCTGGAAGAACACCTACCACTTCAAGGTGCTCTGGGAGAAGCTCTATCAGGTGATCGCTGATTTTCAGAGGCCACAAACCGTATCCAATGAAAAAAGTGAGTCGGTACAAACTGTAGCCACTGAGCCGGTACAGAACGTGCCCACTCATCCGCCTGAGTCATTACAAAACGTGTCCACTCAGTGGAAACAAAACGCTGCCACTCAGTACAGAGAGAACAATACAGAGAATAAACAAACAGAAGAAACAAGCAGAGAAAATCAAGAGACCTGGGACAAAACCATAGAACAAGTGAAACAAGACCTGCCAGTTGGGGAGACAGTAGACCGGCTTGCCGGAACAGCCCTGGTCGAAGTAACCGATACCAAAGCGCTGATCTTCGTGCCCAGCCGTACTACCGTAGCGTGGCTTGAGAGACGATTGTACGGCCAGATTGCCAACGCTATGAAAGGGGTAATCGGCAGAAACCTTGATCTGCAATTTGTCTCGGCTGGCTGAGTAAGCCTTTTCTCACAATCTTTTTTGCTTGGCTGGCACGGTGAGAGTGTAGCTGACTCCGCGTCTTCCCTCAAGTCCTGCGCCCTTCGGGTACCCCCGCTCTCTCGAGCGGGGCTCAGGACTTGACCGAAGACGCTCCGCCAGCTCCCAGGGAACGTGCGCCAGC
>Ga0196959_10000217_pt1 | contig 8492 bp, 5 predicted proteins | sample S1v_20metaG_FD_157521 | JGI IMG/M metagenome (GOLD analysis project Ga0196959, IMG submission 157521) | Soil microbial communities from Anza Borrego desert, Southern California, United States - S1+v_20 | ecosystem: Environmental > Terrestrial > Soil > Desert | place: USA: California | collected...
TGCGCGAACAACTCCCGTCGGAGGCGCGCGCCGCCACCGTCTTCGCCGTCACCCTCGAACCCTCGGGCGGCGTGCCCGCCCCGACCGGCGCGAAATACCTCCTCGGCTCCGCGTCGTAAAATAAGGCAAAAGTAAGCAAGGCCGGAAACCACTTCTATTTAAAAATGGTTCTCCGCCCTCCCTTTTGCCTTTTACCTTTTTCCTTTTGCCTTCTATGACCTCGCGCCGGAAACTTGCTACACTGTAGGCCCCCAGATGGTGCGCGTGGGAAGTTACCGAGAGCGAGGAGAGAGAAGTGGCCGAGAAACCGAAAGTGACGAACGAGATTTCCGACGAGACGGGTCAGCACGACGCGCGCTTCCTGCTGTGGCGCAGGTTCTGCGCCGACAACGGCATCCCCGTCGAGACCATGCCCGGCGACCTCAGCGGCGAGGCGAAACAGAAGTGGGAAAAGCTGAAAGCGAACCTCCTGCCGAAAAGCATGAATAAGTGATGAGTGATGAGTAAAGACAGACGCTTTTTCTTATCACTCATCACTGCTTTCGCCCCTCACGGCTGAACCCGCCGATAGGCGAGCATTGCATATCCAATGTCCGGGTGATAAGCTTCGGCGCGGTAACGACAGACCCGGTTTCTTCATAGCAAGCATTTCCGCCGGACTTGCTTCTCTTCGCGCTCGCCAGTCTCTTTCACCGGAGGCCACGCGTCTTGGCCGTAGCTGCTGGAACCGTCATTAACCAGTACAAGATCATCTCCCGCCTGGGCTCCGGCGGGATGGGCGAGGTCTACCTGGCGCAGGACGTGCGCCTCGGCCGCAAAGTCGCCCTCAAGCTGCTCTACCAGGACGTGAAGCAGGGCGAGGACTGGGTGCGCCGCTTCGAGCAGGAGGCGCGCGCCGCCTCGATGCTCAACCACCCGAACATCATCACGATCTACGAGGTCGGGCAGTCGGACAACTCGCACTTCATCAGCACCGAATACATAGACGGGCAGACCCTGCGCCAGCGCCTTCGGCACAACGCCCTCGGCCTGCGCGAGGCGCTCGACATAGCCATCCAGGTCGCGACCGCGCTCGCGACGGCGCACGAGGCCGGGATCATTCACCGCGACATCAAGCCCGAGAACGTCATGCTCCGCTCGGACGGCTACGTCAAGGTGCTCGACTTCGGGCTGGCGAAGTTCGTCGAAAGACGCATCCTCGGCCTGTCCAACAGCGACCCGGACGCCGTGACGCAGGGCGAGTCGCCCGTCCCGCAGAACGTCAACACGAATCCGGGGACGGTCATGGGGACCGTCAGCTACATGTCGCCCGAGCAGGCGAGCGGCCTGCACGTGGACGCGCGCTCGGACATCTTCAGCCTCGGCGTCCTGCTCTACGAGATGCTGACGGGACACATGCCCTTCGAGGGCGCGACGCCGACCGAGATCGTCGTCGCGATTATCCAGAAGAGGCCGAGGCCGATGGCGCGCTTCGCGCCGGACGTGCCGCTGGAGATGGAGCGCATCGTCAACAAGGCGCTCAGCAAGAACACGGAGGAGCGCTACCAGACGGTCAAGGACATGCTCATCGACCTGAAGCGTCTGAAGCGCGGGCTGGACTTCGAGCTGGTGGTCGGCGACGAGCCGGAGCAGGAGCTGTCGCGCCAACTGTTGAGCGGCGGGAGCCGCGGGGCCGCGAGGGTCTCCGCCGGGCAGCAGAGAGTTTCCGCGAGCCAGCAGAAGGCGCAGGTCACGGAGCAGCTCGCCGCGCCGACCGTCTCAAGCGCGGAGTATCTCTTCAAGGGAATCGCGCGTCACAAAAAGCTCCTGCTCGTCGCCGCGGGCGTCGTCGTCGCCGCCCTCATTGCTTACTACTACTACAGGGCGACCCGCTCGATAGACTCCCTCGCGGTCCTGCCCTTCGCTGACGTGAGCGCTCAGCCCGGCGCAGAGCCGCTCGGCGACGAAATCGCGGAGCACCTCATCTACAGCCTCTCGAAGTTGTCGCCGAGCCTGCGCGTCGTGCCGTTCAACGCCGCTCTGCGGTACAAGGGACAGTCGCCGCAGGACGCCGGGCGCGACCTCGATGTCCGCGCCGTCCTCACCGGAAGGGTCACGAGGAACGGCGACACGGTCACGATCAGCGCCGAGCTGATTGACCTCAGCGACAACAGAATCCTCTGGGGCGGGAGGCCGACGACCAAGTTCTCCGACCTGACGCTGGCGCTCCACAACATCGTGACCGGCGTCTCCGACAGCATGGGGCTCAAGCTGAGCGCGGAGGGCGCGAAGAAGAGGGAGGCCGAGTCGCTTTACATGCGCGGCCGCAACGCCTGGAACAAGCGCACGGCCGACGCCATCAAGGAGGCCGCGGGCTACTTCTCCGAGGCGCTCAAGATAGACCCGGCCTACGCGCCGGCCCGCGCGGGCCTGGCCGACTCCTACAACATGCTGGCGACCTACGGCGCGAGCGCGCCCACGGAAGCCTTCCCGAAGGCGATTAAAGAGGCGGAAGCGGCGCTCCGCCTCGACGGCAACCTGGCGGAAGCTCACGCTGCGCTGGCCTACGCGAAATTCCGCGGCGAGTGGGACTGGCCCGCGGCCGAGAAGGAGTTCCGCGAGGCCATCCGCCTCAACCCGAATTACGCCTCCGCGCACCAGTGGTACGCGAACTACCTGGCCGCCCAGCGCCGCTTCGACGAGGCCGAAGCCGAGACCCGTCTCACGCAGGAGTTGGACAAGACCTCGCTCATCATCAACTCCCACTTCGGCCTCATCTACTTCTTCTCGGAACGCTTCGACGACGCCATCAAGGCGTGCCGCAAGACGATAGAGCTGGACCCCAGGTTCTTCGTCGCGCGCAGGTACTTGGGCCTCTCCTACGCGCAGAAGGGGATGTACAAGGAGGCGGTCCAGGAGTACGAAAAAGCCATAGAGACTTCGAAGGGCTCGCCCCTGATGAGGGCCGAGTACGCGAGCGTGCTGGCGCTGAACGGTGAGACGGAGAAGGCGCGTGCCGAGCTGAGTAAGCTTGAGGAAGAGAAAAAGACGCGCTACATCTCGGCCTACCACATCGCGACCATCTACGCCGCGCTCAAGGACCGCGACCGCGCCTTCGAGTGGCTCGACCGTGCCTACGACGAGCGCGCCGACTGGATGGTCTTCCTCAACGTCGACCCACGCTTCAAGAGCCTGCGCTCGGACGCCAGATTCACAGACCTGCTGCGCCGCATGAAGCTCGGGTAGCCGGCCCTTTCTGCAACTGAGGCTCGGCCCCCGCATCCAAAACGTCATAAAAGCGCGAGACCTTATTCCCCTTTTCCCGCGCAAATCAATTAAAATATGCTTAATCCAGAGCAAGAGGTTTTAAGACGATGCCGATGAGTGAGCGCTCGGCCAGTTTGGCCGAAGTTTTGGACGAGATGACGGCCGAGGGCGCGCCCGAGTTGACGGAGCACTTGCCGGACGAGGCCCTGCGCTGCTACGCCTGCGGCCACCGCTGTTTGATTAAGGAAGGCAAGCGCGGCATCTGCAAGGTGCGCTACAACGAGCGCGGCCGCCTGATGGTCCCCGTCAACTACGTCGCCGCGCTGGCCTGCGACCCGACCGAGAAGAAGCCCTTCTTCCACGCCCTGCCCGGCTCCGACACCCTCACCTTCGGCATGCTCGGCTGCGACCTTCACTGCGCCTACTGTTTCACCCCGGACACAGTCGTCATCACCGCTCACGGCCCGGCGTCATTGGGCGAGCTATTCTCTTCCGCTTCGCGTGTTGATAGTCATCCTGGCGCCGAGATTGCTTATCACGAAGACCTCCGCGCGGTGGCTGCTTCGGGCGCGCTCCGGCGAGTCCGGGGAATTTTTAAGCATGTCTACCGCGGCCAACTCGCCATCGTCCGCCCGTACTACTTGCCCGAATTGCGCTGCACATCGGACCACCGCGTTTACGCAACGACCGATGCCGCGACCCCGCCGTCTCCTCTTCAGGCACGGCAGCTGACTGACAAGCACTACCTTGCGATTCCTCGTCGCTATTCGTTCTCTTCGGCACAAGTCGTTGACGTGGCAAGCGAGTTGAGCGGACACCAGGCGGCGTATCGAGTGCCCTGGGAGTTGACTGCTGACACACGGCGGACGATGGTCGAAGCGAGTGCGCGCGGTGAAACGTCGCGGCAGATTGGGGCGCGGCTCGGCAAGGACGCTTCTTACATCAGGCACGTTCGCAGCAAAATCGCGCGCGGCCAGGCGCAGGATGCCAGGGCGCGCGGGGCAGTCGTCGAAGGGCAGAGTGTGCGCTTCCCGAACGAACACCGGCCGGGAATCCCTTCGCTTATTCCCCTCGACGAGAGCATGGCGCGGCTGCTCGGTCTTTATTGCGCCGAAGGCTCCGTTTGCAGCGGCAAGAATCGTCCTAACAGCCACGTCCTCAACTTCAGCTTTTCTCACGCGGAGACGGAACTCGTAGAGGAAACCGTCGAGCTGCTTCAGAAGTGTGTCGGGGTCAGGGCCGCGCGCGTGCGGCGGGCCACGACGCCGGCCGTCGCGGTGAACAAATCTTCCGCCGCGCTCCTGTTCAGGTCGCTGGCAGGAAAACGAGCTAACGAAAAGCGCGTTCCTCAAATGATTTTCGACGCGCACAGGCATATCGCGCAGGCTTTTCTCGACGCGTATGTCCAGGGGGACGGCCACCGATACGCTAACGGGAAAGTCAGCGTCACGACCGTCTCCCGCCAACTGGCTTACGGCGTCGCGTGGCTGGCCTTGAAGCTCGGGCATTTGCCCTCCGTTTACGACACGGCCATGCCGGAGCAAGGGGTAATTCAGACTCGCGCCGTAAAACGCTCGCCGCACCAATACACCGTGGTGTGGTACGAGAACGCGGCACATTCGCGTCGGGTGATTGAGACTGAAGACTACTACCTCGTGCCACTGCGCGACGTTACTTTCGTTGACTATGAAGGCGACGTATACAACATGGAAGTGGAGGAAGAGCATAACTACCTCGCCGGGTTCTTCCTGGTCTCGAACTGCCAAAATTGGCTCACCAGCCAGGCCCTGCGCGACAATGCGGCGGGGACTTCGCCGAGCATAGTTACGCCTGACAGGCTGGTGGCGATGGCGAAGGCATACGGGGCTTCGCTTGTGGGGACGAGTTACAACGAGCCGCTGATTACGGCGGAGTGGGCGGTGGAGGTGTTCAAGCGCGCCAAGCCGGAGGGGTTCAGGACGGCGTTCATCTCGAACGGGAATGCGACGCCGCAGGTCTTGGATTACATCCGGCCGTGGACGGACTGCTACAAGATTGATTTGAAGTCGATGTCGGACCGCAACTACAGGCAGTTGGGCGGCGTGGTGGACAACATCCTGGAGACCGTGAAGATGGTTCACGAGCGCGGCTTCTGGGAGGAGATAGTGACGCTCGTCGTCCCCGGCTTCAACGACTCGGAGGACGAACTCAGGCGCGCGGCCGACTTCATCGCGGGGGTCTCGCCCGACATCCCCTGGCACGTGACGGCGTTTCACCAGGACTACAGGATGACCGAGAACGCCAACACGACCGCCGAGCAGTTGATACGCGCCTGCGAGATCGGGCGAGAGGCCGGCCTGCGCTACGTCTACGCCGGCAACCTCCCCGGCAGGGTCGGCCGCTGGGAGAACACCTACTGCCCCTCGTGCGACGAACTCCTGGTCGAGCGCTACGGCTACCTCATACGCAAGATGAAAGTCACGCCCTCAGGCCAGTGCCCGAAGTGCCAGACCGCGATCCCCGGCATCTGGAAATAGTAGTCAGTAGTCAGTGGTCAATTAAAGAAAGGCAGCCGGCGTGAATAGCGCGGCTGCTTTTCGTCTTTCTCTTAACTGACTACTGATTACTGACCGCTGACCGCCTAATACTGTGCCTTGACGGTCGTGGCTTGGTGGTAGGCGGCCAGCCATTTGCCGTCGCGCTTGACCCAGACGGTGCTGTGGCGCTCGCCCGCCGGGCGTATGTCGCCGGACCCTTTGACGAGGTATCTTACGACCACCGCGTCGTCGTCAACCTTCACGGTCCTGAAATCGCTCAACACCGCGCTCGACAGGTCGGCCTTCCTGATGTCCCTGAGCGACGCCGCCTTGTCGTTGACGCCCCACGCGAAGACCTCCAGTTGGTCTTCGGCCAGGAAGCTGCCGAACCTGTCGTAGTCACGCTTCTTGATCGCGTCCCAGATCTGCTTTTCTCTCTCCACCGGGTCGTCCGCCGCGGGCTCGGCGGGTTTCGAGGCGTCCGGCGTGGCGGCCGGAGCCGGAGTTTTATCGGCGGCCGCGCCGGCCGGCGGCGGCTCCTCGACCGCGGTGTCCTGGTGATAGACGCCCATCCACTTGCCGCCGCGGTTGGCCCAGAGCGAGCCGGCGCGCATGGGCGTCCCCGGCAGGGGCTGGCCGCCGCTCGTCCCCTTCATGTTGACGGTGTAGACGACGACGGCCGCGTCCTTGTCGAGCGTTATGACCTTCCAGTCCGCGAAGGAGAGGTCCGTGAGCGCGAGCTGCTTGATGCCGTCCGTCGTGCCGGCCCTGTCGTAGACGCCGTCGTCCGTGACGTAGATGAAGTCGTCGGCGAGCATGGCTGCGAACCCGTCGGGGTTCTTCGCCCTGATCGTCTCCCAAATCTCTTTCTCCCTGGCGATGATGGTGTCGGCCGCGGTGTTCGCCTCGGCCCTGGGCGAGGGCGAGGGCGAGGCGCTGGCGTTGGAGTTCGCGTTGGCGTTGGCGTTGCCCGGCGGTTGCGTGGTCGTCACGCAGGACGAGGCCGCAAGCACGAGCAGCGCGAGCAGGGTGATTCGCTTCATGTGCAGAGACTCCTCGATGGGGATACAAAAGGCGACCGTGCTTCTATGCCAAACGGGCGGCGAAGTCAATAGCCGGAGGCACAACAGGAGGAGCGACGGTATAACTGACCGGCGACTGCCGGCCGCTCCGTTACGTGTTCAGGAACTTTCTGACGTGCTGTACGGCGCGCGCTTCGAGGAGTTGTGAGCGCGCGCCGTGCCTGTCGATGGCGAGCCACTGCGGCGCGCCCTGGGGCGAGCGCACGAGGAGGAGTTCTTCGTTGGCGGACGTGATGCCGAAGTGGCGTATGCGGCCGCAGGCCAGGCCGTTGCCGGGGACGAAGCCGTCGCGCGGCGCGCGCGGCCAGCCCGCCTCTATCATCAACTGCCGCACGCCCGACTTGAGCGTCAACAGCGTCCCGACCATCGTCGCCGTCCCGACCTCGAAGCGGTGCCCGCTCTTTTTAGTGACCTGCACCCCCGCGCCCCTGCGGTTGGCCTCGCCCGCGAGCAGCGTAAAAGTCTCGAACAGCCACTCGACGCCGGTCGCGCGCGCCTGGTCGTTCGACGCGCGCAGCCGCAGGTACTCCACGAGGTCGCCGCGACCCTGCGCCCGCGCGCGCCGCTCGGCCTCCGCCAGCACCTCAGCCCACTCCTCGTCCAGTTCACTCATAAGAGCCGGTGAATAGTAAACCGTAACTGGTGAATGGACGAACCGCGCGTCTCCTCTTCACCATTTACCATTTACTCGCCTCCTGCCTTTTTCCTTTTGCCTTGAAGATGATGTTATCATGCCCGCTCAATTCGACGCTTTAAGAATATCGCAGGGCTCTTTCTTCCCGCTCCGTATGAGACACTCTCGCCACGCACGACGCGCCGCCGCTTTCCTCACTTCGCTCCTGCTCGCCCTCTGCTCCTCCGCCCACGGTTCCGCCTACGGCGCGGTCGCGCAGTGCCGGGAGAAGCACGAGGAGCGGCCGCCGGCGCAGACGGCCGCCGCGGTCCGGCGTAAGCGCCCGCGCCTCGTGCTGCTCGTCGTCGTTGACCAGTTCCGCTACGACTACTTCGACCGCTTCGAGGACCTCTTCGTCCCCGGGGGCTTGCGCCGGCTCCTGCGCGACGGCGCTTCCTGGGTCAACGCGAACTACGACCACATGCCGACCTACACGGCCCCCGGGCACGCCACCCTGATGACGGGCGCGTGGCCCGCCGAGACGGGCATCGTCGCCAACGACTGGCCCGACCGCGACGAGCGCCGCTTCGTGTCGAGCGTGACGGACTCGGTCGCCACTCTGCTCGGCGGCGCGCAGGGCGACGTGGCCTCCAGCCCGTGCCGCCTGATGGCCTCGACCCTCGGCGACGAGCTGAGACTCCAGACGGCCGGCCGCTCGAAGGTCATAGGCGTTTCGAGCAAAGACCGCTCGGCCATACTGCCGGCGGGCCGCCACGCCAACGCGGCCTACTGGTTCAACCAGCGCACCGGCCGGATGGTCTCTTCCACCTACTACTTCGACCGACTGCCCGCGTGGGTCCAGACGTACAACGACGCCAGGCCCGCCGACAAGCTCTTCGGCGCGCGCTGGGAGCGCCTGCTCGCCGAATCAGAATACCTGAGGCGCGCGGGCTTGGACTCCCCGCCGTGGGAGAACATAGGCGAGGTGAAGGGCGACACCAACGCCTTCCCGCACACCGTGACGGGGGGGGCGAG
>Ga0196959_10000218_pt1 | contig 8482 bp, 5 predicted proteins | sample S1v_20metaG_FD_157521 | JGI IMG/M metagenome (GOLD analysis project Ga0196959, IMG submission 157521) | Soil microbial communities from Anza Borrego desert, Southern California, United States - S1+v_20 | ecosystem: Environmental > Terrestrial > Soil > Desert | place: USA: California | collected...
CACGATCGAGTAGTCGCGGGCCATCGCCTCCTGGAGGTCGGCGAACACCGACGGGGTGCCGCCGACGAACGCCTCGGTCCCGTCGGGCGCGGCCGAGTGTGCGGCGTCGCGGATCGGTCCCTTCACGTCCTCGAGCGCCTCGTCGGAGGCAGGGTCGCTGTCGAGGACCAGCGAGAACTGGGCCGTCGTGCCGTCCTCGGACAGCTGCCCGGGGAAGACCTGGGACACGCCGTCGGCGCCCTCGAGCTCGGTCCGGTAGGTCTCGAGGGCCCCCTGGTCGAGGGTGCCGTCGTCGGCGGAGAGGATCACGGGCACCGGCTCGCTCGCCCCGGCGGCGAAGTGGTCCTGGAAGGTCTCCAGCCCCTCGGTGGACTCGACGTCGTCGGGCAGGCTGGAGGTGAAGTCGAAGGACGGGTTGAACCCGAGCGCGAAGACGGCGAGCGCGGCGAGGGCCAGGCCGGAGACCGCGGCGAACACACCGGGCCGGCGGCCGAGGCCGTCACCGACCTTGGCGAAGTTGGCGCCCTCCGGTTCCTTCCTCCACTTCCGCGAGGGCCAGAACAGCGCGCGGCCGAGCAACGTGACCACCGCCGGCACCAGTGTCAGCGCGGCGAGCAGCGTGACGCCCACCGCGATCGCGAGCGCCGGGCCGATCGCCTGGAAGATGCTGAGCGAGCTCAGCAGGAGCGCCATGAACGCGACGATGACCGCGCCGCCGGCTGACGCGATCGCCTCGCCGGCCCGCTCGAGGGCGTGGACGACGGACGACTTGGTGTCCTCGCCGTCGCGGAGCCGCTCGCGGTAGCGGAACAGGAAGAACAGGATGTAGTCGGTGCCGATGCCGTAGAGCACCACCACCAGGATCGTCTCGATCGAGGAGTCGGCCTGGAGGTCGAACGCCTCGTTCGCCCAGCCGATCAGGCCGGTGGCGATCGTCGACACGACGGTGACGACGACCACCGGCATCAGGCAGATGATCACGCTGCGGAAGATGATCGCGAGCAGGGTCACGATCAGCACGATCGTCGCGATGCCGACGATGGCCAGCGTCTGCTCGCTGGACTCCTGGGAGTCCAGGCCCTGCGGCACCGAGCCGGTCGTCTGCACGGTCAGGCCGCTGTCCTCGACCAGTGGCTCGAGGTCCTCGCGCAGCTGCTCGGCGTCCTCGAACGCCTCGGGGTCGAAACCGGTCGAGCCCTCGGCGAGACCGACGATGCCGATCTGGACCAGGCCGTCCTCGGAGACGTTCGGCTGGCCCTCGGGGTCCACGGTCACGACCTGCTGGACGAACGTGTCGTCCTCGAGCTGCGGCCCGAGCTCCTCGGCGATCCGGTTGACCTCGGCCTGGTCGTCCTCGGTCAGCGGCTCGCCGTCCTCGCGCTCGAAGACCAGGATCGCGGCGGGCGTCGTGGCGCCCGGGAACTTGTCGGCCTGGAGCTCGGTGGCCTTGATCGACTCGTAGTGGTCGGGGAGGAATTCCGACTCCTCCGTGGTGGTCTGCAGCGCTGGTGCCAGCGCGACGACCACGACCGCGAGCACCAGCCACGCGGCGACGACGTACCAGGGACGACGGGAGACGAAACGACCGAGGGCAGCGAACACGTGTCGTAACGCTAGTGCCCGACGCTGCCTCCCGGTCAACCGACTTTCGTCGGTAGCGGTTTCCGTCCGGCGACTGCACCGACCCCGGGGCCCCTCTGGCACTCGTTCTGGGAGAGTGCTAGTTTCGTTCTTGGCACTCTCACCTCGAGTGTGCCAGTGCTTGCCGACAGGCGCGCGGCACCCGCGACGACGTGCTCCTTGCGAGGCAAGCCCCAACGTGGGAGGGCCGCCTGGCCCTCCGTCCCGAGCTGAACACCAGTGGAGAAAGTGGAGGTCGACATCGTGTCGGTCAACATCAAGCCTCTCGAGGACCGCATCGTCGTCAAGCCGCTCGACGCGGAGCAGACCACGGCGTCCGGCCTGGTCATCCCCGACACCGCGAAGGAGAAGCCCCAGGAGGGCGAGGTCCTCGCCGTCGGTCCGGGCCGCTTCAACGAGGACGGCGACGGCCGGATCCCGCTCGACGTCGCGGTGGGCGACAAGGTCATCTACAGCAAGTACGGCGGCACCGAGGTCAAGTACGGCGGCGAGGAGTACCTGATCCTCAGCGCTCGCGACGTGCTCGCTGTCCTTTCCTGAACCCCGGCGTCGTGCCCCTGACGGTGATCTGCCGATCACTCTCAGGGGCACGACCATCTGAGGAGGAGAACAAATGCCCAAGATCCTGGAGTTCGACGAGAGCGCACGGCGTGCGCTCGAGCGGGGCGTGGACGCGCTCGCGAACACCGTCAAGGTGACGCTCGGCCCCAAGGGCCGTTACGTCGTGCTGGACAAGAAGTGGGGCGCTCCCACGATCACGAACGACGGCGTGACCGTCGCCCGCGAGATCGAGCTGGACGACCCGTTCGAGAACCTCGGGGCGCAGCTCACCAAGGAGGTCGCGACCAAGACCAACGACGTCGCCGGTGACGGCACGACCACCGCGACGGTCCTGGCGCAGGCGATGGTGCACGAGGGCCTCCGCGCGGTCGCCGCCGGGGTCAACCCGATGGCGCTCAAGCGCGGCATGGACACCGCCGCCAACGCGGTCTCCGACGCGCTGCTCGCCGCGGCCCGCGACGTGGACTCCAAGGACGACATGGCGTCGGTCGCGACGATCTCCAGCCGCGACGCGCACATCGGCTCGCTGCTGGCCGAGGCGTTCGACAAGGTCGGCAAGGACGGCGTGATCACGGTCGAGGAGTCCAACACCATGGGCACCGAGCTCGAGTTCACCGAGGGCATGCAGTTCGACAAGGGCTACATCTCGGCGTACTTCGTGACCGACCCGGAGCGGATGGAGACCGTCCTCGACGACCCCTACGTCCTCATCCACCAGGGCAAGATCGGCGCGATCGCGGACCTGCTGCCCCTGCTGGAGAAGGTCATCCAGGCCGGCAAGCCGCTGTTCATCCTGGCCGAGGACGTCGAGGGCGAGGCGCTGTCGACGCTGGTCGTGAACAAGATCCGCGGCACGTTCCAGTCGGTCGCGGTGAAGGCGCCGGCGTTCGGTGACCGCCGCAAGGCGATCATGCAGGACATCGCGATCCTCACCGGTGGACAGGTCATCGCCCCCGAGGTCGGCCTCAAGCTGGACCAGGTCGGGCTCGACGTGCTCGGCCAGGCCCGCCGCGTGGTGATCACCAAGGACAACACGACGATCGTCGACGGCGCCGGTGACAAGGCCCAGGTCGAGGGCCGGGTCAACCAGATCCGCGCCGAGATCGAGAACTCCGACTCCGACTGGGACAAGGAGAAGCTGCAGGAGCGGGTCGCCAAGCTCGCCGGCGGCGTCTGCGTGATCAAGGTCGGCGCCGCCACCGAGGTGGAGCTGAAGGAGAAGAAGCACCGGATCGAGGACGCGGTCTCCGCGACCCGCGCCGCCATCGAGGAGGGCATCGTCCCCGGCGGTGGCTCGGCGCTGGTCCACGCGGTCTCCGCGCTGGACAAGGACCTCGGTCTCACCGGCGACGAGGCCGTGGGTGTCAGCATCGTCCGCAAGGCCGCGGACGAGCCGCTGCGCTGGATCGCCGAGAACGGTGGCGAGAACGGCTACGTCGTGACCACCAAGGTCCGCGAGCTGGGCGTCGGCAACGGCTACAACGCCGCGACGGGGGAGTACGGCGACCTGGTCGCCCAGGGCGTCCTCGACCCCGTCAAGGTCACGCGCTCCGCGCTCGTGAACGCCACCTCCATCGCCGGCATGTTGCTCACGACCGAGACGCTGATCGTGGACAAGCCCGAGGAGGAGGACGAGGCCGCCGCAGGCCACGGCCACGGTCACGGCCACGGGCACTGATCGCAGTACCCTTCACGAAGGTCGCCGCGCCGCGGTCGGGAAGCCAGCCCCCCGACCGCGGCGCGGTCCGTTTTGGCCCCGGCACCCCCGCGGTGCCGCAGCGAGCGCGCGGTGAGCCGGATCGGGCATGCTGGACCCATGCTCTGGAGAGTCCGCGCCACCATCCCGGATCGCCCAGGAACGCTCGCACCGCTCGCCCAGGAGTGCGGCCGGACGGGCGTCAACATCGGCGCGGTGCAGGTGTTCCCCGGGCTCGGCAGCCGGACCGTCGAGCTGATCCTGATCACCCCCGAAGAGCTGAGCGAGAGCGAGCTGATCGCGCTCGTGGAGCGCGGCGGCGGGAGCTCGGTGGTGCCCGACCCCGCCAACCGGGCGGCGCTCGACGACCAGCCCACCCGCTACATCAAGGCGGCGCAGACGATCCTGGAGAAGCCTGCGTCGTTCCCGGACGTGGTGGCGCACCTCTTCGACGCCGACGTCACGGCGGTCCACGGCACCGAGGACGTGATGGAGATGACCGTGGGCACCGCCGCGGTCCAGATCCGCCGCCACACCCCGTTCACGCCGACCGAGCGCACCCGCGGCGCGGCGATGGCCGAGCTGGTGAGCGCGGTCCTCGTGCGTGAGGGGCCGCCGGCACCCACGAGAGCCGGCGAGGCGGGCGGCCTGGAGTACGTGGTCGTCGAGGACACCGTGTCGGCCGTCGCGGGCGGGTTCGTCGCCGGCCGGGCGGCGGTCGCTCCGGGTGCGACCGCGGACGACCCGTGGCCGGTCGAGCTGTGGGTCGACCCCTCCTGGCAGCGGCGCGGCATCGGCACCCGGCTGCTCGCCGACATCGCCCGACTCGCCCGGTCCCGCGGGGCCGCCGAGATCGTTCTGACCGCGCCCGCCGACAGCCAGGCGGTGCTCCCGATGGTGCTGTCCGCAGGCCTCCGCGGCCGGATCCGGATGGCCGGCGACATCGTCACGGTCCGGATCGCGATCACCGACCTCCGGGTCTGAGCAGCCCGCAGCCGCCGCGACGGGCCCGACCTCCGTCGGCCGGCCGCAACGGGCAGCCGGTGGCGGTCGACCTCAGCGCGTGAGCCCGGTGTCCGGTGGGTGGTTGCCCAGCCGCCAACCGCCGATCGGCAGCTCCAGCGCGGCCTGAGGTCCCCACGACCCCTGCGGATAGGCCTGGACCGGCGGCTTCCGGTCGAGCACCGGCTGGCAGATCTCCCACAGCCGGTCGACCTCGTCGGAGCTGATGAACAGCGTCCGGTCGCCGCGCATCACGTCGAGCAGCAGCCGTTCGTAGGCCTCGAGCGGATCCGCTCCCGGAGCGTCGCCGACCAGGTCGAGCCGGAACACGGCCTCCACCAGGGCCATGTCCGGCCCCGGACGCTTCGCGCGGACGTCGATCGCGATCCTCGGCTGGTCGGTGAGCTCGATGACCAGCTCGTTGGGCTCGGGGATGCCCTGGCTGGCGGGCTTGAGCCAGCGGTGCCGCGGATCGCGGAAGCGGACCGTGATCGTGCGGCGCCCCTCGGCCAGCGCCTTGCCGGTGCGCAGGTAGAACGGGACGTCGCGCCACCGGTCGTTGTCGATCCACACCTCGATCGCCACGAACGTCTCCACGTCGGAGTCCGGATCGACGTCGGGCTCGTCGCGGTAGCCGTCGTACTGGCCGAAGACCACCCGCTCGGGGTCGAGCTGCCGTACCGCGCCGAAGACCGCCGCCTTGGCGGCGCGGATCGCCGACTCGCGGAACGCGTGCGGGTCCTCCAGGGCCACGAAGCCGAGCAGCTGGCACAGGTGCGTGGTGACCATGTCCCGCAGGCAGCCGGTGCCCTCGTAGAAGCTGCCGCGTCCCTCGACCGTCAGCTTCTCCGGCACGTCGATCTGCACCGAGTCGATGGTGTGCCGGTTCCACGCCGGCTCGAAGAGGCCGTTCGCGAACCGCAGCGCGAGGATGTTCTGCACCGCCTCCTTGCCGAGGAAGTGGTCGATCCGGAACACCTGGTCCTCCGCGAACGCCTGTCCGAGCACGCCGTGCAGCTCCCGCGCGGACGCGAGGTCGGTGCCGAACGGCTTCTCCGCGACCAGTCGCGAGCGGTCGACCAGCTCGTTCTCGGCCAGCATCCGCACCATGCCGTCGACGGCGGACGGCGGGACCGACAGGTAGAGGAGGCGTCGTACGTCGGACAGCAGGCGGCCGCTCTCCTCCATCAGCCGGTCCTCGGCCTCCTCGACCGCGGCCGCGAGGTCCGTGCCGTCGTCCGCGGAGGACGCCACGAACCGGATCCGGTCCAGCAGCGGTCCCGCGACCGCCTCGTCGACGTCGCCGACGAACTTCTCGAGCGCGTCGCGCACCTGACCGCGGAACTCCTCGTCCGTTCCCGGCGAGCGTCGGCCGCTGCCGATCACCGCGAGGTGCCGGGGGAGGCGGCTCGCCTTCGCCAGCCGGTAGAGACCCGGGAACAGCTTGCGGGAGGCCAGGTCTCCGGTCGCGCCGAAGAGAACGAGGACGTGCGGTGGGAGGTCGGGAGTCACCCGCCCAGCCTGACCGATGCCCGCAGTGCGCGCCAGTGTGACGGAGGCCGCGCCCTTGGCGCCCGCGCCGGTTCGGGTGCCGTGCCTGCGACCCGTAGGATTCCGTCATGGAGGTCACTGACGTACCAGCGAAGTTCGCGCCTCTGGGCCTGACCTACGACGACGTCCTGCTGTTGCCCGGTCACTCCGAGCTGTCCCCCGACGACATCGACATGACCACCCGGCTGACCCGGGAGATCTCGCTCCGCGTGCCGCTGATCAGTGCCGCGATGGACACCGTCACCGAGTCGCGGATGGCGATCGCCATGGCCCGCCAGGGCGGCATCGGCGTGCTGCACCGCAACCTCGCGATCGCCGACCAGGCCTACCAGGTCGACCTCGTCAAGCGGACCCAGACCGGGATCATCTCCAACCCGGTGACGATCGGCCCGGACGCGACGCTGGAGGACCTCGACCGGATCTGCGGCGAGTACCGCGTGTCCGGGCTGCCCGTGGTCGACTCCGACAACCGGCTGCTCGGCATCTGCACCAACCGGGACCTGCGGTTCACGCCGGTCGCGGAGTGGGCGACCACCAAGGTCGACGAGGTGATGACCCCGATGCCGCTGGTCACCGGGCCGGTCGGCATCAGCCGCGAGGAGGCCACCGCGCTGCTGCGCAAGCACAAGCGCGAGCGGCTGCCGCTCGTCGACGAGCAGGGCAGGCTCGGCGGCCTGATCACCGTCAAGGACTTCGTGAAGTCCGAGCAGTTCCCGCACGCGTCGAAGGACCCCCAGGGCCGGCTGATGGTCGGGGCGGCCATCGGTTACTTCGGCGACTCCTGGGAGCGCGCCACCACCCTGGTGGAGGCCGGCGCCGATGTGCTCGTCGCCGACACCGCTCACGGCCACGTGACTCTGCTGCTCGACATGGTCAAGCGGCTCAAGCGCGACCCGGCGACCCGCGGGGTGCAGGTGATCGGCGGCAACGTTGCCACCAAGGAGGGCGCGCAGGCCTTCATCGACGCCGGTGCCGACGCGGTGAAGGTCGGCTTCGGCCCGGGCTCGATCTGCACGACGCGGGTGGTCACCGGCTGCGGCGTACCGCAGGTCACCGCTGTCCACGAGGCCTCGCTCGCTGCCAGGCCCGCCGGGGTGCCGGTCATCGCGGACGGCGGGTTGCAGCAGTCGGGCGACATCGCCAAGGCGATCGTCGCCGGCGCGGAGTCGGTGATGATCGGCTCGATGCTCGCCGGCTGCGAGGAGTCGCCCGGCGAGGTGATCTTCGTGAACGGCAAGCAGTTCAAGACCTACCGCGGCATGGGCTCACTCGGCGCGATGTCCTCGCGCGGCAAGAAGTCCTACTCGAAGGACCGCTACTTCCAGGCCGAGGTCGCCAGCGACGACAAGATCGTGCCCGAGGGCGTCGAGGGCCAGGTCGCCTACCGCGGGCCGCTCGCCGCGGTCGCGCACCAGCTGATCGGCGGGCTCAACCAGTCGATGTTCTACATCGGTGCTCGCACCATCCCGGAGCTCCAGCAGAAGGGCCGGTTCATCCGGATCACCCAGGCCTCGCTGAAGGAGAGCCACCCCCACGACGTGCAGATGACGGTGGAGGCCCCGAACTACCGCGCTTGAGTCGGGCGCGGCCGACCCGGTCGGGCGCAGTTCGACCGCAAACGGCACCCCAGCGGGCGCGGTGTGCGATTCTGCCGACATGTCGGAGGGTGCTGCCCACCTGGTCGAGCGGGACGCGCAGCTCTCCGCCCTCGACGCCCACCTCGCGGCGGTCGGTGACGACGGGCAGGGGCGTTTGCTGTTCGTCGGCGGTGAGGCCGGTGCGGGCAAGACCTCGCTCGTCGCGGCGTTCACCGCCGCTCGAGCCCCGGCCGCCGTGCGGGGATATGCAGAGCCCCTGGCGGCACCGCGGCCGCTGGGTGCGCTGGTGGACGTCGCCGTCCAGCTCGGCGGGCGCATCGACACGGCGGTCGCCGAGGGAGCAAGCGCGGTCGAGCTCGTCTCGACGCTGGCGGCGGACCTCCCGCGCGACCCGGTGCCCGTGCTCGTGCTGGAGGACCTGCACTGGGCGGAC
>Ga0196959_10000221_pt1 | contig 8221 bp, 6 predicted proteins | sample S1v_20metaG_FD_157521 | JGI IMG/M metagenome (GOLD analysis project Ga0196959, IMG submission 157521) | Soil microbial communities from Anza Borrego desert, Southern California, United States - S1+v_20 | ecosystem: Environmental > Terrestrial > Soil > Desert | place: USA: California | collected...
GTCGCCGTGCTGCCCGTCCGGCACCGAGGAAGCCGCCGGGATGCACCTGGATCCGGCACGGATGCCGAGTCGAGGACGGGGTGCGGCTCCCGATGGTCGACCCCGGCGCGCCCCTGGCGGGTGGTGGTGGAGTCCGACCACCCGAAGCGATCGACGGCGCCGGGCCCGGCGGCTCGGGGTCCGCCCGCAAGACCGTGGAGCTGGGCGAGAGGCGAGCCTCTCGCCCAGCTCCACGGTGGTGCACGAACCCCGCCGGCTGGGGCGTCCTCAGCCTCGGGAGACCTTGCCGGTGGCCTGGTTCAGGACGAGCCGGCCACCCTCGAACTTCTGGGCGGTGCCGTTGGCGACCGCGTAGGCATCGGACGTCGGGTAGCCGAGGGGGCCCCGCTCCCAGCGCTGTGCTCCCCAGGCGGTGGCGATCGGGCCGTTGAGGAGGATGCGGGTGCCGGTGGCGGACGTGGTGTAGATGGTGCCGCCCTGGAACTGCTGGAGGCAGCCGCCCCGGACGAGCCCGCAGATCCGCCCGCCCTGCGGGTAGCCGAGCGGACCGGTCTCCGCACCCTGCGCGGTCCAGGCCGTCCGGACCGCGCCGGCGAGGGCGTGGGCTCCGGTGGCCTTGCTCCAGACGATGGATCCGCCCTGGAACGTCTGGCTGCAGCCGCCGTCCTTGAGTCCGCAGCGCTGGTCGGCCGTGGGGTAGCCCAGGGCGCCCTGCTCCCAGCGCTGCGCTCCCCAGGCGTCGGCGATCGGTCCGCTGCGGATGGTGCGGGTGCCGGTGGCGGACGTGGTGTAGATGGTGCCGCCCTGGAACTGCTGGAGGCAGCCGCCGTCCTTGAGTCCGCAGCGCTGGTTGCCGGTGGGGTAGCCGAGGGGGCCCTGCTCCCACTTCTGGGTGCTCCAGGCGGTGGCGATCGGGCCGGCGAGCAGGGTGCGGGCTCCGGTGGCCTTGCTCCAGACGATCGATCCGCCCTGGAACGTCTGGCTGCAGCCGCCGTCCTTGAGTCCGCAGCGCTGGTCGGCCGTGGGGTAGCCGAGCGGGCCCTGCTCCCAGCGCTGCGCCTCCCAGGCGTTGGCGATCGGCCCGTTGAGGAGAGTGCGGGTGCCCGTGGCGGACGTGGTGTAGATGGTGCCGCCCTGGAACCGCTGGAGGCAGCCGCCGTCCTTGAGCCCGCAGCGCTGGTCGGCGATGGGATAGCCGAGGAGGCTCTGCTCCCAGCGCTGCGCCCCCCAGGCGTCCCCGATGGGGCCGTGGGAGACGGCGTGGGCGCCGGAGGCAGGGCTCCAGTAGAGGGTGCCTGCCTGGTAGTTCTGCAGGCAGCCGCCGAAGACGAGCCCGCACGTGACCGGGCCGGTCGACGGGCCCAAGGGGCCACCGGCGCCTCCGCGCGAGTCGTAGGCGGCCAGGATCGCGTCCCCGCCGGCTGACTGCGTCGAGCCGAACCAGTCGGTGAAGTAGAGCCAGAAGTTGCGGTTGCCGTACGCCGAGCAACCGTCCCCGGTTCCGTAGCCGGCCCGCAGGGCCGCGGCGTTGGGGCGGTAGGGCGTGTAGTTGTAGAGCCCGGCCGTCGCCTGGTTCCGGATGTACACCTGCGACGTGCCGCACGAGGTCTCGACGTCCCACTGGATGGTGTTGGTGGCGCCGGCGCGGTAGGAGTAGTTCCGGGGGAAGGTCGCGTAGCGCTGGTACTGGCGGGCGGCGCTGTAGACCTGGTTGTAGAAGCCGTAGTACTGCGTGTCGCAGGCCGCCGTGTCCGGACAGCCCATACCCGCCGCGATCTGGTAGCGCCTGGCGGTCAGATAGGTCCCCGAGGCGGTCACCAGCCCCTGCTCCTTCTGCAGGAGCACCAGGAGGACCTTCGGGTTGATCCTGCAGGCCTGCGCGACCTTCCAGATGATCTGCGGCGCCCACTCGCCGGGTGCGCCGGTGTAGGACCCCCTGCAGATGCTGTCGGCCGGGCGGGTGAAGGTGTTCTGCCTGAAGTCCTTGAGGCAGGGGGTGCCCCCGCTGCTGGCCCGGCAGTTGGCGCCCTTGGCGTTCACGAACGAGGAGACCTGCGCCGCGGACATGCCGCCCGCGTCGAAGAACATGGCATCGCTGATGATGTTGCCCGGGTCGAACTGGCTCGTGTCGGCCGCGAGCAGCAGATCCGCCGGCCGTGCATCCGTGCTGTCCGACGAGACGCTCAGCAGCGTCGCCGCCGTGAACAGGGCGAGGACGGCGGGGAGGGCGCGCCGCACCCACGTGGTCACCCCGCTCACGGCACGGTCACCTCGGTGGAAGCGGAGTCGGTCCCCTCGTAGCTGAGCACGGCCTCCCACGTGCCGGCTGCGAGCCCCGGGGCTGTCTCCAGCAATCCGCACGAGGTCGTGGTCGCATCGGCGATCGAGGTGCTGGTGGCCCTCACCTGCTGACCGCCCTTCGTGAGGGTCAACGTGCAGCTGCCGCCGTCCTCGATCGTCCCGGCGACGTATCCGTTGGCCTGCACCGTTCCGCTCGCCGATTCGAAGCCCGCATAGGTGAGGACGACGACCAGGTCGGCGTTGCCGGGCCGCGGCTCGTCGGTGGCCGCGGCCCTCGGCTCGTCGGTCGCCACGGGCGCTGGCTCGTCGGTCGCCACGGCTGTCGGCTCGTCGGTGGCCACGAACGTCGGCTCGGGCTTGACGGTGTACGGGGCGGTGCTCGTGGCACCCGCGGCGTCCGCCTCGGGTGGGGTCTCTCCGGGGGGTGTGCTGGGCGACGCGGACGCCGTCACGGGGTCCGGCAGGTCGGAACTCTGTGCCAGACCGACGCCCACGGCGACGGCGACGAGAGCCGAGAGGATGGCCGCGGGGACCCATCGGCGGCGTCGGGGGATGGACACGCGACCTCGCAAGGACTCGGTGCGGCACGCTGGCTGCACGCAACTGGGGCGGGCTCCCGCTCGGAGCGATGCCTCACGGGGAACAGGTGGGAACAAGATCCGATACCCGCTGTGAGGGGAGGATGACATGAAGCAACGGCGCGGTCCGGGATTTGCGGGATGTCAGCGGGGTTTCGTTCCTCCGGTCCCGGCCCGCGGCAGGATCCTGGAGGTGCTCGCCTAACCTGGGGGCGATGGCCGCTCCGCTGAACCCCCGTACCGGGCTGCCCGTCGTGGCGATGGTCGGCGGCGGCCAGTTGGCCCGCATGACCCATCAGGCCGCGATCGCCCTCGGGCAGTCGCTGCGGATCCTGTCCGCCGGACCGGACGAGTCCGCGGCGCTGGTGGCGTCGGAGGTCCAGCTCGGCGACCACGGGGAGCTCGCGGACCTCCAGCGGCTGGCCGAGGGGGCCACCGTGGTCACCTTCGACCACGAGCACGTGCCGACCGAGCACCTGCGCACGCTCGTCGAGGCCGGGCACCGGGTCGCGCCGCCACCCGAGGCGCTCCTCCACGCCCAGGACAAGCTCGTGCTGCGCAGGGCGCTGGCCGCCGCCGGTGAGCCGCAGCCCGCGTGGGCGGAGGTCGGGTCGGCGGCCGACGTCGCGGCCTTCGCCGGCGCCCACGGCTGGCCGGTCGTGCTCAAGACCCCGCGTGGTGGCTACGACGGCAAGGGCGTGTTCGTCGTGCCCGACGCCGATGCCGCCGCCGCCCTGCTCGACCGGCACGGCACCCTGCTCGCCGAGGAGCGGGTGCCGATGGTGCGTGAGCTGTCGGCCCAGGTGGCGCGCTCGCCCTTCGGTCAGGTGGCCGTGTGGCCGGTGGTGGAGACCGTGCAGCGGAACGGCGTCTGTGCCGAGGTCCTGGCGCCGGCGCCCGGGCTGGACGACGAGCTGGCCACCGCCGCCCAGGAACTGGCGGTCCGGATCGCCGACCGGCTGGGCGTCGTCGGCATGCTTGCCGTCGAGCTGTTCCAGACGGCGGAGGGCGTCCTGGTCAACGAGCTCGCCATGCGGCCGCACAACTCCGGGCACTGGACCATCGAGGGCGCGCGGACGAGTCAGTTCGAGCAGCACCTGCGAGCCGTGCTGGACTACCCGCTGGGCGCCACGAGCATGACCGCGCCGGTCGTCGTCATGGCCAACGTGCTGGGCGGGGCCGCCGCCGACGAGAACTGGTCCGGGCCCGCCGTGGACGAGCGGATGCACCACCTCATGGCGCACTGGCCGGACGTGAAGCTGCACTGGTACGGCAAGGGGCAGCGGCGAGGTCGCAAGCTCGGCCACGTCACCGCGCTGGGGGAGGACCTCGCCGAGGTCCGGGCCCGCGCGGTGGCGGCTGCCCGGTACCTGGCCGACGGCGAGATCGACCCGGCCTTCGCCTTCGACGAGGAGCACTGAGGACCCGCCATGAGCGAACCGCGGCGGAGCCCGGTGGTCGGCATCGTCATGGGCAGCGACTCCGACTGGCCGATGATGGAGCCGGCGGCCCGGGCGCTGGAGGAGTTCGGTGTCCCCTACGAGGCGCACGTGGTCTCCGCCCACCGCACCCCGCGGCGGATGCTCGACTACGCCGAGGGCGCCGCGGGCCGCGGGCTGCGGGTGGTGATCGCGGGCGCCGGGGGAGCGGCCCATCTGCCGGGCATGGTCGCGGCCGCCACGCCGCTCCCGGTCATCGGCGTGCCGCGCCCGCTGGACCGCCTCGACGGGCTCGACAGCCTCCTGTCGATCGTCCAGATGCCGGCCGGGGTGCCGGTCGCGACCGTGGGCATCGGCGGCGGGCGGAACGCCGGCCTGCTGGCCGTGCGCATCCTCGCCGCCGGCGATCCGGAGCTCCTCGCCGCGGTCGCCCGGTTCCAGGCCGAACTGGCCGAGCAGGTGGTGGCGCGTGACGTCACCTTGCAGGAGCGGCTCGCTACCGACGGGTAGTCGGACGTCCTGTCGGGACGCGAGGCCGGCTCCGGCGGCGGAGCACCGTGGTCGCCCGAGTTCTGCGCTGACGTCACACCAGCCCCGGCGGCCGCACCCTGATCAGCCGTTCCCCGGATACGGACTCCCAGCTGTCAGGATCGAGGGGTGATCCGACACCTGCGCCACCGTGCGCGGCAGAAGTTCGCCCGGGCCCTCGCCGAGTTCGTCGTCACCCCGTTGAGCGCGGACCTCGAGCGGGCCACCGGCGAGCTGCGGCGCGAGCTCGATGCCGCCCGCGAGGAACTGCGCTCGACGGCTCGCGAGCTCGAGTCGTCGATGAGGGCGTGGGAGCGGCGGCAGCGCCGGGACCTGCTGACGGTGACCGACCAGGTGGCGGTGCGGTCGTCGGCGGAGTTCCAGTTGCGCGAGATGCCCCGTGCGACACCGTACTTCGACAAGGCGGACACGCTCATTGCGGCGCTCAAGGTGGCGCCCCAGGCCGGGCTGTACCTGGAGTTCGGCGTGCACACCGGCGGAACGCTGCGGACCATCGTCGAGCACGCCCCGGTCGGGACCGCCTTCGGCTTCGACTCGTTCGAGGGGCTGCCGGAGGACTGGCGGACCCAGTACACCGCCGGCACGTTCGCCGTCGACGAGTTGCCCGACGTGCCGGGCGCCGAGTTGGTCGTCGGGTGGTTCGACGAGGTGCTGCCCGGCTTCCTGGAGCAGCACCCTGAGCCGGTCGCGTTCCTGCACCTGGATGCCGACCTCTACTCCTCGACGAAGACCGTCCTCGACGCCCTGGAGTCGCGGCTGCGGGTGGGCTCGGTGGTGGTCTTCGACGAGTACCTGAACTTCCCGCAGTGGGAGGAGCACGAGCACCGGGCCTGGACGGAGTTCGTCGAGCGCACCGGTATCCGGTTCGAGTACCTCGGCTTCACCGCGGACGACGAGCAGGTCAGCCTGCGCCTCACCGAGGTGCCCGGCACCGTCTCCGGCTGAGATCAGCCGAGGGGGCGACGCCTCCCGGCGGTCCGGTCAGCCCTGGCCGAACAGCCGGGCCCAGTGCTGACGGCTGGTGACCTCCGGCATCGCGGCCCGGTACTGCTCCCGCAGTGCGGGGGCGTTCCTCCGCAGCTCGTTCACGGCCTTCACGCCGCGGACCAGCAGCGCCTTCGCCGTCTCCGGGTCTCGCCGGCGGACCCGCACACCCTCCTGGCTGGCGTCCGTGACGACCACCGTCTCGTAGCGGGAGACGTGGTACCAGTGCGCGTCGCCGGCGGGGACGGCCACGGGACGGCGGTCGGTGCGGCCGAGCGCCTGGGCGAGGATCCGCTTGGCCAGCACCGGGATCTTGAGGCTGGGCGGCCCGGCGGTGGTCTCGATGCTCGCTTCGCCGGCCCGCAGCCCTGGGACGGCGGAGGCGGGATGGCGGACGGTCTCGGCGTACTTCGCCCGTTCCTTCCGGATGTCGGAAGCCGCCGCGGCGCCGCCGTCGGTGAAGATCTCCGGGCCGCGGGAGAAGTCCTCGACTGCCTTGATCAGGGTGTGTGCCAGCCCGTACTGCATGGAGAGCAGGTAGCGGCCGAGCTGCGCCAGCAGCCCCTTGGCGATCTGCTTGCCCTCGAAGCCGCTGTGCAGGGCCGACGTGACCAGGGCGTTGCGGATGTTGAAGTACCGGTGCCAGTCGTCCCAGTCCTTCCACCCGAAGTCGGCGTGCCAGACGCCTGCGCCGGGGAGGGTGACGGTGGCGAACCCGGCCGCTCGCGAGCGGAAGCCGTACTCGATGTCGTCCCACTGGAAGAACAGCGGCAGCGGGTAGCCCACGGCCGACACGATCTCGGCCGGGATGAGGCAGGACCACCAGCCGTTGTAGCCGGCGTCGACCCGGATGTCCTGCTGCTCCTCGCTGAAGTCGTCGGCGCTGAGCGCGTTGGCCGACGGGATGCCCGCCCCGAGGGTGCCCAGGTCGGCGGTCTCCGCGCCGACGTGCAGATGGTCGGGGTGCAGCAGGTAGAGCATCTGCGCCCCGACGATGGCCGGCTCCACCGTTCGGTTGGCGAAGGCGTTCATCCGCACGATCGTCTCCGGCTCGCACAGGATGTCGTCGTCCATGAAGATGACGTTCGCGTGCTCGGCACCCGGGACGCTGGTGACCTCGAACAGACCACGGGTGAACCCGCCGGCCCCGCCCAGGTTCGGCTGGGTGATGTACACGAGCCGTTCACCGAGCACTGCCTGCACCGTGGCGAAGCCCGGCCGGCTGTCGACCCGGTCGGTGCCCTGGTCGACGACGTACACGGCGTCGGCCGACTGGAGGAACGCGGGGTCCTCGGCGATCGCGGTGAGCGTGGCGACGCAGTCGTCGGCGCGGTTGTAGGTGCAGATGACGGCGGCGACGGGGCGCAGCTTCTCCGGCGGCTCCACGGTCCAGACCACGTCCTCGACGCGCAGGCGCTCGGGGCCGGTCTCCCACTCCACCCAGAGCGCACCGCCGTCGACGAAGCGGTCGATGGCGGCTGTGAGGGTGACCGTGCCGGAGTCGTCGATGTCCTGGACGGCGACGGTGCGGGTCTCGCCGTTGCTGTCGCTCGCGACGATCGACATGCGACCCTGGCCGTGCACCGTGGCGACGACCTCGGTCTGGGTGATCGCCGTCCACCGCTGCCAGTAGCTGGCGGGAAAGCGGCCGAAGTAGGTGTTGGAGGTGGCGTGGGCGTGTGCCTCCAGGCGGAGCGAGGTGCGGTCCCGGTAGCCGATGCCCCGGTCGACGCAGACGTACATGTCCGCCGACACCAGCGGCGACGGCCCGCTGAACAAGCCGCGCTGCGCCACGAGACGCTCCGGTGCGGCGTGCTCCACGAGTGACCCGCGAACGGCCTCCGGGGTCGTCTCGGGCGCCGCGGTGCTCTCGTTCGCCATCTGACTTCGTCCTCCAGCAGTGGTGTGGGCGACTGTCGTCGTGACCATCAGGGTCGGACGAAGGTCATCGGTGCGGGCACGGCCGGCGATCGTGGTCCCGCATCGACATCCGAACCGTCGAACGTCGGACGCGCCCGGCGCGTGCTCGTCCCCGTGCGTCTGGCAGCAGGAAGGCTACCAACCCGCGGGTTGCCCACCCCCGCCGTTGCGGGGTCACCCGAGCAGCCGCACGACGTCGGCCGGACGAGCGTCGCCCGCACGGAGGACAGCTCCGCGGCCCACCTCGACCGTGCCCGCATGCCCTCCGGTGCGGTGCGCAGGGCCTGGCGGTCGTCCCGCTGGGAGGCCGTGCTCGCCGGTGCAGGGTCGGGCGCCGGCACTGCGGAGGTCACCCGCCGCCCAGGTGCCGCACGCCGTCGACCCGCACGCCGAAGGTCGCCGTGACCCGCTCGCTCGACGCCCGGTCCGCCAGGCGGGCGGGGTCGGGGT